>Ga0111538_10014444_pt1 | contig 10404 bp, 7 predicted proteins | sample SoiMethybrSBSTD1_FD_79669 | JGI IMG/M metagenome (GOLD analysis project Ga0111538, IMG submission 79669) | Bulk soil microbial communities from a Populus tree surrounding site in Tennessee, USA - Soil MetaG P. TD hybrid SBSTD1 (version 2)... | ecosystem: Environmental > Terrestrial > Soil > Tree... | reverse complement strand
TCGTCGAGAGTAGGATCTTTAATTATCTGCCTGCTCGGCGCCATGCTTCGAGCTCGCCTGGCCGGCAAAAGCCCACTTGCCAGTTATCATTGGTCCATGAGCCAATGGCAAACTTCAGCTCCATGCCATTGAATGTCACTTCCTGGGCCGGCTCGAATTTGAATGCTAGATTCCATTTTGCTCCTGGGAACTCCAACTCAGCCGCCGCCACTTTTATTTTCGCTCCCAGCTGTGCGTCTACTTCTCTGCCAGAGCCATCCAATGCGACAATGCGCTTCCAGCGCGGCGCGCCCTGAGGCGAGGACCACTGGCCGGGTACCGAAAAGTAGGTTTTTTCAAACTGCGTCCAGCCGCGGTCCATCCGGATTAGGATGCGGTCGTTGAAATAGAGTGCCTGCCAGCGCGCCCGATCCTCGGCGTGGGCGGTAAGGCTGGCCGGAGATTCGACCGGCCAAGTAAAGGCATGGGTCGTCTTCTCGGACATGACCTCCGTGCTGCCATCTGAGAATGTAAAAAGCGGGCTGCCGTTTAAGCGCACGAAGTCATCATCATCGGCCAAAAAGCGGTGCAAGCCGTTGCGCATGTCGACACGAGCCGTATATCCAGGCGACCGGATCAAGTAATAGGGCTTCGGGTATTCGTAGACATCCTGCAACGTCGGGCCGGTCATCACAGTGAGCGGCAGCGCGGCAGTGGGGACCTCCTTGCCGGCCCCAGCCCTGTAGGAGACGCGATAGGGAACCGTACGCCGTCCAGGATTGTCGCTGGAGATCGTCACGCCGACGGTTGCTGATGATCCGGGCTCGATTGGTCCAAAGATCGGCTTTTCGGGTTTGACGGCGACGCCAGCCGGCAAGTCGAATTGCAACGACCCCGATACCCGCTCGTGCAGTGTATTGTTCAATGTGAATGTCACGATCCGGCGGTCGCGGGACGCAATTCTAACTGCTGCGGGAGTACTCTTCACGGTCAGCGGAACCTCCGGCAACGGCTCTTCGGCACGCTTGGCAACCACGGTGGGCGGCCTGCCGAAAAGGAGAGCGCCCTCCTGCATGGTTGCTTTCGCCGCTTCGCCGTTCAAGGTCGCCGGGCCCTTCGTTCCGGGCAGCCGCAGACCGGTCCAGCCGCCGCGTAAGGTGACGGATCCGTCCTTCATGATCCGCGCGTATCCGTAATTCTTGAAAGCGAAAAAAGACGACCCTGCGCCCGCTATGTCGGGAATGGGGAACGTATGCTCGGCACCGTCAGACTGCGGTCCGAATGCTATTGCGGCATAATCGATGAAATCCTTCGCCTCGACGCGAATGACAGCGGCTCCTTTCGTGTGAGCCAAAGTAACAACGCGCGCCACCTGCGGCTGATCGATGCCTTCATAGGGTTCATGGGTCACCGCGAAAAGCGCCTCACGCTGATCGGTGCGTCGCGCAACCAGTGTCGCCAATTGATCGAGCTTGGCGCCTTTGTCTCGTTGAGACACCAAATCGGCCAGCTCCTTTCCCCAAACACCGTGCACCACCAGTGTCTGGGGCTCACCCGCCATTCTTAATCGCAACTTTGCCCTGTGCTCGTACCACTCCGTACCGTAGAAACCGCGCCGTGCGCCGGGTTTTTCCTCAATGACAAAATCAAGCATCCATGGCTCGCCGGTCGTCATGGCTTTTTGATTGTCCACGAGCCAGTAGCGCTTCATAAGCGCCTGGGTAGGCCCGAAGGCATCTGGTTTTTCCGGCTCGGCCCTGCCGAAACTGTGCAGCACGTAATCGTAAGTATGCGGCACTGGACTAGTCGCGTGAACGATGTCGAGCAGATATTCCTTGGTTAACAACAGCGCGCGGGTTTGGTCGACACCCTCAAACACGCCATTAGCCGAACTGGCCAGGAATTTGACCTCTGGCGAGAATTCATGGCGTAACGCCGTCAACTCAGCGTCGCGCGTCTCGCCTTCATCGACGATTAGCGTGTTGTGGGAAACGCTATTGCGCGTCCAGCCGACGCTCGGGTTTTCGTTGTAGTTGGGATAGAAGAGCCGGCCGGCACCATGCAGACTGATGCTGAACTTGTCGCGATGATCGTGACCGTAGCCCTTGCTCATGATCTGGAAAACCGCAATCGCCTTGCCGCTTGTCCAGTAGTTTGGACTTTCATCGGAGCGCAGCATCCCTAACCCATAAGTGGGCCACACTTTCGATGGCGCTGGTGGCAATTGAATCTTGGCGGGAAGCGGCGGGTGATCGATCAGGTTTGGCGTATAGCCGGGGATCATCGCCACGAAGGCGCCGTAGCGCGGGTCACGCGAGGCATTGTAAGCAGCGATAAGCGCTTCATGCATAACGAGGTTGCCCTCGGCGACGGCGGGATTAACGAGGATCAGGTCACCCATGGCGTTGGTTGAGCCATCGCCGTAGTTGGCGACCCGGATCTGTCCCGGCCCGTAGCCGGTGCGCTCGATCGGATAAGCGCTGTCGATGTAGTAATCCATCAAGCCCCTCCCCGAACCGCCATTGGGATAGGGGGCGCTGAACCAATCCTTCTGGTCGTAAAGGCCACGCCAGCGCGACAGCCTCGCGATCATCAGTAGATCCTCGTGCGCGATTGGGTAGATCGGCGCCTCGTGCCAAGGGCCGCCGTCCTTAAGCATCGTATTAAGGACAACATCGTAACCACCGAGCCTCGCGCCCCAAGGTTTGGTGCGCCGGAAGCCCCATTCGATCAGTTCTCTATTGTCGGTCGCGAGGCCAGCGAGGGCCACGGTTGCGGTCGGCTTGAACACCAGGTTCGCCGTCTGTGTCCAACGGTCCATGGCGCGCATCTTGTAGCGCGACCAGAGGATGATCCCCTCCTCAATTTCCTGGCGAGCGGCGGCCTCCAGACCTTAGTACGCCCAGTCAAAGGCGAGATAGCCGGAAACGTCGGTGTCGTAATAGACCTCCGGGATGCCCACCTGACCGCCCTTGAAGAAATCTCCGTTTAGGCGCTCGGCAGCTCGCGTGCTCCAATAGGCTTTCTTGCCGTACTTACCTAACAGCCATTGTTGGGTGATGGCGGCGTCTTTGGGGTCATCGTTGAGGGCGTAAAGGAACGCCGCGGCAAAACCCTCGCCAGCCGACGCGGACTTTTTTAGTCGTGCGAGGTCCCCCTGGGCCCAGGTCTGCTTCAAAATCAGGTCATGTAACCGGTCGCGCTCTACTGCCGGCATGAAATAGGGCCGTCCGTGCGCTTGGGCACTGACCTGCTGATGGTCAGCGCTGACGAGGGCAAGCAGCGCAAGCAGACCCGCTCTCAGTACGGGGCGAAGCACGCGGCAAATCCTCCTGCAGCCACGGGGAAGGGCGTCATCGAGGCATTCGACCATTAGTATTAGAGCATTTTTTCTTATCATCGTCTCCTTCTTGCGCTCGCAAACATAGGAAATAGTCTTAAAATATAATTTGCTTCGGTCGATGCAATGAAAAACACGATTCCCGATAGCGATTCTCGCGACGAGACTGTGATTGGGCCTTCGGACCGATCATTTGGGATCGTGATGGCTGCCGCGATCGCAGTAATGTCGCTGCTCAACTGGTGGCACGGCGGCCGCACGTGGCGCTGGGCTGGTGGGGTCGCGATCCTTTTCTTTGCGGCGTCGCTGCTCTATCCGGCCGCATTAAAGCCGTTCAATCGGCTTTGGCTCAAGTTGGGGTTGCTACTGCACAAAGTGGTCGATCCGATTGTGATGGCCTTGTTGTTCTTCGGCGCCGTGTTGCCGACTGGCATCATCATGCGGGCACTCGGCAGGAACCTGCTGCAACTCAAACGGCGGCCCGATGCGACCAGCTACTGGATCGAACGATGTCCCCCCGGACCCGCCCCCGAATCCATGAAAGACCAATTCTGAGAGGAAAGCAGAATGGACTTTTTGGCAGAGCTTTGGCGTTTTATGCGGGTTCGTAAGAAATTCTGGTTAATGCCCGTTCTCATCATGATGGTGATTTTCGGCGGACTCGTACTGCTGACCAAGGGCTCCGCGGTCGCGCCATTCATCTATACGCTCTTTTAGCCGAACCGATGCGCGTCCTCGGCATCTCGGCCTTCTATCACGATAGCGCCGCCGCGCTGGTGGAGGATGGCCGCATCGTGGCCGCCGCGCAGGAGGAACGCTTCACCCGCAAGAAGTACGATCCATCCTTTCCGAAAAACGCCATCGCCTATTGCCTAGCAGAAGCAGGTGCAAGACTCGACGAACTCGATCATGTCGTGTTTTACGACAAACCATTCCTTAAATTCGAACGACTGCTGGAAACCTATATTGCGCTCGCGCCGCGCGGCTTCCGCTCGTTTCGCATGGCCATCCCGCTCTGGCTAAAGGAAAAGCTATTCCAGAAAAGCTTACTCAAGAGTGAATTGAAACAGTTTGCCGAGGGTTTCGACATCGCCCGGCTATTGTTTTGCGAGCACCATCTGAGCCACGCCGCATCAGCATTCTACCCGTCGCCCTATGAACATGCGGTCGTCCTGACAATGGATGGCGTTGGCGAATGGGCGACGACCTCGGCGGCGATGGGTTCAGGCAAGAACCTAGAGACGTTCCAAGAGATCCACTTTCCGCATTCACTCGGCCTGCTGTATTCGGCGTTCACTTATTATACCGGCTTCAAGGTTAACTCAGGTGAATACAAAGTCATGGGACTGGCACCATATGGTCAGCCCAAATACAAAAATCTTATCCTCGATAAATTGATCGATCTGAAAGCGGATGGCTCATTCCGGCTCGACCTATCCTATTTTGATTATTGCACTGGCCTAACGATGACCAACGAACGCTTCGCTGCACTGTTCGGTCAGCCAGTGCGTGCCCCGGACAAATTACTTACTGAGTTCCACATGGATGTCGCAGCCTCCATTCAGGCAGTCCTGGACGAGGCGGTGCTCCGCCTCACCCGCAGTCTCGCCAAGAAAACCGGTGCAAAGAACTTGTGCCTCGCCGGCGGCGTGGCGCTTAATTGCGTCGCAAACGGCAAGGTGTTGCGCGATGGCGTATTCGAAAACCTCTGGATTCAGCCGGCGGCGGGCGATGCCGGTGGTGCTGTGGGCGCGGCGCTTGCTGCCGTCCACATTTTCAAAAAGCAGCCGCGCACGACCATCGGCAGCGACGGCATGTTCGGCTCATTTCTCGGCCCGAGTTTTTCTCAAACCGCCATCGAACATCGCCTCGCGGCTTTGGGTGCTCGGTTCACTGTGCTCCACGAAAACGAGATGATCGAAGTGACGGCCCAGGCCCTCGCCAACCAGCAGGCGGTAGGTTGGTTTCAGGGCCGTATGGAATTTGGTCCACGCGCGCTCGGTGCCCGCTCGATCCTGGGCGATCCGCGATCACCGATTATGCAGCGCGACCTTAATCTGAAGGTCAAATATCGCGAGAGCTTTCGGCCATTCGCGCCTTCGGTACTGCGCGAGGATGTTTCCGATTGGTTTAATCTAGAGTCCGACAGCCCGTACATGCTGATCGTTGCCGACGTGTGCAAAGATCGGCGCCGCGCCACGGACCTCGACGAAAAGGCACTTTTTGGCATCGACAAACTCAATATTGCGCGCTCGGAAATTCCGGCCGTGACGCACGTCGATTACTCGGCCCGCATTCAAACAGTACAAGCCAACTCCAATCCGCTATTCCATCGGTTACTTTTGCAGTTCAAAGAGAGAACAGGCTGCCCCGTGCTGATTAACACCAGCTTTAACGTACGCGGTGAGCCAATCGTCTGCACGCCCGAGGATGCGTTTCGCTGTTTTATGGGCAATGAACTTGATGTTCTGGTAGTCGGCCGCTGTGTACTGCATAAATCCAAGCAGGATGCCCGGCTACGGCAGGATTACAGCTTTGCATTTGAAATGGATTAATTACAAACAATCAGATGTGAAGCGGTTCGCGGGGACGAAAAGCTTAAACTCGTCGCGGTCAAAATTACAGCCAATCATTTTTTACACCGCGGGCAGCGACGATGTCCGTGTGGGCGAATTCACGCCCTTTGAATAACAGCGGTTCACCAGAATCTTTTGCTAGCGCATAAGCAAAGCAGTCGCCGAAATTCAATCTTGCTGGATGCCCACTGCCTTTTCCAAAATCTCGGTAGGCGGCTCTCGCAATCTGCGCTTGAACTTCGGTGACGGGTTCGATGACGATATTTGCTTCCCTCATGAAATCATCAAACCGTCGCGTCGCGATTGGATCGCGGCTTGCGTCAATCACAACTGCAGATTCAACGAAATTAACCGCACTCACGCGACGTGTCATCGCATCGGAGATCGCTTGCGCGCAAGAGCTTGCCTCTGACTCGTCGCAAAGAATCGCGATGATGGCAGACGTATCAATAATCATTTCGGTAGCCCGCGCTCATCGTAAAACATGTCCCCATGATTGATGCTGCGGTGTGGCTCCTTAAGGTGTGCGGCGCAGTCGCGCCCAATCGCCAACAAGCGTTCCGCAAGATCAACACCATGCTTTTGGCGAACGCGATCAAGGCGTTCGCGAACGGCTTCGGTAACGGCGGTGGTCAAGCTCTCCCCCGTTAGCTTGGCCAGTTGCCTGGTGAGTCGATAAGCCTCTTTATTTTTGATGTTCATACCCATGGATCTACCTCTCTACCATAAAATTATACCCGTATTGCATTATGTCAATGGACACAACCTGCGGCAGAGCGGTTCAGCCATAGACCCGCGTGCCTTTTTGTAAAGGATTGGGCGTTTTAGGCCAGCATGTACGCTCCAACGGATCCAAGATGTTGAAGGCGGGGCAAAGAAGCCTGCGCTGTAAAAAGAGCACCTAATGGCTAATGACGCGAAGGACATGGATTTGGATGAATTGGCGCAGCAAATGCATCGTCGTCCGATTCGCTAGCGCATTTGGCGGCGCATGCTGAGTTCATCCGGAGCAAACTGAAGCTCAGCTCGAGGCAGCGCATGCCGAGATCGTCGCTGCTCGGGCAGAAGAAATGGCGGCCAAGGCTAGTATCGCGACAGCCGATGCAACGAAGAAAAATGCAAGGTATTTACTCGCTGCGGTGATCCGTTGCCGCCATCTCCGCACTCGCTTCGGCGGTCGCGGTCGTTGGTACGCGAGCCGCGTGGCTTATTGGACAAAAATAACACGAGACGCGAACCTCGGACCGTCTACCGCAATCAGAATCAGTACCCGCACGTGGGCGACGCGACCCCGACCATCGGCTCAATTTTCGCGAGCTTTGTGTCAATCGCACGGCGGTCTCACGCTTGCCGGCGCACAAGCTCAACCCCGAGACCTCATCGGCAACCTGACGCGCCGAGCTGCCTAGCTTTCGCAATATCCGCATTAGCGCTCACGTCTTTAATGTTCCGCTTCGCGCTTCCTCGATTGCAAAAAGCGAGAGCATTGTTGGGATCAAGTCGGATCGCCACGTTAAAATCGGCGATGGCCCGGTTATAGTCGCCTTTGAGTGCATAAACGACGCCCCGGTTCCTAAAGGCGTGAGTAGTCTTGGGATCAATTCGAATTGCCTCGTTAAAATCAGCGATGGCTCGTTCGTACTCGCCTTTGTTTGCATAACCGACGCCCCGGTAGCTCAGGGCGAGCACGCTCTTGGGATCGAGTCGAATCGCCTCATTGTAATCAGCGATGGCTCGGTCGTTGTCGCCTTTGTTCGTATAGGCGTCGCCCCGGTTCCTGAAGGCGAGAGCGTTCCTGGGATCGAGTTGGATCGCCACGTTAAAATCAGCTATGGCTCGGTCGTTGTCGCCTTTGTACGCATAAACGACGCCCCGGTTCCTAAAGGCGTGAGTGCTCTTGGGATCCAGTCGAATCGCCTCGTTAAAATCGGCGATGGCTCGATCATACTCGCCCTTATTTGCATAAGCGACGCCCTGGTAGCTAAAAGCGAGAGCGCTTTTGGGATCGAGTCGGATCGCCTCGCCAAAATCAGCGATGGCTCGGTCATTGTCGCCTTTGTTCGTATAGGCGTCGCCCCGGTTTCTCAGGACGAGGGCGTTTTTGGGATCGAGTCGGATCGCCTCGCTAAAATCGGCAATGGCGCGGTCATTGTCGCCTTTGTTTGCGTAAGCGACGCCCCGGTCGCTAACTGCGAGAGCACTCCTGGGATCGAGTCGGATCGCCTCGCTATAATCGGCGATGGCGCGGTCGTTGTCGCCTTTGTTCGCATAAACGTTGCCTCGGTTCCTAAACGCGAGAGCGCTTGTCGGATCGAGTCGGATCGCTTCGCTGTAATCGGCGATGGCTCGGTCGTTGTCGCCTTTGTTCGCATAAGCGTTGCCTCGGTTCCTAAGCGCGAGAGCGCTTGTCGGATCGAGTCGGATCGCTTCGCTGAAGGTTGCGATAGCTTTGTCATAGTAGCCCGCGTTGGAATCTGCAGTGCCCTGGCTGATCAGGGCAGAGTAGTGTGCTCGCCCCTCAGCTTCAGCACGTTTGCGCTCCTCCTCCGCGCGGAGAGCAGCGAGTCGCAGTTGCTCGGCCTCCTCACTCTTGCGCTTAGCTTCTACTTCGGCCGCTGCTGTTGCCTGGCGTTTCTGCTCCGCCTTAAAAGTTGCCAGCCGTTGTTGCTCTGTTTCCTCACTCTTGCGCCTAGCTTCCGCCTCGGCGGCCGTTCTTGCCTGGCGTTCCTGCTCCGCCTTAGCAGTTGCCAGCCGTCGTTGTTCCGTTCCCTCACTCTTGTGCTGAGCTTCGGGCTCGGCCGGCGCTCTGGGGTTACCCGCCTCATTCATCCCCGCCCAAGGCGGCCGCACTGAAATGCTCATCCAATGGAGCCCCGTCCAGCCCGCCAGGAGCAGCCCTGCCGCTGCTGCCACCCACGCTATCGCCGGCCTTCGCCGCGAGCGCTGCCCAACCGAGCCACCATTGAGCGCCTCGCGTACTCTTTCGACGAGCGTCTCGACATCCTCGTCAAAATAATTTTGGTGGACCTCGACGGCTTGGCTGCGCGCGAGTGGCTTCAGCAACTTGGGCAGCTCGCTAGCCCTCGGCATGTGTGCCCCATCGACTAGAACAGGAACAACATGAATCTTGCGGGCAAGCGCCGCGGCGATTTCGATTGCAATGAAGTCGTCCGGATTGTGGAGTCGGCGCTGCCCCGTTTCGTCCTTTGCGCCCGGCCAGTTGGGGCTGATGACGGCTAGAAACACTCGGCACGCCGCGACCTGATTGTTCACGCGTGCGTTGAGATCCGCCCCGACGACATCCACAAAGAGATTGTTCGGCCCGAATACCTGCGCCAAACGGTCGTGCAGCCGGCCGGCGGTGCCGATCGAATCTTCCCGGCGATAGTTAATGAAGATCTTTCCGGCCATGGCCCCTGGTCCCCGAAACCCGAAATTTTACCGTAGGACCGAAAAAATGGCGACATTTCGCATAGATGCGATGCTGCAGCCGAATTGTTACAAGCCCTTGTTTCCAAATCTTTTATTACGCCAGCGCCAGGCGTCAGTAATGATGGCAGAAAGGTCAGAGTACTGCGGGGCCCAGCCCAAGACTTCACTGGCTTTTTTCGCGTCGGCCACCAGCACTGGCGGATCCCCTGCCCGTCGCGACGCATCGCGGACAACGATCTTAAGCCCGGTAACACGCCGTGCCGTATCAACCACCTGGCGGACCGACGCGCCGTGACCGGTACCGAGGTTAACGGCAATGGTGTCGCCATTGTTGAGCAGATGCTGCAGAGCCAGCACATGTGCGCGCGCGAGATCGTCCACATGAACATAGTCACGTACGGCCGTGCCATCCGGCGTCGGATAGTCTGTTCCAAACACCGTGACATTGGGTTTTTTTCCCGAAGCCGCATCAAGGACGAGCGGAATGAGATGGGTCTCCGGATCGTGATCCTCGCCGAGCTCGGCCGTTGGATCAGCGCCGGCGGCGTTAAAGTAACGCAGCCGTGCTGATTTTATTCCGTGAGCGCGGCCAAAATCATCCATCATTTGCTCGCAAACAAGCTTGCTGAAGCCATACGGATTGATTGGACTGAACACCGTATGCTCGCTGATTGGCATGCGATCCGGCTCGCCGTAGATCGCACAGCTTGATGAAAAAATGATCGGTCGCACGCCGGCGCGCACCATCGCATCAAGCACGGTCCGCGTACCGTGCACGTTGACGTCATAATATCGCCCGGGTGCAGTGACCGATTCACCCACATAAGCGAGCGCCGCGAAATGCATGACCGCATCAAACCGATACGCTGAAAATACTGCATCGAGCGCGGAGGCATCGCGAATATCGCCCTCGATCAACGGTCCCCAGCGGACAAGCTCGCGATGACCAAATAGGAGGTTGTCGAACACGACACCCTCATGCCCCGCCGCGGCGAGCGCTTTGGCGCAGTGGCTACCGACATAGCCAGCACCTCCGGTGATGAGTATTCGTGCCATGATGTTAGCGGGCGTACAGTC
>Ga0111538_10014443_pt1 | contig 10404 bp, 7 predicted proteins | sample SoiMethybrSBSTD1_FD_79669 | JGI IMG/M metagenome (GOLD analysis project Ga0111538, IMG submission 79669) | Bulk soil microbial communities from a Populus tree surrounding site in Tennessee, USA - Soil MetaG P. TD hybrid SBSTD1 (version 2)... | ecosystem: Environmental > Terrestrial > Soil > Tree... | reverse complement strand
TCCTCCACCACTCGCGCCCCCAGCGGACCGCTCCAGACGATCACGGCGTTGGCCGGGACGGAGACCGGCATGTCGGGGGTGACGTCCACGGCCAGCGGCTTGCTCGTGACCGACAGGGCGACCATGCCGCTGCCCTCCAGGGCCAGGAACTCGAGGCCGGGATGGGAGGGGGAGAGCGGGAGGTAGCGGGGCGTGAGCGTCTCCTCGCAGGCCAGCAGGTGGCTGGGCTCCACGTAGAGCGTCTCGTCGGCCACGGTCATGAACGTGATCTCACGGTCGCGGTCGGTGAGCATGATCTTGCCGTGGCCGGTGATCATGACCATGGCCGCGTGGCCGCCCGGGCGGCGGTCCTTCACCCAGAAGGTGAGGTTGCCTCCGTAGGAGTAGATGGTGCCCTGCTTGATGAAGACCTTGCCGTTGAGGCTGATCTCCATCAGGTTGTTCTCCAGCACGCGGAAGTCGGTGCGCGGGCGGTAGGCCGGCCGGTCCTCGGTGCCCACCGCGCGCGCGCGCACGGCGGCGGCCTGGGCCGCGGCCAGCGGCGGCACCGTGGTCTCGCCGCTGGCGGAGGACTCGGTGGCGGCGGCCATGCGGAAGCGGGCCGTATCGTCCGCGCGCAGGGGCGCGTATTCGGCCATGAGCGTGTTGCTCACCGGCTGCAGGGTCTTGGCGGCGGAGGGCAGGGGACCGGCCTCGGCCGCCGCCTGGCGCACGGCCTCCTGGACGTCGCGGGCCTTGAACTCGGCCGTGTCTTCTCCGGGCCGCTTGCCGGCCGCGCGGGGAGGGGCGGAAGCGCCCGCGGCCAGCTTGTCCTCCACCCGGCGCACCATCAGGTTGGCCCCGGCCTGGCGGTACTGGTAGATGGCGTCCTGGAAGCGGTGCAGCCGCTCGTAGATGGAGCCCAGGTAGAAGTTGATCTTGGGGTTGCCGCCGGCCAGCTCCAGCGCCTTGAGGAAGGACGACTCGGCCTCCTCCAGGCGGCCCAGCTTGAAGTAGATGAGGCCCAGGTTCTGGAAGAGGACGGAGACCTCGGGGCTCTCCGCGGCCAGCTTGCGGTAGACCTCCTCGGCCTTCTCCATCTTCTCCTGGCGGAAGTAGACGAGGCCCAGCAGGTTCAGGACGTTCTGGTCGCGGGGGCGGAGGAGGTAGGCCTCCTCCAGCTCGCCCTCCGCCTCGTCGAAGCGCTTCTCGTCGTAGAGGGTCTTGCCGCGGTTGAAGTGCTTGAGGAAGAGCCCCTGATCGAAAGGGGCCCGCGGCGAGGGGTCGCGCATCGTGCGCCGCTAGTCTAACAGGCTGGCGGCGAAAGTCTCACGAACCCCCCGGGGGCTCAATCCAGGGCGCGGATCATCGTGTAGACGACGCCTTCGGCCGGCGGAGTCTGCGTGAGGTGCAGCACGCCCTGCCCGTCGGCCCACTTGTAGTACACGCGGGGCCGCAGGGGCACGAAGGTGCGCTTGGCGGGGGAAGCCTCCCGGGCCGGCGCCTTGACCGGCACCGCCCCCGGGCGCAGCAGGGCCGGGTTGGGGGCAAAGAAGCTGGCCGCGGTCGTGGCCGGCATGGCCAGGGTGGGGCTGACCAGGCCCAGGAGCGTCTGCACCTTCTCCACGTAGCCCCGGGTCTCCTTGTAGGGAGGCACGCCGCCGTAGCGCAGCACCGCGTTGGGGCCCGAGTTGTAGGCGGCGGCGGCCAGCGCCACGTCGCCCCGGAACTGGTCGAGCATCAGGCGCAGGTAGCGCACGCCGCCGAAGATGTTCTGCCGGGCGTCGAAGGCGTTGGTCACGCCCATGCGCCGGGCCGTGTCCGGCATCAGCTGCATGAGCCCCTGGGCGCCCTTGGACGAGATGGCCAGGTGGTCGAAGTCGGACTCCACCTGGATGATGGCCCGCACGAACGCCACCTCCACTCCATGCAGGGAAGCCGCGGCCTGGATGTGCTGGTTGAACTCGCCGTTGTAGGACGGGCGCATGCGCCAGGAGCGGGAGTGGATGAGCGTGCCCTTGCCGGGGTAGGTGAGCTGGAAGTCGGGCGCGTCGGGAATGTTGGTGGCCTCCATCACGCCCTTCTCATTGCGGCGCGTGTAGACCTGGGCCCCGGCGTCGCTGGCGGAGAGCACGAATCCGACCGCGACCATGGCCGCGCTGGCCGAGGCCAGCGCCATCCGCCGGTCGCCGTGGCGGCGGTCCCGGGTGGCGCTGCGCCCCTGCGTGCGCCGCTCACCGTGGCGGCGGTCCGACTGGCGTCGTTCGGGTCCCATCCACATGCAAGACCTCCCGCGAAAGGCGCCGCTCAGGCCGCTGTTCCGGCCAGCGCCTGGCGCGCCACTTCGATCGCCTTCTTGCGCAACTCCTCCAGGTCTCCCTGGCCCACTCCACCACCCTGTGCGAAGTCGGGACGCCCCCCGCCGCGCAGCCCCAGCCGCTTCAGCAGCTCGGGCGCGGCCAGGCGCGCCTTCACGGACTCGGATACGGCGCCGATCACGTGCACCTCTTCGCCGTCGAGCGACGAAGAGACCACCACGAACGGCCGGTCCCGGTTGCGGTTGCGGAACTCGTCGACCACGGTCGCGTGCTGTTTGCGATCGAGGCCCTCGAAGCGGGGCGTCCACACCTGGACGCCGTCCAGCTCCACCAGGTCGGCGCCCTGGGAGGAGGGGCCGGAGCCACCGGTGGCGAGCTTCATCTTCAATGCCTGCAATTCCCGGTCCCGGGCCTTGAGCTGATCCTTGAGTCGAGCGTACTCATCCACCAGGGACCGGCGGTCCACCTTGGCCGCCTGCTCCAGCTCGTCGAGGATGCCCTGGTCGTGCTGTGCCTTCTCCAGCGCGGCCGCGCCCGTCACCGCCTCCAGGCGGCGGTTGCCGGCGGAGATGCCCTGCTCCTGGGTGACCAGGAAGAGGCCGATCTGGCCGGTCTGCTGCACGTGGGTGCCGCCGCAGAACTCCTTGGAGAAGCCGGGCACCTCGACCACGCGCACGCTTTCGCCGTACTTGTCGCCGAAGAAGGCCAGCGCGCCGTAGCTGAGGGCCGCCTCGCGGCCCATCTGCTTCACCTCCAGAGGGCTGTCGCGCAGGATGACCTCGTTGACGCGGTTCTCGAGGTGGCGCAGCTCGCGCTCGTTCACGCCCTGGTAGTGGCTGAAGTCGAAGCGCAGGCGCTCCGGCTCCACCAGCGAGCCCGTCTGCTTGACGTGCGGGCCCAGGTACTCGCGCAGGGCCGCGTGCAGCAGGTGGGTGGACGTGTGGTGGCGCATCGACGCCTGCCGGCGCTCCGCGTCGACCTCCGCCCGGACGACGACTCCGGGCTCCAGCGTGCCCGACGTGACCTTCACCTTGTGCGCGTGCAGGCCGGGCAGCGGGATGCGGGTGTCGAACACCTCGGCCGCCGCGCCGTCCGCGGTGAGCAGGCCTCGGTCGCCCACCTGGCCCCCCGACTCGCCGTAGAAAGGCGTGCGGTCGAGCAGCACCTCGCCCTCCTGGCCGGCATCGAGCCGCTTCGCGAGCTGGCCGTCCTTCAGCACGGCCAGCACGCGCGCGCCCTCGGTGACCAGCGAGTCGTAGCCCTGGAACTGCGTGCGGCCCTTCTGCAGCAGGTCCAGCCACACCGGGTCGCCGTGCACCGCGCCCAGCTTGCTCGACTGGCGCGCCCGGTCGCGCTGGGCCTCCATCTCGCGCTCGTAGCCCTCGCGGTCCACGGCCAGCTCGTAGTCCTGGGCCAGCTCCTCCACGAAGTCGAGGGCCAGGCCGTAGGTGTCGTAGAGGCGGAAGGCGTCCGCGCCGGGCAGGGTTCGGGTGCCCTTGGGCAGGCGCTCCACCGTCTTGCGGAACTCGACCATGGCCAGGCGCAGCGTGGAGGCGAAGCGCTCCTCCTCCGCCCGCACCACCTTCACGATGGAGGGGGCCTGGTGCACCAGCTCGGGATAGGCGCCGGACATGCGCTCCACGACGGCGCCCACCAGATCGCCCATGAACGCGTCTTCGATGCCCAGCTTGCGCCCGTGCCGCAGGGCCCGGCGCATGATCTTGCGCAGCACGTAGCCGCGGCCCTCGTTGCCGGGCATGACGCCGTCGCCGATGAGGAAGGTGGTCGCGCGCAGATGGTCGGCCACCACGCGCAGCGACACGTCGCGCTTCTCGTCCTGGCCGTAGGACACGCCCGCCCTCCGGCCCACCGCCGCGATCAGGGGCTGGAAGAGGTCGGTGTCGTAGTTGGAGAGCTTCTTCTGCACGACCGCGGTCACGCGCTCCAGGCCCATGCCCGTGTCCACGCAGGGCGCGGGCAGCGGGTTGAGCGTGCCGGCCGCGTCGCGGTCGAACTGCATGAAGACCAGGTTCCAGATCTCCAGCCAGCGGTCGCACTCGCACTCGACGCCGGGGCAGGTGCGGCCGGCCGCGGCCTCGGGGCAGGGGATCTGGTCGCCCTGGAAGAAGTGGATCTCGGAGCAGGGGCCGCAGGGGCCGGTGTCGCCCATGGCCCAGAAGTTGTCGTGGGCGCCCAGCTCCAGGATGCGGTCGGCGGGCACGTGCTCCCGCCAGTAGCCGTGGGCCTCCGCGTCGCGGGGCACGCCGTTTTCGCCCTTGAAGATGGTGACCACCAGGCGGTCCTGGGGCAGGCCCATCTCCCTGGTCAGGAACTCCCAGCCGAAGGCGATGGCCTCCTTCTTGAAGTAGTCGCCGAAGGAGAAGTTGCCCAGCATCTCGAAGAACGTGTGGTGGCGCGCGGTGTGGCCCACGTTCTCGAGGTCGTTGTGCTTGCCGCCGGCCCGCACGCACTTCTGGGAGGAGGCGGCGCGGGTATAGTCGCGCTTCTCCTTGCCCAGGAACACGTCCTTGAACTGGTTCATCCCCGCGTTGGCGAAGAGCAGCGTGGGGTCGTTCTGCGGCACCAGCGGCGAGCTGCGCACCACACGGTGCCCTCGCTCCTCGAAGTAGCGCAGGAACGCGCTGCGAATCTGGTCGGCGGTCATCACTGGTCGTTACCCTGCAACGGCAAAAGACGCCACCGAGGCACAGAGACACAGAGACTTGTCCGTTTCTCTGTGACTCTGTGGCTCTGTGGCGTCCTTTCCGTTGCTGTTCATTCGTCTTCCTTGAGGTCCGGTTCGGCTCCATCGAGGGCATCGGACCACGCCGGCCACAATGCGCTCAGGCGCTCGTGGACCAGGGCGGCCGGGTATCCGCGGCGCAGGAGGAAGGCCCAGAGGGCGCGCAGGCGCCGCGGTGGCGGCTGGCGCTGGCGCCTCTCCCAATAGCGTCGGGCGAGACGCTCCAGCGCCTCACCTTCGCTCACCTCGCCCTGCGCCTGGCGGATGCCTTCCTCGATTATGGGGCCAACAACCCCTTTTCTCCTAAGCGTTTGCCGGATGCGGCGCTGGCCCTGGCCGCCGTGCTCGAGGCGGCTGCGGGCGAAGCGGGAAGCCAGGCCCGGGTCGTCGAGGTAGCGCTGCTCGCGGAGGGTCAGGATGGCCTGCTCGACGTCGTCGGCGGCGTGGCCCTTGGCCAGGAGGGCCTTGCGCACCTCCGCTTCCGCCATGTCCCGGCGGGCCAGGAGCCGGAAGGCGGCCTGGCGGGCACGGGCGAGTCCGTCCAGGGGCCCCTACTCGATGTCGAACGACTGCATCGTCTTTTCCATCTCCTCGGCCGCGATGTCGGAGGTGGACTGGATGCCCTGGATCTTGAGCTTGAACTCGTCGGGGTTGCTGGCCCGGCGCAGGGCCTCGTCGTAGGTGATCAGCTCCTTCTTGTAGAGCTGGAAGATGCTCTGGTCGAAGGTCTGCATGCCGTACTGCGAGACGCCGGCCGCGATGGCCTCGTGGATGAGCTTCGTCTTCTCCTTGTTGATGATGCAGTCGCGGATGAAGGGCGTGGTGATCATCACCTCGGCCGCCGGCACGCGGCCGTGGCCGTCGGCGCGGGGGATGAGGCGCATGGAGATGACGGCCTTGAGCACGCCGGCCAGCTGCAGGCGGATCTGCTTCTGCTGGTGGGGCGGGAAGACGGCGATGATGCGGTTGATGGTCTCGGTGGCGTCCAGGGTGTGCAGGGTGGAGAGCACCAGGTGGCCGGTCTCGGCGGCGGTGATGGCCGTCTCGATCGTCTCGTAGTCGCGCATCTCACCGACCAGGATGACGTCGGGGTCCTGGCGCAGGGCGGAGCGGAGGGCGGAGGCGAAGGAGCGGGTGTCCACCTCCACCTCGCGCTGGTTGACGATCGACTTCTTGTCGCGGTGCAGGAACTCGATGGGGTCTTCGATGGTGATGATGTGCTCTGTGCGCTGGCTGTTGATGTAGTCGATCATGGCCGCCAGCGAGGTGGACTTGCCCGAGCCCGTGGTGCCGGTGACCAGGATCAGCCCGCGCTGCTCCTGGGCGATCTTCTCCAGCACCACCGGCAGGCCCAGCTCGCGCACGGTCAGGATCTTGACCGGGATGACGCGCAGGACCAGGCCCACCGTGCCGCGCTGCTGGAACACGTTGCAGCGGAAGCGGCCCAGGCCCGGCACCGAATACGCGATGTCGATCTCCAGGTTGTCCTTGAACTTCTGCTTCTGGCGGTTGCTCATGATGGAGAACGCCATGGCGATGGTGTCCTCCTGCATGAGCCGCTTCGTCTCCACCAGCGGGACCAGCTCGCCGTTGATGCGCAGGACCGGGTGCGAGCCGACCTTCAGGTGAAGGTCGGAGGCCTTGCGCTCGGAGGCGATCTTCAGGAGATCGTTGATGTGCATGAGCCCTCGACTAGCCGGTGCTTCTCTTGCCCCGCGCGGAGACGGCGCCGGCCGCGCCCACCTCGCGCACGAACGTGAGCCATCCGAACTCGTCCGGAACTCGGCACTCCAGGACGTCGAAGAAGGCCTTCTGCAAAGCCTCGGTCACGGGCCCGCGGACGCCGCGGCCCACCTGTGCCTTGTCCACCGAGCGTACGGGCGTGATCTCGGCGGCGGTCCCCGTCATGAACACCTCGTCGGCCACGTAGAGCATCTCGCGCGGCAGCATGCCCTCGACCACCGGCAGCCCGATGCGCCGGGCCAGCGCCAGCACGGTGTCGCGGGTGATGCCGGGCAGCACCGAAGACACCAGGGAGGGTGTGTAGAGCGTGCCCTTGCGCACCAGGAAGAGGTTCTCGCCGCTGCCCTCGGAGAGGAAGCCCTGGGCGTCGAGGGCGATGCCCTCCGCGTAGCCCTGCTTGATGGCCTCCATCTTGATGAGCTGCGAGTTCATGTAGTTGGCCGCCGACTTGGCCATGGCCGGGAGGGTGTTGGGCGCCATGCGCGTCCACGAGCTCACGCAGACGTCGACGCCCTTCTCCAGGGCCTCGGTGCCCAGGTAGCGTCCCCAGTCCCAGACCATCACGGCCACGTCCACCGGGCAGGGGAAGGGATTCACGCCCAGCTGGCCGTAGCCGCGGTAGATGACGGGCCGGATGTAGCAGGCGTCCATCCGGTTGGCGGTGATGGTCTCCAGGATGGCCTGGTTCAGCTGCTCCGGCGTGTACGGCACGTCCATGCGGTAGATGCGCGCGGAGTCGTAGAGACGGTCGGTGTGCGCGTCGAGACGGAAGACGGCCGAGCCCTCGGGCGTGTTGTAGCAGCGCACGCCCTCGAACACGGCCGAGCCGTAGTGGATGACGTGCGATCCGACGTGGATCTTCGCCTCGTCCCAGGGGACGAGGCTGCCGTTCATCCAGATCTTCTCTGACGCCGGGAAGGCCATCGGGAGGGGTCCTCCTCGCCTTTCAGTTCTCGCCCCAGGCCCGCCGCACGTCACTCCACCGCCGCGGGCAGGCCGTTTCGCGGCGACAGGACGACGGGCCGATTCTAAGACCGGCTCCCTGCGAAGTCAATGGTGAAGTCCCTGAATACCGGTGAGTTACGCCCGTCCTACTGGCTTTCGCCGCAAAAGGCGCAGGCGTCGGAGCGGGCGTGCAGGGGCTTGCGGCAGTTCCAGCAGAACCCGCGCCGGGGGACCTCGCGGGCCTTGAGGCGCTTGCGGATGTCCTCCAGCTCCGTGGCCTTGTAGTCGATGTCGGCCGCCGTGGCCAGGTCCTCCAGGAACTCGGACGCCCGCTGGTAGCGGCCGCCGAGATCGGTGGCCATGGCCTTCAGGCAGATGTCCGAGATCTCCTTGGGGATCTGCCCGTTGCGGAGGCGGGGCGGCGTCACCCGGCCGGCGGCCACCATGCGCTCGATCTGGGCCGGGTTGGGGCTGAAGAAGGGGAGCTGGCCGGTGAGCATCTGGTAGAACATCACGCCCACCGAATAGATGTCGGAGGCCAGCACGGCCCGGCCCTGGAAGTGCTCGGGGGCCATGTAGGGCGGGCTGCCGATGACCGTGGTGGCGTGCGACTTCTCCAGGAAGCGCGAGGTGCCGAAGTCGGCCACCTTGGCCGTGCCGGTCTCCGACACCAGCACGTTGGCCGGGCGCAGGTCGCGGTGCAGGACCTGGTTCTCGTGCGCGTGCTCCACGCCCTTCAGGATCTGGGCCACGAAGTTGAGCGAGCGGGGCACGTCGATGGCCTTCTCGCGGTCGAGCACGCCCTCCAGGCTCTCGCCCTTCACGTACTCCATCACGATGAAGAAGACGCCGTCCGTCTTCTCGGCCGTGATGATGCCCACGATGTTGGGATGGTCGAGCGCGGCCAGCAGCCGGGGCTCCTGCAGCAGCTCGTCGAAGTCGCCGCCCTGGCGGTGGGGCACCTTGATGGCGACCTTCTTGTCGATCCAGGTGTCGCGGGCCAGGAACACCGTTCCGAAGCCGCCGGAGCCCAGGTTGGAAAGGATCTGATACTTCCCGACGTGCTGCCCCAGCATGAACATGCGGTGCGCGGAGTATAGCAGCCGGCGCGTACAATCAGGCCCGCGATGCAGCGGCGCTGGCTCCTCACCTTGCTGCCGGCCGCGCTGCTGCTGCAGTGGCTGGCCGGCCTCGCGCCCTGGGCGGTGGAGGCGGCCTACGCGCGGCGCCTCTATCCGGCCGTCCGCTTCGCCTTCTCCTTCCTCACCGGCCGCCTGCCCTTTTCGCTGGCCGAGCCGCTGCTGCTGGTGGCGGCCGGGCTCCTGCTGCGCTGGCTCTGCGGCCGGCCGCGCCGGCCGCGCGCCATCGCCCTCCGGCTGGTGGCGGCCGCGGGCGCCGTCTACCTCGTCTTCCTGCTGAGCTGGGGGCTCAACTACCAGCGGCCCCGGCTGGCGGCCCTGGCCGGCCTGCCGGCGCCCGGCGGCAGCCGGGAGGAGCTGCGCCTGCTGAGCAGCGAGCTGATCGCGGCCGCCAACGCGGCCCGGGCCACGGCGGGCGAAGACGCGGCCGGCGTCCTGGCCCTCGAAGGGGGCCGCCGGGGCGCGCTCGACGCCGCCGACGCCGGGCTGCAGGCGGCGGCGGCGCGCCTGCCCGGCCTGCGGGCGCCGCGCGTGCGCGCCAAGCCCGCGCTCTGCTCGCCCATCCTGTCGCGGCTGGGCATCGCCGGCGTCTTCGCCCCCTTCACCGGCGAGGCCAACGTGAACGCCATGCTGCCCGGGCCCGACCTGCCCTTCGCCGCCAGCCACGAGCTGGCCCACCAGCGCGGCTACGCGCGCGAGGACGAGGCCAACTACATCGCCTCCGTGGCCTGCCGCCTGCACGCGCGGCAGGACTTCCGCTACTCGGGGCTGCTGCTCTCCAGCCTGTACGTGCAGTCGGCGCTGGCCGCCGACGACCGCGCGCTGGCCGTGGACCTGGAGCGCGCGCGCAGCGCGGCCGTGAGGCGCGACCTCGACGCACTGGCCGAGTGGAGCCGGCGCTACCGCTCGGGCCTCACCCGCGCGGCCGAACACGTGAACAACGCCTACCTGAGGAGCCAGGGCCAGGCCCTGGGCATCAAGAGCTACGGCGCGATGGTGGACCTGCTGCTGGCCGAGCGCCGGAATGGTGGTTTGCGGTAGCGGGGGGCCGTTGCTGGCTAGCCGAGGTCGCCCCAGAGGGTCTGCACGGCGGCCACCGCGGCCACGGCGGCCGTCTCCGCGCGCAGGACGCGGGGGCCCAGGGCAACGGCTTCGAAGCCGGCGGCGCGGATCTGGTCCGCCTCCGCCGGCTCCCATCCTCCGGCCGGGCCCACCAGCAGCAGCAGGTCGCCCGCCGGCGGCTCCACGTCGCGCAGGCGGCGCTGCCCGGGCACTTCCCAGAAGAGGAGCTTCCGCCCGGGGAAGGGCTCCTGGAGCAGCCGGGCCAGCGGGGTGGTGGGGGCCACCTCGGGCACCAGGGCCCGGCCGCACTGGGCGGCGGCGCCGCTGGCCACCTTGTCCCAGCGCTCCTGCCGCGTGCCCTGCAGCGCGGGGCGGGCGGCGGCATCGGTGCGGAAGGTGACCACGGGGCGCACCGCGTGGACGCCGAGCTCGGTGGCCTTCTGGATGGCCAGCTCCATCAGGTCGCCCTTCAACG
>Ga0111538_10014442_pt1 | contig 10404 bp, 6 predicted proteins | sample SoiMethybrSBSTD1_FD_79669 | JGI IMG/M metagenome (GOLD analysis project Ga0111538, IMG submission 79669) | Bulk soil microbial communities from a Populus tree surrounding site in Tennessee, USA - Soil MetaG P. TD hybrid SBSTD1 (version 2)... | ecosystem: Environmental > Terrestrial > Soil > Tree... | reverse complement strand
GAACAAGCACCTCGAGAAGGCCGGCCTCACGCGCCGGCTGGCCCTGCCCAGCAAGCGCTTCTTCCGCCACATCGGCCTCTACGCCGACCTGCCCTTCGACCCGGCCGGCAACCTCGTCTCGCGCGAGGCCTGGGAGGCGAAGAAGGACGAGTGGCTGCCCAGCGCCGCCGACCGCGCCTACATCGTCTCCCTGCAGAAGGCCGTGACGGAACCCGGCCAGATCGCCAACTGGATCGGCCGCCCGGCACGCGGGATCAAGGGCCTGCCCTTCGAGTACGAATACGTGCGCCTGGACTAGAATCCCGGCCATGCTGTTCAGCGTCACGCTGTCCCTGCTGGCCGTGGTCTCGGCCAATCCCCAGCCGCGCAAGCCCGCCGCGGCTCCCTTCGTGCTGGAGGGCGTCTGGGTGGGCGAAGAGGTGGGCGACGTCGGGAGCAAGCACCCGACCATCACGTTCACCAAGGACGGTGGCACCCTGGCCTACGACGACGCCAACGGCGGCACCGGCAGCTTCACGATGCGCCTGCAGGCGGTCAAGGTCGAGGGCACGCAGGTGCACTTCTCCGTGCCCGGAGGCGGCAAGCTGAGGCTCTGGTCGGGGCGGTGGGACGGGCACAAGCTCAGCGGCACCATCGCGGCCGACGCGAGCGGCGCGCCGCAGATCGGAACCTTCGAGCTGAAGCGGCCGGTCTACGAGGACGGGCCGCGCCGGCCGAGCGACGCCCCGTCGCATTCGACGGGGGCGGCGGCGGGCTCCGGGTCGCCGGCGCCGGGGGGCGAAGCCGCGGCCTCCGAAGGCACGCCCGGTTCCGAGCGAGACGCCCAGCAGGAAGCGGGAGCGAAGCGGCTCGAGGAGCGCCTGAGCCAGATCTCGGATCAGGCCTCGCAGCTGCTGGTCAGCATCCAGGACTGGCAGGCCTCCTGCCGCAGCGGTGGCACGCCGCTCTACGACCAGCCCGCGGTCGACTGCAACGGGATGGCCCGCAACGTTGGCCGCCTGGCCTTTGCCGTCGGCAAGGGGTTGGAGGAGGCGGAAGACGAAGCGCGCCGCGCGGGCGTGTTGCCCGGCACGGTGCGCCAGCTGCGCGCAGACCACGGCCTCGACAGCTCGAAGTGGGACGAGCTGTCCAGCAAGGTCCGCCAGCTGGAAGCCGAGGCCCGCCTCAGGCGCTGACCGCGCGCCGGGCTCCCGGCGCGGCCACGCCCGGGTGTTATCCTGAGGCGCTGGAGGAGCCTTCATGTCCGTCCCGCAGCATTCCGACCTCATCTACGACTGGAACACGGCCGGCGACGCGCCGCCCCGGCGGTCGCGGCCCATCGAGCTCGACGACGAGACGCTGCGCGACGGCTGCCAGTCCCCGTCGGTGCGCGATCCCGACATCGACACCAAGCTGCGGCTGCTGCACCTCATGGAGAAGCTGGGCATCCACACCATCGACGTGGGACTGCCCGGGGCGGGGCCGCGGGCGCGGGCGGATATCCTCGCTCTCTGCCGCGAGATCTCGGACGCGCGGCTCCACATCACGCCCAACTGCGCGGTGCGCACGGTCAAGTCGGACATCGACCCGCTGATCGAGATCGCGCAGCAGGTGGGCCGCCCCATCGAGGCCTGCACGTTCATCGGCTCCTCGCCCCTCCGCCAGTTCGCCGAGGAGTGGACGATCGACAAGATCCTGCGGCTCAGCGTGGAGGCGATCACGCACGCGGTGCGCAACGGCTTGCCGGTGATGTACGTGACGGAAGACACGGTGCGCACGCCGCCGGAGACGGTGCGCCGCCTGTTCACCGCGGCCATCGAAGCGGGCGCCGGCCGCGTCTGCATCTGCGACACGGTCGGCCACATCACGCCCTGGGGCGTGCACAACCTGGTCAGCTTCGTGAAGAAGGTGGTGGCGGAGACGGGCCAGGACGTGAAGGTGGACTGGCACGGCCACAACGACCGCGGCCTGGCGGTGATCAACACCATCGCCGCGGTGGCCGCGGGCGTCGACCGCGTGCACGCCACCGCGCTGGGCATCGGCGAGCGCGTGGGCAACTGCGCCATGGACCAGCTCCTGGTGAACCTGCAGCTCATGGGCTACATCGACACCGACCTCACGCCGCTGGCCGAATACGTGAAGGTGGCCAGCGAGGGCACGGCCGTGCCCATCCCCATCAACTACCCCGTGTTCGGCAAGGACGCCTTCCGCACCGCCACCGGCGTGCACGCGGCGGCCATCATCAAGGCCAAGAAGAAGAACGACGACTGGCTGGCCGACCGCGTCTACTCGGGCGTGCCGGCGGGCATGGTGGGACGGCAGCAGGAGATCGAGGTCGGCTTCATGTCCGGCGCCAGCAACGTCACCTGGTGGCTGGCCGAGCGCGGCATCCCGGCCAGCGACCAGCTCGTGCAGCAGATCCTGCAGGTGGCCAAGGAGAAGGACCGCGTGCTGGAAGACGCGGAGATCCTGGCCGTGTGCGGGGAGAGCGCCCGCACCGCGCACTGAGCGGCGCCTAGCCGCGCAGGCGCTGCAGCCGGCGGTAGAGCGTGGCTCGCGACATGCCCAGGGCCTGGGCGGCCAGGGCCACGTTGCCGCCGTTGTCGCGGATGGCCTCGCGGATGCGCGACTCCTGCTCCTCGGCCTGCGGATCGGCCGAAGTGCGCACCATCTCCAGCCACGCGAAGTGGTTGGGCTGCAGGGGCGCCCCGCGCGACACGAGCAGGGCCCGCTCCAGGGCGTTGCGCAGCTCGCGCACGTTGCCCAGCCAGGGATGGCGGGCCAGGGTCAGGATGGCGTCGGGCGCCACGTGTGTGCCGGAGGCGCCCAGGCCGGTGAGGAGGTGGTCCACCAGGCCCTGCAGGTCTTCCAGGCGCGTGCGCAGCGGCGGCACGTCCACCGGGAACACGTCCACGCGGAAGAAGAGGTCGCGCCGGAAGCGCCCGGCCTCCGTCTCCTGGCGCAGGTTGCGGTTGGTGGCGCAGATGAGGCGGAACTCGCTGCGCCGCTCGGCCACGTCGCCCAGGCGCCGGTAGCGCTTCTCCTCCAGCACCTTCAGGAACTGGGCCTGCAGCGCGAGGTCCAGCTCGCCGATCTCGTCCAGGAAGAGCGTCCCCCCGTCGGCCACGTCGAGCAGGCCCTGGCGGTCGGACACGGCCGAGGTGAAGGCGCCCCGCGCGTGGCCGAACAGCTCGCTGGCCAGCAGCTCGCCGCGCAGCAGCGCGCAGCTCACCTCCACGAAGGGCATGCCCTCGCGCGCGCTGTGCTCGTGGATCCAGCGGGCCAGCACGCCCTTGCCGCTGCCCGTCTCGCCCTGCAGCAGGGCGGGGGCGTCGTTCTGCGCGGCCAGGGCGGCCAGCTCGCGCAGCTGCTGTGCGGGCGGGCTGGCCCCGAAGAAGATGTCGGTGCGGCGGGAGAGCCGGCGCTGGGCCTGGCTGCGCCGGCGCAGGCCGCCCATCTCCAGGCTCTTGTTGAGGAAGACCTCCAGCTCCGGCATGTTGACCGGCTTCACCAGGAAGTGGTCGGCGCCGCGGCGCATGGCCTCCACGGCCGTGGGCACGTCGCCGCGCCCGCTCATCACCACGATGGCCAGGCCGGCGTTGCGCTCGCGCAGCTCGCCGATCCAGTCCAGGCCGTTGCCGTCGGGCAACATGAGGTCGAGCACCACGCCGTCGTGGGAGCGCTGCACCACCGCCTGCCGGCCCTGGCCCACCGAGTCGGCCTCGAACACCTCGAAGCCGGCCCGGGAGAGGTAGAGGCGGAAGGCCAGGCGGACGTCCGGCTCGTCGTCCACGATCAGGATGCGGGGGCTCATGCGCCCTCCGCCTCCCGCAGGGGCAGCGCGAACTCCACCGTGCAGCCGGGCGGCGGGTCGTTGTTCCACGCGCCCAGCGCGCCCCCGTGCGCCTCCACGATGCTGCGCACCAGGGCCAGGCCCAGGCCGGTGCCGCCGGGACGGGAGGTGAAGAAGGGCTCGAACATGCGGTCCAGCGTCTCCCGGGTCAGGCCGCGGCCCCGGTCACGGACGCGCACCAGGGCCCGGTCGCCGGCCGCGGCCAGCTCCACCTCGATGGCCGTGTCCGACTCGCTGTTCTGGGCCGCGTTGTCGAGCAGGTTGGTGAGCACCTGCTCCAGGCGCGTGGGCTGCGCGGCCACCACCAGCGGCGCCTCCGGCGCGGTCAGGCGCACGGCGCGGCGCGTGTTGCCGGGGGCCTCCTTCCACAGGGCGATGGCCCGCTCGCACAGCTCGGGCAGGGATACGGCCGCCGGCAGCGGCTCCCGCCCGGGGCCGCCGAACTCCAGCAGGTCGCTCATCAGCGACTTCAGCCGCTCCACCTGGCGGGCGATGATGTCGAGGGCCACCCGCCCGTCTTCGCCCACCGTCTCGGACTGCAGCAGGTCCACCGCCGCCTGCAGCGCGGTGAGGGGGCTGCGCACCTCGTGGGCCACGCCCCCCAGCAGGTCGCCCACGGCCGCCCGCCTCTCCACCGAGATGATGCGGCGCGCCATCTCGCGCTGGGCGGTGACGTCGCGCAGGTAGAGCACGCGGTCGCCCATGGACGGCCACGGGTATTCGAGCTGGAGCAGGCAGGCCTCGTAGGTGAGGCCGCGCTCGGGGTCGGTGACGGAGGTCCAGGCCACCGCCTCGTCGTGGGCCTGCGGCCGGGCCCCGGCCAGCCACTCGCGGGCGAAGGGCAGGACCGAGAAGACCTCCTGGCCCAGCAGCTCGCGCAGCGGCTGGCGCAGGCGGCGGGCCAGGGCGCGGTTCAGCCGGTGGATGCGTCCCTGGGCGTCGAGGATGGCCACCGCGTCCCAGGACGAGTCGAAGACGCGCTCCAGGGCCACCTTGGCCCGGATCAGCATCTCCGTGACGTCGGCGCCCTCCAGCGTGGCCCCGATGCCGGAGGCGAAGGACTCGCAGAGGGAGATCACCTCCGGCGAAAACGCGTCCGGGTCGCGGCTCTCCAGGTTCAGCACGCCCACCACCGTGCCCCCCGCGCTGAGGGGCAGGGCCAGCTCGGAGCGCATGGCCGCCGAGCCTTCCAGGTAGTAGGGGTCGGAGGCCGTCTGGTCGGTGAAGTAGAGGCGCCCGCTGCGGGCCACGTGGGAGACGATCGACTTCTGGTCGAGGGGAAGCGTGAAGGGAAGCTGGGGCGGGGCGTAGCCGCACCAGAGCTTGAGCCGCAGCATGCCCGCGGCCGCGTCCACCGCGAACAGCTCGCAATGGTTCACGGGGGCCATGGTGCCGAGCGTGTGCACGGCCGAGCGGCACACGTGCACCACCGGCGGCGCATCGCCCTCTTCGATCCCCTGCTCGGCGGCGGTCAGCGCGTCCAGCGCCGCCAGTGCGCCCAGGGAGTCCTCGTGTGTGGATCCGGGGCTCAATTCATGGACACGGAGGAGGGAAGGCCGGCCAAGTCTGACGGAGGGGGGGAAATAGGTCAAATCGGGCGCTCCTGCCGAGCCGCCCGTCTCACCGTCTCACGAGACGTGAGACGGGCTGAGACCGTCGCAGGTGAGACGGGTCGCGCTTCGATGAGATCGGGCCGTTTCGGGCCTCGGCTCGGGCGACGCGGCCATGGCAGGCTTCTTGCCATCTGAGGGACCGACTCAGCATGCGCATGTCAGGAACCCTGTCGGCACTTCTGGGGGGCGGCCGCCTCCTCCCCATGTTCAAGCGGAACGCCGCCTCCGCGGCGGCTCCGGCGGCCACTTTTGCCGGGGACGGCCGCCCGACCCTGCTCGCCTGCCTGGCCCCCTCCGCCCTGGCCCAGGGCCGCCGCCCGATGGAGGAGGCCGGCTTCGACCTGCTGGCCGCCACGGGCTGGGAGGAGGCCCGGGCCCTCTTCGACGCCCACCAGCCGCGCCTGGTGGTCGTGCAGTCCACGTTCGACCACGGCGCGGGGGCCAAGCTGTGCGCGACCCTGCGGCGCCGGGCCGGCGGCGAGGGTGCGGTGGTGGTGGCGGTCTGCGCGGGCGATCGCGACGTGGCCGAGGCCCTGGCCGCCGAGGCCACCGACGTGATGCGCACGCCCGTGCACTGGGAGCTGCTCTCGCGGCGCCTGGGCGCCCTGCTGCAGGCGGCCGACACCACGGCCGAGCTGAGGCAGTACCGCTCCGAGCTCGAGTACTCGCGGCGCATGGCCGCCGACGCCTGCCAGCAGCTCGAGGAGCGGCGGGGCGTGGACCGCCTGACGGGCCTGCCCAACCGCGAGGTGCTGGAGGAGCTGATGGCCCGCTCGCTGGCCCGCTCGCGCGGGCCGGGCTCGGCGGTGGCCCTGATGCTGCTCGACCTGGACCGCTTCTCCGAGATCAACGAGACGCTGGGCCGCAAGAGCGGCGACGAGGCGCTGCGCCAGGTGGCGGAGCGGCTCTCGGCCTTCCTGCGCAGCAGCGACCTGGAGCCGCGGCTGCGCCCGGGCCTGCTGCTGCGCGCGGCCGCCCGCCTCAGCGGGGACGAGTTCGCGCTGCTGCTCACCAGCCTGGCCGACCCGGCCGTGCTCTCCGGCTTCGCCGAGGGCGTGCTGGACACGCTCTCCGCGCCCATCCGCGTGGACGGCACCGACGTCTTCCTCTCGGCCAGCATCGGCATCTCCATCTCCGCCGCCGGGGCCAGCCAGGGCGAGATCCTGTTCCAGCAGGCGGAGACGGCGCTCTACGAGGCCAAGCGCCGGGGCGGCCGGGCCTGGCGCTTCTACTCCAGCGCCCACTCGGGCGCGGCCGAGCGCAAGCTGGGCATGGACCGCATGCTGCGCCGGGCCTTCGACCGCGGCGAGCTGGTGGTGCACTACCAGCCGCTGGTGGAGCCGGCCACCGGCCGCGTGAGCGGGGCCGAGGCCCTGCTGCGCTGGCCGGAGCCGGAGCTGGGCTGGGTGCCCCCGGCGGTCTTCGTGCCCATCGCGGAAGAAACCGGGCTGATGGTGCGTATCGGCGAGTGGGTGCTGCGCGAGGCCTGCCGGCAGCTCAGGAGCTGGATCGACTCCGGCATGCCGCCGGTGCGCATGGCGGTGAACGTGTCGCGCTGCCAGCTCGAGCACGGGCGGCTGCTCTCGGCCGTGAGCTCGGCCCTGCGCGACGCGCGCCTGCCGGCCGAGCTGGTGGAGCTGGAGCTCAGCGAGCGGGGCGTGCTCCGCCGCGATCCCGAGCTGGAGGCCCAGCTCCACGACCTGAAGGAGCTGGGGGTGCGACTGGTGGTGGACGACTTCGGCACCGGCGACGCCTCCATCACCTATCTGCGGCAGTTCCCTCTGGACGGGCTCAAGGTGGACCGCTCGCTGGTCAGCGGGCTGCAGGACGGCTCAGGCGACGCCGCCATCACGGCGGCCATCCTGGCCATGGCGCACCAGCTCAAGCTGGGCGTGGTGGCCGAGGGTGTGGAGAAGCAGGGACAGCTCGACTGGCTGGCCGGCTTCGGCTGCGAGCAGGTGCAGGGATTCTTCTTTTCGGCGGCGGTGGCTCCGGACGAGTTCCGGCGCATGGTGTTGTCCCGTGGCTCGGGCATCGCAGCGCCCGCGGCCGCGCAGGGGGTATCGAGATGAAGCGCGTCATGCTGGCGGGGCTGTTGGGGCTCCTGGCCCTCACGGGAACGGACGGCGGTCCGCGTCCCGCGTCCTGTTCACTCCCGCCGCGTCCCCTGAGCGTCATCGTCCAGGGCCCGAGCACCGCCGCCGCCGCGGCGGCGGTGCGCTGGTCCGGCGGTGCCGTGCGCAGCGAGCTCGACATCGTGAGGGGCGTGGAGGCGGAGCTGACTCCGGCCCAGGTGGCCTGGCTGCGCCACTCGGCCGCGGTCACGCTCTTCCCGAACGTCGGCCTGCGCACGGCCGGCGACGGGGCGCCGTTCATCCCCGAGAGCGCGCAGCCGGCCCTGGTCCGCGCCGAAGCGCTCCAGATCGAGGGCACGCGCGGCAACGGCGTCACCGTGGCCATGATCGACACGGGCGTCGGCTCCAGCGCCGACGTGCAGAAGGACGGCAACGGCAACGCCCGCATCCTGGCCGCCTACGACGCCCTGCAGGCGGACGACCAGGGCACGTCCGACCCCAACGGCCACGGCTCGCACGTGGCCAGCGTCCTGGCCGGCAGCCGCCTGTCGTACAACGACAAGTTCCTGAGCGTGGCCCCGAACGTGCGGCTGGTGGTCGTGCGCGCCTTCGACGCCAGCGGCGCCGGAACCTACGCCAGCGTGATCCGCGGCCTCGACTGGGTGGTGGCGAACCGCGCCCAGTACAACATCAAGGTGCTGAACCTGGCCTTCAGCGCGCCGCCGCGCTCCCACTACTGGGACGACCCGCTGGCCCAGGCCGTGATGCGCGCCTGGCAGGCGGGCATCACGGTGGTGGTGGCGGCCGGCAACGGCGGGCCCGCCCCGCAGACGATCGGTGTGCCCGCCAACGTGCCCTACGTGATCACGGTGGGCGCGATGACCGACCGCACCACGGCCCAGCTGGCCCAGGACGACCGCCTGGCCTCGTTCTCGGCCGCGGGCCCCACGTACGAGGGCTTCGTCAAGCCCGACGTGGTCGCCCCCGGCGGCCACGTGCCGGGCACGGTCCAGGCCTCGGCCGCCCTCGTCCAGGCGCATCCCGAGTCGCGCGGCGCCGGCGACCTCTTCAACATGTCGGGCACCTCCCAGGCGGCGGCGGTGGTGAGCGGCACGGTGGCCCTCATGCTGCAGCGCGATCCCGGCCTGACCCCGGACCAGGTCAAGTGCCGGCTGATGGCCACCGCCCACCCGGCCGTTGACGGGGATCCGAGCGTCGGCACCCACGCCTACTCCGTGTTCCAGGAAGGCGCGGGCATGGTCGACGCGGCCGCGGCCGTGGACAGCAACGCGACCGGCTGCGCGAACATCGGCCTGAACCTTGCCGCGGACCTGGCCGGCACGACACACTACGGCGGCCGTGGGAATTTCTCGGGCGGGAACTATGTCGTCACCGGCCGTACCGGCCAGGGCTACAGCTGGAACGGTTCCTTCGAGGTCGGTGCAGGGCACACCTTCCTGGGTTATCCCTGGGGTGACGTGGTTGCGCTCTGGAGTGACGCTTCTCCGTGGGTAGGGTCCTACACGTGGGAGGACGGCTACCCGTGGCCGGATGCCCCGGTGGTGTTCACGCTGGGCGAGTCCGTGTCGATCAACCGTTGGGTGCCGCAGGAGTAGCACCCGCGGTCGCCGCGCTGGAACCAGGGACGGGCGGGAGGGCTCGGCCCTGGTTCCACGCGGCCGTTCCGCGGCGCGGCACAACGTCCGACTGAGGGTCAGCATGTTGCAGGCAACGGGCATCCGGCGGGTAGCGACGGCTTGGGGTGTGGCGGCGGCGCTCCTGGCCGCCGCGGCCACGCTGGAAGCCGGCGCCAGGCCCATCCGCTTCTACCGCCTGGCCATGGAGGAGGGCCTCTCCCACACCACCGTGTGGGCCGTCCTGCAGGACAAGCAGGGCTTCATGTGGTTCGGCACCGAAGACGGGCTGAACCGCTACGACGGGGCCGGCGTCACGCTCTACACGCGCAACGCCTCCGACCCCAACTCGCTGCCCTACAACGCGGTGTCCTCCCTGGCCGAAGACGGCGCGGGCGACGTGTGGGTGGGCACCGACGGCGGCGGCGTGGCCCGCTGGGTGCGGAGCAAGGACAGCTTCGTGCGCTACTCCACGGCCAACGGCCTGGGCAGCGACATCGTGCGCGCCCTGCACGTGGACAAGAAGGGCACCATCTGGATCGGCACCCGTGACGCGGGCCTGGACGAGCTGGACCCGCGCACGGGCACGGTGACGCACCACCGCCACGACCCGGCCGACCCGGCCAGCCTGGTCAACGACAGCGTGTACGTGATCCACGAGGACCGCGCGGGCGCCCTCTGGGTGGGCACCAACGCCGGCCTGAGCCGCCTGGCTCCCAACGGCGGCGGCTTCCGCCACTACCGCCACCAGGCGGACGATCCCGACAGCCTGGGCGACGATCGCGTGCGCACCCTGGCCGAAGACGGCGAGGGCACGCTCTGGATCGGCAGCGAGGGGGGCGGGCTCAACGCGCTGTCCGGCTCGGGCCGCTTCCGCCACTGGCGGGCGGTGGCCAACAACCGCGACGCGCTCAGCCACGACTCGGTGCGGGCGGTGCTGGTGGACGACGCCGGCCGCCTGTGGGTGGGCACGCGCCAGGGCCTGAACCTGCTGCAGCCGGAGACGGGCAAGTTCGTGCTCTACGCCCACGACCCGGCGGAGCGGACCAGCCTCAGCGACAACGAGGTGCTCTCGCTCTACCAGGACCAGGGGGGCGTGATCTGGATCGGCACCCGCACCGGCGGCGTGAACCGCTGGAACCCGCGCACCTGGGCCTTCGGGCACCACCGCGCGGACGCCTCCGATCCGGACGGCCTGTCCCACGACTACGTCACCTCCTTTTCGGTGGGGCCCAGCGGCAAGCTGTGGG
>Ga0111538_10014441_pt1 | contig 10405 bp, 10 predicted proteins | sample SoiMethybrSBSTD1_FD_79669 | JGI IMG/M metagenome (GOLD analysis project Ga0111538, IMG submission 79669) | Bulk soil microbial communities from a Populus tree surrounding site in Tennessee, USA - Soil MetaG P. TD hybrid SBSTD1 (version 2)... | ecosystem: Environmental > Terrestrial > Soil >... | reverse complement strand
TTTCTTCAGAAGCAACCATATAATCCGCACATGAAGCAAACGTATACGCCAATTCAATGGATGCTAACAAACATGCATCAAAAGCAATAATATCAAACTTTTTTCCACCACGTAAATTATCACGCACCCATGAAAATGCTTGTAAACAGTCACGATCAGTTAAATAATGATCAGTATCATAATCATAACACACGCCTTTAGAAGGTAATACCTTACGTGCTCTATTTAATACACCAGATCCATGATTCCACAATACAACAGCAATACGATCTGATGGATAATCAGTGTGTGCCCATTGCAATGCTTCTAATAATGTTGCTACATCACCACTATCACGAACCATTGTTTCACCAATTTGCGTTAGTGAACCCTTATTCACGTATAATTTTTTAGTCTGCTTTGGTTTACCATCTTCTTGAATTGTTAAATAAACAATAATATTAACGTTCGCATTAGACCCAGCTTGCATCATCTCCTGTAAATCCAATGGCGCAAATGGATTTAAATCATTTGCTGCCGCAAGATATACCAAAAATGTCCATGGCTTTTTTGCAGCTGCTGCTTCTGCGATAAAAACGCATAATAATGCACCTATTATCAGAAAATTTCTCAAAAAAAACTTCTTCATGCCTCTCCTTACACTAAAACTATTAACAACAACAAACTCATCCTAAAAAAACAAATCTGCTTTTTCAAGTTTTATAAAATGTATGCATAATGACAATAAAAAAAGCAGGTCAATTTTTCAACTGACCTGCTTTTTTATTGTTAAATATCAAAAAAGTTATTTATAAACTTTATTTTACTAGTTTATCGGTAAGAATATAAGCTACTGGATCTGGACTCTGCATCAGTACGCTGACACCTTGGATTTCTTTAATAAGTTCATTAGTTTTCTTGAACTGACTGAGTATGTATGAATCAAAGAGTCCCATCAAACCAAATGGTCTTGTTTTAAGCTTTTTATCTTTACGCGTTGTTACCATTCCATTTTCATCTTTTTCTCTGTAAGTAACATCGATGATAGAAACTTGTCTGCCAACAATCCATTTATCAAAAAGCTTCATAAGTGTTGCACGTGATTCAGCATTAAAAATGTTATATGAATTAAGGAATGCTTCAAAATCCGCACGCCAATCATCAGTGGTATAATCCCAATTTGATCCTTTAGTAGTCAACCGTATCCACATTGCCCATACTGTTACAAGACCTGCAACTGTCACAGTTCTCGCACTCGGTTTTGGCAATGCAGAAAATTCAAATGCACCCAAAGAACCTGAAGCAGCTATTACTGCGGCCAAAATAGCTGATTTACAACGCACACTGAGACTTATCATGAGATCTACCCTTTTGTTGGTAAAAAAATTAAAATATATTGCAATATAACTCCTCTAAATGATATACAATTATACAAAAAAAGTCAAAACCCCCTATAACCACCGGTTAAAGATAGTTTTTTACCGTTTGACAATATGTATAAAAAATGTAGTCTATAATTATGCTGTATGAATTAATAATGCCCTTAAAAAACAGCTCTCAATCATGCAATAAAGGAATATTATGCTTAAGAATATTATCAAAAAAGTACGCTATCTCTTTTTAATTATAAGCATTACAAGCATACATTCTTCAATAAGACCTAGTTGGCGTACCTTTTTATCGGATAATTCCACCACACTATACATACTCACTGCCGCTGCTGCATGCGTCATTGGAAAAATATCCTATGATCTTTACCAAGAATATACATGGCCCAATGAACGAGTTATTAACAATTGTCGTGCAACTTATATGGCTATATATAATGATGTTCAAACCTATTACAACAACTATAAAAATGATGCACAATTAGGTGATTGTGAGCTCAAAGAGCATATTATGCGCACAAAAAAGCCATACTCATTTATGGACTATAACAATCAAATTGTATTCACTCTCTTTAGACTTATAAAACATAATTTTACTATCGAACGTGAACTTAAACGTATTGGCAAACGAAAAAAACAATTGCTCAATAACCGTTCAGAAGAGTCAGTTTTATTTATTGAAGAATTTACACAACTGGAAACTAAAGGAAAAGAACTTCAGAAATATATAAAAAAAACATGCACCTTATTGAGTGCACTAAAAAATCGAATCGCCTTATTTCAAGAATACGACAACGATTATCATAACTGGTCATATACACAACAAAAAAACCGTGACCTTATGAAATATGAGATGAAACAAAGTTTACAATTGGATAAAATTAATTGTCGTCCAACAATAATTTCAACAATGTGGACAAAAATTCGTGATGCATTAAAAATTATTGTAATGCCAACTTGCGGCGTTTAACCCCAGCTTACGCTACGCTTCACCCGGGGACCCCAATTAAGACAATAATTTAAATAAGCCTATTAAAGAAGTAATCAAACAGCTATTGTAATGCTAACTTGCGGCGTTCTTCACGATCAAGCGCACGCAATGCTTCAATAATTTCATCAAGGTCACCTTCCATAACATAATCAAGCTTTTTAAGCGTGATATCAGCATTATGATCAGTAACGCGATTTTGAGGAAAATTATACGTACGTGCTTTTTCCGCACGCATACCACGTCCAACCATCTCTTTACGCTGTTTGCCAACTTCTGCAGCATGACGTTCTTTTTCAAACGCCAACAAGCGCGATTGTAAAACTTTTAATGCTTTTGCTTTATTTTTATGTTGCGAACGCTCATCCTGACATGAAACTACAACACCTGTTGGAATATGCGTAATACGGACAGCCGAATCAGTTGTGTTAACATGCTGACCACCAGCACCACTTGCACGGAATACATCAATACGCAAATCTGCTGGATTAATACTCACATCAACTTCTTCAGCTTCAGGCAACACTGCCACTGTTGCTGTTGATGTATGAACTCGCCCTGCTGTTTCAGTTTTTGGCACACGTTGTACGCGATGCACACCAGCTTCAAATTTTAAATAACCATAAACACCAACACCCTCAACATGCAAGGTAACATCGCGAATACCGCCAAGATCAGTGAAACTCTCATCAACCACCGTTGTACGCCATCCTTTTTTTAATGCATAGTTTGTATACATTCTCAATAGATCTGCCGCAAACAACGCTGCTTCCTGTCCACCAGCACCTGCGCGTATTTCAATAAATACTGAACGTTCATCGTGTTCATCAGAAGGAATCACCAGATCTTCAAGTGCACGCTCTTTTTCTAACCTTTTTAAACCTAAATCATGCAATTCAACTTTAAAAAGTTCCACCATTTCAGCATCATCGGATGAATGCTTTAATTGATTTTTTGTATCAGCAATAAGATTATCAAGAGAGACCAGTTCTTTGTGCGCATCAATAATACGCAAAAGACGAGCCAACTCCTTCTGTAATACTATGCGTTTAGCATTATCAGTGGCAGAAGCCAGCTCGCTTGTAAGATCATCATATTTTTTTTGCAAAACCGAAAGATCTGTCATATCCATAAAAAATTATGCTTTTTTAGAATATTTCTTATTAAATTTATCAATACGACCAGCGGTATCAACAAATTTTTGAGCGCCAGTAAAGAATGGATGGCAATTTGAACAAATAGTAACTCTCAACTCGGCCGCTGTTGAGTGAGTATCAAACTCATTACCACATGCACAATGCGCGGTAACTTCATGAAGTTGTGGATGTATATCTTTTCTCATAAAATGCCTCAATAATGTATGTTTTTATGCTATTTAACGCCGCATCACCGCGGCCAATATATTCTAAATGTAATCTAAAAGCGCTCCCTTGTAAAGAACCAGAAGCCACTTTATAATAGACTCAACGGTCCCCAAAGCCTGAAATATCCTCAATAATATGCTCTTTAACAAGCCGCAGGATACTCTCAATCTTCTCCTTGTCCCCCTCAAAGATAATACCTTCATCCGAGTTCAGCACAATTTTAACATCATTGCCTTCAAGATTGGCCACCGTGGAACCATCGCTTATTTGGACAACCGTACGATAAAGTCCACTTTTTTCCAAATATCCCATAATTATATTAAACATCTGTGTTGTGCCTATAAAGGCAAAACTGCCAATATTAAGCGTAAAAACTTTATCTTTTGCTCTCAATGCAAGACGCTCAAACCCTTGAGCAAGCATGATAGGCGTTGCCACCGTTGTCAGCACAATAACTACAATCGCAATCACGTAATGATGTGCTGCAATAATGCCTGACCCAAATAAAATGGTAGTTACCACAAGCCCAACTTCACCACGTGCAACCATTGATGCCCCAAAAAGATAGGTATCAAGACTCGTCCAACGGTAACTATCCTTATGCGCAAAGCAATTGCTGAGCGCTGTCGCAAGCCAACAACCTATAAGCTTGGAAATAATGGCAATAGCTAATAAAAAGATAACAAGAACCCAATCATACATACTTAACAGCTTAACATTGAGCTGCAAGCCGATAGAGCCCAAAAATAATGGTAATAAAAATGCATTAACAAAGGGAGAAATAACTTTTTCTGCTCCATGTCGATGATCCCCCATTCGGTGGAAAAGACCCGCAAAATACGCTCCCGTAATTCCCGCAAGGCCCCCAATAAGCTCAGCAAATGCAAAATATATGAGCATTATGCCATTAGCTACCGGTGCAATAAGATGAGATAAATGAGATCGCTTTAACCATTCTATAAACGGACGTACTGCATAATAGCCAAAACCACTCATCACAATAAATGCCAGAATAATGAAAAATAGTGAAACTCCCAGCGAAGTGCCATGACCCTGCATAAAGTCACCATCAATCTGACCTAACAACCCCGCCTGAACGCTTAAAGAAAAAATTGCGAGCAAAATTACTGCAAAAATATCATCCGCAACCGCTGCACCAAGCGCAGCCTTGGAACTTTTTAAATGCATTTTATTATATGAAAAAAGCATAGCAACAGGAATTGAAACACTCGTCGCTGCAAAAATAAGCCCCATCCCAATCGCTTGTATTAAACTCCACTCCCCACCAAAACCACAATACAACGGAATGGCTATCATAATAATAGGCAACACTGCCCCAAAAATGCCCGCGCTCACTGCAACAGGCCCTATGGAAAAAATATCCTGCAAATCAGTCTCATGGCCGGCAATCCATAAAAGATACGCAACCGTCAATGCTGATGATATGAGGAGCACAACAAAAAGCATCACATCATAGGTGGCCAGCGCATAAAACTGGCCTGAAACACGGTCTAACAGTACAAGCGGTTGGGCAAAAATGGGAAAATGGGCAATATTTATCAATGATGGCCCAAGCAAGATACCCGCAATAATACGCCCTGCTATTACCGGCAAACCACATAACCTTTTAAAAATTTTACCCCACGTAATTGTCCACAATAAAAGAATAGAAAGAAACAGCGCAAATTGCGCAACAAACACTGGTGACAGGCCTGCCGTAACAAGCAACCCTTCAGGGATAGTTAATTGATTGATATCGAAAGCCATAATAATTCCATTTTGTTTATACTATAAAAATGCACTCATTAACTTATTTCAAAGTATTAATAGTACCATTTTTATATATTTTTTATAATTTTTTCCAAAATTATTGCTTTTACCCTACTATTTTTGATATATTCAAACTGAATATTTAAAAATTATCTAAAGGAGAATTATTATGAAAAGCAATATTTTTACTATAACCTTAGCAGTATGCCTAGGTCTTTCATCAACAATAAATTTCTGTGCATATCCACAATATCCACAACCTGTATTTTTGACACCTGAGCAACTACAACAACAATTTCCACAAACATCAGGTCAATACGGAACAACAACACCAACATGGCGCGGCTGGCTATCTCCATCTGCATGGTGGGCATCAGCAAAATCAGCTGCTCAGTCAGCAGCAAGCTCTACCCTTGATATGGCAAATGCTATTAAACGAGGTGTTGGTTTAGAAACCGTAAGTTATAAAACACTTGGCGCAGCTATCGCAGCATTAGCTGCATTAAATTACAACAAAGAAACTATTTTAAGTATAGTATCATCAGTATATGATGCGGTAGCACCAACTGTTACAACAGTAGCAACAGGTATAAAAACCGTTGCCACCAACAAATACGTTGCTACCACAGTTGCTGCAGCGACTGCTATAAAAACTGCTGATACAATGGATAAAGCGAATAAAGCACGAGAAGAAGCACAAAAACAAAAGCAAGGTCTGCAAACTAGAAAGCCTCAATAAATAAAGTAATAAAAAAGCCCACCAAAAACTGGTGGGCCTTTTTTATTTAACCAGTTAAATCTACTGAGTATATTCAAGCATATGCTGATACGCTTTTCCAATACACTCTGTTTGATGCCAAGGTGTTGGACATTTATATACCCAACAATTGGAAATCATCTGTTTATACACTTCCCCTGGGCCTTCCATACGCATATCATGTTCTTGAGCATTGGGAATAATCAATGCCATGCGATTTTGCGCTTCATGATCCAGTGAACGTGCAAACACATTTGTTGGCCCATTATCAGCACCAAACCCAACAATCTGTTTTTTTGCACTCATAATACGTGCAAAAGCAATAAGTGTATCAAATGGTTGTTGTTCCTCAGGGATTATCATGTATTGATTTTTTTGCTCGTCATCAATAATCACTCTACTCGTTTTTGTTCCACAATCCATCAAGGTAAGTTTTGAATGTTTTTTGAGTAACTCATTAAATGGCGCTGAATTAAGATGCCGCCCATGATTTTTAGTGTTATAAGGCAGCTTTTTACCACCAATAAACGTTGCTTGACGGTCTTCACCTAAAAATACCGCTGCTACCGTATTGCCCTGTTCTAACATTGGCGTAATTTGCTCTAAAACAACATTCATTGCTCTTTCTGGCGCAGTAAATACCACTTTTTCAGGAATCATTTGAGCAGGCGTTAATTTAAGATGACCAAGCAATGATATTAAATGTGTTTCGTAATTGGTAATTGGTTGTATATCTTTTCCACCAACAAGCTCAAATCCATATTCATCTGCTGCACTTGCTAATGTTTGCTTAAGAAAACCAGGAACTGACATAATAACATACCACCCCGTACGATTTTTTAATTCATTTGCAGCTGAAAAAAAATGAAAAATATCACCAATGCCAACTTGATCAGTTCTTACAAGCACAGATTTTTTATCTTTTTCTTCCCCAACATGAGCAATTTTTTCAACTGAGATTGTCTTTGATTCATTAATATTTAATAACGCATCAAAAGCGGCCCAATGTTCAGTTTCTTTCCGCAATGCCATTAAACATGCAGCCAAATTTAACCGTGCTTTATTACGATCATACTCAGAACCAAGATTCGAAAAATACGAATAGATATCACTAGCCTTTTGCCAATCCTGCTCTTGATGATAACGATTAGCTAAAGCATATAAATTATCAGTATTATAAAACCACTCATAATCCATTGGCCCCTGCGGCACTTCAACTTTATTTTGCACCGTTTCCATTGCCTTTATTGTTATCTGTGATAAGCACAAAACATGCAATAGCAACAGTGTTCCATATTTTTTCATTATTCTCACCCTTCATAAAAATGTGTTGTATAGTATTTTTGGCACGTACTATACAACACATTTTTATAAAAGACTATTTTTTTATCACCATTAATAACAGATTATCCATTTAACAAAAAGTCCAGTCCATGCTATGTTAATTAAGAAATCAATACAAAACTAAAGGTTTTATATCATGTCCCTATTAGAACTGTGCCAATATACAAGCCTCATCAGTTCAATCCTCATCACCCTCTTCTTATTGCTTCATGATTGGATTGATATATACCCATTAAATGACCTTGAAACATTCAATAAACACTGCTCATTGCGCAACAAAATCTTGATGACAGTTGTTAATACACCATTTTTTATCGTCTACACAGCTATTTTATTACTCTATTGGTCGACGCCATTGCCATTCTATGCAAAAACTTATCTAATAATCTGCAACACTCTTTTTAGCATAGGTATTCTTTTTTCGTGGTGGCTGCCATATTTTTTTGGCTGGCCTAGTGAACAGACAAAAGAATTGCGTGAAACACACAGCTCCACGCATACATTTTTACCACAGATCGGTAACAATCCCACACCAAATACATTGCATGTAATTTTTCATGCAGTGTTTTTTATTAACTTCATCGCAACAATAATACTGATCAGTCTTAGGTAATAAAAACAAAATCTAAATTGTATTCGATTTAAATTTTTCTAATAATTGATTTATTTCATCATTATTTTTAAGAATAAAAATTTTCTTCTGACCGCGATACTTCTGTAACAACTTATCAATCTCTGGTTTATAATGTTTGTTAAAATTCCAAACGTACCGCGAAAATTCTAAACTTGGGAATTGTTCAGGACATCCTTTTGCACTCGAAGCAAGCACTTTACCAAAATTACAAAAAGCTCTTTTAAAAGTTCTATAAAAACATACATAGAGTGGAATATCTAAAAAAATAATTACATCCGCTTGCTGTGCCCTATAATCAAAAAGCTTTACTGACATTCCTTCTATAATCCATTCACGCTCATCACATAATTGATGATGGATTTTTTTAAAAGCTTCTCTATCTGGCCGTTGCCAACCAGGTTGCCAAAAATATTGATCCAAATGAAATAAAGGAATATTAAGAATTTTCTGAAGTTGAAAAGCTAAGGTAGATTTGCCAGAACCAGGACTACCAACTATTGCAATTTTCATAAATACCTCTTTAATGCAAAAAAATAACCCTTCGATACTTTTTTGCAAGCAAAAAAACTCAGGGCGAACGGAATAGGAAAAAACAAAGTAATTGACAAAAAACAGTGCAAAAAAATCCCGCCAGTCCTTGCTTTATACAAAAAATGGCGGGGTGGACGGGACTTGAACCCGCGACCTTCCGCGTGACAGGCGGACGCTCTATCCAAGCTGAGCTACCACCCCGAATTTATGGCTCCCCGGGCAGGATTCGAACCTGCGACCCAACGATTAACAGTCGTTTGCTCTACCACTGAGCTACCGAGGAATATATGTCAAAAAATTTTTTTGTGTTCGTATCCTTTTCAACCCAATCTTCACTATCGTTTCGATTGGGCACCCATCCAAGGATAGAGATGGGTTAAGTAAGCAAACGGACACTTTCAAAAACCTCTTAAACGGGCCCCAACTGTAGCTTTTGCGAAAGTTGGGTAAAAGTATGGCCGCGCCATTCGAAGCCTTGGCGTAGTATGGTGGGCGATGTAGGTTTCGAACCTACGACCCCCAGTTTGTAAGACTGATGCTCTACCACTGAGCTAATCGCCCTCAAGATCCCACCTAAACTTACCTCAGAAAGTGTAATTGATATAGCAACAAAAGTCAAAAAAATATCGCACATTTCTTTTACAATCAAAAAATTTGCTATATGCTACTAAAATAACATCCAAAAGCCGCTCTCATTCATACTTATAAGGCTCCATTATGACTTTGTTTGATTACCTCAAAACCATCGTATTGCTTACCATAATAATTTATGCAGCACCCACTGTTATTGAAGGTATTAAAACACATTACATCCCACTTTTGGAGCCACGCACACACATTGGTATAATTCATATAAAAGAAACTCTTGCCAGTTCTTACCATCATGTAGCGGAACTTCATGCATTTTTTAAAAATCCTCACATCAAAGGAATTGTATTAAAAATAAACTGTTCAGGGGGAGCTCCTGGCACAATGCAAACAATTTTTCATGAAATTCGACATCTCAAAAAAGAATTTCCTAAACCAACAATTGCTTTAATAGAAAATGTCTGTATTGCAGGAGGATATCTTATTGCAAGCGCATGCGATTATATTATTGCACCAGAATCAGCAATTATTGGCAATATTGGCTCTGATTTTTTAAATGCACATCATTATAAATCTATTATTGAATCTTATGCTACAACAGCAGATGATGAAAAAAATATTATCAGCAATCTTTGCAATGATGCTTATCAACAATTAACCAAACAGATTGCTGCTGCACGAAAACTATCACTTACCACTACTGCAAACTGGGCTGATGGAAAAATATTTACCGGACATCAGGCATTTAGTTTTGGATTAATTAATGAAATTGGATCAATGTGCACGGTGATAAAAATTATTAAAGAAAAAGCACTTATTGAAGGTGAAATTGAATGGATTGAAAATAAAGAAAAATGTCATTTTAAAGATTTTATTTCAATCTCGTCTTTGGCAGCCAATACACAATAATGTACTGTATAAAAATCAACCATCGGTTTCACCGTAATGACATAAAACAACTCTTCTTTTTTGACTGATTCTATTGTTCCTAAAGCAAAACCACTCGGAAAAATAAGACCTTCCCCACTTGATAGCATCAGGCTCTGAGCCGTAACTTTCTCT
>Ga0111538_10014439_pt1 | contig 10405 bp, 6 predicted proteins | sample SoiMethybrSBSTD1_FD_79669 | JGI IMG/M metagenome (GOLD analysis project Ga0111538, IMG submission 79669) | Bulk soil microbial communities from a Populus tree surrounding site in Tennessee, USA - Soil MetaG P. TD hybrid SBSTD1 (version 2)... | ecosystem: Environmental > Terrestrial > Soil > Tree... | reverse complement strand
CAGCGGATCGTCCGGGAAGTAGACCGGCGAGGCACTGCGAGTCGTCAGCGAGAACACGGCGCAGGCGGTCGCGACGAGCGGCAGCAGCCAGCGTCTAGAAGACATTGCCGAACCTCAGGATGAAGTGTGCGCCCGCGGAGCTGCCGAACGCCCCCTCGATTCGGAGGAACACGCCGTTGCGCGTGCCGAACCTGAATCCGATACCGAAGTCACGTTCGAACTCGCTCAGGTCGAAATCCTCGCGCCGTGGCGCGACCTTGCCGATGTCGTAGAAGAGAGCTCCGTCCACCGCGGTGAAGATCTCCCAGCGATACTCGGCCTGGAATAGCAGAGTGTTGCGATCGCGGAACCGGAGATTCCGGAAACCGCGCAAGTCGTCCCCACCGCCAAGCGTCGGCTGGAAATAGAACGGGACTTCTGCGCCGGTGTCCGCGTCGGTCATGACCGCACGCGCGTGCAGGGCCAGCACGCGGCGATCGCGAACGATCGGCACGTAATGCTGCAGGTCGATGTCCACGCGGTTGAACGAGAACAGATCGATCTCGGTATCGTCGTAGCGGTGATACGCGATCGCGTAGCGGCCGCCGCGACGGGGATTGCCTCGCGGAACGCGGTTGTTGACCTCCACCGTCCCCGAGTAGCGGAAGAAGTCGGGCTGCACAAGAACCCCGGGCGCGTCTGCTGGACTGAACACCCGCAGAAGGCTGTCCTCTTCTCTGATCGCGTCGATGTCGGGGGTCAAATAGTCGACCGCCGCAGTCAGATTCAGCCACGGTATCGGGCGGAGAGTGCCGTAACCGCCAAGCACCGTATTCCTGAGGCCGTAGATCACCTCGTTGTCGCGCGACGAGTCAGGGCCGAGACCGAAGAAATCCTCCTTCGGGAAATCGTAGCGCTGCCCATGCACACCCATGCCGACTCGGCCGCCCGCCAGCCGCGGTGCCTGCAGGCGCGCGTCGATCATCCAGTAGTGGGAGAACGACGCGGCGACGAAGCTGCTGAACTCCAGTTGCCCGTCGAACAATCGGGGATATCGGTATCCGGGACCGAACGAGAATCCGCTCCCGGTCGTGATGTTGCCGATTTTCGGATAGAGCCCTTCGGCAGGATTCAGGATGCGCTCGAAGACCCGGCCGCTCTCGAGGTCCATCAAGACGCGCTCGAGGCGGCTCTGTTGCGGCGGCGCGAGGTTCAGCGCCTTCTCTTCGCGCGCACGTTGCAGCGTCTCGGCGCGCGTCTTCGCGTCCTGAGCGTCGACCTGGGAAACCGTGACCAGTATGGCTGCCGCGACCAGCAGCGATGTGCGCCCGTACCTCATGCCGCGGCAGGTTCGGCTTCCGCCGTCAATCGTCGGTTTTCCCGCGCGAGGCTTGCCGCCAGCGCGAGCCACACGAAGACGATTGCGAGGTTCACCAGCGCGAAGCCGCGGACCGACATGGCCAGCCACTGAATGAGGACGAAGGTGAAAACACCGGACAGCATGTCTCCCGCTCGCCAGAAGAACGTTTCGACAGCCTGAAGCGCCTTGTACTTGGCCTCTCGTGATGTAGGGAGGAAGAGGGCGCGCCGCACCGTGTTCTGCAGCGAGTAGTCGGTCGCGTTCTCGGCGATCTTCGTCAGCCGGATGAACGCCAGTACCGGGGCGAACGCGAATAGACCGTAGCTGGTGAGCGAAATGATCGGCATCACAAACAGCGCCCCGCCGATCCCCAGATACTTGAAGATGCGTGAGACCAGGAAGAACTGGATGACCATGGACAGCACGTTCTGCCAGAAATCGAGGCCGGCCATGAAGCTGCCGATGAATTGACCCTCCGACTGTCCCGTTCCTCCGGCGGCGATGGTGTCGCGGGCCGTGCGGGCCAGCGTCTCGTTCAGGATGTAGTTGCCGTTGGTATTGACGAGTTGCACCGCCAGTGTGAGCACACCGATGAGGAGCAGATAGCGGTTGCTGAGAACCAGCCTGAATCCCCCCCCGCCGCTGAGCGGCTGCTCCTCGGTCTTGTCGACCACCGCTTTCGGCCGACGCTGTTCGCGGCGGTGAATGAGGTTCGTGAGCCCGAGCGCGATCAGCAACTCGGCGCTGCCGATCAGCATCATCGACAGGAGGCCGACGCGAGCGATCAAGTTGCTCGCGATGAGCGCGCCTCCGATCGCGCCAACCGAGCCGCCGAATCCGACGATGGCGAAGAGGCGTTTCCCTTGGTCGGGAGTGTAGAGGTCGTTCGCGAACGACCAGAACTGGGCGATGATCATCAGGTTGAAGACGCCCACCCACAGGAAAAACGTCACCGCAACGAGTGTGGGCGCCACGCTGAGCTGACTGAGAAAGTAAAAGGCGACCAGCGTGACGACGAAGAACATCGTGACCGAGTTGATCAATCGCATGCGATCGACCCTGCTCGCCAGCGCGCTGTAGAGCGGCACGATGAACAGGAAGAGCGCCGCGAGAATCGCGCCGGTATAGGACTGGATCTCGGGACCCGTCATCACCCGACCCCCGGGGAGAGCGATCTGCACGGGCAGCAGCAATGCGGAGCGCAGCGGCCGGATCGTGTAGTAGGCCGAGAGCAGGATGAAGACGTTGACGGCGAGGAGTACTGCAGTTGCGGCCTCGCCGGGCCGTACCTCTGCTGCCAGTGACAGCACGCGTTCGAGGACGCCTTTTCTGGACGGGGCAGGTTGGGGCATCTGGAGATGCTACATCGTGACGGCCTCAGCCGCATCACGCCGGGGGTCGCTGACCTTCAGTGGGCCGGACAGCTGTGGCAGGTGCGCCCGCCACCAGCGTTTGGCCTCGTCCGAGTTCCATTCGTCGCGGATACGGACGTGGCGGGCCATCTGATACAACTCGCCCGCGTCTTGCGGCCGGTGGCGCGGGTCTTTCTGCAGGCAGGCGAGCACCAGTTCGTCCAGCTCACGCGGGACAGACAGTTCGGTTCGTTGTGAGGGCGGCGTCGGCTGCGCGTGCAGGTGCTGCATCAGCATTTTCATCGAGGTATCTGCCTCGAAAACGAGCTCCCCGGTCAGCAGGAAATAGGTGACGCAGCCCAGGGAATACACGTCGGCGCGCCGGTCGACCTCGGCGTCGCCGAGGATGACTTCGGGTGCCATGTAGGCTGGGGTACCCGGCGTCGAGTTCTCCCGCGTCGCCAGGGTCTCCGTCTCGCGCCCACGTCTCGATCCCGCCTGTATCTTGACCAGGCCAAAGTCGAGCACCTTGGCAAAGTCGTACTCCAGGCCCATGCGGCACGCATAAATGTTGGCCGGCTTGATATCGCGGTGCACGAGTCCGCGCGCGTGCGCGTCGGCGAGCGAGTGGCACACCTGGCGAAGCAGGTAGAGGACGCGAGGCGGTGGCAGCGGTCCGAACTCGCGGACCAGCGATTCGAGGTCGCGGCCCGTGAGCAGCTCCATCACGTAGTAGAAGATCCCGTCCTGCGTGATGCCGAAGTCGAACACCTGGATCGTGTGCGGTGAGCTCAGCGCTGCGGTTGCCTGCGCTTCGCGCTCGAACCGTTTCAGCGTGAGCCGCGCTTCGTCCTCGTCGCGCGCACCGAGGACTTCGGGTCGCACCAGCTTGATCGCCGCATCGCGCGCCAGCAGCCGATGCTCGGCGCGCCACACTTCACCCATGCCGCCGGTGCCGAGTCGTTCGATCAGGTGATAGCTGCCGAGATCCTGCGCTTCGCGCAGACGCCGGCCGAGCCGCTGCAGCACACGCGCCGGGACGACCGCGACGAACGCGCACGCGTAGGTGGGCCAGCAGATGACGAACACATACGCCGGGTCCAGCGCCTTGCCCCCTAGCAGCCAGGCGATCGAGTACGCGATCGGATCGAATGAGGCGACGATGATCGACGCGATCAACATGCGTCGCGGCGTGCTCGGGGCGATCATCGCGAAGATCAGGATCAGCAGACAGATCCAGGAGATCCGCATGATGTCGGTGCCGGCCGGCGGCACCGCCCAGGCATTGAACGCGGCGATCCCGGCACCGTGCATCAGCATCATCGCGACGCCGGCGTTGCTCTTGCTCTCGATGCTGGTGCTGGCGCTCCGCAGGTGCCAATACATCAACGCCGAACCGGTGACCCCGCCCAGCTGCAGCGTGATCGCCCGCCAGTTGCGGACCCAGCCGTTCCACAGCCACGGCATGACGAACGAGTCCAGCAACAGCGCGAAGGTCCATAGCGCCAGCGCCACGGTGCTGAACACGACCAGCCGCTGCGCCTGCTCCGACAGCAGCTCCGTTGGCAGCCGTGTGGTCCGGCTCGAATCGCCGATCGACGATGCCGGAGTGGCGTGGGGTGCGATGCGCCGGGATTCGTGGCTGGTGCCCATCGAGTGGTTCGTGACCTCAGGCACCCTTGTCCACGCGTTTGCGCAGCTCTTCGAGGTTCAACATGATCGACTCGTTCGATCGCAGGAGATCGGCGAGGATCTCGTCGCGCTGGCGAACGTCGCGCGGCGCCTGCTGTTCGCGGCCGAGGAACGGCCACAAGCGCTGACTCAGGTCCTGTGGCAGCACGCCTTCGAGATATTCGAGCGCCGTGCCGCGCAGTTTGGGATCGTCGGTGTGGAGACCGCGATAGGCAATCTGTAGTGGCGCCGTCGGCAGCACCAGCGACAGCAGCGTGAAGACATGGGCGAGGCTCTGGCCAGCCCGGTCCTTCAGAAACTCGTCGACGAATGATCGCTGCTCGGGATCGATGCTGTCGAGCAGGCGATGGCTCTGCCACACCGGACGGCCGACCGCGACTTCCTTGCGCACGACGTCGAACACGCGCTCGCGATCGATCCGGACGCGCGGATTCTTCTCGAGAACCGAGGACAGTGATCGCCCGCACTGGAACCGCACCTCGAAGCGCAGATCTTCGAGACCGAGCAGCAAGCCATCGACTGCGCGCTGCGACACACAAATCGAGAAGACCCGGGCCAGCCGGCGACGGACGGCAAATGGCTGGTTGGGGTCGAGCAGGGCGTCAATCAGCTCACCGACACGTTCCTCAGCAATCTTGCGCAACGCCCGCACGGCGTCTTCGGCGACCGGATCCCAGGCGAGGAGTGGTATCACGTGCGGAACCAGCGTCGGCGGCAGCCCCTCCTCGTCGCGCAGCACGCCGAGGACGCGGTCACGATTCCGCGACTTCAGCGCCATGATCTCCATCACTTCCGGGTCGCCGACGGGAAGCGGGTGCTCCATGGTCACCGCGCCCGTCAGTGAGCTCGTCATGATCGTGCGGTCGCGTGTGAGGCCGGCCGTGAACGGCGTGCGGAGCGTGCGAATCATCGCCGTGCGGGTCGTGATGTCTTCCACGTCCGACAGTTCGAGTTCGACGGCGCGATCGAGCAGGCTGCGTTCGAGCGTCTGGATATAGCCGGTGCTGAGTCGTCTCGCCACGATGATCGCGACCGCGGAACACGCGACGGCGGCGAGGAGGATGGCTCCGTACTGCTGCGTGAGCGGGAGCAGGATCAGCAGCCGGACCATGCCGCCACCCACCGCGTCGCCGAGGCGATCGAAGCCGACGTCGATGATCGACTTGGCCGCGCGTTTCTCGTCGGCCGGGATCGGCGTATAGAAAATCTCATAGCCCGTGCGGAACAGCGAGCCGCGGAAGACCGACTCACCCGTGCGAGCGATCAACGCGCCAGCCAGACCAGGGAAGGCGAGGCCGAGCAGGCCGCCGACCGTCAGCGCGATCGACGGCGTGCTCGCGGTGAGACCGAGGCCCAATCGTTCCAGCGCAAGCGCGCTCGACGTGGTCTGGACCAGGAACGACAACAGGCTGACACCGGCGTAATAGAGGGCGAAGAAGCGGAGCAGGCTGTCGCCGCGTCCGAAGGTCTCGACCGCCTGGGCCTTGAAGATATAGTCGGCCAGTGCCGCGCCGATCGTCCCGAGCAGCACGAGCGCCGCGAGATTGCGCAGATATGGCGCCTGCGCCAGCACCTTGAGTCCCGACTGCGGCGACATCGGGACCAGATCCGCCGGTGCGGCGTCGAGCGTGACGTGCTTCGACGGTGCCGCCGATTGCGCGAGCCGCCGAATCTGCCAGGCACAGAACAGGTTCACGATCGCCAGCAGCGGCAGCATCGCGGTCACGCCCACCATGACCGCCACGCGTTCGGCAACCAGTGCACCGCCAAGCCCGGCGAGCGTGCCGACGCCGGCGATTCGGCCGAAGTGATGCCGGGCGGTGTGCGGGTCGAACCGCTCGGTCGCGATCAGCCAGAAGCTCGACCCGAGCATCGGACCCAGACCCGAGATCTGCAGGTAGATCAGTCTCGCCGCCAATACCGGCATCGAGAACGTCAGCGCCCACGAGGCAAACAGCAGGATGCCGCTGATCGCGAAGGCCAGCGGCACGAACGTCGCCGGCGCCACCTTCTGCAGTCCACGCGAACTCGCCATCACCAGCAGGATCGACACCACGGCCGTGCCGATCACGATCGACGGCAGCGTCGTGACGTCGAGGTTCGCGAGGTACAGCGCATCCCGGGTGGCCTTTCCGGCGATGAACTGTGCGCTCACGGCCGCCGAGCAGATCATCGCGATGATGACTGCCGGGTCGGACCGGGTCTGGGATGATCTCATCAGAACAGTCGGGGTTCGAGGGATACGCGACGTCGGCGCGCTGGAACCCCTCGATGCGAGAAGAACTCGTTCATGGTATCACCCGCCTTCGCCTGAGGCTTCGGCGTGGCAGGCCCCTGCCTTTTGGGAGACTGGCATCACCCCCAGGAACTGTGGACGGCAGGCCGGAGTCGCGAGTTCGTCGCCGCCAGCCTGGCCAAGGGCACCCTGTATGGATCCGCACAAGTGGGTGTACTGGACCGTGGCGGCAGCCATTCGGTCAGCGCGCCGGCGCGCTGAATCCGCAGAAGGGGCCGAGTTTTGCTGGTCGGACACGCGTGGCTCGATGTTTGCCACCGTGATCGTGTTCTGTATGATGCGTGAGTCGTGATGACCAGATTCCACATGAGATCGGCCGTATGTGCTGGCGCTCTCGTCCTCGCCTTGTGGTGTCCGGAGGCAGTGGCGCAAGGCCGGGTCCAGGCCGCCCCGCCAGCCGCGCTCACCGATCTCGACGGCACGATCGAATCGCTGGTCCGCACCGTTGATCCCTCCGTCGTGCAGATCTTCACGTCCGGTCTCGCGACGAGTGACGGTGTGGTGGCGATGCAGTCGGATCTCGTCACTCCCGTGCGCGCCAGCGGCTCGGGTTTCGTCGTGGACTCCGCGGGATTCATCATCACCAACGCGCACGTCGTGCGCGGCGCGTCGCGGATCCGGGTCGAAGTGCCGGTGGTCCCGTCAGGGCAGTCGCTCCTCGCACGCCGCAGCCGCGTCGCCGTCGCGCGGCTCGTCGGCTTCGACGTGGAGACCGATATCGCGGTGCTGAAAATTGACGCGAGCGGTTTGCGCGCGTTGGCGTTCGGAGACTCGGACGGCCTCAAAGCCGGGCAGCTCGTGCTGGCCTTCGGCAGCCCGTTGGGCCTGCAGAACTCGGTGTCACTCGGCATCGTGAGCGCCGTGGCTCGGCAGCTCGAGCCCGAATCGCCGATGGTCTATATCCAGACCGACGCGTCGATCAATCCGGGCAACAGCGGCGGCCCGCTCGTGGACGCGAAGGGCCATCTGGTTGGCGTCAACACGCTGATCGCCTCGACAGCCGGCGTCAACAGCGGGCTTGGGTTCGCAGCACCGAGCAATATCGTCAAGACGGTGTTCGATCAGATCAAGCAGTTCGGCCGCGTGCGGCGAGGCGAGATCGGTGTGCGGGCGCAGACGGTGACACCGGTGCTTGCGGCGGGACTCGGGCTCTCGCGCGACTGGGGCGCCGTGCTGGCCGATGTCATGCCCGATGGACCGGCCAACCGAGCCGGTCTGGCCGTCGGCGATCTCGTGCTGTCGGTGGACGGCAAGCCGATCGAAAACGGGCGTCAGCTCAATGTGACGTTGTATCGCAAAGCGGTCGGTGACGTGGTCAGACTGGAAGTGCTGCGCGACGAACAGGTCAAGACCGTGAACGTCTCAGTCGCCGAACGCAACGATCCACTGTCGCGGATCACCGGTCTTGCCGATCCGCGGCGGAACGTCGTCGAGCGTCTCGGGATCCTCGGCGTGACCCTCGGGCCCGAGGTTGCGGCCATGCTGCCGATGCTGCGTGCGAAGTCAGGTGTGGTCGTCGTCTCCGCGACGACCGGCGCGATCGACTCCGACAACGGTGTCCTCGTGCCCGGCGACGTGATTCATGCGGTCAATGGCAACTGGATCATGACGCTCGAGGCGTTGCGCGGCGCCCTCGAGGGCAAGAAGTCGGGGGATGCGGTGGTATTGCAAATCGAACGTCTGGGTCTCCTGAGTTACATCGCCTTCACTCTCGATTAGACACACGGTTAGCGCCCCAAATTGAAGACATGCTCCTGTTCGAGTTCTTCCCGCTGTTCGTCGCGCTCGTAGGCGTGGTCGCCGCCGTGTTCCTCTTCATGAAGGATCGCCGCGCGCGCGCGGCCAACGAGCCGGAGGATCCGATCGCACAGCGCAAGGAGCCGTCGCCCGACGACGACAAAGGCGGCCCTGGCCTGCGCCCGAGCATGAGGGCTTAGCTCACCAATCTTCGCGAGTCATCCGCAGCGAGGGGTGCCAACTTTTTAGCATGCCCGCCCGTCTAAGGGCTCGTCGGTTGCGTCCGAGGAGCCACTCATGAGCAGCTTGCTACAGGACCTGCGGTTCGCGTTGCGGTCGTTCGTCCGCTCGCCGCGCTTCTCCGTTCCCGCCATCCTGGCCCTTGCCCTCGGCATTGGTGCGACGTCCGCCACGTTGAGCGTGGTTCGCGGCGTGATGCTCGAACCGCTCCCGTATCGCGATCCGGATCGCATCGTCACGATCTGGGAAACCAATCCCGGCCGAAACATCCGCCGCAACGTGATCGCTCAGGCGAACTTCGTCGCGTGGCGCGAGCGGACGAAGTCGTTCGAGTCTGTGGGAATGGTTGCCCCGGCGCGACTGAGCCTGATCATCGGCAACATGCCGGACGAGGTCGAAGGCATGTTCGCCTCGTCGGATGTGTTCGGGATTCTTGGCGTTCAGCCGGCTATCGGCCGTGCCTACACCTCGAACGAGGACGTGCAGGGCAACGAGCAGGTGATGGTCGTGAGCCATGAATTCTGGCAGACACGACTCGGTGGACGCACCGACGTCGTGGGCAGCACCATCAGGGCGAACGGTGTCCCGCGCAGCGTCCTTGGTGTCATGCCGGAGGGATTTACCGTTGAGGGCCAGAAGTCGTCATTCCTGATTCCGTACGGCTGGGTATTCGAACGCCTTCGCGAAGCGCAGGGGCGGGGGACGTCGCACGCTCTCGCCCGATTGCGCGACGGGGTCACGCTCGAGCAGGCGACCAGCGAGATGGCCACGCTGATGTCGGAGCGCCAGCGGGAGGCGACGCGACTGAACAACGGCTGGTCTGCGGTGCTGATGCCGGTGCACGAGCTGATGGTCGAACAGATTCGGCCGGCGCTGCTGATCCTGACCGGCGCGGTGGGGCTGGTGCTGCTCATCGCGTGTGTGAACGTCGCGAATCTGCTGCTGGCGCGAAGCACAGCGCGGCAGCGCGAACTGGGCATCCGTGCCGCGCTCGGTGCGAGGCGCCGCCGTCTACTCGCACAGTTGCTCAGCGAGAGTCTCTTGCTTGGCGCGGCCGGCGGCGTGGCGGGCCTTGTGCTGGCGTTTGCGTTCCATCGCGGGCTGCTCGCGCTTGTGGCCGATCGGATTCCGGTGCCACGCCTCGATCAGGTCGCGCTCGATGTCCCGATGCTCGCCCTGACGATGGCGATTGCGTTGGCGACCGGCGTGCTGTTCGGATTCGTGCCCGCCGTGGTGACGTCGGGCTCGGTTGACGAAACCCTGCGGGACGGCGGCCGCCACGGCAGCGGACTGAGGTCGCGTCGTATTCTCAGTGGGCTGGTTGTCGCCGAAGTGGCGCTGTCACTGATTCTGCTGGTCAGCGCGGGTCTTCTGATTCGCAGCTTCATGCGCCTGCAGAATATCGATCCGGGGTTCAAGCCCGAGGGCGTGCTGACGGCGCGCGTGCAGACGCCAGGTGTGCGTTACTCGACGCCTGCGCAGCGGGCGGGCTTCTACACGAATGCGTTGTCGCGCATCACTCAGCTCCCGGGCGTCGAGCAAGCGGCGGGCATCACCTTTCTTCCGATGGGCCGAGGCGGCGGCATGCGGACCGGCTACTGGCGCAGCGATCGGCCGCGACCCGAGCCCGGTGCAGGATCATCGGCCGACGTACGGCCGATCACGCCAGGGTTCTTCAAGACCATGGCTATACCGATGGTCGCCGGGCGCGACTTCACGACCGCGGATCTGACCGAGTCGCCGCGCGTG
>Ga0111538_10014437_pt1 | contig 10406 bp, 10 predicted proteins | sample SoiMethybrSBSTD1_FD_79669 | JGI IMG/M metagenome (GOLD analysis project Ga0111538, IMG submission 79669) | Bulk soil microbial communities from a Populus tree surrounding site in Tennessee, USA - Soil MetaG P. TD hybrid SBSTD1 (version 2)... | ecosystem: Environmental > Terrestrial > Soil >... | reverse complement strand
TGACCGTGCTCGGCTGGGCCTACAAGGGTTGGCCGCCCAACGACGACATGCGGGGCGCGCCGGTGGTGCCGATGCTGCCCCTGTTCCGCGCCGCCGGGCTCGCCCTCAAGGGGCACGACTACCTCGTCGCGCCCGACGTGATCCGCGGGCTGGGCGCGGAGCCGGTGACGCCGGAGTCTGGCTTCGCCGGCGCCGACGCGGTGCTCGTAACCATGAATCATCCGGAGTACGCCAAGCTCGACCTGCCGGCGCTGCTCGCGGGGCTGCGCCGGCCCGCCGTGCTCTTCGACGCCTGGCGCATCCTCGACGAGGAGGCGGTGCGGGCGGCGGACGTGCGCTACGCGGGGATCGGCTATGGCTAGGATCCTCGTGCTGGGCGGCGCGGGCTTCATCGGCTATCACCTCGCGAGCCGTCTCGTGGCCGAGGGTCACACGCTCACCCTGGTGGACGACCTCTCCCGCGGGCAGGCGGACGCGGCCCTCCAGGCGCTTCTCGTTCGGCCTGGCGTGACGTTCCACCGGACGGATCTCACTCGCCCGGGGGCCCTCGATGCGCTCGACCGAGGCTCTCCGGGTGACTGGGAGCAGGTCTACATGCTGGCCGCCGTCGTCGGGGTCCGGAACGTCGAGCGAGATCCGTCGCGGGTGATCCGCGTGAACACGCTCGCGCTGCTGAACGTTCTTGCCTGGCTGCCGGGGCGCGGCGAGACCCTGTTCTTCTCGTCCACGAGCGAGGCCTATGCGGGTGGCGTGTCGAGTGGTGCCCTGCCGGTCCCGACGCCCGAGGACGTGCCGCTGTCGGTGCCCGATCCCGGCGCGCCGCGCTGGGCGTATGCGGCGAGCAAGATCCTGGGGGAGGCGGCGGTGCTCCACGAGGCGCGCGCGCGGAAGCTTCGCGTGGTCGTGGGCCGCTTCCACAACGTGTACGGGCCCCGCATGGGGGCGGACCATGTGATTCCCGAGCTCTCGCTCCGCGCGATCCGCCACGAGAACCCGTTCCGCCTCTACGGCGCCGAGCAGCGCCGGGCCTTCTGTCACGTGAGCGACGCGATCGAGGCCATGGTGCGGCTCATGGCCGCCGAGGCCGCGTGGGGCCGCGTGGTCAACATCGGCAACGACGCGGAAGAGACCCGTATCGGCGACCTCGCGCGACTGGTCCTGGACATTGCCGGCTTCGCGCCCACGGTCGAGCCCATGCCCGCACCGCCCGGGTCGGTGGACCGGCGCTGTCCCGATCTCACGCGCCTCCGCGCGCTCACTGGCTTTCAGCCCAAGGTGGGGCTCGCCGCAGGCGTGCGCGACACCTTCGACTGGTACCGGCGCGGGGCGGCCGCCGAGGGGCGAGGGCGATGAGCGAGGGGCGGCGGGAGATCCCGAACGCGGTACCGCATCTCGCCGGCAACGAGTGGAAGTACCTCAAGGAATGCTTGGACACCAACTGGGTGTCCTCCGCCGGGCCCTTCATCGCGCGCTTCGAGCGCGCGGTGGCGGACTGGGTGGGCCTGCCCCACGCGGTGGCCACCGTGAACGGCAGCGCGGCGCTCCACGTCGCACTGCTGGCGGCGGGCGTGAAGCCAGGTGACGAGGTACTGGTCCCGACGTTCACGTTCATCGCCACCGCGAACGCGATCGCCTACTGCGGCGCGCATCCGGTGTTCCTCGACGTGGAGCCGGTGGCGTGGGGGCTGGACCCCGCCAAGCTCGCCGATTTCTTGACGCGCGAATGCCGGCAGGGAAATGGGCGCACCGTCAACCGGCGTAGCGGCCGCACCATCCGCGCCGTGCTGCCCGTGGACCTCTACGGCCATCCCTGCGATCTCGATCCGGTGCTCGCGGCGGCGCGGGAGCACGGGCTCGCGGTCGTCGAGGACGCGGCGGAGTCTCTGGGCGCGGTGTACCGCGGGCGGCCGGTCGGCGGCGATGCGCCGCTCGCGTGCCTCTCGTTCAACGGCAACAAGGTGATCACGAGCGGCGCGGGTGGCATGGTGCTGACGCGGGACGAGGCCCTCGCGGCGCGGGTGCGCGGCCTCACCACGCAGGCGCGCGGCGACGCGCTCGAGTTCGTCCACGGCGAGGTGGGGTTCAACTACCGCCTGTCGAATCTCCACGCGGCGCTGGGACTCGCCCAGATCGAGCAGCTCCCCGGCTTTCTCGAGGCCAAGCGCGAGACCGCCGCCGCCTACGCCGCGATGCTCGCGGGGGTGGACGGCGTGACGATGGCGGGCGAGGCGCCGTGGGCCCGCTCCGCCTGGTGGATGCCCTCGCTGCTGCTCGACGAGCGGCGGTGCCCCGACGTGCGCGCGCTCCTGCGCGATCTCAACGCGGAGGGCATCCGGGCGCGGCCGCTCTGGCGCCCCCTCCATCTGCAGCCGGCGTTCGCGGCGGCCCAGTGCCACGCGATCGAGGTGGCGCCGCGCCTCCATGCCAGGGGATTGTCCTTGCCGTGCTCGGTCGGCATCACCCCGGAGGAGCGGCGCGCGGTGGTGGAGGCCCTGCTGCGGCGTCTGTCGTGAGCCTGGACGCGACACTGCGCGCGCGTGTCCGCGACTACTACACGCGGTACTACCGGGACACCCTCGGCGTCCGCGACTGGCCGGGACTCGTGGACCTGCGCGAGGACGAGGAGGCGCAGGAGCACGGCCAGCTCGAGCAGCTCCGAGGCGCGCTCGCCTCGTCCACGCTGCCCGGGCCCGTGCTCAACGTGGGCTGCGGTACGGGGGGCTTCAATGTGGTCGCCGCGAGGGCGGGCGCCCGGATGGTGGGGGTGGACGCCGACGCCGAGGCCATCGCGATCTGCGCGCTCAAGCGCCGGAAGCACGGCGGCGGGCCGTTCGTGCGCGCGGCCGCGGAGGCGCTGCCGTTCCGAGACGGCGCGTTCGGCCTGGTCTACTGCTTCTCGTCGATCGAGCACGTCCAGTCGGTCGAGGCGACGGTGCGCGAGATGGTGCGGGTCACGCGGCCGGGCGGCGCGATCTACGTGCACACGCCGAACGCGTGGTCCTGGTACGAGGGGCACTACAAGATCCACTGGATCCCGTTCCTGCCGCAGGCGGCGGGCCGCGCGTACCTACGCTTCCACCGGCGGCCCACCGCCTATCTGGGAACGCTCCGCCGCCTGACGCCGAGCCAGCTCGCGCGTGAGTTCCGGCGCCACGGCGTGAGGGACCTGCGCTTTCTCGACAACGAGGCGCCGCGGGAGTCGGTGGGGCGCTTCTGGCCTCTGCTCCGACACTACTATCGCCTGACCGGCGTCGCGCCGTTCGTGGAGCTGGTGGCCCGGAAGCCGTGAGCGCGATCCTTTTCGCCAGCGAGTACTATCCGCCGTTCGCGCCCGGCGGGGCCGAGTGGAGCACCGCCGCGTGGGCGGCCGCGCTCGCCCGACGCGGCCAGCCGGTGGTGGTGGTGACGCCGAACTACGGCGCGGCGGCACGCGAGACGCGCGACGGCGTCACGGTGGTCCGCGTGCCGTTCCCGCTCCGCCTGGGTCCCGGGCAGGGGGAAGCCGCCTGGCTCGTGCACCGCAACGCCCTCTTCTATCGCTACTTCGGCTGGCGGATCCGCCGGATCGCCGCGGCGGAGGGGACCCGCGTCATCCACGCGCACGGCAAGGCAGCGCTGGTGGCGGGCCTGCGGGCGGGCGAGCGCGTGGCGATGCCGGTGGTCGCCACCATTCGCGACGCCGGGCTTCTCTGTCCGCTGGGCTTCTGCACGATGTTCGAGACGACCTGGAAGACGTTCGACTGCACCACCGCGCAGTACGAGACCCGTTGCGTGCCCTATTTCCTCGAGCACTATCACGCCGCGGCGGGGCCTCTGCGTCGGGCCCGCCTGCAGACGTCGCTGCGCCTCGGCTGGCGAGATCAGCAGGCGCGCTTCCAGGCGCTCGCGCGGGCCGATGCCATCGTGGCGGTGAGCCGCGGCATCCTCGACATCTACCCCGAGCGGCTGGTCGGCGGCGGCCGCAGCGCCGTGGTTCACACGCTGCCGCCGGCGATCGACCCGCCGGCGCCCGAGGCGGCGGCCGCCCTCCGGGCGCGCCTCGGCATCGGGCCCGGCCCGCTGGTGCTCTACGCCGGCAAGCTCTCGCCGGGGAAGGGCACTCCCGTCCTCGCCGCCGCGCTCCCCGAGATTCGCCGCGCCGTGCCCGGCGTGCGCTTCGCCTTCGCGGGCAAGGGCGAGACGACGCCGCCCGCCGCGCCCGACGTGCACGTGCTCGGCTCGCTGCCGCAGCGCGACCTCTTCGCCCTCTACACGGCGGCCGACCTCGTCGTCGTGCCCTCGGTGTGGCCCGAGCCTCTCTCCCGCGTGCTCCTGGAAGCGATGCAGCTCGGGCGGCCCGTGGTCGCGACGCGCGTGGGCGGGACCCCGGAGGCGGTGGACGACCGCGTCACCGGCCTGCTCGTCGAGCGCGGGGACGCCGCCGGCCTCGCGCGCGCCATCACCGAGCTCTGCCTGGATGGGGAGCGCCGGCTCAAGATGGGCGCGGCGGCGCGCGAGCGCGCCCGCGAGGCGTTCCGCGAGGACCGCATCGTCGACGGCCTGCTCGAGGTCTATCGCGCCGCGGCCGCGCGGCACGCCGCCAAGCTCCGGCCGGCACCGTGAGCGCCGATCTCTCCTCCTATCTCGGCATGTCGTACCGCCGGAAGCGCATCGATGCCGATCTCGCGCGCGTGGCCGGCCACTTCGCCGGCCGCGTGCTGGACGTGGGCGGGCTCCGGCGCCGCGGCGACTTCCGCCCGCCCGCGGCCGCGCGCTGGGTGGTGGCGGACGTGGACCTCCGCCCGGTCCCGGGCGCGGGTCCCCGCGTGGGGGCGGACATCCAGGCGCTGCCGTTCCGCGCCGGCTCGTTCGACGCCGTCAAGGCGACGGAGGTGCTCGAGCACGTGCCGGACGTGGCGCGCGCCCTGGCGGAGTGTCGCCGGGTGCTTCGTCCGGGCGGCACGCTCGTGATCACGGTGCCCTTCCTCGAGCGCCTGCACGGTGACCCCGACGACTACGCGCGCTACACGCGCAGCATGTGGGAGCGGCTGCTCGCCGAGGCGGGGCTGCGTCCCACTACCATCGCCGCGCAAGGCGGCTTCTTCACCCATCTGGCCGGCCTGCTTCGGTTCCTCGTGCTGCGCGCCCCCCGGCCGCTGCGCTGGGCGGGCTACGCGACGTTCCCGCTGCTGGACGGCATGGCGGGGCTCGACGGGCTCGCGCGCGTGCGCGAGTCCGAGCTGGCCGCCTTCGTGGGTGGCTACCTGATCGTGGCGACGCACCCATGACCCTCACGATCTGCTCGCCCCACTGCGGGGTCGCGCCGGAGACGACGTCGGGCGGCGAGACCTACGAGCGCGAGCTGCTGGCCCGGCTCGGCCAGGACGGTGTGCGCGTGGAGCTGATCCTCGCGCGCGGCAAGCCGCATCCTGAGGGTGTGCCCAACTGGGACGTGCACCGTTTCCCGATCGGACGCGGGCTCCGCTGGTACGTGGCGCCGTTCGTGGTGCCCGACGCCATCGGCCTCGTGTGGCGGGCGCGACCCTTCGATCTCCTGCGGGTGCACGCCCTGCGCTACATCGGCCCCGCCGCCCTCTGGGCGCGGCGCCTCTACGGGATCGACGCGCCGGTGGTGTCGCACCATCACCACCTCGATCCGAGCCCGCTGAACGGCGTGATCGAGCGGCGCGTGATCGAGCGCTCGGACCGCGTGGTGGTGGGGAGCGAGTTCGCCCGCCGCCAGCTCCAGGAGGAGCTGGGCGCGCGCGTCGAGCACGTGGACGTGGTGCCCTACGGCGTGGACGCGCGCTTCGCGCCGCGACCCGCGCGCGCCGACCTCCGCGCGCGCTACGGGCTCGGCGACCAGCCGGTGGTGCTCTTCTTCGGCGGCCTCAAGCCGCGGAAGAACCTCCATCTGCTCCTCGACGTGTGGGCGCGCGTGGCCGCGGAGGCGCCGGCGGCGCGGCTCCTCGTCGCCGGCGGGGGGCCGATGCTCGACGAGCTCCGTGGGCGGGCGGCGCGGCTGGGCCTGGCCGATCGCGTGGTGTTCACCGGCTACGTGCCGGAGGCGGAGAAGACCGACGTGTTCAATCTCGCCGACGTCTTCTTCTTCCCCTCCGCGATGGAGGGGTTCGGCCTCACCGTGGCCGAGGCGATGGCCTCGGGGTTGCCGGTGGTCGCGTCCGACCGCGGCTCCATCCCCGAGCTGGTGGTGGAGGGCGAGACGGGCTTCGTCACCGAGCCCGCGCGCGAGGGTGACTTCGTGGCGCGGCTCCTGACGCTCCTGCGCGACGCCCCACTGCGACGGCGCCTGGGCGACGCCGGCCGCGCGCGGGCGGACCGCGTCTACCGCTGGGAGCGCTGCGTGGAGGGGACGCGGCGAGTCTACGAGGCCACGGTGGAGGCCTGGCGCCGGCGCCGGGTGGAGGCGCGACGGTGAACGGGATCTCGGTGGTCGCAGGGAAACGGGGCTGATGCGCCTCGGGCTCCTTCCGGCCCTCGGCGGCGGCATCCGCGAGCTGGCGCAGAGCGGCCAGGTCGCCCGCCTGATCGACGGCTATTTCCGCAGGTACGTCGAGGTCTTCGACGAGATCACCTACTTCAGCTATCTCGACGAATCGATCGACGAGTACACGCAGGACGCGACGATCCGGGCCCGCGTGCGCATCGTCTCGCCGGCCTCGTCGGTCTCGCGGGGCGACTGGGCGCGCCGCATGGTCAAGGAGGCGGGGGAGGCGCTGCGTCGCTGCGACGTGCTGCGGGCGTTCCAGATCACCGGCATCACGCCGCTTCGCTGGTCGGCCTTCTGGGGCCGGCGACTCGACGTGCCCTTCGTGACGACCTACGGCTTCTCGTACGCCACCCTGTCGGGCTCGGGCTGGAGGCGGCTCCTCAAGGGGCGCGTCGAGCGGTGGGCGCTGCGACACGCGGCCGCGGTCATCGCCACGACCGAGACCCTTCGCGATCAGGTCCGCGCCGTCGCGCCGCGGACGCGCGTCGAGCTGATTCCCAACGGCGTGGACACCGCGCGCTTCGTGCCGCGCCGGGGCCGCCGGCCCGAGGGTGGTCCGTTTCGCGTGCTCTACGTGGGGCGCCTGTCGGCGGAGAAGAACGTCGCGGCGGCGATCGAGGCGACCGCGAGCCTCGGGGCCGGCGGACGCGGGAGCAGCGCGCTGACCCTGACGGTGGTGGGCTCGGGTCCTCTGGGGGACGTGCTGCGCGAGCGGGCCCGATCGCTCGGCGCCCTCGAGCGCGTGGAGTTCCGCGGCGTGGTCGATCAGCGGGTGCTACCCCAGGCCTATGTCGAGGCCGACGCCTTCGTCCTGCCGTCGTTCACCGAGGGGCACCCCAAGGCTCTCATCGAGGCCATGGCCTGCGGCCTGCCGTGCATCGTGTCGAATCGCGGCGGGAACCTCTCGCTCGTGCAGGACGCCGTCACCGGTCTCCACTTCGATCCCGACAGGCCGGGGGAGCTCGCCGAGCGGCTGCGGCGCGTCCGCGACGACCGCGCGCTGTCGGCGCGGCTGGGCAACGCGGCGCGGGCGGAGGCCGTCGCGCGTTACGACCTCGGGGCGCTCGTGGACCGCGAGATCGCGCTGCTCCGGGACCTGGCGCGGAAGGGGCGCTAGCGCGGTGCCGCTCGCCTACTTCTCCCGCGCCGCCACGGCGGAGTTCTGGAGCGAGCACTGGGGGAGCCACTCGGTGGCGACCCTGCTCGAGGTCGCGCGGCACTCGCCGCTCACCACAATCATCGAGCGGCACCTGCCGCCCCGCGGCCTCGTGCTCGAAGCGGGCTGCGGCCTGGGTCAGTACGTGCTGCTCTTGCGGGAGCGCGGCCACGCCGCCGTCGGCGCCGACTGGAGCCTGGACGCCCTGCGCGAGGGTCGGCGGGCGGGCGCGCCCCTGGCCGCCATGGACCTGCGCGCGCTCGCGGTGCGGGGGGGCGCCGCGGCCGCCTATCTGTCGCTGGGCGTCGTCGAGCACGACCCAGCCGGGCCGGACGCCATCGTGGCCGAAGCGGCGCGCGTGCTGGCGCCGGGCGGCACGCTTCTCCTCTCGGTGCCGTACTGGAACGGCGTGCGCCGCCTGTCCACGCCGTGGCTCGAGCGGGACGCGCGCCGGACGCGCGCGGGCGGCGGGCAGTTCTATCAGTTCGCGTTCACGCGTACCGAGGTGCGCCGCTTCCTGGAGTCTGCCGGCTTCCAGGTGCGCGCGTTTCATCCCTACGACCCCGCGCGCATCCTCCGGAGCGCCCTCCGTCGGGTCCGCCGCGCGGGCGCGGCGCCGCCCGTCGGCGCTCCGGCGGAGACCCCCGCGGCGCCTCGGGCAACCGGCCCCCGGGGATGGCTCCGGGCCGCTCTCTATTCGCCGCCGGCGCTGCGGCTGCTGGGGCATATGATCCTCGCGGTGGCGGTGAGGACGGCGGGCCGCTAGCCGTTGCTATACTGAGCGCGATGACCGAGTCCGAGTACCAGCTCCGAGATCTCGGCGACCGACGCGTGCTCACCGTAGGCGGTCAAGATCACATCACCGGCTACAGCGAGCGTGTGATCCGCATGCTCATCGAGCGCAAGGGTGCGCGCCGCGCAGCCCTCTACTTCCCGTTCAAGGAGACACGCGGCCGGCACTTCCTGGCCCCGTTGTTCAGATATCTGAGCGCGCGCGGGGTCCGCGGGCTTACCGTGCTCGAGATCGGCTGCTCGTTCGGGCACATCACCGAGTATCTCGACGAGCAGCCGGAGGTCGCGCGCATCTCGACGTTCGACACCGACGCCGACTTCCTGAACATCCTGCGCACGAAGATGGATGACGGTGGCTTGAAGAAGGTCGTCGACGCGCGCCTCCTCGGCAACGACGAGACGCGCCGGCTGCCCTACGCCGACGGGGCCTTCGACCTCGTGCTCGCCATCGGCGTCGTCGAGCATCTGCCGCCGCGCAACCGCCGCGCCCAGGTGGACGAGTACTATCGCGTGCTGGCGCCGGGCGGCCACATTGCCGTGCTCGACACGCCGAACCGTGCCTTCCCGCTGGAGACGCACTCGGTGGGCCTGCCGTTCGTGCAGTGGCTGCCCGCGCCGCTCGCGTATCGATACGCGCGGCTCGGCCGGCCGGGGCGCTACGGCAACGTGGCATACGCGGACTTCGTCGCCGACGGGACGGGGTGGCGCAACGCGAGCTTTCGCCATTGCCTGCCCTCGACGGGTATGGGGGGACTCGACGACGTGACCGAAGAGGCGGGCTACGGCTGGCGCTTCTTCCGCGACACCGCGCGCAGCCGCACGCGGCGCGCGCTCCTGCCCGTGTTTGGCGCCGCCTGCCGCGCCCTCGCCACCACGGGATGGAGCCCGTCGCTCGCGCTGCCGTACTTCAACCTGATCTTTCGCAAACGTTGACCCCCGCCGTCTCGGTCTTGATGGCCGTGCGCGATGGCGCGCCGTGGGTGGGGGAGGCGGTGGCGAGCGTGCTGGCGCAGACCGCGGGCGACCTCGAGCTGATCGTGATCGACGACGGCTCGCGCGACGGCACGGCCGCGCTGCTCGCCGCGGTTTGCGACCCGCGCCTCCGCGTCGAGCGGCGAGCGGCGGCCGGGCTCACCGCCGCCCTGAACCGCGCCCTCGCGCTCGCGCGCGCGCCGCTCGTGGCGCGCCTCGATGCGGACGACATCGCGCTGCCGGAGCGGCTCGCGCGGCAGCGCGCCTTCATGGATGCCCATGGGGAGGTCGGCCTGCTGGGCGGCGGGGCCCGCGAGGTGGACGGCGCGGGGCGTGAGGTCGCCGTGCGCATGCCGCCCGCTGACGACGCCGCGCTGCGCGCGGCCCTTATCCGGCGCAACCCGTTCATTCACTCCGCCGTCATGGCGCGGCGCGCCCTCGTCGAGCAGGCCGGAGGCTATGACGAGTCAGTCCCAGTGGCGCAGGACTACGATCTCTGGATGCGCCTGGCGCCGCTCACGCGGCTGGCGAGCCTGCCCGAGGTGCTGGTGGTGCGCCGGCTCCTGCCCGATCGCGTTTCGGTGACGCGCGACGACGCGCGCCTGCGCGCGGAGACACGGATTCGCTGGCGTGCGGTGCGCCGCGGCGGCTACCCCTGGTGGTGCGCAGTGTTCGTCCTCCGCCCCGCCGCCGCCCTCGCGCTGCCGCTTCCCTTGCGCCGCGGCGTGCGGCGCGCACTCGGCCGCTGACGGTGGCGCTGGCGCGACGCATCGCCGTGCTGGAGCTGCTCGTGTCCAGCCAGCTCGGCGGCGGGCCCGCGCATGTCGAGGCGCTCATGCGCCACCTCGACGCCGCCGAGTTCGCCGTCACCGTCGGAGCTCCCGCGGGGGGACCGTTCCTCGACCGCTTCCGGGCCGCGGGGGCCGAGGTCGTCGAGGTGGCGGCGGACCGCCTCTCGCCACGCACGCTCGGGCGCGTCGTCAGCCTCCTGCGGGG
>Ga0111538_10014436_pt1 | contig 10406 bp, 8 predicted proteins | sample SoiMethybrSBSTD1_FD_79669 | JGI IMG/M metagenome (GOLD analysis project Ga0111538, IMG submission 79669) | Bulk soil microbial communities from a Populus tree surrounding site in Tennessee, USA - Soil MetaG P. TD hybrid SBSTD1 (version 2)... | ecosystem: Environmental > Terrestrial > Soil > Tree... | reverse complement strand
TGTCGGAGACCGTCCTCGACGACCGGGTCTGTGAATGTTGTCCGACGGCGGCTGCGGTGACGTCAGATGGTCCGATCGTCGCATTCCGCGATCGATCGCAGGACGAAACCCGCGATATTTACATGTCCCGCCTCGCTGACGGCCGGTGGACCAAGCCGGAGCCAGTCCACCGCGACAACTGGCAGATCAACGCCTGCCCGGTCAACGGGCCCGCGATCAGCGCGAGCGGTCGCGACGTCGCGATCGCGTGGTTCACGGTGGCCGATGATCAGGGGCGCGTCTTCGTTGCTTTCTCCGCCGACGCAGGCCGCACGTTCGCTCCTCCTGTCCGCGTGGACGATGTCAGCGCGATTGGACGAGTGGATGTGGAGCTGCTCCCCGGCGGGGCGGCGATCGTGTCGTGGATTGAAGTCGCGGGCCAGCGATCGGAATTTCGGATCCGCCGAGTGAGTCGATCCGGGCAGCGTGACGAGTCAATGAGCGTGGCGGGCATCACGGCGAACCGCTCGAGCGGATTTCCGCGGATGGCGCGGCGTGGAGACGAGCTGGTTTTCGCGTGGACCGACACGGAAGCCGTCGGCTCCCGCGTCCGAACCGCGACGGCCCGGCTCACCACTTCGGGCACGAAGTAGGTCCGCCTCAAGGCGGACCCCACGTACGAGAGGGACGTCGTACCGCTCCGTACATGGGGTCCGGCTTTAGCCGGACCTACTTTTTCGCGGCAGTGGGCTTCGCCGTTGTCTTTGCCGCGGTCGCGGCGCCGATCTTGATTTCCTTCGCGACGAACGGATCCTTGCCGCCGCCGGTCGCGGTGACGACGACGCGATCGCCGGTTTTCAGATCGGCGATTTTCATCGCCATCGTGCCGTGCAGGATCTTGGTCTTGTCGTTCAGCGTGATCGTCGAGAGCTTGCCGTCGGTGCCTTTGACGTCGACGCTGTTGTCGTGCACTGCCGCGAGCGTCCCCATGATCTTGTGATCGTGCCCTTCGTGCGCCGACAAGAATGGCACAACGGTGAACGCCAACAGCAGCGCAAGCGCAATCCTCTTCATGTGACCTAGCCTCCGTGTTTGTGACCGCCGGCCGAGGGCTTCGACGGCGGTTCGCTTCCACCTTCAAGAAATCGGCGCGCTTCTTCCTCTTCGCGCCATTGATCCGGACTCTTCGGGTTCAGCGCCTTCATCTCTTCGATTTCTTCGTCGGTGATGCTCGGCAGATGACGGATGAAATGCACGAGTGCCCAGCTGGCATCCGCGCCTTCGGACGTCCCCGTGCCCCACGCCGGCATACCGGTGAGCCGCACGCCGTTTTCGATGATGTAGAACAGCTCGCCGTCCGACAGCGATTGCGTATCCGGCTTTCGCATGTCAGGCACTTTGGGATACAGGCCGCGTGCCAGGTCGGTGTCGGCGCCGCCGTCGTTGCCGTGGCACGACGCGCAATGGTCGGCGAAGTGTGCCATTCCGTTTTCGAGCACTGCGGGCGTCAACCGCACAGGATTTTGCGTTTGTCGCGCGCGATCAGGAATCGCGATCGAGCGGAGTTTGCGGGCGACGGTGGTTTCAGCCTGACCCGGCTGCTGCTTCGAATTGATGCCGCCGTTCATGAACCACAGGCCAACCGTCAATGCGCCTGCGCCGACCAGCGCGAGCAGCACGACGACGGTTTTCAGAATGATCTTCAGCATGACGATCAGTGCGGCATCTGATGGTGATCGCTTCCCATAGTATGCCCCACCATTGGACGAGCCATCGTCATGTTCCACATGCGCCCGCCACGGTCCGGCGGACGCAGGCGGAGGTAGAGCTGCCACGACACCGGACGTCCATAACTCGGCTTCAAGACCTCAGGCACTGCGTAGAGCGTGACGGCCGCGCCCAGGCCGCCTTCGAAGCCACGCCACCGCAGGAAATCACGAACAGCACCGAAGGTTAGGGCGCTTACGACGTTGTTACGTTGAGCCTCACGTTCGCTCGCTAGGGCCGTATCCATCAGCAATACGTTGGTCTCGACCTGCAGCGTTTCCGCGCGCAGGAACAGCGAATTCAGCCCGACGTGCCGCGTGCCCTCGGCGAACATCGCCTGACGCGTGCCGTGTTCGGCAGCGTTGACGCCGTAGCCGATGGTGATCGCTCTGAAGTCCATGTCGTTTTGCTTCAGCCACGATGCTGACACAGTGGTGCGCTCGATGTTGCCGGGCTCGAGTTCTTCCGGATCGACGAGATGCCCGGTCGATGCCTGGAACAGCCACGCGTCGGTCGGCTGAAACCACACCCGCACCGACGCGGAATTGAGCGTCCCGAAGTCGAAGTCCCAGCGATCCTCGTCGGGCTCGCGGCCGTTGAACAGCGACCCCTCGACCATCCAGGCGCCGCGATCGATCGCCGCCGTCACGACGCCGTAGGCGATGTGAGTGGAATCGAAGATGTGATGCGACAAGGTCGCAAACGGATATTCCGCGCACGATGCGCGGTGCATGAACGCCACCGGCCCCAGCGCAGGTTCGCCTGCCGGGCCGCCGGCGATCGTCAAGCCGGTGTGGTCGCCGATCGGCGTCCGCCACACCGCCGCAAGCTGCATCACGAAGTCGTGTGGGTGCTGGCGATCGACGAGTGGCCGTCCATTCAGCGCCTCGCCGACCTGAAACAGCTCGCCGTATCCGCTTTTCCCCGCGGTCGCCGGGTCGAGGCTGAGCATCAGGTTGAACGTGAGCTGCGACGGCCCAACCGGCCGGCTCGCCATCCCCATCCACCAGTTGGGGACCCGGAATTCGTCCGTGCCCCTCGGGCCGCCTTGATGGTTGACCACGCCGAACACCGCTCCGTCGTGCATGAACTGCCAGGGAGGCGGATCCTGCGCCTCGGCAACACTCACGCCCAGACAGACGTACAAAACGAGGCACACAACTGCTCGACACACGAGTCCCTCCGTCGATATATCGCGGACATCCGCCGCGAGGAACTACACGCGCAGAGGGAGAGAACAGGCGGGACGAGATCGTGTTTCGGGAACGACGCAGTTGGCGACTCGGAACTCGAGGGGTGCGGGGCTGTGAATGGCGAGCGAATCGACGATATCAGACGCGGCGTCGACGCGCGCGTCCACCCCGCGTTCCTTCGCTGTCATCGTCAGCGGCGCCGGACTGTGATCGTGCCCGCAGGACGCGGGCGGCGGCTCGAGTCGCGCGTCAGGCTGGTCCGCAGCGTGGTGACACGACGGCGCGCCGCTGCCCACATCGGCCTGGGTCGACGGAGAGGTGTGACACGTGACGAGGCATGCGTCGAGGATCATCGGGCCCGCCAGGAGCGCCGCCACGAGGGACGCCGAGACGAGCCGCACCTTCACCACGTCATCTATCATAGCGTTTCCGAAACGCATGGACCTCAAGCGGACCGCGATCGTCGTGCACCGGTGGCTGGGCGTGGCGCTTTGCCTGCTCTTCCTGCTGTGGTTCCTGTCCGGGATCGGCATGATGTACTGGGATTTTCCGTCCGTCACCGCCGCCGATCGTCTGGAGCGCTCGCCGCCGCTGCGCGCGTCGGCCATCGCGATCGATCCGGCGCAGGCGTTCGCCGCGCTCGGCACGTCCAAACCGCCTTCCGCGATCCGCCTCAACGCCTTTGACGGCCGGCCGGTCTACCGCTTCCGCATCGGCCGCGACGATGCGCTCGTCTACGCCGACACCGGCGAACCGCAGCGGATGGTGTCGCGCGAGATGGTCGACCGCATCGCATCGGCATGGACCGGACGGCCGATTGCCGAGGCGCGCGTGGAAGCGATGCTGGATGCGGACCAGTGGACCGTGCAAGGCCCGCTGCGAACCCTGCGGCCGCTGTGGAAATTTTCGTGGCCGAGCGGCGAGCAGGTATACGTCGCACAGACGTCCGGTGAGGTCGTGCAGTACACGACGTCGGGGTCCCGACTCGGCGCCTATCTCGGACCGATTCCCCACTGGCTGTATTTCACGCCGCTTCGCGTGCGTCAGCAGGCGTGGAGCCGCGTGGTGATTTGGACCTCCGGCTTCGGGACGATTGCGACGCTGCTGGGGATGATCGTCGGCGTCTGGATGTACTCGCCGTCGAAACGCTATCGCCTTGCCGGCGCCCCCGCGCGGCTCCCCTATCGCGGCTACAAGCGGTGGCACGCGATCATCGGGTTGATATTCGGCGTCACCGCCGCTACGTGGGCCTACAGCGGCCTGCTGTCGATGGATCCGTTCGGCGACCGTGGTCGGCCCGATCCGCTGCGGCTGCGATCATCGAGCGTGGAGCTCGCGGCGTTCGTCACGTCTCCGCGCGCGGCCATAGAGCGGCTTGGCACTCTCGACGTGCGCGAGCTCGAGTTCGCGACGTTCGACGGCGATTCCCTGTATCTGGCGACGCTGGCGGGCGGCGGCTCGCGCCTGATTCCGATGGCCGGCGACCCGCAGCCGGAGTTCGACCGCCAACGAATCGCGGCGGTGGTCAGAACGGCCACGGCAGCGAAGGGGAACGCTGAGGTCAGCGGGCTCGATCGGTACGATCGGTATTACCTGGATCGCCGGCGGCAGCGGCCCTTGCCAGTGTTGGTGGCCCGCCTGAACGACGCCGATCGCACGCGCTACTACATCGACCCCAAAACCGCGCAGGTCGTCGGCAGCTACAGCACGCGGGCGTGGACGACGCGGTGGCTGTATCACGGACTCCACTCGCTGGATTTTCCGTGGCTCTACAACCACCGCCCGGCCTGGGACATCGTCGTGATCGCGCTGATGCTCGCCGGCGCCGCGCTCTCGGTGACGTCGATCGTGCTCGCCTGGCGCGTCGTACGTGGCGTCCGGCTTTAGCCGGACCTATCCCGCCGTGGACATGAACTTCGTCGCGTTCTCGGCGACGTACTTCACGCTGTTGATCAGCTTGTCCACTTCCTCGGGCATGTTGTAAATGTGCGTCGCCGCCCGGCAGCCGTTCAAGTTGCCGGTGCCCATCGTCCGGATGTAGACGCGATCGCGGCTCATGATTGCCTTCTGGACGTTGGCCATCGGGATGTCGCGCACCGAGAACAGCGTCAGCCCCGTGCTCAGTGCCGGGTCGTTCGACGTCCACAGCTTCACGCCGGGAATGTCTTTCAGGCCATTACGCAACCGCGTGCTCAGCGCGCGGTCGCGCGCCTCGATGTTCTTCTTGCCGATCGCGAGCTGCAGGTCGATCGCCGCGCCCATACCCAGCGCGGACGGCACATCGCGCTGACCGAATTCCTCGTACTTCCGCGCGCCGCGCTTCGGGTCGGCCGGGGGACCCATGAGCTCCCAGATTCGATCCTGAACATCCCGTTTCACATAGCAGACACCGGTGCCGGTTCCGCACATCAGCCACTTCTGGCCGGCGGCCGCATAGTGATCCACGCCAAGCGCACGGAAATCCAAGTCCATCAGTCCGAGCGGATGCGCGCCATCCACCGAAATCAGCAGACCGCGCCGATGCGCCAGATCCGCCAGCTCCTTCACGGGTGTGACGAGGCCGGTGACGTAGGTGACGTGGCTCACCATGATCACCTTGGTCCGCGGCGTGATCGCCTTCTCGAACAGGCCGACGATCTGGTCGACGCTCTGCGGCGGCGACGGGATCTCGACGGTGACGATCTTGATGCCGACGCGTTTCTCGAGACTCTTGTACGGCCCGGTGCCGCCGCCGTGCTCGTGTGTGCAGTACAGAACTTCGTCGCCCGCCTTCCAGCTGAAGCCGTGGGCGAAGACGTTCATCCCTTCGGTCGTGCTGCGGGTCAGCGCGATCTCGTCGGCGGTCGCGCCGACGAACTGCGCGACCTTCTCGCGCACCTTGTCGATTTCCTCGGCGCGGCCGCTATTGGTCGGGTCCTCCATGATTTCGCGCATGTAGCGCTCGTTGGCGTCGAACACCACGCGCGGCATCGGCCCGAGCGTGCCGTTGTTCATGTAGGTCAACCCGTCGACGACGTTGAACTGACTGCGGACCTTCCACCAGTACGCTTCGTCGAGCGGTCCGGTCGGCTTGAGCGAATCGAGCGAGAGCGCCGGCGTGAGGCTCTGCCCGCCGAACGCGCGTGCGTTCACCTCACCCAGTCCGGCCGCGAAGCCGCCGACCGCCGCCGTCATGGTCCCGCCGATGAACCCGCGCCGCGACAATCCGGAGTAAGCGTGTTTCATAAGCCTTCTCCTCCCATCCCGTGCGCTACACCCTAGACCTCGGTGTGGCGACAGTCAACGCGAAAAGCGAGGACGATCGCGATTGACAATCGACAACCCCGCGCCCAGAATGCCCGCAGTCCGCACTACTTACTCATCGTCCATCGCGTCACCGTCGTTTTCGCTCGTCCGCACGTCCGTGAGCATCCTCGGCGTCTGAGATCAACGGGAGGGTCACATGGCTCGAGCTATCGCACTCGCGTGCGGGATCGTGCTAGTGGTGTGCGTGTCGTCCGCCGCCGGTCAGACGTATCAAGGTGGCGTCCGCGGCCAGGTTCGCGATCCGCAAGGCGTGATTCCGGGCGCAGAAGTCATCCTCGTCGACCAGCAGACAAACGCCACTCGCACGGCGGTGACCAACGATGTCGGGGAATACGCCTTCGCGAACGTCCTTCCTGCCACCTACACGCTGAAGGTCTCGATTACGGGGTTCAAGGCGGAAGAGCGAAAGGGCCTTCGCGTCGGAACTCAGCAGTTCATCGTCGAAGACTTCACGCTGCAGGTGGGGGCGGTCGAAGAGCAGATCACGGTGACTGGAGAATCGCCGCTCATCGAAAGCTCGAACCCCGCGGTCGCCGCGTCGCTCGACTCGAAGATGTTGGAGACGCTGCCAATCTTTGGACGGAATGCATTCTATCTCGCCATTTCAACGCCGAACGTGATTCAGACCGGCGATCCGCAGTTCGTCCGCTATCAGGACCAGACCAATGCCTCGTTCCTGTCGCTCGGCGGCGGGCCACGCCGCGGCAATGGCTATCTGCTCGAAGGCGTGCCGATCACCGATTTCACCAACCGGCCGACGATCGTGCCGTCGATCGAAGCGATCGAGGATCTGAAAGTGCAGGTGAAGACCTACGACGCCGACATGGGCCATGCGGCGGGCGGCGTCTTCAACACGACGGCGAAGTCCGGTTCGAACACATGGCACGGCAGCGCCGTGTTCGTCACCAAGCCCGAGCAGACCACCGGAACGCTCTACTTCCCGAACAAAACCGGGGCGCCGAAACCCTCGCAGTACTACTACGACTGGGGCGGCTCGCTCGGCGGTCCGATCGTGAAGGACAAGACGTTCTTCTGGTTCACGACCGAGGGCTATCAGCAGAAGAGCACGCGCAGCCAACAGCTCACGCTGCCGACCGCGCGCGAACGCAGTGGAGATTTCTCGCAGACGCTGAACGCCGCCGGCGCTCGGGTCGTCATTTACGATCCGCTCACGACGCGGACCGATCCGGCGTCTGGCGCGCTGGTGCGAGATCCGTTCCCGGGCAACATCATCCCGGCAAACCGGATCAATCCTGTGGCCGCGGCCATGATCAAGACGATGCCGCTTCCCACCGCCGGCAAGACGTTCAACGGCAACGCCGTGCTCGTCGATGGACCTCAGGATCAGCAGACGATCAAGATGGACCATCGCTGGAACGACAAGTTGACCACGACCGGCATGTACGCGCATCAGCACACCCGAGAGCCGGGCTCCGCCTTTTTCGGCGAGTTTCAGACTGTCCCCGGCGATCCCGGCAGCAGTCTGCTCCTGCGCACGATCAACTTCGCCTCAGTCAACAACATCTGGCTGCCGAACAACACGACGGTCGTCGCGATCCGCTACGGGTACAACCGCTTCTTCGACAACGGCACCAACTTCCCCGCGTTCGACGCAGCGTCGCTGGGATTCCCGGCAAGCTACGTCAACGGGCTGGCCTTCAACACATTTCCGGCGATTGTCGTCAGCGGTTACGGCGGCGCCACGACGATGGGCAACAACGGGCCGAGCGTGGTCACCCACGAATCGCAGGTCGTGAACACCACGATCTCGAAGATCGCCGGGCATCACACAGTGAAGGTCGGCGCCGACTATCGGCGGATTGGCATCAAGAACATCGCGTACGGGCCGGCGGCAGGGACGTTCAACTTCACGCAAACGTTCACCCAAGGGCCGAATCCCAATACGGCCAGTACCGCCGCGGGCGACGCGATCGCCAGCTTCCTCCTCGGGTATCCCGCCAGCGGCAGCGTGCAGGTAGCGACGCCGGGCCACTTCTTCGTGGACTACTACGCCGGGTATATCCAGGACGACTACCGGGTCAGCTCCGCGCTGACGTTGAACTTCGGCGTGCGGTACGAATACGAGACAGGACTCAGGGAAGAGCAGAATCGTTTCACCGTCGGGTTCGATCCAAATGCGGCGTTCCCGATCCAGGTCCCCGGTCTGAATCTGAAAGGCGGTCTGATGTACGCCGGCCAGAACGGGTATCCCGCGGAGCAGGGCCGAGCGCTGCACAACCAGATGGCGCCGCGAGGCGGGTTCGCGTGGTCACTGAACACCAAAACCGTCGTGCGCGGCGGCTGGGGACTCTTTTGGGCGCCAACTCAATATCCCGGAACCAACGAGGCGGCTTTGGGAAGCCGCGGCTACTCGGCGTCCACGACGTTCCTGTCGAGCAACGACGGCGGCCTCACGCCGGCCGGTTCACTCAGTAATCCGTTTCCCACTGGGATCACGCCGCCGCAGGGCAACTCGCTCGGCCTGTTGACCGGCGCCGGCGGCGTCATCGACTTCGCGGATCAGAACGCCAAGCCAGGCTACGTGCAGCAGTACTCGCTGGATTTCCAGCGTGAGCTGCCCGGCGGCAACGTGATCAACTTCGGCTACGTCGGCAGCCGTTCCGAGCGGCTCAGCATCGGCGGCACCAACGACGCCACGGTCAACATCAACCAGCTCGATCCGACGTATCTGGCCCTCGGCTCGGCGCTGCAGCAACTCGTCCCGAACCCCTTCTTCGGGAACGCCGCGTTTGGCAATCTCAGTCGATCGTCGACGATCGCCCGCGGTCAGCTGCTGCGCCCTTACCCGCAGTTCGACAATGTTCTGGCGCACCGCGTGAATCTCGCGAGCGCGCGCTACAACGCGTTCGTCGTGAAGTGGGACAAACGGCTCCAGCGCGGCTGGGGCATGAACGCCAACTACACCTTCAGCCGGCTGATGGACAACCAGTTCGGCGAAGCCAATTTCTACGCGAGCCGGGTGGGCCTCGCCGAAAACAACTACGACCTCGACAACGAGTACAGCTACTCATTGAACGACGTGCCGCATCGGCTCAACGTCAGCGCCACGTTCGAATTGCCGATCGGCCGAGGCAAACGCTGGCTCTCATCCGGCGGTGGCGCAACCGAAGCGCTGTTCAGCGGCTGGTCGTTCACCCTCGTCGGCCGATACCAGAACGGGTTCCCGGCGAATATCTCCCAGTCCAGCAACAACTCCGGTCTTTTCGGCAGCAATCAACGTCCCAACGTGGTCCCGGGTGTGAGTCCCGTGAATCCAGGCAGCGCTGACGACAACTTCGATCAGACCTGCCTGTGCATCCGTCGATTCAACCAGGCGGCCTGGACGGCGGCGTCTGCGTTCACCTTCGGCAATGCTCCCCGAACGGATCCGAACGCGCGGACCTACGGCCAGGCCGAGACCGATATCAACATTCAGAAAACGCAGCGGCTGGGCGGCAAGACGATCACCGTGCGGGCGGATCTGTTGAACCTGTTCGACAACCCACTGCTGCTCGGCCCCGTCAGCACGTTCGGGACGTCGAACTTCGGGCAGGTGCAGGGAACCGGCGGATTCGCCAGATCCCTGCAGTTTCAGTTCAGGCTCGGCTGGTAGCGTCGGTTACCGCGGCAGCGCGTCGTGAATGATGGCGACGACCGTGTCCGTGCGCCGGTCGAGCACAACGAGGTCGCGTCCGACGAAGTAGCGTGAGTAGTACGGCGGTGCTGTCGGCAGGCGTCCGAGCAGCGGCTGCGGAACCGGATACAGCCGCTTCTGCAATCCTGGCGGCAGCCGGCCGCGCTCGCGCAACTGCTTCGCGAGACCTGGAGGCAGCGATTCACGCTTCGCCAGTCCGGGCGGCAGGCCTTCCCGGCTGTAGTAGTCCGCGACCACGCGACGATGGCCGTCGCGATCGATGACGACGACATCGCGGTTCCGGACGTCGCGCCGGTAGGCCGTGTCGGCCGTCGCGGCCATATTCCCGTGTTTCTTGCTCTTACCCTTCCCCTTGTCGTTCTTCTCCGCGAACGCGGACGGAGCACCGAGCGCGAGGACGAGCGCCGCGCTGATCAGTGAAGAGAAAATTCGACGGCTCATAGGGACAGCTCCTTGCCAATGGTCCGGGTTGGCAAGGAGCAAACCTTGAGCCAGCAGCGAATAGT
>Ga0111538_10014435_pt1 | contig 10406 bp, 12 predicted proteins | sample SoiMethybrSBSTD1_FD_79669 | JGI IMG/M metagenome (GOLD analysis project Ga0111538, IMG submission 79669) | Bulk soil microbial communities from a Populus tree surrounding site in Tennessee, USA - Soil MetaG P. TD hybrid SBSTD1 (version 2)... | ecosystem: Environmental > Terrestrial > Soil >... | reverse complement strand
GGGCAGCGCCGTATGACGTCCTACCCCACGAACAGACCTGCGACCCGGCTGGATCTCATCGCCCGCCAGAACGGACTTTCGGCCCTTCCGCGGGCCAGGGACAGGCGTCACCATCACCCGGATGGACACGATCGCGTCACCTACCGCCTCGCGGCCCCGCGTGCGGCGAGCCATCGTCGCCGTGGCGGTCACGCTGGCGCTCATCACCCTCGCCGGCGGGTGCGGGGACGACAGCCCCGGCGCCGACCTGCCGGCGGTGGAGGGCCCCGTCTCGCCCCGGATCGAGGTCACCGCCCACGAGATGGGCTTCGCGCCCGACGCCATCGCGGTGGAGGCCGGAGAGGTCGGGGTCGTGCTCCACAACGACGGCAGCATCCTCCACGACCTGCGCATCGAGGACCAGCCCTTCGTCATCGAGGCCGGGGCGGGCCAGACCGCCACCAGCAACGTCACGCTGGAACCGGGCCGCTACCAGCTGTTCTGCTCCATCCCCGGCCACCGTGACTCCGGCATGACCGGCGTGCTCGAGGTCCGCTGACGGCGCGTCAATCCGGGAGGTCGAGGAAGCGGCGGGCCAGGTGGAGGAGCTGGGCCCGCAGCGTGTCGTCGTCCAGGTCGGCGACCAGGGGATGCATGACCGCACCGCCGATGGCGGCGGTGAGCATGGCGGCGGGCACCTGGGCGTCGGGGCCGCGGGCGTCGCCCATGAGCAGGCGGTACAGGCGGCCCATCACCTGGCGGAAGGGCTCGTGCCGGGCGAAGAAGCGGATGATGACGGGGTCGCCGAGCAGGGTGCTCTCCATCCGCCGCCGCTCGACCGCCAAGTCGACGATGCGGGCGACCAGCAGGTCGCGGGCCTGGGCCGGGGTGGGTTCGGCCTCCGCGGCCTCGACGGCCGCCTCGACCCGGGCCAGCTCGGCCTCGGCCGCCGCCACCACGATCTCCTCCTTGGTCTTGAACTGGTGGTACACCGCGGCCTTCGTCACCCCGATGGCATCGGCGATCATCTGCAGCGACGTGCCGCCGACGCCGTGCTCGGCGAACAGGTCCATGGCCGCGTCGATGATGCGCGCCTGAGCCGGGGAGTAGGGCCCGGGACCAGGCCCGTAGGTGACCGGCACCGTCGAGCTCATGGCCGCGACGGTACTCGCGCCGAGCACCACGCCTAGCCGATCGGCTACCTTGGGGATAGCCGATCGGCTAGGCGAACGGCCACCCGGCAAGAGGAGGGACGAACGGTGTCAGAACCGACGACCGACGCGCAGCTCGACGGGTTCCTGGAGATCCGCAAGCCCGGCGCCCACCTGGACGAGGAAGCCGTGGCCGACGACTTCGTCCTGATGCTCGGGGTCGACCTCACCAACTTCCCGCGCTTCCCCCGGGTGGACGAGAACGTCACCTACCGGAAGGCCGACCTCGACATCCGCCAGCAGGTCGACATCGACTCCGGCGCCGAGCTACCCGACTACGCCGGCCCCTACCGGTCCGACCTGCGCTTCACCGACTTCTCGCGGGAGGCGCTCGCCACCCGGTTCCTGCCCTGGAGCGAGGCCTACCTGCAGCTGTGCGTGGACGGCTGGGCGGCAGAGGTGGCCAAGCGCTATGGGGCGGAGACGATGGCCGAGATCGAGTGGCAAGCCTGGAACGACCAGGTCGTGCCCGAGATCGAGCGCATGCAGGGCGAGTTCCTGCCCGCGGGCACCGGCTACACGGACCCGAACCAGCGGGTCGCCGAGGCCGACCGGGCCTCCACCCGGGTCGTCTACACCGGGCTGTTCACGCCTGGACCGGACACGGGCGAGCTGGCCAAGTCCCAGCTGGTGACCTGGTTCCTCGGCAGCCACGAGTACCTGCTGCAGTGCATCGAGGCGTGGGCCACGCAGGTCATCCTCCGCTACGGGCTCGACACCATGTTCGACATCCAGTACACGCTCTGGGGCGAGGTGGTGCTGCCCGGGGTCAAGCAGCTCAAGGCCGACTACCTGGGCATCACCGGGAACACCGTGGCCGACTGGATGAAGGACCTCCAGGTCGACGCCACCGCCCTGCCGGGCAAGGCCTTCGACCTCTCCTTCGAGATGCCCGAGCCCGACGTCGGGATCATGACCTTCAACCGCTGCGTCGCCGCCGACCAGTGGGAGCAGATGGGGCGGCCGGACATCCTCGAGAAGAACTGCCACTCCACCTGCCCCAAGTCGATGATCGTGACGACCCAGCTCTACAACCCGAACATGAAGGTCGAGATCCTCGCCATCCCACCCCGGAAGGACCCGGGTGACGTGTGCTGCAAGTGGCGCTTCAGCATGCGGGACGAGAGCGATCCCGAGTACGTCCCGGTGGAGGTCACACCCAAGCCGGGCACCTGACGCCCACGGAACATCCTTCCGACCTCGGCGCGCCGAACACCCTTCGGGCGGCAGGTCGCCGCCGTCGGAAGGAGTCGACATGACCCGAGTGCATGCCTTCTGGGCCGGGCTCGCGCTGACCGCGACGCTGGCCTTCGTGCTGCTGATGCCGACCGCCATCGAGTATGGGCTGATCGCCGGCCTCACCTTCAACGCGCTGGACTGACAGCGAGGAAGTCAGGCCATTCGGCCCTTGGGATCGGGCCCGATCCGAGCTTTGCTGGTCGTGCGGGCTGCGCAGCCTCCCCGCTGCGTGGCCCGCCCCGACCTACGGAGGCGAATGCGATGGTCTCGCCCGGCGCCTATCCCGCCCGCCTGGAGGGCCGCCTGGAGCGGCCGCTCAGCCCCTGGCTGTGGCTCGTGAAGTGGTTCCTCCTGATCCCCCACTTCGTGGTCCTGGCCTTCCTGTGGCTGGCGGTGATCGTGCTCACGTTGGTGGCCGGGGTCGCCATCCTGTTCACCGGCCGCTATCCCCGGTCGCTCTTCGAGTTCAACACCGGGGTCATGCGCTGGAGCTGGCGGGTGGGCTTCTACGGCATCTCGGCCTTCGGCACCGACAGGTACCCGCCGTTCAGCCTGCAGCCCGACCCCGAGTACCCGGCCGACTTCACGGTCGACTACCCCGAGCAACTGTCGCGGGGCCTCGTGCTGGTCAAGTGGTGGTTGCTCGCCCTGCCCCACTACCTGATCGTGGCGGCGTTCATCGGCACCGTGGGGGTCGAGGGGCTCGGGCTCATCGGGCTCCTCGCCGTGATCGCCATGGTCATCAACGCGTTCCGCCACCGCTATCCCGAGTCGATCTTCGACTTCGTCATGGGATTGAACCGCTGGTGCTACCGGGTCCTCGCCTATGCCGCGCTGATGCGCGACGAGTACCCGCCGTTCCGGGTCGACTACGGCGGGACCGACGAGAGAGGAGCCCTGTCATGACCACCGTCAAGGAAGCTGCGGCCGCCTTCCTCGCCCAGCACCGGATCGCGGTCACCGGCGTGTCGCGGCACCCGAAGGACCATGGCAGCAACGTCGTCTACAAGCGGCTGCGGGACCGCGGCTATGAGGTCGTCGCTGTCAATCCCCACGCCGACGAGGTCGAAGGCGACAAGTGCTACCCCACGCTGCACGACATCCCCGGCGGCGTCGACGCGGTCGTCATCGCCACGCGGCCCGACCGGGCCGAGGCCACGGTCCGCGAGTGCGAGGCCCTCGGCATCGACCAGGTGTGGATGCACCGCGCGTTCGGCGAGGGGAGCGTCTGCGACGCCGCCACCGTCTACGGCCGCGAGCGCGGCATGACCGTCATCGACGGCGGCTGCCCGCTGATGTTCGACCCCACCGCCGACACCGGCCACAAGATCATGCGGTTCGTCCTCACCCGCACCGGCAAGGTGCCGAAGACGGTCTGACCGGGCGGCGGGCGGTACCGTCGGCCCGATGGGCGGCACCTCCGGATCCGAGCTCGCGGTGGCGGTGACCGGCCCGACCGGCACGTTCGGCTTCGGGCTGATCCCGCTGCTGGACGCCGACGACCGCATCGGCCGCGTGGCCGGCATCGCCCGCCGGCCGTTCGACCCGGCCGCCCACGGGTGGTCCAAGCTGGCGTACCGGCAGGGGGACGTCCGGGACCCGGCGGCCCTGGAGGCGGCCTTCGCCGGGGCCGACGTCGTCGTGCATCTCGCCTTCCAGGTGCTCGGGACAGCTTCGGCCGCCACCACCCGGAGCATCAACGTCGAGGGCACGCTGAACGCCTTCCGGGCGGCCGCGGCCGCCGGCGCCCGGCGCTTCGTCTACGCGTCCTCGGTGGCCGCCTACGGCTTCCATGCCGACAACCCCCCGCGGCTCACCGAGGACTGGCCGGTACGGCCGGCAGAGCACTTCTTCTACGCCCGGGAGAAGGCCGAGATCGAGCTGCTCCTCGACGGGGCCCGCGCTGACCATCCGGCCGTCGAGCTGTACGTGGTCCGCCCGTCCATCGTGCTGGGCCCGCACGCCATCGGGGCCAAGGACTTCATGCCGCCGGCCCTGGCGCCGCTCGCCCGGGGGCTCGGGCGGCTGGTCGCCCAGATGCGAAGCCTGCCGGTACCGGTCCTCGCTCCCGCCCCCGACCTGCCGGTCCAGTTCGTGCACGAGGACGACGTCGGCCAAGCGCTGCTCGCGTGCATCGTCGGCGCCGGGCCGCCCGGCGCCTACAACCTCGCCGGGGACGGCGTGCTCACCGGGGCGGACATCGCCCGCGAGCTGGGACTGACCCCGCTCTCGTTCCCCGCGGGCCCGGTGCGGGCCGCGGCTGGGGCGATCGCCGCCACGCCGTTCCTCCCCCAGGCCGCGGGGTGGGCCGAGGCGCTCCGCCATCCGGCCATCATGGACACGACCCGCGCCCAGCGCGACCTCGGGTGGCGGCCCCGCTACTCGGGGCGGGAGGCCTTGCGGGCCACGCTGGCCGACGGGCTGGCGTAGACCGCAACACGGCCGATTCCCGGGACTTTGGTCCCTGGTCGGGGAGCCGAACCGCCTGCACTCTGGGGAGCGAAGCGACCGGAGGTGAGGCGGTGTCCCAGACGACGATGCCGGCGCGGCTGTCCGCGGCCGACAGCCTGCTGTGGAGGATCGAATCCGACCCGGTGCTGCGCACCCCGGTCGTGGTGGTCGGGCTGCTGGACCGCTCGCCCACCCCGGAGGGCGTCGAGGCGACGGTCGAGCGCGCCGCCGCGCTGCTTCCCCGGCTGGGCCAGTGCCTCGCTCCGCCGCCGCTCGACCTGGGCCGGCCCCGCTGGCGGCCCTCGGGCGAGCCGTCCCTGGCCGCCCATGTCCGGCGAGTGGCGGTACCCGGGGGCGGGCTGGGCGCGGCGCTGGCCGTGGCCGAGCCCGACGCGGCCGCCGCGTTCGACCCGGTCCGGTCGCCCTGGACCCTGACAGTGGTCGACGGCCTCGGCGGGGGCCGGTCCGCGGTGATCCTGCGCTTCCACCACACGCTCACGGACGGCGTCGGCGGCATCGACATCGCCGAGCGGCTGTTCGACCGCACTCGCCGCCCCCGGGCGGGCGACGCGTCGATGGCGCCGCCGGTGGACGCCGACGACGGCGGCCCGCGAGTGTCGCCGCCGGCCGCCCTGGTGGGCGGGGCGCGGGCCGCGGCCGGCGCGCTGGTCCGCCCGTGGCAGGCGCTGGGCGCCATGACCCGGATCGCCCGCTCCGCGGTGCGCACGCTCGCCCCCGCGCCCCCGGGCGGCTCGCCCGTCCTCGCCGGGCGCAGCCTCGACCGAAGCCTGGCGGCGATCGAGCGCCCTCTGCGCGACCTCGCGGCCGCGGCCCGGGCGACAGGCGGCACGATCAACGACGTGCTGCTCGCCGCCGTGGGCGGGGCCCTGGCGGAGTATCACTGGGATCAGGGCCGGCCGATCTCCGCGCTGAGGGTCGTCATGCCGATCAGCGTCCGCCGCCCGGGCGACCCGATCGGCGGCAACCGGTTCGTCCCGGCGCGCTTCACCCTGCCCATCGACGACCCCGACCCGACGAACCGAGTGCGCATTGCGGGCGCCCTAGTCCGGGCGTGGCGGCGGGAGCCGGCGCTCGGCGCCACCGACCTGCTGGCCGCGGGCGTCGACCTCCTACCCCGGGCGCTGGCGGCGCGGCTGTTCGCGGGCATGCTGCGGTCGGTGGACGTCGACGTCGTGGACGTGCCCGGCCTCCGCCGCCGCGCCTACCTGGGCGGCGCGCGCCTCGAACGCCTCTGGGCGTTCGCCCCGCCCACGGGGGCCGCGCTCAGCGTCACGCTTGTATCGCACGACGGGAAGGCCTGCATCGGCCTCGCCTGCGACCAGCGGGCCGTGGCCGACCCCGACGACCTGCAGCGCTGCCTCACCGCCGCGCTCGACGAGGTCGCCGCCCTCGGGAAGAGCGGACCGGCTTGATCACGGACCGCCTCACCGCCCTCGACGCCAGCTTCGTCTGGTTCGAGCACGCCGGCGCGCCCGCCCACATCGGCTCGGTGGCCACCTTCGAGGCCGCGCCGCTGCTCGACCCGTCCGGTCGCCTCCGTCTCGCCGACATCCGCCGGCGCATCGACGCCCGCCTCGATCCGCTGCCCCGCCTGCGGCGCCGCCTCGCCACCGTGCCGTACGACCTCGACCGGCCGTTCTGGGTCGACGATCCCGACTTCGCCATCGCCCGGCATGTGACCGAACGGCGCCTCCCACCCCCGGGCGACGACGCCACGCTCCGGCGGGTCGCCGGGGAGCTCATGAGCGAGCTGCTGCCCCGGGACCGGCCGCTGTGGGACCTGCACTTCCTGACCGGCCTCGACCGCGGGCGGATCGGGCTGGTGCAGCGGATCCACCACGCCATGGCCGACGGGGTCTCGGGCGTCGACCTGGCGACGCTCGTGCTCGACCTGGAGCCGGACGTCCCCGCGCCCCCGCCCCGGCCGGCATGGTCCGCCGCGCCCCTGCCCGACCACGCCACGCTGCTCGACGCCGGCCTGCGACACCGGGCGGCCGATCCGCTGCGGCTGGCACGAGCCGCGGCCCACACGGCGCGCCATCCCGCAGGCCTGGCGCGGGCGTTGCGCACGGTGGCCGGCGGCCTCGGGCCTGCGCTGGCCGGCGGCGGGGTCGCGCCCCGCAGCTCCCTCAATGGGCCGCTGCTGGGCGCCCGCCGGCTGGCGTGGGTGCGAACCGACGTCGCGAGTGCCCGGGCCGCGGGCCACCGCGCCGGGGCGACCCTCAACGACGTGGTGCTGGCGGCCGTGACCGGCGGCCTGCGGCAGCTGCTGCTCGGCCGGGGCGAGACGCTGCCGTGCGACGCCGTGCTCAAGGCCATGGTGCCCGTGTCGCTCCGCGGGGCCGGCGACCACGACACCATCGGCAACCGGGTGGGGGCGATCTACGCTCCCCTGCCGGTCGGCATCGGCGACCCCGCCCACCGGCTCGCCGCGGTGGCCGAGGCCATGCGCCGGTGCAAGTCCCGGCCGGAGGCCGATGGCATGGCCCTTGTCCTCGCCGCGGCCGACGCCCTGCCGCCGTTCGTCGCGCGGCTGCTGACCCGGAGCTTCGCCCACCAGCCGTTCGTGAACCTCGTGGTCACCAACGTGCCGGGCCCGCCGTTCCCGCTCTACCTGGCCGGTGCCCGGATGCTGGAGGCCTACCCGGTGGTGCCCCTCGGCGCCAACCTGACGGTCGGCGTGGCGGTGCTGTCCTACGACGGCTCGCTGGCCATCACGCTGACGGCCGACGACCGGGCCTGCTCCGACGTCGACGTCTTCGCCGACGGCATCGCGCGCTCGCTGGCCCAACTCGGCGTCACAGCTTCACCTGACCAGAGTGCCCGCCAGCCAGGTGAAGGGTTGAGGAATGCCGGCGGGTGTGTGATGGATCTCGCGCCGCTGGTCCACCACGGCGACGTCGCCCAGCAGGTCGGCCAGGTCGGCCGGCGCGTAGCGCAGGACGGGGAGGCCTGAGCAGTACGTCGGGCCGTCCTCGGCGAACGTGCCGATCACGAACGCGCCGCCCGGGCGCAGGGCCTGGCGCAGGAGCGCGACATAGCGGGCCTGGCCCTCGGCGTCGACCAGGAAGTGCAGCACCGCCCGGTCGTGCCACAGGTCCCAGAGTCGCGGGGGCGTCCAGCCCAGCAGGTCGGCGACGACCCAGGTCACCTCGGGCGGGTCACCCAACCGGTCGCGGGCCGTGGCGAGAGCCGAGGCGGAGACGTCCAGCACGGTCACGTCGCGCTGGCCCTCGGCCAGCAGATCGTCGACCAGGGTCGACGCGCCGCCGCCTATGTCGAGGATGGCGGAGTCACGGGTGCGCCCGACCGCGTCCATGAGCTCGATCGAGGTGCGGGCGTGCGCCTGGTACCACGACACACCGGTGGCGCCGGCCTCGGCGTAGCGACCGTCCCAGTGCTCGGCCCGGTCCGAACTCACGCGTCCCAAGCTAGTGAGCGAGCAGGCGTGTGAGCACGGGCTCGACCAGGTCGTCGTGGCGCCGGTCGACGAGCGCCGGGAGATCGGCGGCATCCGCGCTCCCGGGCTCGGACCGGTGCAGGGACGACGCCGCCCGGGCCAGCCAGGACGCCAGCTCCTCGGCGGCGATCGGCTCGGCGGCCAGGTACGCGGCCAGGTAGCTGTCGAGGATGCGGGCGCGCACGGCCCGCTCTCGCTCGAGCGCGTCGGCCGGCTGGTCGGGGCGGAGCCCCTGGTAGCGCACCGCCATGACCGTGCGGGCCACGTCGGCCGCCCGGGGTGCGAGGTGGGCGTTGACCCAGTCGATGGTCATCTCCCCGGCCGGACCGGCGATCACGTTGCCGGGGTGGAAGTCGCCGTGGAACACGATGTCCCCGGCCGGAGCGCGTATCACCGTCGCCAGGTCGGGGAGGTCGGGCACGGCGACCGCGTGCATGGCGAGGTGGACGGCGGCGAGCACCCGGCCCACCTCGCCCGGCGAGCGCTCCGACCGTAGGAGCTGGTCGAGCAGGGTCGGACCGTCGACGCGGTCGTAGACGATCCCGCGGCGGTCGTCCACCTCGACAACGCCGTGCACCGCCGGGCTGGCCACCCCGGCCCGATGGACCGCCTGAGCACAGTCGTGCTCGCGCTCGACCGCGAAGTCGTAGGCGGGCAGGAACAGCTTGACCACGCGCCCCTCGTCCCAGGCGAACACCTCCGACATGGCGCCGCGGCCGACGGGCTCGCCCCGCGGCGGCACGGGGCTCACTCCCCGGGGTAGGTCAGGCCGATCTGGGCGCGGACCGTGTCCATCGCCTCGGCCAGCGCCACCGTCTCGGACCAGGGCATGGTCGGGCTCTCGGTCAGGCCGGCGGCCAGGCAGCGGTGCACCTCGGCGATCTCGAACTCGAAGCCGTCGCCCTCGAACGAGGCGTCCACCACCTCGGGCTGGGACACGCCGCCGGTCACCGTGAACGAGGTCGGGCAGTGCATGAAGGCGGGGAGGTCGATCCAGCCGTCGCTGCCGCTGATGCGGGCCGTGCACGCCAGCGGGACGGTGATGGCCGCCTGGATCACGCCGAGGCCACCCCGCTCGTGGCGCAGGACCGCGGCCACCTGCTCGTCCACCCCGGTGGGGCCGATCACGCCACCCCCGGCGATGTGCTCGATGGGCCCGAGCACCAGCGTGCACAGCTGGATCGGGTAGATGCCGAGGTCGAGCAGGGCGCCGCCGCCCAGGTTCCGGTCGAACAGCCGGTGGCTGGGATCGAGGGGCCGCCGGAACCCGAAGGTCCCCTCGACCTGGAGCGGTGTGCCGATGCGCCCGCTCCCGAGGACCTCGACCAGCCGGCGGTACGACGGGAGGAAGCGGCTCCACACCGCCTCCATCAGGAACCTGCCACCGGCCGCGGCGGCGTCGACCATGCGCCGGGCCTGGGTGGCGTTCAGCGCCGCCGGCTTCTCGCACAGCACGTGCTTGCCGGCCCCGAGGTATCCCAGCGTGTCCGCCTCGTGACGGGCATGGGGGGTCGCGACGTACACGGCGTCCACCGTGGGGTCGTCAGCCAGGGCCCGGTAGTCGTCGTAGCGGGCGGTGACGTCGAACCGGTCGGCGAAGGCAGCCGCCCGTTCGGCCGAGCGCGACGCCACCGCCACGATCTGCCCGTCGTCGACCCGCGTCATGGCCCCGGCGAAGCGGGCGGCGATCCCGCCCGGGCCTGCGATCCCCCAACGAATCATGGCGAGACGGTAGCGACCGGAACGGATCTCGGCGGCCGACGCTTGCCAGATGCATACCAGATATGCATACTCCGTATTCATGGCAGTGCGCGAAGGACTGATGGCCCTGCTGGCCGAGGAGCCGCGCTACGGCTACCAGCTGAAGACCGCCTTCGAGGCGGCCACCGGCGGCGCCTGGACCCTCAACGTCGGGCAGGTCTACACGACCCTCGACCGCCTCGAGCGCGACGGACTCGTCGCCCAGGACGGCGACCCGGACGCCGAGGGACGCATCGCCTACCGGATCAGCGACGACGGCCGCCGGGAGCTGCGGGCCTGGTTCG
>Ga0111538_10014434_pt1 | contig 10406 bp, 11 predicted proteins | sample SoiMethybrSBSTD1_FD_79669 | JGI IMG/M metagenome (GOLD analysis project Ga0111538, IMG submission 79669) | Bulk soil microbial communities from a Populus tree surrounding site in Tennessee, USA - Soil MetaG P. TD hybrid SBSTD1 (version 2)... | ecosystem: Environmental > Terrestrial > Soil >... | reverse complement strand
CGGGAAGTCCTCGCGCGTGATCGCCTCGAGCGCCTTGCCGCTGGCCTTGGCCGTGGCCAGCGCGCGCTCGACGTCCGCGATCTCCGCCTCGCTCAACCGCACGATCCACGACGTCTCGCGCGCGCGGGTCTCGCCGCGCCATGCACACGCAGCCACGATCGGTTTGGTCCAGCAGAGCGAGCTCATCGTTCAGATCTCCTAAGCGTGCCGTGGGTCCAGAGCGTCTCGCAGCGCGTCGCCGAGAACGTTCAAAGCCATCACCAGCGTGAAGATCACCAGGCCCGGGTACAGCGCGATCCAGGGCGCCTGCGAGAGGTAGCGCTGGGCCGCGTTCAACATGCTACCCCAGGACGGGGCCGGAGGCTGCTGGCCCAGGCCGAGGAAGGACAGGCTGGCCTCGGCGATGACCGCCGCGGCCACCGTGAGGCTGGACTGGATCAGCAGCGGTGCCACCATGTTCGGGAAGATGTGGCGCCCCGCCACGCGCACGTGGGAGCAGCCGAGCGCGCGCGCCGCCTCCACGTACTCCTCGGTCTTCAGCGCCAGCACGGTGCCGCGCGCCAGGCGCAGGAAGGTCGGCAGCGCGGCGATGCCGATGGCGAGCATCGCGTTCGTGAGGCTGGGCCCGAGAAACGCGGCCAGCGCGATGGCGACGATGAGGAACGGGATGGCCAGCATCGCGTCGGTCACCCGCATGATCACGCCGTCGACCCAGCCGCCCGCGTAGCCGGACAGGAGCCCGAGCGGAATGCTGAGCGTCAGGGCCAGCGCCACCGGAATGACGCCGGCCAGCAGCGAGGCGCGCGCGCCCCAGATCAGGCGGGAGAGGACGTCGCGGCCCACCTCGTCGGTGCCGAGCACGTGGGCCCCCGACGGCGCCTTGCGGACCGCGCGGAAGTCCGTCTTGATCGGGTCATACGGCGCCAGGTGCGGCGCCGCCAGCGCGATGGCGACGAACGCCGCCACCACCATGGCCGCCGCCAGCGCCACGGGCCGCCGCGTCAGCCGCCGCATCACGAGCCTCGCAGGCGCGGGTTGGCCACGAAGTAGAGGACGTCGGCTACCAGATTTAGCAGGACGTAGAGCCCGGCCGAGACCAGCACCACGCCCTGCACGACCGCGTAGTCACGGTTGAACACGCCGTCCACCAGCAGCTTGCCGAAGCCCGGGATCGCGAAGATCTGCTCGGTCAGCACCGCGCCGGAGAGCAGGCGGCCGAACTCGATGGCCCCGAGCGTGATGACCGGGATGAGTGCGTTCCGCAGCGCGTGCTTGAGGATCACCAGCCGCTCGGGGACGCTCTTCGCCCGCGCCGTGCGCACGTAGTCGGCGTTGAGCGTCTGCAGCATGGCGCTGCGCGTGTGGCGCATCATCACGCCGCCCACCCCCGTGCCGAGCACGATGGAGGGCAGCAGGATCGTGGTGAGGTTGCGGCCGAGGTCTTCCCACGGCGGCACGTAGCCCGAGGCCGGCAGCCAGCCCAGCCGCACGGCGAAGAGCAGGATCAGCATGATGCCGAGCCAGAAGTGCGGGACCGAGAGGCCCGACAGCGCGACGAGGTTGGCGGTGACGTCGGCCACGGTCCCGCGCCGGGACGCGGAGAGCACCCCGGCGGGGATCCCGATGGCCAGCGCGATCAGCATCGAGCAGAAGGCCAGTTCCAGCGTGACCGGCAGCTTGGCGGCGAGCAACTCGCGAACGGGCAGACGGTTGCGCAGCGACTCGCCGAAATCGCCGCGCAGCACCTTGCCCATCCAGATGCCGTACTGCACGACGGCCGGCCGGTCGAGGTGGTACCGGGCGCGGATCGCCGCCACCGCGGTCTCGTCGCGCTCCTCGCCGGCCAGGGCCAGGGCCGCGTCACCGGGCAGCAGCTGCTGGAGCGAGAAGATCAGCACCGACACGACGAAGAGCGTCGGCACCAGCACGACGATCCGCCGCGCCAGGTAGAGACCGAGGGACATGCGTCAGTTCAGCTTCAGTCCCTTGAGGCGGATGATCCCGTCGGGATAGGGCGTGAAGCCCTGCAGGCGGGCGCTGTGGCCCGTGAAGACGCGGCGGTGCCAGAGCAGCAGCCGCGGGGTGTCGCGCAGCATGATCTCGGTGGCGGCGTCGTACAGCTTCTTGCGCTCGGCCGGGCTGGCCACCTGGCGCGCCTTCGTGAGCAGCGCGTCGACGTCCGCGTTGCAGTAGTGACTGTCGTTCTGCGCGCCCTTGCAGGTGGACTGCGTGAAGACATTGCCGTCGGGATCGGGGCGCCCGCTCCAGAAGGTGAAGTACGCCTCGAAGTCACCCTTGCGGCCGTTGGTGAGCATCGTGACGTTCTCCTGCGTCTGCAGCGTCATGGTGATGCCGGCCTCGGCCAGCATGGCCTGGATGATCTGCGCCGCCTCCTGGCGATCGCGCTCGGGCGGCACGATGAGCGTGAAGGTGAGGCTCGGCTGGCCGGCTTCCTTCAGCAGCGCCCTGGCCTTGGCGACGTCGCGTTTCCGCACCGGGAATTTCTTGTTGTAGTAGTAATTCGACGGGCTCACCCACTGGTTGCCCGCGATGTACTCGTCGTTGAAGACGGTCTTCACCAGCGTCTCGCGATCGATGGCCAGGTCGATGGCCTGGCGCACGCGCGCGTCGGCCAGCGTCTTGGCCTTGGGTCCGTTGGCCACGTTGAGCGGAATCATCTGGTAGCCGAGCTCGGGCACGCCCGTCACCTTCAGCTTGCTGTCGCCGCGGATCTCCGGCAGGTCGGTCGGCGAGGCGCGCTCGATCATGTGCAGGTCGCCCGAGCGCAGGCTGGCCAGCCGCGCGGTGGAGTCGGTGATGGGCACGAATTCCACGCGATCGATGTGGATGCTGGACTTGTCCCAGTAGTCGGGGAACTTCTCCATCACGATCCTGCCCTGGGCCACGCGCTCGACGAAGCGGTACGGTCCCGCGCACACGGGCTTCTGGCCGAACTTGTCACCGAGCGCCCTGGCGGCCTTGGGCGAGACCATCATGCCGGAGCGGTCGGTGAGTGCGGCCAGCAGCGGCACCAGGGGCTCGGACAGGTTCAGCCGCACGGTCGTGTCGTTGAGGACGTCCACGGACTGGATCTGCCCGATCTCCGTCTTGCGGAAGGAGCCCGGCGTGTTGATGTGGCGCTCGATGTTGAACTTCACCGCCTCGGCGTTGAACGGCTCGCCGTCGTGGAACTTCACGCCGCTGCGCAGCTTGATGGTGACCGAGCGCTGGTCGGCCGCCCACTCGTAGCCCGTGGCCAGCTGCGGGACGATCTTGAGGTCGGGCGTGACGTCGAACAGCTTGTCGCAGAGCCCCGCGAACACCAGGCGGCCGACGTAGGCCCGGCTGATGGTCGGATCGAGGGCATCGGGGTCGTCGTTGAGTCCGATGCGCAGCACGCTCTCGGCGCCGGCGGGCGCCGCGGCCAGCAGCGTGAGCGCGAGCACGGCGAGCAGCGGGCGAGGCCATCTCATGACGCGGGCTCCTTCCTGATCGCGAGCGTGCCGCGGGCGTCCACGGCGAGAACGCCGTCGCCGGCGCGACGCACGATGAGCGGGTTGATCTCGAGCTCGACGAGCCGGGGGCCGAGGTCGGCGGCCAGCCACGACACCCGCACGATCGTCTCGACGACGGCGGTGACGTCGAGCGGCGGGCGGCCGCGGGCGCCGTGCAGCAGGGGGGCGGCGCGCAGCCCGTCCAGCAGGGCCCGCGCGCGCTCGGGCGTGACCGGCGCCGGCGCCAGCGCGACGTCCTCGAGGATCTCCACGGCGATGCCGCCGAGGCCGGCCAGCACGACCGGCCCGAAGTGCGGATCGCGCCGGGCGCCGACGATGACCTCGGCCTCGCCGCGGACCATCGGCTGGACGACGAAGCCCTCGACCTGCAGGCGCGCGGCCATGTCGTGGGCCGCGGCGGCGACCTCGCCGGCGCTGCGAAGATCCAGGCGCACCGCGCCGGCGTCGCTCTTGTGCACGATCGTGCGCGAGACGGCCTTGAGCGCGACGGGAAAGCCCAGCGCCGGCGCCGCCGCCGCGGCCTCGGCCGGCGTGCCGACACGCCGCTCGGGGGCGAACGCGACGCCGTAGGATTCCAGCAGCTGGCGCGCGTCGCGCTCGGACAGTGGGCCGTCCGGCAGCCTCGCGTCCAGCCGCGGCAGCCCCGCGGGACGCACGGACGCCTGGGGCGGATCGGCGCGCCGGCGGTCGTGATCCACGACGAGGGCCAGCGCGCGCAGGGCGTCCTCGATGCCGTCGAAGTGGAACTGCCCGATCTCGCCGAGCGCGCGCCGCGGCCCGTCGGCCGCGCGGCCCGGCGTGAGCGCGATCATCACGGGCTTGTCGAGCGCCTGCGCGGCCTCGCCGATGAGGCGCGTGCGCCGCGCGAAGAACGGCATCGAGGTAAGGATGGCCAGCCCGTAGGACACGCCCTCGTCGCCGAAGATGATGCGCGCGGCGTCGCCGGCGATCTCGACCTCCTCGGGCGCCTTGCGGCCGCCGAGGTCGATCGGGTTGTCGGCCTGCGGCGGCAGCAGGATCTCGCCGAGCTTGTCGCGCGTGGCCGGGGCCAGGCGCGCCAGCGGCAGACCCAGCTCGCTCACCCGATCGGAGGCGATGCCGCAGCCGCCGCCGGAGGACGACAGGATCGCCACGCCCCCCCGCCGCGGCGCCGTGTGGCGCACGAGGAACTGGGCGGCACGCACCATGTCCTCCGGCTGCTGCGCGAGCACGGCGCCCTCCTCGCGGCACACGGTCTCGAACACCGCCCAGTCACCGGCCAGGCTCGCGGTATGCGAGCGCGCGGACTTCACACCGGCCGCCGTCCGCCCGGTCTTCACGATGAGCACGGGCTTGCCCGCGCGTCGCGCGGCGCCGAGCGCGCGGCGAAAGCGCGCGCCGTCCAGCAATCCCTCGACGTAGACGCAGATCGCCTCGGTCTGGGGCTCGGCCACCAGGTGCTCGACGAAGTCGCTGATCTCGAGATCGACCTGGTTGCCGAGCGACACGCAGTGGCGGAAGCCGATGCCGTCAGCCGCCGCGCGATCGAAGATCGAGACCATCAGCGCGCCGCTCTGGCTGACCAGCGAGATCGAGCCGTCGCGCAGGCGCTCGGTGTCGAGCACGACCGACGAGCACAGCGCCAGGTGGTGATGCGGCACGATCAGGCCCATGCAGTTCGGGCCGACCAGGCGCATGCCGCTGCGCCGCGCGATCTCCACGAGCGCGGCCTGCCGCGCGGCGCCCTCGACCCCGGCCTCGGCGAACCCGGTCGAGATGATCACGCAGCAGCCCACACCCGCCGCGGCGGCTTCCGTCACGCTGTCGACCAGCGAGCCGCCGGGGACGGCGAGGATGGCCACGTCGGGCGGGGAGGGCGCGGCGGCGATCGCGGCGTAGGCGCGGCGGCCCAGCACTTCCGCGCGGCGCGGATTGATCGGGTAGATCTCGCCCGCGAAGCCGTGCTGCACCAGGAAGCTCATGATGCGGCCGCCGAACTTGTCCTTGCTGTCGGAAGCGCCGAAGACCGCGACCGAGCGCGGATGAAGGATCCGGTCGAGCTCGACGCGGGGACGGGCGCGATCGGCGACGGCGGCGGCGTGCAGGGCCTGTGTCACGTTCAGCAGCGGGAGTTTACCACCGGTATTGGTCGGCGGCAGACCCATTGCATAACACGACCGCGGAGGGGTATTCCCATGACGTCTCGCACCATTCGTTACGCCCTCGGCGTGACGGCGCTCGCCCTCGCGGCGGCGCTGCCCGCGAGCGCTCAATCCGTCGAGACCCGCGGCGTCGTCCAGCGCGTGGACGCGGCCGCCGGCATCGTCTATTTCACGGACGGCCGCACCGTCCGTCTGGAGCCGGGCTCGCGTCTGACCGTGGACGGGCGCGTCGTCTCGCTGGCCGACGTCCAACCGGGCTGGACGCTGGTCGTCCCGGGCGTGGCCGCCACGCAATCGCCCAGCGTCATCGTCGCCGCGCCCGCGCCACCGCCTGCTCCTCGCACGCCGCGCACGCCGGTGGACGTGACGGGCGTGGTCTCGCGCATCGACCCCGCCACGGGGACGATCGTCCTCGAGGACGGCCGCGTGCTGCAGACGAGCGGACGCACCACGATCTGGCAGCCCGTCGGCGTGAGGGAGCTGAAGCCCGGCGCGTCGATCTACATGCGCAACGCGGACCCGGTGGACTACCGTCCCGCGACCACGCCGCCGACCGGCAGCCCGCAGTTCCAGGAGGGCGGGACCAAGGCGTCGTTTGCCGGCGGACGCACGATCGGGCAGATCATCGATGACGCGGCGATCGTGACCGAGGTCAAGGCCAAGCTCACCGCCGAGAAGCTCTCGAACCTGACGAGGATCGACGTGAGGTCCGACGCCGGCGTGGTCACGCTGGCCGGCACGGTCGACTCCGCCGAGCGCCGCGCGCGCGCCGTGCAGATCGCCTCCAGCGTCAACGGCGTGAAGACGGTGCTGAACAACATCGAGGTCACCGGAAACGCCGGCACCGCCTCCACGCCCAGCACCGGAGCCGGCACGTCGGCGACGGCGTCAACGGCGCCGGCCGCGACGCCGATGGTCGAGGTGACGGGCACGGTGGCCTCCGTTGACGCCGCCAACCACACGATCACGCTGCAGGACGGACGGGTGTTGAAGGCGACCGATCAGACCGTCGTCTGGCAGCCGACGTCGGTCGGCGCGCTGAAGCCGGGGGCCCAGGTGCTCCTGCGCGGCGCGACGCCCGCCAGCAATCAGGCCGGGGCCGCGAGCGGCGCACGCCACTGGCGCATGGCCACGGTGAGCCGCGTGGATCGCTCGGCGAACGAGCTCGTCCTCAACGACGGGACCACCGTGAAGGTGACGTCGCGCACGCACGTGCACCGCGGCACCGAGCGGCTCGGCGTCGAGCAGCTCGAGCCCGGTACGGAGGTGGTCGTCTACACACCCTCGGCGTCGGCCACGGAGGCGAACGAGGTGGCCGTGGTGTGGACGCCGACCGCGTCGGCGAAGTAGGCGTAGACAGCTCGGCCGGCGACTGCGCTACACTGCTGAGCCAGGAGGCGCGGCGATGAAGAAGCTCGTGGCGGTCGTGGCGCTCGGTGCGATCCTGCTCGGCATCGCGGTGCCGCCCGCCGACGCCCACGGCGGCGGCTCCGCCGCGCTGGCGCTGGCCGCCTTCGCGGCGTTCAACATCCTGTTTCTGCCCTTCGCGCTCGCGGCCTCCGTGATCCCGCCGGTCGCGTACCCGGCTCCGGCGCCCGTCGCATACTCGGCGCCGGCTGCGTACTCCGCGCCCGCGCCGGCGTATGTCTCAGCGCCGGCGCCCCGGATCTCTCGCGAGGTCGTCTACGCTCACGGGCGCTACGTGCTCTTCGGCGACGGCGTGAGCCGCCCGTACCAGTGGGTCTGGGTTCCCAACCCGCCACCTCCCGGATCGGCGCCCGGCTACTAGCCTCGTCAGTTGCCACCGAGAGGGCGGCAGCCCCCGCTGCGGGCCGCCGCCCTCCCACATTCGATCAGCGCCGCCAGTACCCGTACGGGTGGCGCGAGTAGCCGTAGTAACCATAGGCGGGCCGCGGGGCAACAATCACCGGACCTGCAACAGGCACCGGAGCCGGGACGAGAACGCAGCCAGCAGTACCCAGAGCAGCGGCTCCGACCAGAATCAGGCCGGCGGCGAAGCTCCGAACGGTTCTGAGCGTCACCATCGTAAATCCTCCCACCCCGTCCGACGTATGCAGGGCAGGTTCTATTTCCGGATCCGTGGGGCGCCGTCACTGGCTCCCGGATTGCAATTCCTCTCTGGCTGAACCGGTGGCGCGCGGGTGCGCCCGTGCGCGAACACCGAGAGGAGGCAACGCATGACGGTCATGTCACGTGTGATCACGGGTGTCGTGGGTCTATCGATGCTCGTGGCAGTCAACGGCTGTGGAACGGTGGGTGGTGCGGCGGTCGGCGCGGGTGCGGGTGCGGCGGTCGGCGCCGGCACCGGCTACGGCGCGGGCAAGGGCGCGCTGATCGGAGCGGGCGTGGGCGCCGCCGGCGGCGCGATCTACGACATCACGAAGCACTAAAGAAGGAGTGGATGCATGAACCGCTGGCTACTGCTTTCGGCTGGGTTCATTTCCGCCGCGCTGCTCAGCGCGGGTCTCGCGTTCGGGCAGACGGCGCCGCAGCCGAAGGCGACCGACTGCAAGAAGGGCGCGCCCGAGCACGTTGCGGGTGAGGTCGTGGACGTCAGCAAGGACGGCAAGATGACCGTCCGCGACGACAAGGGTCAGACGCACCAGTTCCAGGTCTCGAAGGAAATGGCCAAGGACATGAAGCCCGGCGACAAGATCGACGCCAAGCTGTCCGAGGGCCAGAAGTGCTGAGCGCTTCCTGACCCGGTTGCTTCAGACCGCCTCGTAGGGTCGGCGCTGGACACGCTCCATGTTCGTGCCCTCGATGCGGATGAGCCGGGTCGGGCCCTCACGCCGGGGCGAGTGCACGTCACCTTCGTGGTAGACGTGCGCGGCGCCCGGCGTGAGGGTGTAGCTGCGCGCGCGCTTGACCTTGGCGGGCTTGCCGCCCGCCGCGGGCTCCACCACGCTCCAGTCCGACATCACGGTCTCGCCGCGCGCCTGGCCGTAGATCGCCCACGACGGGCCGTGATCGTGGGGGGCGCTTTCTTTGGCCCCCGCGTAGACGTGCGCGAGAATGCAGAAGCCGAGCTGAGGGTCCTGGTAGAGGATCTTGCGCTCGGGGCCATCGTCGGTGAGGTAGGTGCTCACGAACGGCTCGTCGACGAGGACGTCCTGCAGCAGCCGGCAGACCTGCTCGCGTCCCTCGCGGCCCGTGTACTCGGTCAGAATGCGGTGACAGGCAGCGGCGAACCCTTCCAGCGTGTGGCCCATCGTTCTCCTCCGGTTATTTCGCGAGCGCGAACTTCTGGAACGTGTGGGTGCCCTCGGGCGCCAGGCCGCGGCTGACCGCGAAGGTCCACGTCACCTCGCTCACGTAGACGTCGCCGCGCGAGTCCACCGCCAGGCCGTGGGGGGCCGCGAAGCTGCCCGCGGCCGTGGCATCGGGGCCACCCCAGCGCGCCAGCAGCCGGCCGTCGCGATCGAACACGCTCACGCGGCCGGGCCGCGGATCGACGATGGGCCCGTGACGCTGCGAGGTCTGGCCCTTGTGCCACCACAGCTCCGAGACGTGCGCGCGCCCCTCGCGATCGAACACCAGGTGCGTGGGCCGCTGCGTGTCCGTCCACTCGCTCAGATACTCGCCATCGGGGCTGAAGATCTGGATGCGGTCATTCTCGCGGTCGCACACGTACACGCGGCCGTCGCGGTCGATCGCGATGCCGTGGGGCAGGTGGAACTGACCGGGCCCCTTGCCGGACACGCCCCACGAGCGCTTCAGCGCGCCGGTAGGCGAGAACTGGTGCACGCGGCAGTTGCCGTAGCCGTCAGAGACGTAGAGATCGCCCTTCGGCCCCACCGCGAGGTTCGTCGGCCGGTTGAAGGGGCCGGCCGCGCGCGGAATGTTGATCGAGTCCTGCCGTCGTAGCCGGTGTCGGAGGGCGTGTCGAGCGTGCCGAGGGTCAGCAGCAGCTTGCCCGTCGGCGTGAACTGACGCACCGTGTGATTGCCATCGTCGGTCGCCCACACGGTGCCGTCGGGCGCGATCGTGATGCCGTGCGTGCGGTAGGTGAACTCGCCCTCGCCCCACGAGCGCTGGAAGCTCCCCTTCTGGTCGTACACGATGATCGGGTGGTCGCCGCGGCAGATGAGGAAGACGCGGTCCTCGCCGTCGACGGCCACGCCGGCCACGTCACGGTGGACGTAGTCCTTCGGCAGCTGCTCCCAGCCCTCGACCACCTGGTACCGCCGCGCGCCCTGCTGTGTCATGGGGAACCATCCGTCTGGCAGGGCTCACTATGTCCGGGGCGGCGGGCGCCGTCAAGGCATCAGCGCTCCGCGCGTCCTGGACTTGCCGCGGGCGAGGCGCTGCGCGCCTTGAGCTTCTGTACGAGGGAGTCGTAGGACTCCGTCTGCACGATCTTGTTGAATTGGGTGCGGTAGTTCGACACCAGGCTGACACCCTCGATGATCACGTCGTACACCCGCCAGCGGCTGTCCTTGAGGTGCATGCGGTAGTCCACGGGCATCTCGGTGCCGCTCTTGGTGACGATCGTGGTCTTGACGAGCGCGTCGTCGCCCTGGACCGTCTCGCCGACCCACTTCACCTTCTCGCCCTGGTAGAGATCGATCTTCGAGATGTACGCGCGGTCGAGCAGATCGCCGAAGAGTCGCGTGAACTCCTCGCGCTCCTGCGGCGTGCGCGCGTTCCAGTGGCTGCCCAGGGCGCGGCGCGACGTGTCCGGGTAATCGAAGATGTCCTCGGCCATCGCGCGCACCTGCGCGCGCCG
>Ga0111538_10014432_pt1 | contig 10407 bp, 3 predicted proteins | sample SoiMethybrSBSTD1_FD_79669 | JGI IMG/M metagenome (GOLD analysis project Ga0111538, IMG submission 79669) | Bulk soil microbial communities from a Populus tree surrounding site in Tennessee, USA - Soil MetaG P. TD hybrid SBSTD1 (version 2)... | ecosystem: Environmental > Terrestrial > Soil > Tree... | reverse complement strand
TGCGCCGGAGTGGATCTGGCCCGCGCTCCCCGTGGCCGACGGCCAGACGGCCTGGTTCCGGCGCGAGTTCGAGCTCGCGAGCGAGCCCGCGCGCGCGCAGCTCTGGTTCTCTGCCGACAACCACGGCGACGTCTGGCTCGCCGGTCAGGGCGTCGCCACGACCGACGAATGGGAGCATCCGGTGCGCGTGGACGTCGCTCCATGGCTGCGCGCGGGCTCGAACGAGCTCCTCGTGCGCGCGGAGAACGACGGCAGCGCGGCGGGGCTCGTGCTGCGCATCGACGTCGAGCTCGCGGACGGCTCCACCGTCCGCATCGCGAGCGACGAGGGCTTCGAGTCTTGCCTGCAAGGCGCGGATGCGCCCGAGGGCGACGCGCTCGCCGCGTGGCTCGATTCGGCGCCGTGGAAGCCGGCGGCGAGCCTGGGCGCGCTCGGCGTCGGCCCGTGGGGCACGCTCGGCGAGCCGATCGACGACCTCGGTGAGGCCACTCCCGCCGAGGACGTCCACGTGCCGCCGGGCTTCACGGTCGAGCGCCTGTACTCCGTGCCGCTCGCCGCGCAGGGCTCGTGGGTGTCGCTGGCCGTCGATCCGCGCGGCGCGCTCTACGCGAGCGATCAGTACGGCGCTCTCTACCGCATCCACGTTCCGGCGCTCGGCGCGCCGGGCGCGGCGCGCGTCGAGCGGCTCCCGATCGCGCTGGGCGAGGCGCACGGTCTCCTGTGGGCCTTCGATTCGCTCTACGTGGTCGTGAGCGCGGCGGGCGAGCACGCGAGCGGCCTCTACCGCGCGAGCGACACGGACGGCGACGGCGAGCTCGACCACGTCGACCTGCTCTCGGCCTTCGACGGCGACGGCGAGCACGGCCCGCACGCGGTCGTGCTCGACGCGGACGGGCAGTCGCTGCTCGTCATCGCGGGCAACTTCACGAAGCTGCCCTCGCCGCTCGCGCACCTGCGCCGCCCGCACAACTGGGCCGAGGACACGCTCCTGCCCGTGATCGGCGATCCGAACGGCCACGCGGTCGACATCCGCGCTCCCGGGGGCTGGGTCGCGCGCACGGATCGCGACGGACGCGCGTGGGAGCTCGTCGCCGCGGGCATGCGCAACTCCTACGACGTCGCGCTGTCGCCCGACGGCGAGCTCTTCACCTACGACTCGGACATGGAGTGGGACATCGGGCTGCCGTGGTACAAGCCGACGCGCGTCCTGCACCTCGTGAGCGGGGGCGAGTTCGGCTGGCGCACGGGCTCGGGCAACTGGCCCGCCGACGCGCTCGACGCGCTGCCGGGCGCGGCCGAGCTCGGCATCGGCTCGCCTACGGGAATCGTGTTCGGCACGGCCACGCGCTTCCCCGAGCCGTGGAACCGCGCCCTGTTCGCCTGCGACTGGGCCTACGGGCGCGTGTTCGCCGTGCACCTCGAGCCAAGGGGCGCGAGCTATCGCGGCACGCACGAGGTGTTCGCGAGCGGCCAGCCGTTCCCCGTGACCGACGTCGTCGTCGGGCCGGACGGCGCGCTGTACCTCACGACCGGCGGACGGCGGACGCAGTCCGGGCTGTATCGCATCGCGTGGACGGGCGCCGTGGCCGCCGCGGCTCCGATTCCCGTCGATGCCGCGGTTCTCGAGGCGCGTGCGGCGCGCCACCGGCTCGAGGCGCTGCACGCGGAGGACGCGCCGGCGAGCGACGCCGAGGCGCTCGACTTCGCCTGGCCGTTCCTGGGAGACGACGACCAGTTCCTGCGCGCGGCGGCGCGCGTCGTGCTCGAGCACCGGCCCGTGGATGCGTGGCGCGAGCGCGCGCTCGCCGAGACGGATCCGCGCTCTTCGCTCGAGGCGCTGCTCGCGCTCGTGCACGGCGACGCGTCCACGTCGGCGAGCGCCGTGCTCGCACGCGCAGCGCAGGTGTTCGCAGCCCACGAGGACCACGAGCTGCGGCTCGACGCGCTGCGGCTGTGCGAGGTGGCGCTCGCGCGTCTGGCGGTAGGGGAGGGAGAGCGCACCGCGCTGCGCGCGGTGCTCGATCCGGCCTATCCCTCGGGCGACGCGCGGCTCGACCGTGCGCTCCTCCCGCTGCTCGTCTTCCTCGACGCGGACGTCGCGGAGCGCGCGCTCCGTGCGCTCGACGCCGCCACGACGCAGGAACAGCGGATCGACGTCCTGTACTCGCTGCGCGTGCTCGCGTCGGGCTGGACCGCGGCCCGCACGGAGCACGTGCTCGCGGCGTTCCGGCGCGAGCTCGCCAGCGCGGCCGGCGGCGCGAGCGTGCACGGCTACGTGCGCGCGATCTGCGACGAGCTGTGCCAGCGGCTGGGCGTCACGCCCCCGGCGGACGAGCCGGCGGAAGCCCCGGCAATCGGGAGCTTCGTCGCGAGCGCGGCGAGCGCGCGCGCGTGGACGCTGGCCGATCTCGAGCCCGCGCTCGCTCGCGTCGCCGATTCTCGCTCGTTCGAGCGCGGCAAGGCCGCCTACGCGGCCGCGAGCTGCGTCCAATGTCACCGCCTCGCGGGCGAGGGCGAGGACGCTGGCCCGGACCTCACCGGCGCGGGCGGTCGCTACTCTGCGCGCGATCTCCTGCTCGCGATCCTCGAGCCCTCGCGCGAGGTCCCTGACGTCTGGCGCGACACGGAGTTCTGGAACGACGAGCGCTTGCTCGCCGTGGGGCGTCTGGAGCGCGAGACCGGCGACGAGGTCGTCGTGATCGACACGAGCGGTGCTCACCTCGCGGTGGAGCGCTCGAGCGTGACGGAGCGCAGGCTGCACGCGCTCTCGCGCATGCCCGAGGGTCTGCTCGGTGCGCTCGGCGAGGAGGACGTGCTCGACCTGCTCGCCTACGTGCTCGCCGGTGGATCCGCCGCCGACGCGCGCTTCGCGGAACGCTGAGCCGCGCCGTGCATGCACGTCGGCTTCGCCGCGGGACTGTCGACTTCGTAATCGAGAGACGCGGCTCACGGGATTAGTACGAACCTGTCCGGGCGGTAAGGAAACCGCCGGTATCCCCCCATCCCGCGAGCCGTCCGAGCATTCCGGACAGGTGTTTCATGAACCTGCTGGTCGTGCACTCCCTGTGTGCGTCGTTGCTTTCCGTCCTCGCTTCCGGGTCCGACGAGCATTCCGCGGTGCCACCGCCCGCGCGCGAGGAGACCGTGCGCGTCTTCGTCGAGTTCGACGCGCCGTGTGGCGCCGTCGCGCTTCATTCGGCAAAGATCGCTCGGCGCGCATTCGATGCCTCCGAGCACGAGCTGCGCGTGCGCGCGGCGCAGGACGAGTTCCTGCGCGCGCTCGACGCCGACGGCATCGCGTTCCAGGTCACGGAGACGCCGCTGCAGCTCGCGACCGGCGCATGGAACCGGCCGAATCGCTTCACCTTCCTGATCAACGGCGTGGAGCTCGTCCTGCCGCTGTCGAAGCTCCCGGAGCTGCGCGCCCGCGAGGGTGTGAAGCGCGTGACGCCCGAGGAACACCTGCACCTCGCGCTCGACAACAGCGTGCGCTACGTGCGCGGCAACGACGGCCCCGGCAACAAGACGATCTTCTCGCGCAACGGCGGGCCGCTCACGCGCTACGACGGGACGGGCCAGGTCATCGCGATCATCGACACGGGCATCGAGCACACGCACCCGGCGTTCGACACGCGCTTCACCGACGCGCAGTTCGCGATGCGCACGGGCGACGTGCGGCCCGTGCGCACGGCGGGACAGCCCTACGTCGAGGGCGTGCACCACCCGAAGGTCGTCTACTACCTCGCGCTGACCGCGACGACGAACGAGGACGACGTCGGGCACGGCACGCACTGCGCGACGGACTCGGCCGGCCTGAAGGTGCAGGGGCCGGGGCTCGACCGCATCCCGGGCAACGCGGACGACAAGGTCATCGAGGGCGTCGCGCCGGGAGCGCTGCTCATGGGCTACAAGCTGTGCGAGACGTCGTTCACCTGCGCGGGCACGGCCGCGGCGCTCGTGACGGCGCTCGAGGACGCGCTGTCGCCGACGGACCCGGCCGGGAATCCGAAGCCCATCGCGACGGTCGTGAACATGAGCTTCGGCGGTGCGGGCGACGCGGACTCGCCCTCGGCCGTCGCGGCCAGCAACGCGGCGCTGCTCGGCGCCGTCATGGTCGCCTCCGCGGGCAACGAGGGTCCGAGCGAGCGCACGCTCGGCGCGCCCGGCGCGGGCCGACGGGTCGTGGCCGTCGCGGCCTGCAAGGATCCCGGCGCGTACAACAACGAGGTCGACGTGCTCACCGTCGATCCGCTGCGCTATGGCGTGGCCTCGTCCACGGGCGCGCAGAACGACACCGGTCGTCCCGTGGCGCCGCAGGACATCCAGATCAACGCGATCATCATGGCCGGCTCGCCCGACGTGACGTTCGGCCTCGGGCAGCACTACGTCTACTGCGGACTCGCGGATTCGCCGGAGCAGGTGCCGGACGCGGTGAGCGGGCGCATCGCGCTGATCGCGCGCGGCAGCCAGGTCGACCTCGGCGTGACGGGCTCGGGCGCGTTCGCGAACAAGGTCGCGCAGGTGACCGCGAAGGGCGCCGTCGCCGCGCTGATCTTCAACGACGTGGACGGCGAGCTCGAGGCGACGACCGCGGCCGCGGCCGTCATCCCGGTCTACGGCCTCTCGAAGGCGAACGGCGAGTACCTGCGCGACTCGCTCGGCTTCCAGAACCCGGCCTTCGACGCGGGGAACTCGCTCACGTGGGCGACGATCTCCGATTTCCCCGTCCGCATCGATCCGGCGGATCCGGCGACGTTCGCGCCGAACACGACCGGCTTCTCGTCGCGCGGGCCCATCGCGGAGGACCGCTACGTCAAACCCGACGTCACGGCGCCGGGCGAGAACATCTACGGCGGCACGATCGCGGCCGGCGGCGCGTCGACCGGCGGCGGGACGATGAGCGATCCGGCGCGCTTCATCAGCGTGTCCGGCACGAGCTTCTCGAGCCCGACGACGGCCGGCGCGGCGGCCTTGCTGCGCCAGGCAATGCTGGCCGCGCGGGGCGAGAGCCCCGTGCCCGGGCTCGACCTGCGCAGCGGCGCAGGTGCGGCGGAGCAGGCGGAGCAGAACGCGATCGTGCCCATGACGGCCGTGCGCGCTGCGCTCCAGAACACCGCCACCAACCTGCGCGCGACCGACGGCGAGACTCCGCTCGCGAACAGCGACGCCCGCAGCTTCATCCATGCGATCGGCTCGGGCCTGATCCACGTCGTGCAGGCCGTCGACGCGCGCGCGTACCTCGGCACGAACGACCAGAACGGCCTCGGCGGACCGGACGACGCGCTGGATCCGGACTTCTTGCCGACGCACAGCTTCGGCGAGAACCAGGTCATCTCGACCGGCTTGCAGAACCAGACGAGATCCGTGACGGTGACGCTCGAGAGCGCAGGCGCGGGTGGCGCTGGCACGTATTCGCTGAGCCTCGTCGACGGCGGCGCGCTGCGCGGCGACGTCACGCGGCCGGTCGTCGGCACGACGGGCTTCCACGTCGCGCTGAGTCCCACGAGCGTCGCGCTCACGAACACGCCCGGCAACCGCGCGACGTTCGACGTCACGGTGACCGTGGACGGCCGCAACGCGCCGCTCGGGCTCGCGGTCGGCGGCACCGACGTCGCCGGCATGCCCGCGACCGAGTTCCTGTGGTGGGTCGTCGCGACGGGCACGAACGGCGAGGTCTTGCGCATGCCGTTCTCGTACCGCGCCCTCGTCCAGCTCCCGGAGCCGGCGCGCAAGCAGCCGTTCCTCGCGGCGCTCGCGCCGTCGGGCGGCGCGCACTTCCAGCTCACCTGGACCTATCCGGCGGATCCCGCCGAGCAACCCTGCGGATTCGTGATCGAGCGCGCTCGACGGCTCGAGCCGCTCTTCGGCGACGACGCCGAGGACGCGCTCGTCCTGGGCGACAACGCGGCGTGGACCGGGGACGACACGTGGACCACGGTGGTGCACCCCGACACGCTGACGAACGGCTACAGCCCGGTGTACACGGACTCGCAGGACGTGCGCCTGACCTCCGCCGCGCCGATCCCGCTGCCTTCCGGGCGCGCGCTCCTCAGCTTCGCCTCGCACGAGGACATCGAGGACGGCTTCGACTACGCGTACGTCGAGGTGAGCGGCGACGGCGGCCCGTTCCTGCCGATGGCGGTCTACACGGGCAACTTCGCCGGCCGCCGCAACGTCGACCTCTCGTTCTTCGCCGGGCAGGACGTCCTGATCCGCTTCCGCTTCGTCACCGACGAGCTCATGTCGGCGCCGCTCTTCCTCGGGTGGTTCCTCGACGACATCGCCATCGACAGCGCCGACTTCCACGCGCTCGGCACCGTGGACGGCTCGACGCTCTCGTTCGACGTCGCCGTGGGCAAGGCACTGTCCGTGGAGGAGAGCTCGGTCTTCTACCGCGTCGGCGGGCTATTCGACTCGCCCTGTGACGAGAACGGGCCGTACTCGAACGTGCGCGAGCTCGCGATCGGCTCGCGCGTCAAGTCGCCGGTTCGCTAGCCCGACCTATCATGAGGCCTCGAGCGAAACGTCGCGAATGGCCGCAGATGCAGCGATTTGCGACCGGTAAGCTCCGGTGCGCCGGAGGGCGCATCGAGACGATCCTGCGGATCGTCTCGAAGGAGACCCAGGACCGGAGGCGACCTCCCGGCAGGTCGTCGAGGACTCGCAGGGAGCAAAGCGCTGCAGATGCGGCCAGTCGCGACGTTGCAGCCGAGGTCTCATGAATAGGTCGGGCTAGCCCTGCGCTTCGAGCTCGCGCAGCCCGGTGCGCACCCGCGAGCGCAGGTCGAGGAGCTCCTGGAACCAGACCGGATCGCGCGTCAGGCCCTTCCAGAGCGGAGCGGGCTCGGTCCCGCTCGCCTCGGGCTCCGCCTGGGTCAGCGGGAGGTCGGCCAGCGCCTGGGCGACGCGCGCCAGACGATCGGGATCGCGTGAGGCCAGCGCCGTGCTGGCGAGGTCGCGCAGGTCCTGCATGCGGACGGAGGCGGGCTCCGATCTCCAGGCCGTCGAGCTCACCATGCGCACGCGCAGATCGCAGGCCTCGCCGGAGGACGCCGTGCGTCCCGGCCCCGTGGGCTCGCTCAGCCGCGCCAGGAGCTCGACCGCCGTGCGGAGATCGGGCATACCCAGGAGGTCTCCGGGCGCGTCCAGCAAGCGACGGTAGTCGGCCATGGCGCGAAGCCCCTCGTTCGCAGCGGCGCGGAAGCGCGCGCGGTCGCGCAGCACGAGCAGCTGCAGGCCGTCGGTGACGGCGAGCGCGCTCGCGCTCTCGAACGCGGCCTCGGCCTGCTGCTTCGTGCCGCGTCCGATCCCCCCGAGGAAGAGGTCCGCACGCACGAGCGCCTCTAGGTGCGCGGCCTGGAACGCGGTGAGGCCGACACTCTCGCCGCGTTCGGCGCGCGGCAGGTGCTCCTCGAGGAGCCGCCGCTCGAAGGCCAGGCCCTCCGGGACGGCGTCGCGCAGCGGCGCGCCCGAGAGGTGCACCTTCCATGCCCACAGGCAGACGGCTCCGTGCTCCTTCGGATAGAGCTCGAACACCGCGGCGGGATCGAGCTCCGCGATCAGCTCGAGTCCGAGTCGAAGCCGTGCCGGGCTCGCCTCCTCGGACGGCGCGTCGACCACGCGCCGTGCGGCGCCGATCGCTCCGCGCGCGTTGCCCTTGCAGAGCGCCTTCAGCGCCCCGCCGAGTTCCGAGAGGAGCGCCGGATCGGCGGCGATGCGATCGAAGCGCTCGAGCGACACGAGCGGCCCCAGCATGTCGGGTCGTCCAAAGCGCTGAACGAGCTTCAGGAGGTCCGCCGTCCCCTCCGGCCGGACCTCGCTCTCCAGCCGCTCGACGAGGAAGGTCGGATCGAGGCGCGCGATCCAGGGCTCCAGGCGCGGATCGGCGCAGAGCGAGAGCGCGCGGCGGCGCAGGTCGGCGTCCTCGGCGCCGGTGAGCTCCGCCATCGCCGCCAGGAGCTCGTCCGCTTCCGCGCACGCGGCGTCCGGCTGGAAGCTCGCCAAGAGCGGACGCAGCGAGCCGAGCAGCGCGTGCTGCACCGACGGCACCGCCGTGGGATCGCGCAGGACGGCGGCGAGCTCGCGCCCGTCGTCGAGGCCGCCCAGCGGACCGAACGCCGCGGCAGCGGCGGCACGTGCCGCCTCGGCCTGCGTCGGGTCCCGGAGGATGGAGAGCGTGCTCTCGCGCGCGCGACTCGTGCGCAGCTCGGGAGCGAGCCCGGAGCCGACGGCGACGTCGCACAGGATGCGCAGGGCGTCGAACAGCACGACCACCGTGTCCGGGTCGTGTGCGCCGCGCATCCGGTCGGCTCGCGCCGAGCGCAGCAGCGCCTCGCCCAGCGTGTCGACACCGAACAGGACGTGGTCGGTCGCCGGCGCGCCCTGCGCGCGCCACGGGAGCCGCGCGAGCCCCTCGGCGGCCGACGTCGCGCGCGGGTCCGGCGCGGAGCACACCACGGCGAGCAGGTGCGAGCGCAGGCGCTCGAGGCTCGCGCGTCCGGGCTCTGCGCGCTCGAGCGGCGCGAGGCATGCGACGAGGCACTCGTGGAAGGCGCACGGCTCGAACTCGGTCTCGAGGTGCGTCACGAGCAGATCGAGAGCGGCATCGGCGTCGCCCTCGGCGCGCTCGAACACCTGCGCAAGCACGCGCGCCGCGCCGCAGCGCACGCGCGGATCGGGGTCGGCGAGCCACGGTCCGGCGCTCGACGGCGAGTGCGCGAGGTCGGCGAGCAACCGCTCGCGCGAGCGCGTCTCCTCCCACGCGTTCGACTCGAGCAGGAGGCGCGTGCCCTCCCCCGCCTCGATGCTCTGCCGGTACGGCGCGAGCGCTTCGGCGCTCGTGAACCAGCGGCCATAGAGCGCGTGCAGCGCCCCCGCGGCCGCCACCGCGCGCGCTCCGGGAGCCGTGTCCAGCGCCGGGGCGAGCGCGTCGGAGAGGGCGTAGAGCTCGAGCCCGGCAGCCACCGACGCGGCCGCCGACCACAGCTCGTCGGATGTGTCCGGTGCGGCGAGGAGCTCCCCCAGCTCGGCCTCGATGCGCGCGGCACGCCCGCCGCGCAGCGCGGCGCGCGCCTGGCCGGCCTGCGCTTCCAGCTCCGCCGCGCGCGCGGCTGTCAGGCTCGGCGAGATCGCTCGACCGGCGCGCCACACGCGCAGCGCGAACGGCTCGTCGGGAGCGACGGCTCCGTCGCGCACGGCGCGCTCGTTCACCGGACCCGGTGCGGAGCTGCACGCGCCACCGGCGAGCGCGCACGAGAGCGCGAGCAGCACCCGACCGACGTTCCCTGCCGAACGATGGGTGCGCGTCATCACCGCGGCGATCCTACGGACTGAGATCGGGCGATTCTCCGACCTTCCGGAGGAGAATCACGCGGAACGGCGCAGCTCTTCGGAGAGCGCGGCGACCACGCGCTCGGCGACCTCGTCCGCCGGCGCGTCCCCGCACTCGATCACGACGTCGGCACATCCTCGGTAGAGCGGTTCGCGCCGCGCCAGCAGCTCCGAGAGCTCCGCCTCCGCGTCTCCCCCACCGAGCAGCGGCGGTCGCGGGGTCGGATCGGCGCGCAGGCGCGCCTTCAACACCTCGACCGGGACCGACAGGAACACCGTGAAGGCGCTGCGCGCGAGCCAGACGCGGTTGTCCTCGCGCTCGACCACGCCGCCGCCGGTCGCCAGGACGACGCGCAGGCTCGGTTCGAGCACGCGGCGCAGGGCCGCCGCTTCCAGCTCGCGGAAGAGCGCGATCCCGGCCTTCGTCAGGAGCTCGCCGGTCGTCGCGGCCGGGAACCCTGCCCGGCGCCCCAGGGGCAGGACCTCCTCGTCGAGGTCCATCCAGGGACGGCCGAGGCGCTCGGCCACCTTGCGTCCCACGCTGCTCTTGCCGCTGCAACGAGCGCCGACGAGCGCGAGCGTGGAGCGCGTCGTCATCCGGCGCGCTCCCCTTCGAGTGCGGACGCGAGCGTGTGACGCAGCAGGGCCACGTCCGGCTCGACCCCGGTGAGCAACCGGAACTGCAAGGCAGCCTGGCGCGCGAACCACTCGGCGCCGGGCACGCTCGTGCAGCCGCGCCCGGCGGCCGCGCGCATCAGGCCCGTGCGGATCGGCCGGTAGACCGCATCCACCACGACGGTCCCGGGGCGGATCCACTCGGCGGGGATCGGCAGGCGCCCCTCCTCGGGACCCATCGACCCCACGGGTGTAGCGTTCACGAGCACGTCGTGGGCAACGCCGGCGATGTCGTCCCAGCTCGCCGCCTCGCACTCGATCTCGTGCGCGACCGCGCGCGCACGCTCCAGCGAGCGCCCGGCCACGGTGACGCGCGCATCCAGCGTGCGCGCCGCCCACGCCGCCGCGCGCGCGGCACCGCCGGAGCCGAGCACGAGCACGTGCACGCCGCGCTGTCCGGGC
>Ga0111538_10014430_pt1 | contig 10408 bp, 5 predicted proteins | sample SoiMethybrSBSTD1_FD_79669 | JGI IMG/M metagenome (GOLD analysis project Ga0111538, IMG submission 79669) | Bulk soil microbial communities from a Populus tree surrounding site in Tennessee, USA - Soil MetaG P. TD hybrid SBSTD1 (version 2)... | ecosystem: Environmental > Terrestrial > Soil > Tree... | reverse complement strand
CGCTCGTCGCGGCGACGGACGAGATGGCGCTCGCGCTCAAGCGGAGCGCGTACTCGACGAACATCAAGACCCGTTCGGACTTCTCGTGCGCGGTCTTCGACGCCGAGCTCCGGGCGGTCGCGCAGGGGTTCAACCAGCCCGTGCACCTCGGGTCGATGGTCGAGCAGATTCCCCGCGCGATCCGCGACTACGGCCCCGAGCGGCTCGGCCCCGGAGACGTGATCGTGACGAACGAGCCGTTCCCGAGCGGGGTGCACCTGAACGACGTCTCCGTCGTCTCGCCGGTCTGGCACGGCGACGAGCGGATCGGCTACGTGGCGAACCTCGCGCACCACGTCGACGTGGGGGGTGGCGCGCCGGCTTCGATCGGTGCGTTCCGGGAGGTGTTCCAGGAGGGCGTCATCATCCCGCCGGTCAGGCTCGTCGAGGGTGGGCTCGTCGTCGACGACGTCTTTCGACTCCTCCTGGCGCAGATCCGTTCGAAGCGCGAGACAGCAGGGGACTTCCGTGCGCAGATCGCGGCCAACGTGACCGGGGCGCGGCGGCTGCAGGCGGTCGCCGACCGGCACGGTCCGGGCGCGCTGCGGGAGGCGATGGCCGAGCTGCTCGAGTACACGGAGCGACGCACCCGCGCGGAGCTCGAGCTGCTTCCGCGCGGTGTCTACGAGGCGGAAGGACTGATCGACGAGGACGGCTACACCGACGAGCCGGTGCGGCTCCGCGCCCGCGTCGAGATCGGGCCGGACGGCGTCCGCTTCGACACGACGGGCTCCGATCCGCAGCGACGCGCGCCGGTGAACTCGACCTACGCGCAGACGTTCTCGGCGTGTGCCTACGCGCTGAAGTGCCTGGTCGATCCGGACCTTCCGGTCAACGACGGCTTCTACCGCCTGGTCTCGCTCGACGCGCCGGCCGGCACGGTGACGAACTGCACCTGGCCCGCGCCGGTCGTCGGCGGCTGGGAGACGAACACGCGGCTCGTCGACGTCATGTTCCGGGCGCTCCTCCAGGCGCTGCCGGAGCGGCTGCCCGCGGGAACGAAGGCGATGATGTGCCACGCGGGCTTCGGCGGCGTCGACGCGGAAACGGGGGAGTACACGTGCTTCCTCGAGACGTTCGCGGGCGGGTACGGCGGCCGGTTCGCGAGCGACGGGCCCGACGCGGTGCAGACGCACGGCCAGAACACGGAGAACGCGCCGGTGGAGGAGACGGAGCTCAACTATCCGGTGCGGGTCGAACGGCTCTCCCTGATCGAGGACTCGGACGGAGCCGGCCGGTTCCGTGGCGGCCTCGGCCTGCGCAAGGACTTCCGCTTCGACCGGCCGACGACGTTCACGGTGCTCGCCGACCGCACGCGGAACGGCCCGTGGGGCGTCGCGGGGGGCGCTGCCGGCAGCCCCGCGGAGTACGTCCTCGTCCGGGACGGCATGGAGAGGCGGCTTGGTGCGAAGGCGACGATCGAGCTCGAGCCGGGCGACGTGATCAGCATCCGCACGTGCGGCGGCGGAGGCTACGGCTCGCCTGGAGACCGCGATCCGGAGCTCGTCGCCGCCGACGTCCGCGAGGGGAAGCTCGGCGTGCGGCGGGCGCGGGAGGTGTACGGGTGGCGGTAGACCCCATCACGTTCGAGGTGATCCGCAACGCGCTCGTCGCGGCCACGGACGAGATGGCGCTCGCGCTCAAGCGAAGCGCGTACTCGACGAACATCAAGACCCGCTCGGACTTCTCGTGCGCGTTCTTCGACGGCGAGCTGCGGTCGGTCGCGCAGGGCTTCGCCCAGCCGGTTCATCTTGGGTCGATGGTGGAGCAGGTCCCGAAAGCGGTTCACGCCTACGGCGCGGAGAACCTCGGCCCGGGAGACGCGATCGTCACGAACGATCCGCACCCGAGCGGCGTCCACCTGAACGACGTGTCGCTGATCTCACCCGTGCACTGCGAGGGCGAGCTCCTCGGGTACGTCGCGAACCTCGCGCACCACGTCGACGTGGGCGGTGGCGCGCCCGCGTCGATCGGGGCGTTCCGCGAGGTCTTCCAGGAGGGCGTGATCATCCCGCCGGTGAAGCTCGTCGAAGGCGGGCGTGTCGTCGACGACGTCTTCAGGCTCGTCGTCGCGCAGATCCGCTCGACGTACGAGACCGCAGGGGACTTCCGCGCGCAGATCGCCGCAAACGCGACCGGTGTCCGCCGCGTCCAGGCACTTGTCGATCGGCACGGCCTCGACCCCGTGCGGGCGACGATGGCGGAGCTGCTCGACTACACCGAGCGGCGCGCGAGGGCCGAGCTCGCGCGGCTGCCCGAGGGCATCTACGAGGCCGAGGGCTTCGTCGACAACGACGGCTACACGGACGAGCCTGTCCGCCTCCGCGGACGGGTCGAGATCGGCCCCGGCGGCGTCCGCTTCGACACGACGGGCTCGGATCCGCAACGCCGTGCGCCGGTCAACTCCACCTACGCGATGACGCTCTCCGCGTGCGCGTACGTGCTCAAGTGCCTGATCGACCCCGACCTGCCGGTGAACGACGGCTTCTACCGTCTCCTCGACGTCGCGGCGCCCGAGGGGACCGTGACGAACTGCACCTGGCCGGCACCGGTGGTCGGCGGCTGGGAGACGCAGACGCGCCTGGTCGACGTGCTCTTCCGGGCGCTCTTGCCCGCGTTCCCCGAGCGGCTGCCGGCCGGAACGAAGGCGATGATGTGCCAGGCCGGGTTCGGCGCGCTCGACGTGGAGGCCGGCACGTACGTCTGCTTCTACGAGACGTTCGCCGGCGGCTACGGCGGCCGGTTCGCGAGCGACGGGCCGGACGCGGTGCAGACGCACGGCCAGAACACGGAGAACGCGCCGGTGGAGGAGACGGAGCTCAACTACCCGGTGCGGATCGACCGGCTCGCGCTCGTCGAGGACAGCGACGGCGCCGGCCGTCGGCGGGGTGGGCTCGGGCTGCGGAAGGACTTCCGCTTCGACCTCCACACGACGTTCACGATCCTCGCCGACCGCGACCGGAGCGGCCCGTGGGGCGTCGACGGCGGCAACGACGGCCTGTGCGCCGAGTACGTCCACGTCCGAGACGGCGTCGAGACGCGCCTGTCGTCGAAGACGACGCTCGACCTCGCGCCGGGCGACGTGGTCAGTATCCGCACGTGTGGAGGCGGCGGCTACGGGCCACCGCGGGCGCGCGAGCCCGAGCTGGTGCTGCGCGACGTGCTCGAGGGGAAGGTGAGCCCCGAGCGCGCGCGCGAGGTGTACGGCGTCGCGGTCGCCGACGGGGGCATCGACCATGCAGCCACGGAGGTGCTGCGCGCATGAGCCGGAGCACGAGAGTCGCGATCGACATCGGCGGGACGTTCACGGACGCGACGCTCGTCGACGAGGAGAGCGGCGTGGCGACCATCGCGAAGGTGTTGACGACGCCCGCCGATCCATCGGAGGGCTTCATGCGCGCATTCGAGCGGGCCCTCGGCCAGCGCGACGCCGCGCAGGTCAGCTTCGTCGTCCACGCGACAACCGTCGCGACGAACGCCATCATCGAGGGCAAGATCGCCCGGAGCGGGTTCGTCACGACGGAGGGCTTTCGCGATCTGCTCGAGATCGCGCGTCAGGTGCGGCCGACGCTCTACGACACGCAGTTCACGAAGACGCCGCCGCTCGTTCCGCGCGATCGTGCGGTGGCCGTCCGCGAGCGGCTCGGTCCGGCGGGCGAGGTGCTCGTCGAGCTCGACGACGCGTCGGTTCGGGAGGCCGCAGCGGTGCTCGGCCGCGAGGATGTGGAGTCGGTCGCCGTCTGCCTCCTCCACTCCTACGTCAACCCCGAGCACGAGCGGCGGGTCGGCGAGATCCTCGCCGAGGAGCTGCCGTGCGTTCCGGTCTCGCTCTCGTCAGACGTCGCGCCCGAGTTCCGCGAGTACCTGCGCGCCTCCACGACCGTGATCAACGCGGTCGTCCGCCCGGTCGTCGAGCGCTACCTCGGCCGGATCGAGACCCGCCTCGCCGAGGCGGGCGTGAAGGCGAAGCTGCTCGTCATGCAGTCGAGCGGCGGCGTCTTCGGCTCCGCGGCCGCCGCCCGCAAGCCGGTCTACATGGTCGAGTCCGGCCCGGCAGCGGGCGTCATCGCGTCGGCGCACCTCGGTGCGTCGGTCGGCATCCCGGACATCCTCTCCTTCGACATGGGCGGCACGACCGCCAAGGTCGGCCTCATCCAGGACGGCGAGCCGTCGGTGACGAAGGACTACAACGTCGGCGGCCACGCGGGCGCGGGAATCGGCCGCATGTCGCTCTCGGGATATCCCGTGCGCACGCCCGTCGTCGACCTCGTCGAGATCGGTGCCGGAGGCGGATCCATCGCATGGGTCGACTCGGGTGGGCTGCTCCGCGTCGGGCCGCAGAGCGCGGGCGCCGACCCGGGACCGGTCTGTTACGGACGAGGCGGCACGGAGCCGACCGTCACCGACGCCAACGTCGCCCTCGGGCGGCTGAACCCCGCCTACTTCCTCGGGGGCGAGATGGGCCTGGACGTCGATGCGGCGCGTGCCGCGATCGACGAGCGGCTGGCGACCCCGCTCGGTCTCTCCGTCACCGAAGCCGCCCACGGGATCGTCGAGATCGCGAATGCGGCGATGGTGAACGCCCTGCACCTCATCTCCGTCCAAAGGGGCCACGACCCGCGGGACTTCGTGCTCGTCGCGTTCGGCGGCGCAGGGCCCGTGCACGCGAACGCGATCGCCCGCGAGGCAGAGATGCCGCGCCTGCTCGTCCCGCCGAGCCCGGGGATCTTCTCGGCGACCGGCCTCCTCACCACCGACCTGAAGCGGGACGCGGCCACGACGATCATGCGACGCGCAGAAGAGCTCGGCCAGGCGGAGCTCGACGTGGTGTTCGAGCAGCTCGAGCGGGTCGGGGCGGACGAGCTCGTCGCCGAAGGCCTGTCCCGAGACCGGGTCGAGTTCGTCCGCGCGCTCGACATGCGCTACGTCGGGCAGAGCTACGAGCTGGCGATCCCTGCCGGCGGCGACCTGGTCGAACGCTTTCATGCACACCACGAGCGCGTCTACGGCTTCGCCGCGCCGGCCGAGCCGGTCGAGATCGTCAGCGTCCGACTCACGAGCGTCGGCCGCATCGCGAAGCCGCCTCCGCGGACGCTCGCGAGCGGGACGGCCCCGGACGCCAAGGAGACACGCCCCGTGTACTTCGCCGAGGCCCACGGCTTCGTCGACTGCCCGATCTACGGACGCGACGCGCTCCCGGCCGGGGCGAGGCTCTCGGGCCCGGTCGTCGTCGAGGAGCTCGATTCGACGACCGTCGTCCACCCGGGCTACACGGTGCACGCGGACGAGCACGCACACCTGATCGTCGAGAGGGAGGGCGCGTGAGGTACGGGATCGTGCTCGCGAAGGACGTCCGGGTGCGGACGCGCGACGGGATCGAGCTCGCGACCGATGTGTACCGCCCGGCGCGAAACGGCGACTGGGTCGAGGGGCGGTTCCCGACGATCCTCTGTCGCACGCCGTACGACCGCACGGACAAGCGGTACACGGAGATCGCCGACTTCTTCGTCCGCCATGGCTTTGCCGTCTGCCTCCAGGACCTGCGTGACCGTTACGGGAGCGACGGGACGGGCGACTACCAGCACACGGTCACGCCGCAGCAGGGCGAGGACGGCTACGACACCATCGAGTGGATCGCCGCCCAGCCGTGGTCGAACGGCCGCGTCGGCATGGTGGGCTCGTCGTACGCGGGCATCACGCAGGTACGGGCCGCGCTCGAGCGTCCGCCTCACCTTGCGGCGATCTGGCCCGACGTCGTCCCGACGAACTCGTTCCAGCACCAGTCGCGCGAGGGCGGGGCGATGCAGCTCCACATGTTCTGGGCGCTGTTCATCCACGCCCAGGACGCGCAGGACATCCGCGACGACTGGGACAAGCAGGCCGAGGTCTGGCAGGACCTCGAGCACCTGCGCGACCTCTTCTGGCGGTACCCGTTTCGGAAGGGCGAGCTCTCGCTCCGTCACACGCCGTCGCTCGAGCAGGCGCTCGAGGACTACACGACGCGCGGCGCCTACGACGAGTACTGGGCGCAGGTCTCGAACGACTTCACGGCGCACTACGCGCAGCACGCCGACGTCCCCGGGACGTTCACCACCGGCTGGTTCGACGGCTTCCCGCACTCCGACACGGAGTACTTCGCGGCGATGGCGGCGAAGAACGAGACGCCGCAACGGCTGATCGTCGGCCCGTGGAGCCACGTCGGCATGCGCGGCGACGCGACATGGACGCTCGACGTCGACTTCGGCCCGGATTCGGTCTGGGGCGTGGAGCGGTACTTCGAGGAGCAGCTTCGGTTCTTCGACGCCTACCTCCGCGAGGACGGCGAGTCGCTCGGCGACCCGCCGGTACGGATCTTCGTGATGGGCGGCGGTAGCGGACGGAAGACGGAGCTCGGCAAGCTCGACCACGGTGGGCGCTGGCGGGACGAGCAGGAGTGGCCGCTCGCGCGGACCGTGCACGAGACGTGGCGCCTCGGCGGGGACGGCTCGTTGTCGCCCGACGTACCCGCGAGCACCGAGGCGCGCCGGTTCAGATACGACCCCGAGCATCCGGTGCCGACGATCGGCGGCAACTACTGCGCCGTCGGCGAGCTTCCCGCGGACGGGCCGGGCATGGAGCCGATGTGGGCGCGGCTGCTCAACCCGGTCCTGCGCCTGCGGAACGTCCTCACGCCCGGCCCGGCCGACCAGCGGGAGTCGCCCGAGTTCTTCGCCTCCCGTGAGCCCTATCCGCGCCTCTCGGAGCGCCCGGACGTGCTCGTCTACGCCTCCGAGCCGCTCGCGGAGCCGCTCGAGGTGACGGGGCGCGTGGAGGTGCGGCTGCGGGTCGCGTCGAGCGCGCCCGACACGGACTTCACCGCAAAGCTCGTTGATGTCCACCCGCCGAACGAGGACTACCCGGACGGCTACGACATGCTGCTCTGCGACTCGATCATTCGCTGCCGCTACCGAAACGGCTTCGAGCGCGAGGAGCTGATGGAGCCGGGGGAGGAGGTCGAGGTCACGATTCTGCTGCCGCCGACATCGAACCTCTTCGCCGCGGGGCACCGCATCCGGGTCGACGTCTCGTCCTCGAACTTCCCGCGGCTCGACCGCAACCCGAACACCGGCGAGCCGATCGGCCGCCACACGCGGATGGAGGTCGCGGAGCAGACGGTCTTCGGTGGAGAGGTGGTGCTGCCGGTGATCCCGGCGTGAGCGGCTGGGTCCTCGTGCCGGCCGGGCCGTTCGCGATGGGGCGCGACGCGGCCGACGCGTACCCGCCGGACGAGGACGAGCGTCCGCGGCGCCTCGTCTCGCTCGCGGCATTCCGCGTCTCCCGCGTGCCGGTGACGAACCGCCGCTTCCACGGCGAGGGCGACGGGCGGCCGGTGACGTACGTCACCCGCGCCGAGGCGGAGGCCTTCTGCGAGCGCGAGGGCGTCCGCCTCCCGACAGAGGAGGAGTGGGAGGCCGCTGCGCGCGGTGCCGACGACCGTCTGTGGCCGTGGGGCGACGAGCTGCCGGACCAGTCTCGGGCGACGTTCGCCGCGGGGATCGGCTCGCCGTCGGAGGCAGGCCTGCATCCAGGAGGCGCATCGCCCTTCGGCGCGCTCGACATGGCGGGAAACGTCTGGGAGTGGACGAGTGGGGACGCCGTTCGCGGCGGCTCGTACCTGAGCGGGCCGGACGAGCTCCGCTGCTCGTACCGCCTCCCGGTCGACCCGGCGGCCAAGGATCCGTACGTCGGCTTCCGCGTCGTCGCGGTCGAGCCCGTGAGCGACTTCGACTGGGTCGACGTCCCGGGCGGCGACTACCCGATCGGACGCGAGCCGGAGAGCGAGCACGACGTCGTCTCCGTCGATGCCTTCGAGCTCGGACGCACGCCCGTCACGAATCTGCAGTACGCGGACTTCGTCAGGGACGGTGGCGCCGAGCGGCCGCCGCACTGGCCCGCCCCGGGCGACCATCCCGTCACGTTCGTCGACTGGCACGACGCCGCCGCCTTCTGTGCCTGGGCGGGAGGACGGCTGCCGACCGAGGCGGAGTGGGAAAAGGCCGCGCGCGGTACGGACGGACGGCGGTTCCCCTGGGGCGACGAGGAGGACGCGAGCCGGGCCGCCATCGGCTCGGGCCTCAAGTGGGGCGGCACGTCGTCCGTCGGTGCACATCCGAGCGGCGCAAGCCCGTACGGTCTCGAGGACATGGCGGGAAACGTCTGGGAGTGGACGTCGACCGAGACGGGCGACGGGGAGCGGATCCTCCGCGGTGGCTCGTACGCGAGCCCGGGGCTGCCATGGGCCCGCTGTGCGATGCGCAGCTGGAGCAGGCCGGAGCGCCGGCAGGCGCATGTCGGACTTCGCGTCGCGAGGGATGCGCATGGGCGTTGACGCGGATCGCCTCCGCGACCTGACCCTCGCGCTGGTCGAGGTCGAGAGCCCCACGGGCGACACCGCCGAGGTCGCCCGACTGTACGCGCGGCGGCTGGAGGAGATCGGGCTCGAGGTCGAGCTGCTCGACGACCCGTTCCCCGCAACCCCGATCGTCGTCGGCCGCCTGCGGGGCGGTGAGCCCGGGCCGACGATCGTGCTCAACGGCCACCTCGACACCGTGCCGATCCCGCACGAACCGCCGCGGGTGGAGGGCGGACGGGTGTGGGGCCGCGGGAGCGCCGACATGAAGGGCCCCGTCGCCGCGGCGACCGAGGCGGTGCGCGTCGTCGCCGAGTCGGGCCGCTCCTTCCCCGGCGAGCTCGTCGTCGTGGCGATCGGCCTCCACGAGGCGCCGGGCGGGCGGGGAGAGGACCTGACGTGGCTCCTCGGGGAGCACGGATTCACAGCCGACTACGCGATCGTCTGCGAGCTGGCGGGCGATCGCCTCGTCGCCGCGCACATGGGACAGGCGACTGTGGAAATCGAGATCCGGCGCGACGGCATGCCGACCCACGAGCTGCAGACCGCGGCCGGAACGCCGAACCCGATCCTCGTCGCCGCGCGCGTGATCGAGGCGGTGCGGAGGCAGAACGAGGAGCTCGCGGCGACCGAGCACCCGTGGGTCGGCGCGGAGACCTACTTCTTCGGCGAGGTGCACGGCGGCGACTTCTACAACCGGCACCCGGCGACGTGCCGACTCGTCGGGACGCGGCGCTGGGCCCCGGGCAACACGCTCGGTGCGGCACAGGCGGAGTACGACGAGCTCGTCGCGCCGATCGCCGCGGAGTCGGGATGCACGATCGGCGTCCGTCTCGAGCTCGTGCGCGACGCCTATTCCATCGACCCCGAGCACCCGCTCGCCGTCGCGCTCCGCGGCGGCTACGAGGAGGTGACGGGTGAGCCGCTCGAGGCGACCGGGATGAAGGTCGTTGCCGACGGAGCCGTCTTCCAGGCCGTTGGGGGCATCCCGACTGTCTACCACGGCCCCCGCGGAGAGGGAGCGCACGCGGACGTCGAGTCGATCGCCATCGAGGAGCTCGCCCGCTCGGCGCGGATCTACCTCGCGACGCTCGAGCGCCTGTGGGCGGGCGCCTGACGCGTTGAGCGCCGCCGCGTACGACGAGCTCCGGCGTTCGTTCCGCTGGGAGCTTCCGCCGACGCTCAACCTCGGGGTGGAGGTGGCCGACCTGCAGCCTCGAGACGACCCGGCGATCCTCGTCACCGACGGGCGGGCGGTCACGCGCACGGTCACGTTCGGCGAGCTCTCGGACGACTCGAACCGCCTCGCGAACGCGCTCCGCGGGGTCGGGGTCGGGCCCGGCGACCGCATCGGGATCATCCTCCCGCAACGCCCCGAGACGGCCGTCGCCCACGTCGCGGCCGCCAAGCTGGGTGCGATCGCGGTGCCGCTCAGCGTCCTCTTCGGGCCAGACGGTCTCGAGACGCGGCTCCGCGACGCCGACGTCCGAGTCGTGCTCGGCGAGGCCGAGCCGCTCGACCGCATTGCGGGGCTCGGGCTCGACGTCCCGCTCGTCGACGTCGACCGCGACCTGGCCTCGCTGTTGGCCGACGCCTCACCGCGGTTCGAGGCAGTCCGGACGAGGCCCGACACGCCGGCCCTGCTCGTCTACACCTCGGGCACGACCGGCCCGCCGAAGGGCGCGCTGCACGCGCATCGCGTGCTCGCCGGGCACCTGCCGGGCTTCGGGCTCTCGCACGACTTCTTCCCGCAGGACGGCGACCGGATCTGGACGCCCGCGGACTGGGCGTGGATCGGCGGCCTCTACGACGTGCTGATGCCCGCACTCCGCCACGGGATCGCCGTCGTGGCGCACCGGGGCGGCAGGTTCGATCCGGAGCGGGCGTTCGACCTGATGGCCCACGTCGGAGTGCGGAACGTGTTCATGCCGGCGACCGCGCTCAGGCTGATGCGCAGCCACGACCCCGGCACGCCCGTCT
>Ga0111538_10014427_pt1 | contig 10409 bp, 9 predicted proteins | sample SoiMethybrSBSTD1_FD_79669 | JGI IMG/M metagenome (GOLD analysis project Ga0111538, IMG submission 79669) | Bulk soil microbial communities from a Populus tree surrounding site in Tennessee, USA - Soil MetaG P. TD hybrid SBSTD1 (version 2)... | ecosystem: Environmental > Terrestrial > Soil > Tree... | reverse complement strand
GAGGATCTGATCGCATTTCGTGACACAGAAGGAAATGTCGGTCTCATCGATGCGTTTTGTCCGCATCGCCGCGCGCCGCTGTTCTTCGCGCGCAACGAGGAATGCGGGCTGCGCTGCGTCTATCACGGCTGGAAATTCGACCGCCACGGCAATTGCGTCGACATGCCGTCCGAGCCTGCGGGCACGACACTGCAGGCGAAAGTGAAGATCCTCGCCTACCCCACCGTCGAAAAGGGCGGAGTCGTCTGGTGCTACATGGGCCCGAAGGAGGAGCAGCCGGAGCAGCCTGATTTCGAGTGGACGCGCGCGCCGAAGACGCACCGCTATGTGTCCAAGACTTTCGAGAACTGCAACTGGCTTCAGGGCGTGGAAGGCGGGCTCGACACGTCGCACTCCTCGTTCGCGCATTACAACAAGCTCGGCGACCGGGCCAATCTGCGCCAGCACGACCGCTCGCCTCAGCTCGAGGTCGAACGCACCGACTATGGCTATCACTACGTGTCGACGCGCAATGTGGACGCGGGCAAGTACTACCGCGTCTATCATTACGTGATGCCGGCGCAGCAATTGCGCGCGAGCATCATCGGCTATGAGGGCGTGCGCAACAAACCAGCCCGGCTCGACGGCCACATCTGGGTGCCGATCGATGACTTCACGACGCACGTCTACAACATCATGTGCGCGCCTCATCCCGAAGACGAGCTGACACCCGAAGCGGTCGAGATTCGTGAAAAAGCGGCCGGACGCGGAAAGGACGATTCGATCCCAGGCACCTTCCGGCTGAAGCGCAATCAGTCGAACGATTATCTGATCGACCGCAAGATGCAGAAGACGCAGAACTTCACCGGCATTGTCGGCGTCAACACGCAGGACTTCGCGCTGCAGGAGGGCATGGGCCCGATCGCCGACCGCTCGAAGGAATTCCTCGGCACCTCGGACAAGGCGATCGTCGCATTGCGCCGTCTGCTGCTCGATGCCTTGGCCACCAACGAAAAAGGCGGCACGCTCCGCGCGCTCGATCCAAAGACCTATCGCAACGTGCGCGCCTATGACCGCGTCGTGACGTCCGGCGAGCACTGGAAGGAAGCGATGGCGAAGGACCTCGTCGCGATCTGGTGAGATGCTAACGCCCGCAGAAAACGAACGCGTGACCCGAGTCGGACCCGGTACGCCTGCGGGCAATCTCCTCCGGCGCTATTGGCAGCCTGCGTGCCTCTCGAGCGAGTTACCCGAGAACGACGGCGCGCTGTTGCGGCTTCGCCTTTTGGGGGAAGACCTGATTGCCTTCCGCGACAGCGAAGGCAACGTCGGTCTCGTCGACGCCTTCTGTCCGCATCGACGTGCGCCGCTCTTCTTCGGGCGCAACGAGGAATGCGGCCTTCGCTGTGTTTATCACGGCTGGAAATTCGATCGCCACGGCAATTGCGTCGACATGCCGTCGGAACCGGCCGGTACGACGCTGCAGGCGAAAGTGAAACTGCTCGCGTATCCGACGGTCGAGAAAGGCAGCGTGGTGTGGACCTATATGGGCCCGACGGAGCGCATCCCACCTGAGCCGGATTACGAGTGGACACGTGTGCCTCCATCGCATTGCCACGTTTCGAAAACCTTCGAGAACTGCAATTGGCTGCAGGGTCTCGAAGGCGGGCTCGACACCGCGCACTCCTCGTTCGCGCACAACAATCACCTGGGCGACAACTCGGCGCTGAGACAACGGGATCGCGCGCCCAGGATCGACGTCGAACGCACCGATTACGGCTATTACTACGTGTCCACGCGCAACATGGGCGCCGAAGGCAATTATGTGCGCGTCTATCAGTATTGGCTGCCTGCCCAGCAAGCGCGAGCGGCAACCATGGGCTGGTTCGGCGGGAAGGACGACATGCCGCGCATGGACGGACACCTCTGGGTGCCGATCGATGATGCGACGACGCATGTCTACAACTGGGTCTGCTCGTACATCCCGAGCGTTCCACTGACGCCGGAGCGCATTCATGAGCACGAAGAGCGCTTCGGTCGCGCGAAGGACGATCTAATCCCCGGCACATTCCGTTTGAAGCGCAACCAGTCGAACGACTACCTGCTCGATCGCCAGATGCAGAAGACGCAGAACTTTACCGGCATCGTCGGCATCAACACGCAGGACTTCGCGCTGCAGGAAGGTATGGGGCCCATTGTCGACCGCTCAAAAGAGTTCGTCGGCACCACCGACAAGGCGATCGTCGCGATGCGCCGGCTGCTGCTCGAGGCGATTGATGTGGTCGAGAAAGGCGGCGAGCCGCGCGGCCTCAATCCCGAAACCTATCGAAACGTACGGCCGCACGACAACGTGGTGCCGCCCGGCGCCGACTGGCGCGAGCAATTCAAAGAGGAGCTGATGGCCAAATGGTGAGGCTTGTTCCCGATGCCGCTCATCCGGGCCGTTCGGTGCTCGAGCTGTCGATCGCGCTCTCGGACAATCCGCGCACGCGCCCGATCATCGAGGGTCGTGTGTCGCCCGAAGCGATCCGCCTCGTGCCGACGACGCTTCATCCCTCCGAGATGTTCTGGCGCCAGCTCCGCTACGGCGATTTCGATGTCTCTGAGATGTCGATGTCGACACTCACTATCCTGACGTCGCAAGGCAACCGCGATTGGGTCGGCCTTCCCATCTATACGATGCGGAAGTTCTTCCACACCGAGATTGTCTACCACAAAGACTCCGGCATCAAAGTGCCGGCCGATCTGAAGGGCAAGCGCGTCGGCGTGCCCGAGTACCAGCAGACCGCCGCGATCTGGACCCGCGGCGTGCTCCAGCACGAGTTCGGCGTGAAGGCCTCGGACATGACCTGGTTCATGGAGCGCAATGACGATCGCAGCCACGGGCATTCCACCGGGTTCAAATCGCCGTCGGGTGTTTCCGTCTCGCCGGTGCCGCTGAATTCCAATCTCGGCGAGATGCTCATCAAGCGCGAGATCGATGCGATCGTGCATTATATCGCGAACAACAATCTCGTCGACCGGAGTCGCGTCGATGTCGTGTCCGACCCGAATGTCCGCTTCCTGTTCGAGGATCGCGAAGTCGAATCCGCGCGCTACTACAAAAAGACCGGCATCTATCCGATCAACCACGTCATGGTCATCAAGCGCAGCGTGTACGAGCAGCATCCCTGGATCGCGCTCAATCTCTACTCTGCGTTCCTGAACGCGATGGATCAGGTGCGGAAAGATGCGCTGCCCTGGCTCGCGCCCTATTACGACACCGGCCCTGTCGACCGCGCGGTCAAGGGCGTGATCGCCAAAACGCCGATGCCGTACGGCCTGAAAGCCGCGCGCCATGTGCTCGAAACGGTCACGCAATACGTCCACGAACAGGGCCTGTGTGGGCGCCGGGTGGGCTTGGAAGAAATCTTCGCCCCGAATACTCTGGACCTCTGACAGCGGCGGCCGCCAAGGGTTTGAACCGTAATGGCCGAAGGCACGCGAACCTACCCGAGCACCTGCGGCGAGTGTTCCGCGCATTGCGGTTCGCTCGTCACCGTGAGCGACGGCCGCGTGACCGAAATCGCGCCCAATCCCGCGCATCCCTATTCCAAGGGCGCGTTCTGCATCAAAGGCATCCGCGGCACGACAGGCATCGCCTATCACGAGAAGCGGTTGCTCTATCCGCTCAAGCAAGCGGGCGAGCGCGGATCAGGGCAATGGCAGCGCATCTCCTGGGACGAAGCGCTCGATGAAGCCGCTGATCGCCTCGCAGCGGTTCGCGCGCAGTACGGGCCGCTGTCGCTTGCCGGCGCCGTCAGCAACGCGAACACCAATCGCGGCGTCACGATCCCGCTGCTGCTGCGTTCGCTGGGCTCACCGAATGTGCTGATCAATCAGGACCTCTGCGGCGGTTGCCGCGGCGTGAGCGGGCGCGTCACCGGTCTCGACATCACGCGCGGCGAGGACATCGAGCACGCGAAATGCGCGCTCATCGTTGGGCGTAATTCGTACGCGGCCGATCCGTGCGAGTGGATGAAGCTCAAGGAGCTGAAGACGCGCGGCGGTCGCATTGTCGTTCTCGACCCGAAACGCACACCCGCGACTGAGCTTGCCGATCTCTGGCTCCGGCCGCGACCCGGTACAGATGCGGCGATCGGGCTTGCGATGATGAATGTCCTCATCGCCGAAAATCTCTACGACCGCGCATTCGTCGAGCGTTGGTGCCTCGGTTTCGACGCTTTGCGCGAGCGCGTCTCGGCATTCACGCCCGGGACCGCCGAACAACACACGGGCGTTGCCGCCGCCGACATCATCGCCGCAGCGCGTCTCTATGCCGACGGCCCCTCGGTCTTCGTCAGCGGCCACGGTATCGACGCCTTCAGCCGCGGCGTGCAGACGTTCAGGGCCTTTCACTGCCTGGTCGCGATCAGCGGCAATGTCGACAGGCTCGGCGGCAACCGGCGCACGACGAAGCCGCGCGGCTTCCGTGACTTCATGCAGGTCGTGCACGAACTGGAATTCCGTCTGCCGCGCGAAATCGAAGAGCGCCGCATCGGCGCCGACAAGTTTCCGCTCTGGTCGGGACCCGAAGGCTGGCAGGCCGCGTGCCACAATCCTTCGGTAATGGAGGCAATTCTCACCGGGCTGCCCTATCCCGTTCGCGCGATGTACGTCAGCGGCGTGAACCCGGTCGTCACCTATCCCAACACGCCGCGCACCATTGAAGCGCTGCGCTCGCTCGATTTCCTGATGGTCGCGACCGACATGATGACGCCGACCGCCGAGTTGGCCGACATCGTCCTGCCCAAGACCACCGGTATCGAAGAGGAAGACGTCAAGCTTGCGCATGCATCCGCCGCGGTCACGTACACCTATCCCGTCGTCGCGCCGTCCGGCGAAGCACGCGGTGACCTCGAGATCGCGATTGCGCTTCTCGATAGGATGGCCGCGCGCAACGCGGTGACCAAGAATCTCTTCCGCTGGCGCACGTCGCGCGAGTTCGTCGAATTCCTGCTCGGCGACAGCGGCATCACGGTGGACGAATTGCGCAAGCACGGCTTCGCGAAGTTTCCCTTCAAACCCGGCAATTTCGACGAGCGCCCGTTTCCGACGAAGTCGGGCAAGGTCGAACTGTATTCCGAGCGGCTCGCAGCGCTCGGACTCGATCCGCTGCCGAACTTCACGGCGCCTGCTGCCGATTCCGCCGCGAGCGATGTCCGCGACCGCTTTCCGCTGCTGCTGCTCACCGGCGACCGCGAGAAGACCTATCATCACTCCCGCTTCCGCGAGCAGGACTGGGCGCGCAAGGTCTCGCCGCATCCGCGCCTGCTCGTGCATCCCGAAACGGCGCAAGCCCATGCGCTTACCGACGAGCAATGGGTGCGTGTCGAGACGGAGAACGGACCCGGCTCGTGTCGCCTCAAGGTCAAGATTACCGACGGCACGCCCGAAGGTGTCGTCAGCACCGGTATGGGATGGTGGATGCCCGACGCCGCCGGGCCCGACCGTGGCGCGCTCGACATCAACATCAACGCCGCCATGACCTACGACGGCCCCTGGGATCCGATGTCGGGTTCCGTCGACACGCGCGGCCTGCGTTGCCGGATCGTCGCCGTGCACGCCTAGCACGAAGATTTGACTCGGCTTGAGCCGTTCCTCAAGTCCCCTCAGCCCAAGACTCTGCTTCTGAGGCACCAAGCCTGCTGCTAAAGTCCGGCCCAACGAATCCAAGGAGGAATAACAATGAGAACCCCCCGCCTTCTGCTCGCCATTACCGCATGCATGTTCGCGTCATCCGGCGCCGTGATACTTCAGGCCGCCGAAAATATCCCGCCCGCGGTGACTGCAGCGGTGAACGATCAGGCGCGCCCACAAGCGGATAAGGACCGCGATGCGGCGCGCAGACCTGCGGCGATGATGGCGGCTTCAGGGATCAAGGCGGGCGACAAGGTGATCGAGATCGCTCCCGTTTCCGGCTACGTGACGCGGCTCATCAGCAAGATCGTCGGACCGACAGGAAAGGTCTACGCGGCCAATCTGCCGACGTTCAATGAGAAGCTGAAGGCCGGCCCGATCCAGATCACGGGCAATCCGGCCTACGGCAACGTCGCCATCATCGAGATGCCTTTTTCCGAGATCAAGGCGCCCGAACCGGTCGATGTCGTCTGGACGTCGGAGAACTACCACGACTTCAAGAACATGGGCGGCTTCCGCACCGACACCAACGCGATGAACCGCGCGGTGTTTGCGACACTCAAACCGGGCGGGCACTACATCATCACCGATTTCACCACGCAGCCGGGACAGGGCTTAACTCAGACACAGATGCTGCATCGAATCGATCCGGAGATTATCCGCATGGAAGTGCTCGCGGCGGGTTTCATGCTGGAAAGAACGAGCAATGCGCTCGCGCATCCGGAAGACCCCAAAACGGCACGTCAGGACCAGAACTCGGATCAGGTGTACTTCATCTTCCGCAAGCCGGGCTGACGTCTCGATAACTGACGACGCGCCGATCCTGCGTTGAGTCCTCGTACGGCACGCTTTCGAGGATCGAAGTGATGCTCGATCACAGCCTGCGATTCGCAACGGCTCGCCTATCGACCGGCCCGCGCCTCAACTACGCGGTCCAGGGAAATACTGACGGCCAGCCGATCGTCTTTCTCCACGGGTGGCCAGACTCCTGGTTCTCGTTCAGCAGGGTGCTCCCGCTGTTGGCGCCGCGGTTCCATGCCTTCGTTCTGGATCAGCGTGGTTTCGGGGCCTCGGAACGACCCGATAGCGGCTACCGGATCGACGACTTTGCGGCCGACGTTGTCGCATATCTGGATGCGGTCTCGCTTGAACGGGCGACCATCGTAGGACACTCGTTCGGCAGTTTCGTCGCGCGACACGTCGCGATCACCCACGCCGAACGAGTCGCCCGCCTGGTATTGATCGGCACCGGCTTCTCGGCCGCGAACCCGGTGACGCGCGAGGTCCAGGCGGCGCTGATCGACCTGAAGGAGCCGGTGTCTTTGGGATTTGCCCGCGACTTTCAGGCAAGCACCGCCTTCGCACCCCTTCCCGAACCGTTCTTCGAACGCATCGTTGCCGAAAGCATGAAGCTGCCCGCCCGGCTCTGGCGCGAAATCTTCGACGGTTTGCTCGCATATGACGACGTTGGGAAATTGGCTGGAATTACGGCGCCAACACTCTTGATGTGGGGCGAGCATGACGCCCTCTTTCCGAGAGAGGATCAGGACCGTCTCCTCACCGCGATCCAAAATGCCAAGCTCAGGATCTGTCAGGAAACAGGGCATTGTCCGAACTGGGAACGCCCGGAACAAGTTGCGGCCGACCTTCAATCGTTTCTGCAACAGGGTGATGTTCGAGGCGGCGACGCCGCGCGCTGAGGTCTATTTGAGATGCAGGCATCCGCGCTGTTCAGTATCCATAGGCTTGGCCCGAAGGACGTGGCGTCGATGGAAGCCATGATGACGACCTTCGGCGAAGCGTTCGAGGAGAAGCAAACCTACACGGGGGCGCGACCGAGCCACGATTATCTGCGCCGTCTGCTGGGTAGCGACGACTTCATCGCTCTTGCCGCGCTCAAGAGCGGCGCCGTCGTAGGCGGGCTTGCCGCGTATGAGCTGAAGAAGTTCGAACGCGAGCGCAGCGAAATCTACATCTACGATCTCGCGGTGGCGTCCGCGCATCGCCGCCAGGGGATCGCGACCGCACTCATCGCTGAGCTCAAGACGATTGCGGCGGCGTGCGGCGCTTATGTCATCTTCATTCAAGCCGATCGCGGCGACGCACCAGCTATCGCGCTCTACACGAAGCTGGGCACGCCGGACGATGTGCTGCACTTTGATATCAACGTGTCGATCTGATCGGCATGTTGTTCCTTCGACGCGATGTGACTTGTGTCACAGCCTTCGACCGCCAAACGCCGTAGCTTTTCATCTGCGGCCGGGAAGGGCGGCAGCGAACGGCCCAAAGCCCTCGGATCGTCAGCTGTTCGACCGGTTCGCCTTCGGTAGCCGACATCAAGATTTGCGCGTTTAAGAAAACGAAGCGAATTTAACTAGTGCTCCTTTGGAGGCCCCATGCGACTGTTTTCAGACCTGATCATTTTCCTCGCGATGTGTCTGGCAATGGTCTCGGCCGCGTATGGAGTGCAGGACGCGTTCCTCGCGAGTAACCCTTCTTCTGGAGTACACCGGCACACATCGGGGGAGCGACTCGTGCCCTTCTATCCGGTCGGTGCCAAATCCTCACCGTTGAAGCCTACCCAACTAATCCCTTCCGAGAGCGACGGCGGCTAGACCGATCCTGGCCAAGCTGAAGCCCAAAAACTCGCTATTCGTCTGACTGGAAGCCGGCGTGGCGGAGCCAATACTGCCACGCCCGGTCGTAGCCTTCGCCGGGCCGGCCGCGGTTCTGGCGCGCCCTGATCTTCTCGATCTCGCCGGGCGTCAGGAACGTCACCGGACCGAACGTCTGTGCCTTGAGCTGCAGGTTCGCGTTGATCTCGAGATGCACGGCTGCATAGACCGCCTCGCGCAGTGAGCCGCCGACGACCGTCGAGCCGTGGCCTCGCATCAGCACCGACGTCCGGGGGCCGAGCACGCGCGCGAGATCGCGTCCCTGTGCCATGTCGGCGACGAGAAGGTCGGTGTCGCCGAAGTTGTGCTGCGGGTCCCACACCGGAACGTCCGCACCGATCGTGGCGCAGACATGCATGATCGGTCTCAGCCTCTCGCCGATCACGCTGAACGGAACGACGCTGTAGCTATGGCTGTGCACCACCGCCTGCACGTCGGGCCGCGCTTCGTAGATCGCGCCGTGGATAAATCGCTCGAGATAAGGCTTGCCGTTCCCGGCCGCCGTCGTCCCATCGTGCCTGAATTGCATGATGTCGGAGGCTTCGATCAGTTCGGGCGCGCGGCCACGCGACAGCAGAAACTTTGACGGGTCGTCGGGGTGACGCACGCTGACATGGCCGAAGGCATCGCAGACCTTCTCCGCCGCAAGGATTCGGTTCGCAATGACGAGCTCGTCGGTGAGCGTTTTCAGGTCAGCCATGTCGCACCTTACAGGATGAAGCTGACAGAGCCGAGCGATCCTAGCTCGTGGGCGTCGATGATCACCCGGCGCTCCTTGATGAGGAGGTCTTTGCCTTCGCGTTTCAGCACATAGCGATACGAGCCGACATATTCGCGGATGCGCTCATAGCGCCGGTAGCGGTAGCAGACGAAGTTCGCCGCGACGGTCACGAGATCGCCGTCCACGCCCACGATGCGCACGTTGTTGATCATGCGCCGCGTACGCGAATGAGGGTATTCGGCGTGGCATTCGGGACTCATCAGACGCTTCACGCGCTCGCGGATGCGCACAATGTCGTCGGCCAAGATGAACAGCGTCGTTTTCGGATCGCCTTCGGGATGATCGTTCGGCGGCACGTCATAGCGAGCATCCTCGGTGAGCAGGGTGAGCCACTCCTCGAGCTTCCATTCGTCCAACAGTGCCGCTTCGCGGTAGAGGAAGTCCTCGACCTCGGCGCGCGTGACCGCGTTCGCCATCACGCCGCCTCCATCATCTTGTTCCACTTGCGCCAGAAGATGCGCAGATGATGCTCGTCGCTGTTGAGCTGGTCGCCTTCGCGTCCCATGCCGCGCGACATCTCGGTCCAGCGGTCGTCCTGCCAATTGGCCAGCCCCTGCTGCACCAATTCCAGCGCTTCGACGTCATCGGGCGTCGCAAACCCGCCGGGCCCGTAGAAGGTGAGGAACGCATCCAGACGCCGGGCACGCGCGGCCGCGCTTTCCTCGATCGGTCCCAAAGCCCACGCGGTGACGTGCATCTTCCCCGGCCCGTCCGGAAAGAAGGTGCGCACAGTGACCGCCGAACCATCATTGAGCACAAGATTGGGGAAGATGATGAGATTGCGGTTGGTATCGCAGACGCGTTTGGCGCGTTCGGGCCCGAGTCGCGCGACCAGCTCCGCGCGGATCGATTCCATCTCGGGCTTCGCCTCTTCGCCGTAGATCGGAATCCATGCCGCGACGGGACGGCCGCGAAAATTGACGTTGTCCGTGGTGAAGTGTCCGTTGCCGAGATCGACAGCGAGCCCGCGCGTCGGCAGCACCATGCCTTCCTTCGGCACCTCGATCTTCACGCCCGAATTGGCCATGTAGTTGAGCCAGGTCGCGTGGGTGCTCGGCAGGTGATAGTCGTCGACGCTGTTCTCGACCATCAGCTTCCAGTTCGCGCCGACGTCGTATTCCTGGGCGCCGGCAACGATCTCCATCTTGCCTGACGGCGACTGCTCGATGATGAGATCGATATAGTCGGTCGCGCGGCCGAGATAATCGCGCAAGGACGGCGCGTCGGCGCTGAGATTGAGGAACCAGAAATCGCGATAGGCCTCGAACCGCGCGGGGCTTCTCAAGCCGAGTTCG
>Ga0111538_10014426_pt1 | contig 10410 bp, 11 predicted proteins | sample SoiMethybrSBSTD1_FD_79669 | JGI IMG/M metagenome (GOLD analysis project Ga0111538, IMG submission 79669) | Bulk soil microbial communities from a Populus tree surrounding site in Tennessee, USA - Soil MetaG P. TD hybrid SBSTD1 (version 2)... | ecosystem: Environmental > Terrestrial > Soil >... | reverse complement strand
CACCAAGCGCATCATCGAGGGCATGGGTGGATGCGGCCCGGCTGTAGAAACTGCTGCGCGCGAAATCTATGACGAATGGGCAGCGTGCCGTCATTTCACGCTCTATGAGGATGTCCCGGACGTTCTGCGAACGCTCCACGCGTCAGGGATGAAGATTGGTTTGATTTCAAATTCACACCGATGCCTCACGTCGTTTGAAACGCATTTCGAGCTGCGCGGTCTCTTCGTGGTCGCCGTTTCGTCGGTGGAGCACGGGTTCATGAAACCGCATCCGAGTATCTTCGAGGCCGCTCTGCGCGGCGCAGGGGTCCCCGCCGGTGAATCGGTGATGGTCGGCGACAGCCTGACGCACGACGTCGATGGTGCCCGGCGCCTCGGCATGCGCGGCATCCTGGTGTCACGAACCGGGCCGGTGTCCGCCCCGGCTGACGTTCCCGTCATTCAGTCACTTCACGAATTACTTCCACTGCTGTGATTCTGGTCCGTCCATTAACGACGCTGGACGAGTGCCAACAGGTGGCTGCGCTCGAGAAGGCCGTGTGGGAATTCACCGATGCTGAAGACGTCGTTCCTCCTTCGCTGCTGATTGTCTCAGTCAGGCGCGGCGGTCTGCTGCTGGGCGCATTTGACGATGACGGGAAGATGCAGGGGTTTGTCTACTCGATGCCGGCGGTGAAGGATGGCCGCCTCACGCATTGGTCGCACATGCTTGGTGTGGTGCCCGAGGCGCGCGGAACCGGATTGGGGCTCCGTCTAAAGCTTGCGCAGCGAGATCACGCCCTTGCCGCCGGAGTGGATCTCATCGAATGGACCTTCGATCCACTTCAGGCACCGAATGCGCATCTCAACTTCGCGCGGCTCGGCGTCATTGTCGAGGAATACGAAGAGGACGTTTACGGCCGCTCGACCAGTCCGTTGCACGTCGGGACGCCAACCGATCGCTTCGTGGCGGAATGGCGCCTGACCGCCCCGCACGTCGAGCGAAGAATTTCGATGCCTGTTGCATCGCTGATTCGAGACCGCTCGGTAATGTCGGCGGTGCCGGTGAATCGCGCGCAGCAAACGGGTGAATGGCTGGCGCCCTCGCCACCAATGCTGGACGCATCGGAGCGCCGGCTGCTGGTCGAGATCCCGAACGACTTCACCGAAATGCAGAGTCGAGCACCCGAGCTGGCGATGGAATGGAGATTGGCGACGCGGTCGATCTTTGAGACGTATTTCCGACGCGGGTACCGCGCGGTTGATTTCTTCCTCTCTCGGGAGGCCCGCCGAGGGCAGTACTTGTTGGCTCTGCGTCAGGAACCGTAAGACTTGTCCCTTTTCCCTTTCCCTTTTCCCTTTTCCCTTTTCCCTTTTCCCTTTTCCCTTTTCCTTTCTTTCCGGGAGGCCAAGTCATCTTCCGGCCGCCAAGCAGATGCAGGTGCAGGTGAAACACGGTTTGCCCCGCATCGGCGTTGCAGTTGAAGACCGTGCGATAGCCGCGATCCGCGTGGCCATTCTGTTTTGCGATGGCGGCAGCGCTCCTCACCATTTCCCCCACCAGAGCATCGTCGTCCGATGAGAGATCGTTGAGGCCGGCAATGTGGCGGCGCGGCACGATGAGGACGTGGGTCGGCGCCTGCGGCGTGATGTCTTTGAACGCAACGACGTGGTCGTTCTGGTAAACGATCGCTGCCGGAATTTGCCCGGCGACGAGCTTGCAAAAAAGACAGTCACTCACGATGACCTCCTGAGAACTGCGACGCGCGGGATGTTCTGCAGGTCCGGCCTGATGTGGTCAACGATCCAGCCCGTGTGACCTGCCACCTGGCGAATGCCCGCTTCCTCACCGAACCCGAATTCAACAATGAGTCGGCCGTTGTCGGCAACGCACCGGTGCGCGTTGTCCAGCAACTGGCGAATCACCGCGAGACCGTCGGGGCCGGCGAACAAGGCCGCGGCTGGCTCGAAACGAACGACCTCAGGAGGAAGGCTTTGCGCGTCTCCATCCGGCACGTAAGGCGGGTTCGAGACTATCAGGTCGGCCGGTCCAGCCACACCATCGAGCAGATTCGTGTGCAACAGGGACACGCGCGTGATGCTGTGGCGAGAACAGTTTCGCCGGGCGACTTCGAGCGCGGCAGTGGATGAATCGGTGGCCACCAGCGTCGCGAGCGGGAACTCGATCGCGAGCGCGACCGCAAGGCAGCCGCTTCCCGTGCCGACGTCAACGATTCGGCGCACCACATCGCGGACCGGCATCGCCGCCAGCGCCTCTTCCACAATCAACTCTGTCTCCGGCCGCGGGATGAGCACCGCCGGGGTGACATCGAACTCGAGTCCCCAGAACTCTCGATGTCCAGTGATGTAGGCGAGCGGTTCGCGGGCAATCCGGCGCTGAACTAGAGAATCGAACAGTCGTTCAAAGCCGGAGGGGAGAGGATCGCGGCCCCGCGTCAGAAACGTCGCCCGATCGCACTGCAGCACGTGCCTCGCGAGTACTTCTGCGTCGAGCGTGGCCTCGTCGCGCGGGATGCCGGCGCGCACGAACCGGTCGCGGGCCTCAGCCAGCCGTTCGTGCAGCGCCGACATCAATGCACGGTCGGGCCAGAGGTCGCGTCGCCGTTCGAATCGTTTTCCGTGGCTTCTTTGAGTTTTTCGGCCGTGAAGTGCGTCACCGCCGCATCGATCAGTTCGTCGATGCTCCCGTCGAGCGCGGCGGTGAGCTGGTGCATCGTGAAACCGACGCGGTGGTCAGTAATCCGATTCTCGCGAAAGTTGTAGGTGCGGATCTTTTCCGATCGATCGCCCGTGCCGACCTGACTTCGCCGGTCCTTGGCGATCGCCTCCTGCTGTTTCCGCATTTCCATTTCGTAGAGGCGCGATCGGAGAACCTTCATCGCCTTCGCGCGATTCTTGACCTGTGACTTTTCGTCCTGCTGCGACACAACGATGTTGGTTGGCAGGTGGGTGATTCTGACCGCCGAATACGTCGTGTTCACGCTCTGTCCGCCGGGGCCGCTCGAGCAAAAGGTATCGATCCGCAGATCTTTCGGGTCGATGTGAATGTCGACTTCCTCCGCCTCCGGCAACACCGCGACGGTTGCGGTCGACGTATGAATCCGGCCGCTCGCCTCGGTCGTCGGCACTCGCTGCACCCGGTGGACGCCGCTTTCGTACTTCAGGCGGCTGTAGACGCCGCGGCCTTCAATTGTTGCCGTGACTTCCTTGGTGCCGCCCGCGCCGCTCTCGCTCAGGTTCAGAACTTCGACGCGCCAACCCTGGCGCTCCGCGTATCGTGAATACATCCGGAACAGATCTGAGGCGAAGAGTGCCGCCTCGTCACCGCCGGCTCCGGCACGGATTTCCAGCACGACGTTCTTGAGATCGTTTGGATCCTTGGGCACGAGCAGGAGCTTCAAGTCGGCAAGCAGCTGATCGCGGCGCGACTCCAGCGCCACGACTTCTGCCTGCGCGAGCTCGCGCATATCCGGATCCTTGAGCAGTTCCTCGGTGCCGGTGAGTTGCGAGATGACGTCCTTGTACTCGCGGAATTTGTCAACGAGCGGCTGCAGTTCGGCGATGGTTTTCGAATGCGAGCGGAATTTCGCCGTATCCCCCTGCACAGTGGGGTCGGCCATCTCGCTCATCAGCCGTTCGTATTGCGCCTCCACGGCACTCAACTTCTCAAACATGATTCAAGCCGGGACCCTTGTCCCTTTTCCCTTGTCAAGACTGTCCGCCAGAGACCGGCGGAAGGAACGCGACCTCGTCGCCGTCATTCAACATCGTCGTCATGCGCGCGTATTCCTCGTTGACCGCGCAGGACACCGCCCGGCTGTAGTCGTCGAAACCGGGGAATTCGCCGACGAGCGACTCCCATACCGTTCGCACGCTCGATCCATCCGGCAAGGTCCGACGAAGTTCCGATGCGCCCGCCATTTCTCGGAGGCGAGCGAACAATCGGACGCTTACGTGCATTGCGCGAATGCCATCCGGCGCGCGTCCTGGTCCAGCGGATCGGCGGTGGCTCCCTCAATCCAGATTTCGCCCCCCTCGAAGTGCTCATGCTTCCAGATGGGAGCGATTTGCTTGATCCGCTCGATCGCATACCGGCACGCCGCGAAGGCGTCCGCCCGGTGCGGCGAGACGGCTGCAATCACAACGCTGGCTTCGCCGATCTCGAGTCGTCCGATCCGGTGATGAATGGCCAGGCCGATGGACGGCCACCGTTCTCCAGCCTCTTCATCGATCCGAATGAACGACTTGACCGCCAGCGGCTCGAACGCTTCGTAATCGAGCCAGAGGACGCGGCGGCCTCCATTCTCGTTGCGCACCAGGCCAACGAACGTGGCGACAGCGCCGCAGTCCGCTGAAGAGACGATTGCGGAGACGGCGTTGACGTCGAGCGGATCCGACGTGACCCGAAACCGGGGGTCCGACATCGCGTTTCAGTATACCGTGCGCCAGAAGTGGTTCAGCGGACCGTGTCCTGATCCAAGTCCGGGCGCGTGCCGGATCGCGCCGTCAAGGTATTCGCGTGCCCCTTCGATGGCTGCTCGGTCGGCCAGCCCGTGCGCGAGATTGGCGGCGATCGCCGAAGAGAGCGTGCATCCGGTGCCGTGGGTGTGACGGGTGTGAATACGGGGCCGCCGGAGTTCAAAGCTGCCTGCCTGGCTACACGCGAAATCGATCGACTCGGGTCCGTCGAGATGGCCTCCCTTCACAAGTACGACGCGCGGCCCGGTTTTGAGGATCCGTTCACCGGCTTTCCGCATGTCGTCCAGAGAGCGAATCGACATTTCCGCAAGCACTTCCGCTTCGGGCACGTTCGGCGTGACGACGTGCGCGGTCGGCAGCAACTCTGACTTCATGGCCGCAACGGCATCCGCATCCAGCAAGCGGTCACCCCCTTTCGCGATCATCACCGGATCCACGACGACGTGCGGGAGATCGAGCTCGCGGACGGCGGCCGCGACCGCTTCGACAATGGCGGCATTGGCAAGCATGCCAATTTTGACCGCGTCAGCGCCGAGGTCGCCGAAGACCGTTTCGATCTGCGCGGTGACCAGATCGGCGGGAAGCGCCTGCCACTCGACGACGCCGCGGGTATTCTGGGCGGTGACCGCCGTGATGGCGCTGGTTCCGAACACGCCATGCGCGGCGAACGTTTTGAGGTCCGCCTGAATGCCGGCACCGCCGCCGGAGTCGCTTCCGGCTATGGTTAAAGCTGTCTTCATGTGAATGCTGAAATTGCTGAATTCTGATTGCCGATGTTTCCTTCAATCAACATTCAGCAATCAACAATCAGCAATTTCAGTTCAATAGTACAATCTCGCGCTATGCAGAATTCAGTTGGGCTTCCCGGCACTCTTCTCACACACACCGTGTCCGGCGTGCGGATGGAGGGCGCAATTCGCGCGGCTTCGGTCGCGTTGTTTGCGGCGCTGACTGCGGCTGCTGCCCAGATCAGCATTCCTCTGCCGTTTACGCCGGTGCCACTGACGCTGCAGCCAATGGTCGTGCTCCTCGGCGGCGCCGTACTGGGCGCCCGACTCGGTATGTTCGCCCAGGTGCTCTATCTTTTTCTCGGGATTGCCGGACTCCCCGTGTTCGCAGCCTCTCCGCTCCTGCCACAGGGTGCGCTTCGATTGATCGGACCGACCGGTGGCTACCTGATGTCGTACCCGTTTGCCGCGTTCCTCGCCGGATGGCTCGCCGAGCGAGGCTTGGATCGCCGCTACGTCACGTCGCTCTTTGCGATGGCATGCGGTCTCGCAGTGATCTTTGTTGGTGGAGTGATGTGGCTGGCGATTTTTGCGCGCGGTGCCGTTGGCCTCGACGCCGCGCTGCGCGCCGGACTCTATCCTTTCCTTCCGCTTGACATATTCAAACTGCTCATCGCCGCGGGGATTACTCCAGCACTCTGGCGGGCAATTGCTCCGCGTGGGTGAGTCACTTCTGTTGTTGGTTATAGGTTTTTAGTTTTTAGTTTTAAGTTTTTAGTTTTAGGTTTTTGGTTCCTCAGTTCCGGCTTGAGGTTGTGGTTTCTTTGGTGCCCGACCCAACCGAGAACCTCAGACCGATAACTGGAAACCCGGAACCAAAAACAGAAAACTGAAAACGGACGCGCCACTCAAGGAGTGGCTAAGCATTCACTTCACATAGCCCAGGCTTCTGAGTCGATCGATCATTTCCTGGTCGAGCGGCTGTCCCGATCGATCGGCATTCTCTCTGGACGGCGGTCCGTACGTTGCGACCTGCCGGACTGGATAGCGGCGCACGAAGTCGCGGTTGAACAGCGTAAGAAGCGGTGCGCCCGGAAGTTCGCGACTGATTGGAATCCCCAGCGTGTGCAGGATGGTGGGAGCCACGTCAACATCCCGCGCCTGCACGGTGGTGGTCGAGGCTTGCACCGTGCCAGCCAGGCCGAACAATCCGGTTGCTGCTGAAGCGGCCACGCGGCCCGGCTCGGTCACGATCAGGACCACATCTGTGCCTGCTGGCCGGGCCATCTCCGCTAACAGATGATCGAGGAACACGTAGTAATCGCGAAGCGCGACGACGCGGGCGGAAACCTCCGACGGGGCGAGCGCTGTTTCGCGCGCGCCGAGCAGCGCGTTCTGCGCGATATCGAGTCCAGGTAAGTAGACGGCGGTGAGATCCGGAGCGGGGTCGGAGACTTCGCGCATCAATTCGATCTGCATCCCATCGAGCTCCGCTGATCGAACGAGCACGGCCCGCGTTTCAGGCGAGCTTGACGCCAACGCCGCTGTCGCGTCATGAGCGCGCGTCAATGCTTTCTCGCGAATCGCGGGCCAGCGCTGTTTGAGGCGGTCGTAGATCGACGATGGCGCAATTTCGGCATCGAGTTCGCCGCCGCGATCCAGCCGTAGCACGGCGCGGTCGCTGAGAATAATCGCGCCGTCACCGTGCGATGCCGCCGGCCACGTCGCCCACCAGTTGACGACAACGGTTCGAAGCCCGGCGTCGGCCGCAACCTCCCACAATGTCTTGACCTGCCGTTCGTCGCCGCTTGCGACGGAGGGTCGCGTCAGCCGCAGAAGATCGCTGGCGCCCCGGACCGATCGAATCAGCGCCGATTCTCCGCCGCCGGCAATCGTCCCTTGCACGCCTGCGATTCGTCGCGTTTCGAGTTCCGTCACGCCGTGAACTGCTGGAGATTGACCGGTGGCGATTGTCGTCCACACACGCGCCGGATCACGCGAGGAGTCCGTCTCGGTACTCGCCAGCTGGGCGCGCGCTCCGCGGAGCGCTGGTGAGAGCGCGGGCAGCTGGCCGGCTTGAGAGAGTTCGTCGATGACGTGCGGATCGACGCCATCAATCGCGATCACGGTGACGCTAACGCCGCTCGAGACCACTGCAAGGGGAGTGCGAGCGACGACTGATTCGCGTGGAGCAGTGATCACAAGGAGCGCCGATGCGCCTGCAAATGCAACCAACGCCGCAGAAATCATGGGAAGCCACGACCGTGGCGATGCTGCCGCCGCCGGAAGTAATGCCGCCTGATCGTTTCGCGCGAGCGTCACGGCAAATGCTGCGGACGAGGTGAGATGGCCGAGCTGCAAACTGATGGCGACCGCGACGGCGAGAGCGAAGGCCGTCCAGAGCGGCGCGGTCCATCCAAACCCTGCATTCGCACTGCGCCACCACAACGTGAGATAGACCAGACAGGCAAGGGCCATCGTCGCGCCCGCGGCCCGTGACAGCCGGCGCGCGCGATCGATGCTCCGGGTCGCCGCAAGCGCGGCAACGAGCAGGCTGATAAGGAACGTCGCGAGGGACACGACGGCACCAAAGAAGATGCCGAGATAGAGTGCAATCACGATCGCGTCCCGTGATCCGGTAATCAGTCCTGGGACACGTCCGTTCAGTCCGATGGCAGCGGCGGGCCCGAGCGCGAGGGCGGCAAGCGCTCCGACGCGCAGCGCGGCGAGCAGGGCAATCGCGGCTGGCGGGCGACGATCGGTGGCCGGACCAAGTACGAAGCGGTCGACGCCGGCGTCGAGGTAGCCCATCGACCGCAGCCGCTGGCGCAGCTCGTCGACGTGAATTTTTTCGGAAGGCTCGCGCACGCTCCTACGTTACCAGCTTCGCCCGGCGACGAAGTGCGAGAGCTCGCGAAGCCTGTCGGCGCGTCGGCCAAATGGTTCGAGCGCGCGATCCGCCGTTTGGCAAAGTTCCAGTGCAAGCTGCCGTGCACCCTGAACGCCGCTGAAGGACACGAAGGTCGTCTTTTTCAGGTCTTCCCGCACTGCCTTGCCAGTCTGTTGCGGATCCCCTTCCACATCGAGAAGGTCGTCGATGATTTGAAACGCCAGGCCGAGGTTCTTCGCGTATGCCGATAGGGAGCGAATGATGTCGGCGGCAGCACCAGAAACGATTGCGCCGGCGGTCGCCGCCGCGCTGAACAGTGCACCGGTCTTTCCACGATGAATGCGCTCGAGCGTTTCGAAGCTGATTTGCTGATCGGTGGCCAGCAGATCAGTGGCCTGACCTCCAATCAACCCATCGCCTCCCACGGCATCGGAGAGCGTGGTCACCAGGCGGGCGCATACGGCCGGCTCGTAAGCTCGCGCGAGTGTGCCGTACGCGAGATTCAGCAAACCAAACGCGGCCAGGATCGCAATCGCCTCACCGAACTCGATATGGTTCGCTTTCTGGCCGCGTCGAAGCGGTGCGTCGTCCATCGACGGCAGGTCATCAAGGATGAGCGACGATGCGTGAACCAGTTCCATGACCGCAGCCGCCGCGATCGCGTGGTTCGTCGAGCCGCCGCACAGTTCTGCTGCCAGCAGCGTGAGCACAGGCCGAACGCGTTTCGACGGCGCGCGGACTGTGTATGCCATCGATCGTGAGACGACCGTTCCATCGTCTGGAATCAGCCGATCGAGCTCTGCGTTGACCAGCGTTTGGTAGGCGCCGAAAAACGGAGGCGCCGCGATCATGAACGCGGCTTTTCGAACACCAGCATGTATTGATACTTCAGGAACGTCTCGCGAGAACGCAGCACGAGCCCGGCAGCTCGCGCGTCACGGATCACTTTATCGGGATCGACGCGCTCCTCCATCGCGGGGCCTGGCCCACCACCGTCCTTCGTGAAGTCGACGATGCCAATGCGCCCCAGTGGCGTTAACGACTTGGCGACGTTCGTCAGGAGGGCCACTGGTTGCTCCATCTCGTGGTACGCATCGCATATCAAAACGGCGTCTACGGGTCTCGGGAGGTGAGGATCAGTAGCCGTGCCGAGAACTGTGGTGACGTTCTTCAATCCAAGACGATCGACACGGACCTTGATCGCCTGAATCATTGGCCGCTGAACATCCTCGGCAAAGACGAGACCGTTGGGCCCGACGCGGTTCGCAAGACGAATGGTGAACCAGCCGCTGCCGGCACCAAGGTCAACGACAACGCTGGCGTCGCCGATGCCGAGCGCGTCCATGATCTTGCCCGGTTGCTGCCATTCGTCGCGGTCCGGCCCTTCGAGTTCGCTGAGGTCCTCAGGCCGGAAAAGCTTCGTGTGTTGCGCCATCGGCGCTGCGGCGCCGATGATCACCCACAAGGCGAACGCGCTCACGGCGGGAATGCGAAAACGTCTCATCGTCTTTTTGTGCGAGAAGCCGAAGAGCGCGAGGGACGCGGCGTCCGACCTTTCTGGCCGGTTACACCTGGCGACGTCATCGCGTCGGGCGACAGAATCTCGTCGAGTTGACGGTCGGGCAACAGCTTGCGCTCGCGAACGATCTCTCGAATTGGACGACCAGTCTTGACCGATAGTTTGGCGACGTCGGCGGTCGCCGCATAGCCAATATACGGGCTCAACGCGGTGGCCACCGCGGTGCTGCGATCGAGCAGGACGCGGCATTGCTCTTCATCGGCCTGCGTTTCGGCGACACATCGATCGTGCAGCACACGCATCGCGTTGGTGAGAATCCGTGTCGCGTGTATGGCGTTCCACGCGATCACCGGCATCATGACATTCAACTCGAGCTGCCCTGCGTCACACGCCGCGAGGATCGCCGCATCGCACCCGTACACCTGGAAGCACACCTGGTTAACCATTTCCGGGACTGATGGATTCACTTTTCCCGGCATGATCGACGACCCGGGTTGAACCGGCGGCAACTGGATCTCTGCCAGCCCAGCGCGAGGACCGCTGCTCAGGAGTCGAAGATCCGAGGCCACTTTATTGAGTTCGACCGCCAGGCGGCGCAAGCCTGCCGAAAACGCGAGCACGTCACCCATGCTTTGCGTGACTCGAAACTTGTTGTCGGCCGGCCGCACTGGCTGGTCGGTATACGCCTTCAGACGATCGATGGCGCGTTCCGTGTAGTCGTCACCAGCGTTGAGACCTGTCCCGACCGCGGTGGCGCCGAGATTCAACTCGAGCAGCTGTGCCGATGCGGCCTT
>Ga0111538_10014425_pt1 | contig 10410 bp, 5 predicted proteins | sample SoiMethybrSBSTD1_FD_79669 | JGI IMG/M metagenome (GOLD analysis project Ga0111538, IMG submission 79669) | Bulk soil microbial communities from a Populus tree surrounding site in Tennessee, USA - Soil MetaG P. TD hybrid SBSTD1 (version 2)... | ecosystem: Environmental > Terrestrial > Soil > Tree... | reverse complement strand
GACTCGGATGGGCGGTGTTGACGAGCTCGTGCCAGTGGCCTTTTTCGGGCAACGCCGGCAGCGCGAAGTCGCGAGCGCGGTTGCCCGAGTTCAGGACCAGGAGCAACGTCTTCCCACGGTTCGGCCGCCCGCGTTCGTCGACCTCGTCCGACGCGTCGCCGTGGATCAGCATCCCGAGCAGACGGCTTTGGGCGTCTTGCCAGTCCGGGACGGTCATCTCGCGGCCCTCGGGGTGCAGCCAGTGCACGTCCTTCACGCCATGGTCGGTCACGGGATCGCCGGCGAAGTAAGCGCGCCGGCGGAACACCGGGTTCTTGCTTCTTACCGCGAACACCTGCCTCACGAAGGCAAGCAGCTCGCGCCGCCGTTCGTCGAGCTCCCAGTCGACCCAGCTGATCGGGTTGTCCTGGCAGTACGCGTTGTTGTTGCCGCGCTGAGTACGGCCGAACTCGTCGCCCGCGAGCAACATCGGTACGCCCTGGGAAAACGCCAGCATTGCCAGCATGTTCTTTTTCATGCGCTCGCGCAGGCGCACGATCGGCGGCCAGTCGCTCGGACCCTCGGCGCCCCAGTTCCGGCTGTGATTGTCGGACGAGCCGTCGCGATTCTGCTCGCCGTTGGCTTCGTTGTGCTTCTGCTCGTAGCTGACGAGATCGGTCAGCGTGAAGCCGTCGTGGCAGGTCACGAAGTTGATGCTGGCGTGCGGCCCGCGGTCGCTGCCCTGAAAGATGTCGCTCGAACCGCTGAGCCGTGACGCGAGCTCCGGCACCTGACCGTCGTCGCCGCGCCAGAAGCGGCGCTCACAGTCGCGGTAGCGCGCGTTCCACTCCGCCCAACCGGGCGGAAACGCGCCCAGTTGGTAGCCGCCCATCCCGAGATCCCAGGGCTCGGCGATCAGCTTGACCCCGCTCAGCACCGGGTCCTGCTGGATCGTCGCCAGGAAGCGCGCCTGGCCGTTGAAGTCGTTCGGGTCGCGTGCGAGCGCGGTCGCCAGATCGAAACGGAATCCGTCGACGTGCATCTCGCTCACCCAGTAGCGCAAGCTGTCGAGCACGAGCTGGAGCGCGCGCGGGTGCGCGATGTTGATCGTGTTGCCGCAGCCGGTGACGTCGGAGTAGCGGCGCGGATTCGCCGGGTCGAGACGGTAGTAAGCGGCGTTGTCGATGCCGCGGAAACACAGCGTCGGACCGAGCTCGCTGCCCTCGCCAGTGTGGTTGTAGACGACGTCCAGGATCACCTCGATGCCGACGCGGTGAAAAGCCTTGACCATGGTCTTGAACTCGGTCACCTGCTGACCGAGCGCCGCCGACGCGAAGCGAGGATCGGGCGCGAAATAGCCGATCGTGTCGTAGCCCCAGTAGTTCGAGAGCATGCCGTCGACGAGCCGCCCGTTCGAGTACGCGTGCTGAATCGGCAAGAGCTCGACCGCCGTGACACCGAGCTCGAGCAGGTGGTCGAGGATCGGATCGGATACCAAGCCGAGATAGCTGCCGCGCAGGCGTTCGGGGACCTGCGGATGGAGCATGGTCATGCCGCGCACGTGGCACTCGTAGATCACCGTGCTCGACCACGGGGTTTGCGGCGGGCGGTCGTCGCCCCAGGTGAACGCCTGATCGACGACGACGCACTTGGGCACGTGCGGTGCGCTGTCGGTTTCGTTGAAGCTCAAGTCGCCGGCGGCATCGAGCAGTTTGTAACCGAAGGACTGCGGCGTTACGCCGATCGCTCCGCTGATCGCGCGCGCGTAGGGGTCGAACAGGAGCTTGTTCGGGTTGTAGCGATGACCCTGCTCCGGCGTGTACGGCCCGTACACGCGATAGCCGTAGAGTTGACCGGGGCGCACGTCGGGCAGGTACGCGTGCCAGATCCGGTTCGTGCGCTCGGGCAAGACCACGCGCGTCTCCGCGCCGCTCTTCGCGTCGAAGAGACAGAGCTCCACCTTGCTCGCGTGATGCGAGAAAAGCGCGAAATTTACGCCCTCGCCGTCCCAGATCGCCCCCAGCCGATGCGCGTCGCCAGGCCAGACTCGCATGTTCACAACGGCGTCACGCGCAACAGGTGACCGACCTTGTCGCGCGGATCGAGCCGCACGTAGTTGCGCCGGCCGCGCCACACGTAGCGCTCGTTGGTCAACAGATCCTCGACCTCGAAGGGCTGATCTTCACCGAGCCGGAGATCCTTGAGCGGCACCGTGACCATGGTCTCGTGGGTCGAATACGGGTTCAGATTGACGATCACGAGGAGGTCGTTGCCCGGCGCCGACTTGTGATAGGCGATGATGTTGGGCTCGTCGCTCGGGAAGAACTTCAGATTGGCGAGCTTTTGCAGCGCGGCGTTCTCGTGGCGCAGGCGATTGAGGCGCGCGATGTCGGCCTTGATGTTGCCGGGCGCGGCCCAGTCGCGCACCGAGATCTGATACTTCTCGGAGTCGATGTATTCCTCGCTGCCGGCGTGCACCGGCACGTTTTCACACAGCTCGTAACCGCTGTAGATGCCGTACACGGGCGCGAGCGTCGCCGCCAGCAAGAGCCGAATTCGAAACGCGGGCCGGCCGCCGTGCTGCAGATACTCGTGGAGGATGTCCGGCGTATTGGCGAAGAAATTCGGCCGGAAATACTCGGGCATCCCTTCCCCATCCAGACCGCTGAGCTCGGTCAGGTACTCGGTCAGCTCCTCTCGCGTATTTTTCCAGGTGAAATACGTGTAGCTCTGAGTGAACCCGAGCTTGGCCAGACCCTTCATGCGCTTCGGCCGCGTGAACGCCTCGGACAGGAAAATCGTCTCGGGGTGCCGGCGCTTGACCTCGCCGATCACCCACTCCCAGAACGCGAGCGGCTTGGTGTGCGGATTGTCGACGCGGAACACCGTCACGCCGTGCCGGATCCAGAACAAGAAGATCTCCAGGCACGCGTTCCAGAGGCCCTTGCGGTCCTCGCACCAGAAGTTGAGCGGATAGATGTCCTCGTATTTTTTCGGCGGATTCTCCGCGTAGCGGATCGAGCCGTCCGGACGAATGAAGTACCAGTCCGGATGCTCCTTCACCCACGGATGATCCGGCGAGCACTGGAGTGCGTAGTCGAGCGCGATCTCGAGCTTCTCCTTCTTCGCGCACTCCACCAGGTGATCGAAATCCGCGAGCGTCCCGAGCTCGGGATGAATCGCGGTGTGCCCGCCCTCTCTGCCGCCGATCGCCCACGGGCTGCCGACGTCGCCCACTTCGGCGACGACGTTGTTGTTCCTGCCTTTGCGATGAGTGACGCCGATCGGATGAATCGGCGGCAAATAGATCACGTCGAAGCCGAGCGCCGCGAGCTCCGGCAGCCGCCGCTCCACGTCGCGAAAGGTGCCGTGAAGCGCGGGATCGGTGCTCTGCGAGCGCGGAAATAGCTCGTACCACGCACCGAACGCGGCGAGCCTTCGATCGACCACGACCTCGAGCACGCGGTCGTGGCGGGTGACGTCGGCGGCGTCGAGCGGGCCGTGGATCAGCGGCAATAGATCTTCCGAGAACGCCACGCGCAGGCGTTCGCTCTGCGGAAGCTGCGGATTCGCGAGCGAACGAGCGGCCGCGTGCACGGTGGTCGCGGCTTCACCCGCGAGCCGCTCCGCGGCCTTCTGGAGCAGCGCGGCGCCCTCCAAGAGCTCGACTCCCAGCTCCTGCTTGGCAGCGACCCGCTTCTCCAGGTCCGAGCGCCAGCTGCCGTACCGATCCGGCCAGGCCTCGACGGTGTAGCGCCAGCGCCCGACCCGCGAGACCTCGAAACGGCCGCTCCAGCGATCGGGCGGATACTGATACTCGAGCGGTGTCGATTGCCAGCCCTCGTCCCCGGGACCGCTGTAGACAATACGCGCCGCGATCGCGTCGTGGCCGTCCTTGTAGATGTCGGCTTCGACCTCGATCACGTCCCCCAGGACGCGCTTTACAGGATGCCGCCCTGCGTCGAGCTCCGGCGTGACGTGTTCGATGACCAGACGCGGGAGTTTTTCGGCGCTCAACGTGCGCGGAGTCTCGTTTTGCCCACTTCAAACGTCAAGCACGCTCGCAAGCGTTTCAGGCTGGGAACTGGCCGCGTGCACGCCGAAAAAAGTGCGAAATGGCCGTAATTTGCCGGGCGCGACCGCGGGCGAACGGGCCGGACGCGACGCGAATGCCGTGATAGGCTTTCTCTTAGTGTCCGTTCCGTCCTTGGGTGAAGACGCGTCCGCAGGCGGAGTTGGGGCTAGTCATCTCGGCCGCTACGAACTCGTCTGCGAAATCGCCAAAGCGCAGCTCGGCGCGCTCTGGGCTGGTGCGGCCGACGGGCAAGCCGTTTTCGTGCGACGCGTGGCGCTCGGCACGCCGCTGACCGCCGCTCTGCACGAGCGCCTGATTGATGCCGCGCGCTGGGCCGCCAGCGCCCGTTTGCAGGGCTTTACGCCGGTGCTCGACGTGGTCGCCACCAGCGACGAGATCGGCGTCATCAGCGAGTATCGAGACGGCGAGTCCTTACGGGCGCTCCTGCGCCAGGCGAGCTTCAAACGCACGCCGCTTCCCGTCGGCGTTGCGCTGCGGATCGCGGTCGACGTGATTGACGGACTCGAAGCCGTGGAGGGGCTCGAGCGGGTCACCAGTGCCAGCCTCTGGCCGGACAGCGTGATCGTCGGCACCGACGGCGTGACCTCGCTGCTCGACCTCGGCGTGGCGAGCGTGATCGCCGCCGATCCCGCCTGGTCGGCGCACCCGGAGCTTGCCAGCTACTCCGCTCCCGAGAAGCTCGAAGACCCGGCTTCGGTGAACAGCCGGAGCGACGTGTTCGTCGTGGGCATCCTGCTCTGGGAGATGCTCGCCAATCAGCGGCTGTTCACCGGGCTCTCGGCTCCCGCGGCCCGACAAAAGGTGCTGACGGCTCCGGTGCCGCGGCTCGACGCGTCGAAAATCGGCGCCTCGGTGAGCGTCGATCTGGCGGACATCGTCGAGCGGGCGTTGAATCGCAACGCTGCTGCGCGTTTTTTCGACGTCACCGAGCTGCGGGCCGCGATCGAAGCCGCCGCGGGCAGCTCGATCGCCGCGCCGGAAGAAGTCGGGACGGCGCTGACCCAGGTCTCGGGATCGCTGCTCGGCATCCGGCGCCGAGCGCTCGACAAGGCGCTCGCCGCACCCGCCAACACGACGCGGCTTCCGGCTGAAACGGTGCAAAAGCTGCGCGGCATTGCCGCGAATGCGACGTTGCTCGGCGTGGCGCCGCTGGCGAGCGGCTCGGCGCCCTCGCCGTCGAGCCCCGTCGCTTCGAAACCCCCAGCGCCAACCGGCACGTTGCTCGGCGTCCCTGCCCCGACCCAGGACGACGCTCCGCGGCGACTGCCGCCGCCCCCGCCTCCGCCGCCGCCTCGACCCCCGCCGGGACGCAGTTTCACTCCGGGCAACGGCATAGGGGCCGAGCCGCGTGCGCTCGCCGGGCTCCAGCCGGACGCCGACGAGCAGCTGCTCGACGATCTGCTCGACGACGTCAAGCACTTGCCGAAGCTCACACCGCATCCGCCGGCGCCGCATCCGACCTTGGGCATGACCGCGCCGCTCGGAACGATGTCGAATTCCGTCGCGCCCGATTCGGTCGACGCACTGCTCGAAAGCGCGCGATCGCGGCCGCCAGCTCCCCTGCCACGAAGCTCGCCGCCTCCGCCGCCGCGAAGCGCTCCGCCTCCGATGGCGCAAACCGCGCCGTTCGGCACCGACGCGGCGCTCTACGGCTTCGGTGTCGCGCCGCCGCAGCCGGTGCCATCGAGCATCCCTCCAGCGGGTTTTGTCGGGCAGCCGGCGAGCGACCCGCCGCCCGCCCCGCCCACGCGCATCAACCTGCGCAACCGCAAGATCGTGATCGGCGTGGTGGCAGCGATGGCGCTGTTCCTGACCGTCGCGATCGTGATCGGAGCCGTGCGCTCACGGAGCGCGAGCAAAGACGAGGGGGATCGCCCGTCGAAGACCGCGGCGGCTGCGCCCAAGAAAGACTCGGCGGAGAAGCCGAAATCAGAGGCCAAGCCCGCGAGCACGCCGGCGAGGGGTGCCGCTCACCCAGCTCCGAAGAGTGCCGCGGTAGCCGCCAAGAGCAGCGACGAGGGGAAAGCTGACAAGGACGAGGACGAAGCGCCCAAGGCGACACCCGCCAAGGCCCAGCTCGCGCAGCGTTCGGCTCCCGCCGCGAAGGGCGTCAAGTTGACGCCGGCGAAGGCCAAGACAGCCGCCAAGGCCCCCAAGAAGCCGGTCGCGAAAGCCAAGAAGCCAGCGGCGGGCAAAGCGGCCAAGACCAAGCCAGCCAAAGCCGCCAAGAACGCCAAGAGTGTCAAGGCCGCGCCGAAGAAAAAACCGGCGTCGAACAAGAAAGCCGCGTCGAAGAAGCAACGCTGAGCTCTGTCGCGAGTTCACTGGCTTGCCACACCGTGACCCGACGCCTCGCGAAGGGCCGCGCGAGACGGGTACAGGGCCCCGGCACGGGCAATGCTTTGTTCGTGAACATGGAGCTCAGCAAACACTTGAACCGGCTGCGCTTTTGGCGTGACTCGCGCCGTGCGCACCGCGATCTCGAGCTCGCACGTTCGGAGGTCACCTCGCTGCTGCGGGCGGGCGCCGGCTCCGGCGTCACCAAGCTCGGGCCGCGGCCCGAGAAACGCCTGGTCCTTTACGAGCTCGAGACCTGCCCCGATTCACGGCGGGTGCGCGAAGCGCTGTCGATGCTCGATATCGACGTCGACATTCGCCCCTGTCCGAGCGGTGCCGAGGTGCACCGCCGCGAGCTCGAGAGTATCGGCGGCAAGCCCGAGATCCCGGCATTGCTCGACCCGAACACGATGGCGGTCGTGCACGGCGCCGATCCGATCATCGAATACCTGTTCGTGTGTTACGGCGCCGGCAAACCGCCCCTGTCGCTCCGGCTCGGCCCGCTCGCGGCGGCCACCAGCCGGCTGGCGAGCGCAATGCGCGGCAAGACTCCGTCGCTCCGGGCCGCCGATCGGCCCGAGCAACCGCTCGAGCTCTGGAGCTACGAAGCCTCCCCCGAAAGCCGCCTGGTGCGAGAAACCCTCTCCGCCTACGGCCTTCCCTACGTGCTCTACAACGCCGCGCGCGGATCGCCCAAGCGCCGCCGGCTCGCCGCGCTTTCCAACGGCCGCGGGGTACCGCTGTTGATCGATCCGAACCGCGACGTCGTGATGCACGGCGCGACCAACATCCGCGCCTACCTCCGAGAAACCTACGCGCGCCCGGCCATCGCCGAACCGGTGACGCCGGACCCGATTCGCGGCGACCGCGCCAGCGTGCACTGATCCAGTCACTCGAAGCGCAAGGCGTCGATCGGATTCAAGTGCGCGGCCCTGCGCGCCGGATAGAAACCGAACACCACGCCGATCGCCATCGAGATCCCGAACGCGACTGCGATCCAGAACGGCGAAACCACGAACGGCCATCCCATGGCCGAGGCGAGCGCGGCTCCGGCCGCGATTCCGAGCGCGATTCCGATCAGGCCTCCGGCCGCCGAAAGCACCACCGCCTCGACCAGGAACTGGAATAAAACCTTGCTCTCGCTCGCGCCAATCGCGAGCCGGATCCCGATCTCGCGCGTGCGCTCGGTCACGGACACCAACATGATGTTCATGATGCCGATGCCCCCGACGAGGAGCGAAACGGCGGCGACGTTTCTCAGCATACTGGTCTGCCCACCTCGTGCACCACCGCGGCGAAGCTTCGATTGCGAAAGGCGTCGACCGTGAACGCCGCCTTCTGCCCGACGCGAATGCCGCCGATGTCCGCTTCGTCCACCGCGGCGTGGACCTGCATCCGGCGCAGATCCTGCGCGATCGTGAACAGAGTGGGAGCCTGGAGCGTCGCCGCCACGGCTTGACCGACGTCGACATTTCGCGAAATTACCGTGCCGTCGACCGGTGAACGAATGATCGAGTGTTCGAGATCGAGCTTGGCTCGTTCGAGCTCGGCGCGCGCTTCGGCGATCTGCGCGTCGTTCGAGCGCACCGCGCCGCCGGCCTGACCGTACGCCGTTTCGGCTGCATCGAGATCGGCTTCGGTCCCCACCGACTCGCGCCTCAGGTTACGTGCACGATCACGCGCGATTTTCGCGCCGACCGCCGTGGCGCGAGCACTTCTCAGGTTCGCCTCGGCCTGGGCCAGCTGCGCGCTCGCGAGCGCGACCGCGTTGCGGAAAAGCGCGGGGTCGAGCTCGACCAGAATCTGACCCGCTTTGACCCTGGAGTTGTAGTCGGCGTGAAGCTTCCACACGATCCCGGAAACCTGCGCGCCCACGGGCGAAGTGATGACGGGCTGCAGCGTCCCGGTGGCAGTCACGCGCTCGGTGATGTCCGCGCGCAGCGCGGTCGCAGTCCGGAACGATGAAGCCGAACGGCGAGCCCAGGCGGAGGCGGCGATGCTGGCGAAGACGACGACCAAAACCACGATCGCCGCCGCGAGGATGCGCCTGCGCCAGCCGCTTGGAGACAACTTGTTCACCTCGCTTCAGTCGCGGACGTGTCCCGCAGCAACGATCGTGCCCGCTGCCAGCGCCCGCGAGGCGACCGGCAACGCCCCGAGGCCGTGGAGTCATTGGGCAGTGGGGAGAATTCGGGCGCCCCGGTGCCGGAGCGCTCGAACGTGGCGGAAACGCACGCTTGCCCGCGTCCGCTGCGGTCGATTGCGCGGCATACGCCGTGCAATCACGCAGAGCGAAGGAATCCGCTGGTTTCATGCTCGATCTCACCTTGTTTTACGCGATGGCGTTGATCGCGATGTCGTGCCTGGCCTCGTTGCTGGCGTGAGTGACGATCGCGCCGCGTGCCGGCGCTGTAACATCGCGCTTCTCGATGGCACCCAGACCGCGAAGGCCGCTCGGGCGCGTCGCCCTAACTGCCTTCTTGAGCGCGGGGACGGCGGCGGCCGTCGAACCCTGGAGCGACGACGATCCAGCCGAGCCCCCGACCCGGCACGAATTCGACGACTACGGGCTCACGGCGAGCGCGGAGTACCGGGCGAACTGGTCCTACGTCAATCCAATCGCCCTCAACGGCGCGCGCAACCGTCGCGCCAGCTTCATCGAACACCGGCTGCGTCTCGACACGGCGGTCGACTACGACGAAACCGTCGCGATCGCGCTCTCGATCGACGGACTCAACGGGACGTTGTGGGGCGACAACGCTACCTTCGGCGAGCCCGCTGCCAACGCCGGCGTTCGCGGCGCCACCTCGAATCCGAACAACGTGAAGCCGGCGATCGGCTACCAGGCCGGCGATCCGCTCGACCCCGACAGCTACGGCTACGTGCTCGTGCCCAGCGAGCTCTTGCAGCTACGGCGCGCCTACGGGGAAGTGGCGACCTCGATCGGACTTTTTCGGATCGGCCGCCAGCCGGCCATCGACGGCACCGAGATCTTGTTTGCCGACGGAGACGGCCGGCCCAATCGCTTCGGCTACAGCAACGACGGCGATTCGAGCGATCGCATCCTGTTCGCGACCAAGCCGCTCGAGGTCGTCAAATCGGTCGACCAACGCGACCCTTCGCGCGATCGCGGCCTGTTTTTCGCGATCGCCTACGATCGGGTCGCGAGCAGCGAGATCCGCACTTTCGGCGATGATCTCGACGGCGTCGCGAGCCTTTTGCGCTATCTGGATCCGCGCCCGGCCCAGCGCCGCACGCTCGAGCTCCAGGCGATGTACCTCTACCGCTGGCAACGCCAGTTCGACACCGATCTGCACGTCTTCGAGGTGCTCGCGCAGGGAAGCGTCGAACGCTTCAGCGTGGGCTTCGAGGGTGTTCACATCGGCGGCGGCACGCGCCAGATCGCCGAGACGCTGGCGCGCCTGCAGCCCGCGCAACCAGTAGAACGCCAAAGCATCGATCAGTGGGGCGCGCGCGCCGTGGCCCGCTGGGACGAACCGGCGTGGACGGCGTACCTCGAATTCGACTTTGCCAGCGGCGATGCCGATCCCGATCCGAGCACGCCGCTATCGCAAATGAACTGGGCGCCGGATTCGAACGTCGGACTCTTGATGTTCGAGCGCATCCTGGCGTTCGAAAGCGCGCGTTCCGCGGGCAGCAACAGCGCGCTCTTGCAGACGCTCGGGGCGCCGCCGGACGCCGCAGCATTCGTGGCCACCCAGGGCGCGTTCACCAACGCGCTCACGATTTTCCCGCAGTTCGACCTGCGCCCGATCGACGAGATCCTGTTCCGCAGCGGCGTGCTGATGGCGTGGACCGCGGCGGATCTGGTCGATCCGATCAGCTCGCTCAGCTCCGGCGAGCTCGTGAACTACAACGGCGGAAAGCCGGGCAATTTCTACGGCGTCGAGCTCGATGGGCGCTTCCAGTGGCGCTACGAGGAGCACTTCCTGTTCGACCTCGAGGCCGCGCTGCTTTACCCCGGGAACGCTTTCGAG
>Ga0111538_10014423_pt1 | contig 10411 bp, 3 predicted proteins | sample SoiMethybrSBSTD1_FD_79669 | JGI IMG/M metagenome (GOLD analysis project Ga0111538, IMG submission 79669) | Bulk soil microbial communities from a Populus tree surrounding site in Tennessee, USA - Soil MetaG P. TD hybrid SBSTD1 (version 2)... | ecosystem: Environmental > Terrestrial > Soil > Tree... | reverse complement strand
CATCGACGTTCGCGCTGGCCGGGCGAGCGGGGACGGCTGGGACGCGACCGCCCCGACAACGGATGCCGTCGACGCGATCTCGCAGCTCGCCGATGCCGGGGTCACCACATTCGAGGTGACCGCCATCGACCGCGACGGTCTGCTGCAGGGTCCGGACCTCGACCTGCTCCGCCGTGCGGTGGCCCTCGACCGCGGCCGCATCATCGCCTCGGCCGGCATCGCCTCGGTCGAGGACCTCGCCGCCGTGCAAGGCATCGGGTGTGCCGGCGCGATCGTGGGACGGGCGCTGTACGAGGGTCAGCTGTCCCTGCACGAGGCGCTGGGGGCCGTCGAGACGGCCTGACAGCGAGGCTGGACGGCACTGGTACGCTCGCCTCGGCCGTCCTCGCATCCGGCCGGTGCCGACCACGCACCTCGGGGCGGATGCGCTTCGGCCACCGTGGGGAACACGCGATGCCCGTCGCGTCACCGTTCGCCGCCCGTAGTGCGCCGTCGCCGCTTGCCCTGCGGCTTGGGTCACCCGCGCAGGGCGACATCAGCCTCTTGCGCAAGGCGTCGGGTGGGAACGTCGTCGGCCGGGTCGTGGAGTTCGCGAGCGGGAACGACCCGATTGTCGAGAAGCAGCTCGACGGTACGACCACGGACGACATCCGGGTCGAACTCGGCATGGCGATGTCGAGCGGGCTGTTCGACTGGATTGCCGACTCGTGGGGGCCGAACCCCCCGAGCCTCGACGGCGCGGTGCTCGGCTGCGACCTCACGTACACCGTGCACAGCGAGCGAGGCTTCGTCGCGGCGCTGATCTCGGAGACGGTGTTTCCAGCCCTCGACGCGGCATCGAAGACGACCGGCTACCTGGGCCTTCGCCTCACGCCCCGCGCGGTGCTGCCGACCGTGGATCCCGGGACGAAGCTCAGCTTCGGCATCGGCGTCAAACCCAAGCTCTGGCTCAGCTCGGCCTTCAAGCTCGAGATCGACGGGATCAACGCGTCGAAGGTGAGCCGCATTGCGCCATTCGTCGTGCGGCGCCCGATCGAGGTGATCAGTTCCGGCGGCACGACGACGCTGCAGGCCGGCATGGTCGACTTCCCGCCGCTCCGGATCACCCTGTCGATGGCCGGCGCTATGGACTGGTTCGACTGGTATGAGGACTTCGTCCTCAACGGCAACAACGGCCCGGCAGCCGAGCGGACGGGCACCATCCGCCTGCTGGCGCCGAACCTGCAGAACGAGATCGCGAGGGTAGACCTCGCGGGTCTTGGCATCTACCGGCTCACGACCGACAAGGACGAGGACGCGCCCCCCGATCAGATTGCGCGCGTGACAGCGCACCTCTATTGCGAGCAGATGACGCTCGTGCCGGGAGGCGGCCCTTGACCGACTTCCGGTTCGGCAACGAACGCGTCGTGGGGATTTCCGGGCACGGGATCGCCTTCCCCGGGCGCAGGTTCGGACCGTCCGGTCCGCACCGCCATCACTGGCTGATCCGGCCCGAGGACCTGCTCGTCTTCGATGTCGGGTGGGTCAACCTGCGGCTCGTCCCGGGCGACGATGGCGCACCCGCCCACCTGGTTCGGAAGGGTCCCGGCGACGCGTTCCTCATCGTCACCCTGCCGCCACAGCACGTGACGGAGATTGCGTACTTCACGACGGCGCCCGAGTTCGAACAGAAGCCGCTGCTGTCAGCCCAGCTTGCCGGCCAACTCCTGAACGCCGCCCTCGTCGAGCAGGCCACGCAGAATCCCACGCCCACGCCGGAGCAGGTGCTCGGCTTTGCGAAGCTGGCGCAGACGTTCGCACTGCTGCTCCCCAAACAGGATCCAACGGAACCGGAGACGCCGGAAGACCCCCCGATCAAGTCGATCATCGCCGGCTGGTCGCGCCTCGCCTTCAAGCTCCCCGAGGACGCGCCGCCCATCGAGTGGACGAGCGACGGGGTTCTCACGGCACTCGGCGATCTCGAGCTCAACGTGGCGGCCAACGCGTTGCCGCCACGGCCGCCGCTGCGCGAGTTCCGGCCCGAGCTCGGCATCCAGACCGGACCGAACATCGTGGCCGTCGCGGCGGATGAGCTCCCGCCGGCCGCATCCGCCGGTCCGACCACGGTCCGGGCGTTCGCGCGCGCACGCCGCGGCCAGCGAACAAGCCTGCATGCGATCGGCCTGGTCGATCTGCCGGCATCCGCGGCGCTTGGGTCAATCGCGGATGTGGTGGGGCCGGACGCCTTCATCCGTCCCGAGCTGTTCCGGCCGAAGCCTGCGCCGCCCGGCTCGAACCAGACCGCGATCGAGCTTCCCTGGCGGGTCGTGCTGTCGCCGAGCCGCGAGGGCGCCTGGTTCCATTCACCGTCCGCGGTGTCGGGTGAGACCGGCCGGACCGAGCTGTGGCACACGAGGCTCGGGTCACGGGACAATGGCGACGTCGCCCGCGTCGATCCGAAGCGCACGCTGCGCGCAATCTGGGCGTTGTCGCCACCGGGCAACCAGCAGATCACGACGCCGAGCAACCCGTCCGACGAGGTCGACGTGCCCGTCCAGGACGACACGGACCCGTTCCGCGCGTCGCTCAACGAGCACGACCGCCACAACGTCGTCCATCTGAGCTCGAATTTCCGGTTGCGCAAGCCGCCGCCGTCGAAGGGCTGGTTCGAACCGACGCCCCTCGACGTCGACCACATGGCCCTCTCCTCGCTTGGCGGCTGGCTCGACTCGCGGGGAGTCTGGGAGGGAGGATCTCAGCCGCTCGGCCTCGAGGTCGAGGAGTGGCGCCACCGCGCCACATTGGGCCGCGACCACTTCGTCCGCATCGTCATCACCGGGCGGCTGTTCCCGCTCGGCCACCGCGCCTCCTTGGTCAAGGTGACCGAGCGGCGCTTCGAGCCCGATCACCCGGGAAACCCTGCCTACCTCCGCCAGCGCAAGTTCATCATCGTCCGCGAGCCGCTCCGGACCTATCGCCAATCCGGCTGGAAGTTCGAGGACCCGTCCGACCCGCGCGACGGCGAGCAGTGGGATCTGAAGCTGCCGTTCACGGCCATCCGCATCACGACGCGCGTCTCCCCGCTGATCGACCCTCCGGAGGACCACGGGACCGACCCGTCCGACCCGCAGGGCGCGTTCTGGCCGTACGTCAAGGGCAAGCCGTTCTGCTTCGGGGTCGTCGCGACCGACCTCGACGGCAGGCCGGTCCCGATGTCGATGCCGCTCATCTTCGTGGGCCAGGACGCGACCGACGAGAAGTACATCGACTCCATCGTCCCGACCAGCGTCGCGGACGCCTACATGACCGACACGTGGCCGAGCCCGGGCAGCGGCCTGCTGGCCAAGGTGCCGGTCGGCGGCCAGCTCATCGCCTGGGCCGAGTCCGACGCCCCGGACGACACGACCTTCGCGACGCAGACGATCACCTTCGGCGCCGAGGTGCCCGCGGAGGAGGCGTACGACAAGCTTCCCCCGCGAAGCCCGCGCTTTCTGCCCGTCGTGCGGACCGCGCAGATCGACGTTCCGGCACTGCAGAAGATCGCGGGCACGAAGGCCGCGGCCGACCTCGTGTACGACGAGACGTACCTGCACAACTGGTTCGGGGCCGGGAACGGTGGCCAGGTCTTCCTCGCCCGCGATCCGGCCAAGCCCGCGCTCGGCGTGCCCTTCAGCAAGCAATCGGCTCGGTCCGGCGGGCTTGTCGCGCCGGACCTGTCGCTGAGCGGGCTGTCCCGCATCACCGGTCCGGTGTCCGGGGACATTAAGACGGCGGCCGAGTCCGCATCGATGGACCCGACCGTGTGGTTCAAGGATGTCCTCGACGGGGCCAAGCTGTTCGGCATCCTGAGCCTGGGCGACATCATCGAGGAGGCCGGCTTCCACGAGCTGGACAAGCTGCCGCGGCTGATGGGCGGGGCGCTCGACCAGGTCCAGAAGCTCGTCGCCGACATGGAGCGCCTGCACACGCTGCTGCAGGGCATTCCCGGCCCGAGCGTTGCCAACCTCGAGTTCCTGCTCGACCAGCTGGTCGACCCGGTGACCGGATCGATCGCGCAGCTGTTCAAGGGCGGCGAAAGCGCGACCGTGTGGGGGCAGATCCAGCTCGTCCAGGCGGCGGTCCAGACCCTGCCGGGTGCCCTCGGGCCGGACATCACGGCGGGACCGCGGAGTGTCCTCACCGAGGCCGCCGAATCGCTGGATGCGGCGATCGGGGCGTTCGGGGACGGCCTCGGCCTGATCGAATCGTTCGCGAACGGCGACATCCTGCCGGAGGCGGTCAGCGCTCGCTTCGAGTGGCGCCCGGTGGTCAGGGAGTGGCCGTCGGGCACCCCGGTCTTCATTCCGAATGGCGACCGAAACCTGCTGCTGTCGGTCGAGGCGAGCGGCGAGACGATGACCGTCACCTGCTCGCTGGACGACTTCAACCTTGACCTGGTCGTGCTCATCCTCGAGTTCGAGCGCGTCCAGTTCCGGACGCGGGCCGGGCAGAAGCCGGAGATCGACGTCAAGTTCGTCCGGTTCGCGTTCGCCGGCCCGCTGTCCTTCATAGAGACCCTGCGCCAGGTCATCCCGCTCGACGGCTTCTCGGACCCGCCCGAGGTGTCGGTCACCGAGGAGGGGATCACCGCCGGCTTCACGATGGGCCTGCCGAACCTCGCCTTCGGCGTGTTCAGCCTCGAGAACCTGAGCCTTGGCGCCGGCTTCACGATCCCGTTCCTCGGCGAGCCGATGAGCACCTGGTTCCGCTTCTGCGAGCGCGAGAACCCGTCCCGCCTGACGGTGATGATGTTCGGCGGCGGCTTCTTTTTCGGGGTGACGGTTGACGCGAAGGGCCTGCAGGTTGCGGAGGGCGCGATCGAGTTCGGCGCCGCCATCTCCGTCGACTTCGGTGTCGCCTCGGGCAGCGTCTCGGCGATGGCCGGGCTGTACTTCAAGATCGAGTCCGACAACGTCACCCTTGCCGGCTACTTCCGGCTGCGCGGCGAGGTGGAAGCACTCGGCATCGTGTCGGTCTGCATCGAGCTGAACCTCGAGATGAAGTACGAGACCGGCAGCGGCAAGTGCGTCGGCACGGCGACCATCAGCATCGACATCGACGTGACGCTGCTGAGCACGACGATCAAAATCAGCTGCTCGAAGAAGTTCGCCGGTTCCGGCGCCGATCCGACGCTCGGCGAGATGTTCGACATCACCCCGACGGCCACGTCCGTGGACTGGGACGCCTACTGCGGGGCATTCGCGTGAGGACGGCGCCATGATCCTCGAGAAGGCCATCTTCACGGCCCTGCCCGACGGCCTGGACAAGACCAAGCTGCTGCGCCTCTCGGTGCACATCGCGCCGCGGCTCACGACCGACGACGGTGACCCGACCCCGCGCCAGCTCGGCGAGTACCCGGCGTTCCGCGAGTGGGCCGCGCACGTCGCCGAGATGCGCTGGCACGTCGAGTTCTTCGATGGGTCGTCGACGACGACGGCAGAGGGGATCCCGCAGTCCAAGCCCGACCCGAAGCTGTGGGGACGCCTCTTCCCGCCGGACACGTTCGTCCGGCCGCACGCGTTCGAAGATCACTCGAAGAAGACGTTCCACAGCTTCCCGGTTCGCGAGGTGCTCCAGTTCATCGAGTCGACCTATGCGAGCCTCTCCGCGGAGGGCCCGGACCTGCCGTCGATCGACGGGCCGAACGCGCTGACCCAGGCCTTCGGGCCGCTGGCCGGGCTCACCAACGTGATCAACGACAACAAGTCGTTCTGGGACGAGGTCGGACGTGCCAAGGCAGCGCTGCCCCTGTCGGAGCGCCCGGATGGGCAGGTCGCGCGCGACAACGTGTCGGGCTCGTCGGGGGCGGCCAACGCGCTGTTCGAGGCGTACCGCTTCTACCACCGGCCGGGCGACATGCGGCCGGAATTCGACCCGGCGTTCGACCCGAAGTTCGTCGAGCCATCGCCGAAACCGCCGGACTTCGACTTCCACGAGGTGGTCGCGCTATCCGCCGACCACCCGCAGGTGGCTCGCAAGCTCGGGTTCGTCGTCGACCTGATCGTCCAGCTCGAGGACCCGCAGGCGCACCTCGCCGCCAGCGGCGCGGTCCGTGTCGTGCCCGACGGTGACCTGCCCGAGAGCCCGCCGCGGACACCGTGGACTGCATACGACCTGGAGGGTCGCTGGTTCGGGACGAAGCCCAAGGACGCATTCAACCTCGAGCGCGGCCTCGTCCGGCTGTCGCGTGAATTCTGGGACCTCTTCCAGGTCGACGTCGACGGCGCGGCGCTGCAGGCGGTCGGGATGGGCGACGTGCTGGCCCGGCTCACCGATCCGCAGCAGCGCAACTTCGAGACGCCGCCGGAAACCGGTGCGCCGGCACTTCGCTCGGGCGGTTTCTCGCTTGCCCGGCAACGACGCGCCGACGGTCTGCTCGAGCTGCTCAAGGAGCACCGCGATCTCAACGACGACCTCGAGCAGAACATCGACACGGTGCTCCACCTCGAGGACGTGCTGCGCGGCTATCGCGTCGACGTGTTCGATGACAGCGGCGCCGCGGGCGCGCGCTGGTACCCGCTCCACGATCGGATCACGACGCACGTCATCGGGCTGCCGGGGGCCCCGAACCCGATCACGCTCGAGCCGATCCGCGACGAGGGCTTCGTCAAGAGCACGGCGGCCTCGAGCGAGCGCGATGACCACCCGAAGCCGTCCGACGACCTGTACCTCCACGAGACGGTCGTCTCGTGGGATGGCTGGTCGCTGGCGGTGGCGCGCCCGGGCAAACGGATCGTCGAGCCCGGCGAGGGCGAGAACGGCGGCGCCAGCCCGCTGGCCCGCTACACGCCGGGCGACGGTCAGACGCTGCCGCTCCTGTCCACCGTGGCCATCGCCCCGAAGACCCTGCCGATGCTGCGGGTCGGCCACACGTACCGCGTCCGCGTGCGGACCGTCGACGTCGCCGGCAACAGCGTCCCGTTCAGCGAGAAGGAGCTGGCCCCGCTCGAGTCGGACCTTGCGTCGGAGGCGCAGCGCGCGGTCCGTTTCGAGCCCGTGCCGTCGCCGACGGTGCTCCGCCGCCACCTCGACACCGAGGGCGAGTCGCTCGAGCACTTGGTGATCCGCTCCGATGGCGGGGTCAGCGCCAAGGACTACGGCGCGCAGCACTCGTACGCGGAGGACTCGCAGCGCCACCTTGCGCCACCGAAGGGTTCGATGCAGATGGCCGAGTTCGACGGCAAGTTCGACACCCAGATGCGCGGCACGGCGGCGCAGGTGCGCTCGGCGCTGCGGACCGCGCTGCGCGAGGAGGGGACGTTCCTCGACCCGAAGATCGTCAACACCACCTCCGGGCTCAAGGACGACGACCAGAAGACGATCAGCGTCCACCCATCTGGCCCGAATGGCGCGAAGTTGCCGACGACGCGCGGCAGCGGGCTGTCGGGGGACGAAGCCGACTTCGAGAAGAAGATCCCGGGCGCGTACGCCTACTACCCGGATACCTCGGTGATCCTGCCGTACCTGCCCGACCCGTTGGCCGTCGGGATCGCCATCGTCGGCTACGACGTGAGCGGCGCGGAGGTGCTCTCGCATGTCCAGGCGTTTTCGGGCACGTGGCCGAAACTGGCGCCGTTCCGGGTCCGCCTGTCCGAGCTCGTGGCACCCGAGCCGCCCGCGCCGCCGACACCGCCGACGATCGGGTTCACTGCCGGCGTCCTCGAGATCCGTTTGCCCAAGGCCGCCGTGATCCGGGCCAGGCTGTCGTCGGTCTTCCCGGACGGTCGCCTCAAGGACCTGGCGATCTGGGACTGGACGCCCGAGGCCGACCGGACGCCCGATCTGGAGAAGGCCGCGGCCGGTGGGCGGCACTGGATGCTCACGCCATCCCGCGCGTTCATGCTGACCCATGCGGTCCAGCGGCCGCTGCTCGTGCCGGACATGACGAAGGTGACGGTCTCGCGCCTGCTCGGTCAGACGTTCGCCACGTTCGACGGGCCGATCGCCAACCACGCTCGGAGCACGGGCCGGCTCGACGTCTTCGGGCACTGGACCGAGGACGTCGACTTGATCACGGACGCGCTGCCGAGGATGGCCCGGACCGGGACGGCGGTCGTCCACAGCGGGCAGGCGTTCGGCTTCGACATCGGTCCGACCGAGGACAAGGCCGACGTGACGGCGGTGATCGGCACGAGCGAGCGCCTGTCGCGCCACGAGTTCGCCGATACCAAGCACCGGCGCGTCGTCTACCACAGCGTCGCGACGACGCGCTTCCGTGAATACCTGCCACTGGCGATCGCGGCGGATCCGCCGTCGATCCAGCGCGAGGAAGCGTGGCACGACGCCGAGGAGGCCTGGCTCGAGCCGCTGGTTCGCGAGATCCCCAGCTCGGCGCGGCCGGCGATCCCGGACGTGGTTCAGACGTTGCCGAGCTTCCGCTGGGAACGGCTCGACGAGGGACCGAAGCGGACGCACGTCCGTCACGGCAAGGCAGTCCGAGTGTGGCTGCGCCGGCCGTGGTTCTCATCGGGCGACGGCGAGCAGCTCGGGGTCGTGCTCGAGCCGGCCGTCCGGCTGGCGCCCGGCTGGGTCACCCCGTTCGACGTGATCGACCAGGCAATCTCGGGGTTTGCGTCAGCGTCGAGGACGCCGGCCAAGGCCGCCCCGTCGCGCGCCGGGACGCGCGCCACTCGAGGTACAGTGCCCGGCTCGTTCATGGCTGCTCCCGGCAGCGCGTTCGTCGCCGGCCAGGCCTCGCTCGGGGCGGCCAAGCAACCGAAGAAGAAGGCCTCGCTCAAGCTCCCAGGCACGCTCACGCCCGAGGCCATCCACGCGATGCTGCAGCCCTACGTAACCCGCTGGGGCAGCGACCCGGTGTGGGCCTCGAAGCTGCCCGAGCTCCCGCCGATCGTCGCGGATTTCCCGGCGCGGATCTCCGACCGCACCGGCCTGACGCTCGACGAGGTGTCCCCGCAGGCCAAGGTGAACGTGGCCGGCCACGAGGTGTACTACGACCCGGTCCGCGAGCTGTGGTACTCGGACATCGAGATCGACAACGGCGACTCCTACTACCCGTTCGTCCGGCTCGCGCTCGCGCGCTATCAGCCGGTCTCAGTGAACGGGGCCCACCTGTCGCGGATCGTCATGGCCGACTTCATGCAACTGCCGCCGGACCGTACCGCGATCGCGGAGCTCGGGCAGGGGGCCGTGCAGCTCACGGTCCGCGGTTACGGTGGCGAGAACATCACCGGACGCCTGTGGTCGCCGATCTTCTCCGACATCCTGTTCGACCCGGACGCTGCGCCATCGCCCAACACGGAGATGCGGGCGGTCCTCCAGCGGCGCCCGAAGGAGATCCCGGGCGATCTTGGCTGGGAAGCGGCCGGACCGGAGGTCAACCTGACCCCGGACGCGCAGGGCTTCTACGTGACCTGGACGGGCACCATCGGCGTCGCCGTTACCAACGACGACGCGGATCTGCGCATCCTGATCACTGAGATCGAGACATTCCCGCGGGACATGCTCCCCAGCGACCCGCCGTACATGGTCTCGCCGCGCGACCACCTCCGCGAGCGGGTCGTCTACGCGGACACTTTCGACCTGTAGCCGGCCGACGCCAGGGCCGCGACCTGGCCAGATTCCCACCCGTGGGCCCTGAGGCCACGTCGCGAGGCGCAACCGGCCCGATTCCATCGGATTCTGGGCGTTTCCATGGCCAGATTCCCGCCTGATGGGAATGTGGCCGCTTCGTCGGCCCCCTTACCTGACCCCAGTTTCCGTGGATGGGAATGTGGCCACGCCAGGGCGAGGCATCCGGGCCGTCGGGCTCAGTGGCCGTCGGCCGCCAGCTCCTTCTTGTGCTCCTGGATGATCCGCTCGGCGAGGTGTGACGGCACATCCTCGTAGTGGTCGAGCGTCGCCGAGAACGTGCCGCGGCCCGCGGTGATCGAGCGCAGCTCCGTCGCGTAGCTGAACAGCTCGGCCTGCGGGACGTGTGCCGAGATCACCTGCATGCCGCCATCGCTGTCCATCCCGAGCAGCCGGCCGCGCCGCCCGTTGAGGTCGCGGTTGACCTCGCCCATGAACTCCTCGGGGACGCGGATCTTGACGTCCATGATCGGCTCCATCAGGGCCGGGCTGGCGTTGTGGACCGCCTCCTTCAACGCCATCGATGCCGCGATCTTGAACGACAGCTCGTTCGAGTCGACCGTGTGGAACGACCCGTCGTAGAGCGTCGCCTTGAAGTCGGATAGCGGATAGCCGGCGACGACGCCCTCGGCCGCGGTCTCGCGGATGCCCTTCTCGACGCCCGGGAAGAACTGGCGCGGCACCGACCCGCCGACGACCTTCTCGGCGAACTCGACGCCGCCGCCCGGGTTCGGCTCGAGCGTGATCCACACGTCGCCGAACATCCCGTGGCCGCCGGTCTGCTTCTTGTAGCGCCCGTGGGCCT
>Ga0111538_10014422_pt1 | contig 10411 bp, 10 predicted proteins | sample SoiMethybrSBSTD1_FD_79669 | JGI IMG/M metagenome (GOLD analysis project Ga0111538, IMG submission 79669) | Bulk soil microbial communities from a Populus tree surrounding site in Tennessee, USA - Soil MetaG P. TD hybrid SBSTD1 (version 2)... | ecosystem: Environmental > Terrestrial > Soil >... | reverse complement strand
GGTGCGAGCGGCGGCGCGGATGGCGGCGTTCATCCCGGGTGCATCTCCGCCGCTTGTCAGGATCGCGATCTTCCTCGTGGCCATGCTATGGCGCGGACATTATCATGGGCACCCGCGACGGGTTCCCAAACCCTCCCGCGATGAGCTCAGACAAGCAGAGCTCGTCCTCGCTCACGCGATTGCATGGCGTAATGTCAAAGATGGCCCAGCAGCAGCCGGCGAAGAAGGCGCCGCCGCCCAACTACATCACGCCGACCGGCTACAAGCGGCTGGCGGATGAGCTCACGTTCTTGCACACCAAGAAGCGCCCCGAGGTGGTATCGGCGCTGGCCGACGCGGCGGCCGAGGGCGACCGGTCGGAGAACGCGGAGTACATCTATCGCAAGCGCCAGCTGCGGGACGTCGACCGACGGATGCGCTTCCTGTCCAAGCGCCTGGACGATGTGCGGGTCATCGATCCGCGCGCGCAGCCGCATCGCGATCGGGTGTTCTTCGGCGCCACCGTGACGGTCGAGGACGCGGAGGGCGAGGAAGCGACCTACCGCATCGTCGGCGTCGACGAGACCGACGGCGCCGCCGGCGACATCTCCTGGCAATCACCCGTCGGTCGGGCGCTGCTCGGCAAGTCGATCGGTGACACCGTGACCGTGCGCTGGCACGCGGGCCTGCGCGAGCTGACCGTCGCGGAGATCGAGTACGTCTGACGCCGATAGATCCCCGTCCCCGTCCCCGCCCTGTCCCCGCCAAGCGCGGACAAGACGAGGACGAGGTACGAGGACGAGGACGGGTGTGGGGTGGAGGTCAGTTGCATGTGTGGTTGGGAAGACAGGTGCTGCCACCGCCGCCGCAGTCGGCGTTGGTGCGGCACTCGACGCATGACATCGTCGCGAGGTCGCAGAAGTCGACGCCGCCGCGGCCGCAATCGTTGTTGCCCTGGCAGCCGTCGACGCACTCGCGCGCCGGACCGCACACCTCGCCGTTGTCGCAGTGGGTGTTGAGCACGCACTCGACGCACGCGTTTCCCGCAACGTCGCAGTGCTGGCCGTTCGGGCAGCTGGCGTCCGTCATGCAACGGACGCAGACGCCCGCCGTGGTGTTGCAGACACCGGGGGCGCACGGCGTGTTGTTCGTGCAACCTGCGGCGCAGCGATGGGTCGCCGTGTCGCACATCTGATTCGCCGGGCAGTCCGCCATGGTCAGGCACTCGACGCACCGGTGGGCGACCATGTCGCAGCGATCGTTGCCGTTGCCGATCTGCGCGCACTCGGCGTTCGTCTCGCAGCCGCGGCAGCTCCCGCCTTCACAGAACGGGGTCACGCCACCGCATTGCGCGCGGGTCGTGCAGGTGGCCGCCCCGCCGCCGCCGCCCGCGCCCGCCGCGCCACCCGCCGCGCCGGCACGCCCCGCGCCGCCGCCCGCCCCCGCGACCGCACCGCCCGTCGCGCCGCCGCCTGCGCGGCCACCCGCCCCCGCCGCGCCACCCGCTGCGCCGGCGCGCCCCGCGCCGCCACCGGCCCCCCCGACCGCGCCGCCCGCCGCGCCACCGCGGCCCGCGCCGCCACCCGCCGCCCCGCCGACCGCGCCACCCGCCGCCCCGCCGATCGCACCACCCGCCGCGCCGGCCGCGCCGCCCGCGCCCGTCGCGCCGGCGACGCCCAGCGCGCCGCCCGTGCCCGTCGTGCCGGCGTCACCCGCGGGCGCGCCCCCGCCGCCCCCGCGACCAGCGACGGCGCCCCCACCGCCGCCGCCGCTTCCGCCGACGCCCGTCGCCGCCGGGCTGCCATCGCCACCACAGGCCATCACGAACGCCCCCAGAAGAGCGCAGCCGAGAAGCGTCGAGCGTTGGGTCATCATCATGCGTCCTTGGTGCCGCGAAGCGCGTCCCTGGTTGAAAGCGATCAGCCGACGATGATCCCGGGTTCGCAGAAGCCTCCGAAGCAGAGGCCGGAGCAGCACTGCGCGTTGCTCGTGCACGCGCCGCTGATCTGCGTGCAGCTGGTGGTCGGCATGCCACAGGCGCCAGCCGTACAGCTGCTCGAGCAGCAGCCCGCGTTGTTGGTGCAGGCGCCGCCGACCGGCGCGCACGGCGTCTTGCACAGGCGCGTGGTCGGATCGCAGATCCCGCGGCAGCACTGAGCGTCCGACGTGCACGCGGCGCTTTCGCCGCGGCAGGTCTCGCCGCCGAACATGCAGCGCTTGGGATCCATGCTCTCGTCGCAGACGTCGGTGCAGCAGCCGCGGCCCGAGCCCGACGTGCAGGTTTCACCGGTGGGCCGGCAGTTACGGTTCGCGAGGTCGACCTGACACTCGCCGCCCTGACAGATGTCCGAGCAGCACTCGCCGTTCGTGGCGCAGGTTTCGCTCTCGACCTTGCACAGTCCGCCCCCGCACCGTCCGTTGAAGCAGCCGAGCGAGCAGCAATCCAGTGCCTTCGTGCACGCGACGCCGTCGCTGAAGCAGGCGTTCGTGCACTGCACGACGCCCGCTTGCCCCGGCACCGGCGCGCAGCGCGCGCTGCAACACTGCGCGTTTTCAGTGCAGTCTGTGCCGGGCCCCTGACACGCGCCACCGCCAGGTCCGACGCCGCCCGAGCCGCCCGAGCCGCCAACGCCGACCGTACCCCCACGCCCGCTGCCCCCATCGCTGCTGCCGAGACCCGGCGCGGCCGCGCCGCCGCCGCAGGAGGCAAGGAGAGCAGTTGCGACGAGACCGATGAAAAGTTGTCCGCGATTCGGGATCGTGTGCATGCCCTACCGTGTTCGCCGGGCGCGCGCCGGTTGAAGCAATCGTCAGGGCACGCGGCAGATCGGCGCCTCGACGCCGTTTGGACGCGCCTCGGAATCGCACGCGAACCCGCGCCCGAAGCCGGCGCAGTCCGCATCCACGCTGCAGGTCACTACGCATACGCCGCCCTCCTCATCGATGCAGACCGATCCCGACGGGCAGTCGCCGTCGGTCGAACAGGAAACCGTGCACATGCCGCCCGGGAAATGCCGCTCGTTGTCGAGGCACTGTTGCTCACAGTGCGTGTCGGCGGTGCACGCCGCGCCCACGAGGGTGCTGTTCGGTCCGGCGATCCCGCCGCCACAGGAGACGAGGGCCGCGAGCACGAACCAGACGGTTGCCAGAAACATGCGGATATTGGTGCGCATGTCCCGATGGTGCCGCGAGGCCTCCGCGCGGTTGAAGGGATCGCCACCACGCCCGTGTTACGCTCGGTGCCGCGTTGATCGCGCTTCCCGCCGCCCTCTCGTTGCACGCGCTGCTGGCGCTGCAGGCGCCCGCGGCGCCGCCGGCCACGGCCGGGGGCGCGCAGACGATCTTGTGGTTCCGATCGGCCGACACGGCCACCATCGATGCGCGCGCGCTGCTCGATGCGGTCGCGGTCTACACGCGCGATCTCGGGCTCGCGGTGCAGGCCGCGCCCGAAGCCGCCCCCGTGCCGGCGGACGCGTCGGCCGCGACCGCCGCGACCGCCACCCTGCGCGCGCAGGGCGCCCGACTCGGATTCTGGTGCGAGCTGCGCCCGGGCGCCGACGTCGCCGTTTTGACCGTCGTCGCCCCGGACGGGCATCTGGAGCTTCACCTCGTCGAGCGGACGGGCGCGCAAGAGGCCGAGCTGTACCGCGCGATTGGGCTCAAGCTGCGCAGCGTGCTGACCGGGACCGCGACGCCGGAGCCCGCCCCACCCCGCGCACCGCCCCCCGCCACGCCGCCGCCCGCGGGCGCGATCGCCGCCGACGCCAGCGTCCGCGCGGAGGCCGCACCGCCCGCGACGCTGGCCCGTCGTCCGTTCGTGGCGGTCGGCTATCGGGTGTCGATGCCGTTCGACGCCGCGTCACCCCGGCATGCGCTCGCGTTCGAGGGCGCGCTGCCGATCGGCCGGCTGCTGGAGCTCGCCGTCGGCACCGCGCTGGGGCCGCGGATCGAGGAGCGGGTGGGCACCGACGCGCTCTCCGTCTTCGACTGGCCGATCACCGCCGGCGCGCGGATCGTCCGACGCCGCCCCGGCGTCACCTTCGGCGGTGGGCTGTTCGCGGCCCTGCACCTGCGCTGGGCGTCCGCGACGGGAACCGACGCCGGGACGGCGCAGAGCTCGACGTCGTTCACGGCCGGAGCCGGCGCGGGGGCCGAGGCGCTCGCCCGCATCCGGCTGACCGGCGCGCTGGCCGGCGAGCTGCGCCTCTACGCCGAGGTTCCCCTTCCGACCACGAACTACACCCTGCGCGGCGCTCAGGTGGTGGAGCTCGGTCCCCGCGTCGGCCTCGGTCTGGGCCTCGCGTTTCCGGCCCCGTGACGGGCATTGCCGCGCCGCGGCTCTCTGATCCGGTCCCCTCGCCCCGCGAAGCGGGGAGAGGGTTAGGGAGAGGGGTCTGCGTCGACCGGAGTTTCAACCAAACCGCCCTCTGGCGGTACCATCGGGATGTGGAGGACCCGCGCGGCGCCATGCCCCCGGCTGCAACCAGTGACGATCCGGCGTTGGTCGCCGGATGCCGCGCTGGCGAGGCGACCAGCCTGGAGCAGTTCTTCGTCACTCACGTCCACTATGTGGAACGGGTGATCTCCCGTCTGACCGGGCCGACGCCGGATCTCGAGGACCTGGTGCAGACGACGTTCATCCAGGCGTTCCAGAGCTTCGGCCGCTACCGCGGCGAGGCCAGCCTCAAGACCTGGGTGACCCGCATCGCGGTCCACACCGCGCTTCACCAGCTTCGCTCGGGTGTGCGGCGGGCGGTGCCGCTCGAGCTCGTGTCGGACGCCGACGAGCCCAGCGACCCCAGCGACGCCCCCGATCAGCAGGCGGCCAGCCGGCAGCTCGCGCGCCGCCTGCACGCGCTGCTCGATCGCGTCGCGCCCAAGAAGCGCGTCGCGTTCCTGCTCTACACGGTCGAGGAGTACTCGATCGAAGAGGTGGCGGCGCTGACCGAAGCCAGCAAGGCGGCGACCAAGTCGCGCATCTGGTTCGCGCGGCGCGAGCTGATGGCGATGGTCCGCGGGCAGGCGGATCTGCAGCAACTGATCGAATCTTCGGGGGCACAGTCATGGCGATGAGCTGCGGTCAGGTTGGTCGGCTGTCCGTGGCGTCCGCCGGTGGCCACGCCACCGAGGCGGAGCGCCTCGAGCTGGAAGCCCACTTCGCGACCTGCGCCCGCTGCGCCGCCGAACACGCCATCGTGCTGGGAGCGACGCGCGTGCTGCGTTCGGCGGAGCCGGGCGCCCTGTCTTCGGCGGCGCGCGACCGGGTGCGGCGCGCGGCACTGGCCAAGCGGGCGCACGCCCCCGTGACGGCGCGGCGCATCGGCTGGCCGCTGGCGGGCGGCGCGGTGCTGGCGATGGCGGCGGCCGTAGCGATCTGGATCGGCGTGCGCAAGCCGGCCGAGCTGTCCATCGTCGGCGGCGACGTGACCGTCGCGGCGGCGCCCGCGGCGTCCGGGCAGGAGCCAGGCGGCGCGGTACAAGCGGTGCTCGTCCGCTCGGGTCGGGGGGGCGAGGTCAGGCTGGCCGACGCGTCCACCGCCCTGGCGCCGGCGACGGAGATCGTCTGGCGCCACGAACGGCGCGTCGTCGAGCTGCGCGAGGGCTCACTGACCGTGGATGTCGCGCACCGTCCCGGGCAACACTTCGAGGTCCACACCCCACGCTTCGTCGTCGAGGTGGTCGGAACGCGGTTCTCGGTCGACCTGGCCGGTGTCCGCACGGAACGCGGGACGGTGCGGGTGCTGTCGCTCGACCGCAAGCTGATCGGCACTCTCGAGGGCGGGCACTCCTGGACGTTGCCCACGCCGCAGGCGGAGACGCCGCCGCCCGCGCCCGCCGAGGCGCCGGAGCCGCCCACCACGCCTCCGGCGATCGTCGCCGCGCCGGCGCCCGGGTCGTCGCCGTCGGACGACGGCTCGGTGATCCGTCTCGGTCGGGCGCGGCGCGCGCTGGCGCGCGGCAACGCGGGCGAGGCGCGCCGCATCGTCAAGCCTCTGTTCGGGCTGGGCCGCGACGTCGCCGCCGAGGCACGCGCGATCTACGCGGAGTCGTACCTGAGCGAAGGACGCTACGCGGACGCGGTCGCGGGCTACCGGATCGTGTTCCGCGACTTCCCGCACACGCCGCAGGCGGAGAGCGCGCTCTACGCAGTCGGGCAGCTCGAGAGCGAACACGGCCGCCCCGGCGACGCGGGCGCGACGCTGCAACTCTACCTGGCCCGCTATCCACACGGCCGCTTCGCCAAGGAGGCGGCGGATCGCCTCGCCCGGCTCCCACCGCAACCACGATAAAGATGGACGAGCGCATTCACCTCCCTCTCCCGCTTGCGGGAGAGGGACGGGGAGAGGGCAGGCCGCCCGAGACAACCTCGGCGCCGGAGCGCGGCCCCCTCTCCCTGACCCTCTCCCTGCTCCGCGGGGCGAGGGGACCGGAACTGCTGGCGATGCTCATCACCCTGATGCTCGCCACCGCCTGCAGCCGCAGCATCAACCTGCTGCCGCCGCGCGCCGATGGGAGCGTCGCCGGCGACACCAGCGTCACCGGCGACACCAGCGTCACCAACCCCTTCTGCAGCGGCCTCGGCGATCCGATCCAGCTTCCCACCGCCACGGGCCCGACCTGTGCCGCCGCGCTCGCCACGCGCGGCCACCGCTTCGCGCTCTGCTCGTGCGAGAGCGTGAGCGCCCCCGCCCGCATCCGCACCGATTCGTTCAATTCACTGAACATGCCCCTGTTCGAGGAGACCGGCGCGGCGATCGGCATCGGCGGCAACCTCACAGCCAGCGCCGAGGTGCGCGCTGGCGGCGCCCTCTACGTCGCAGGCGCGGGCGGCATCGACGTGTCCAACCAGCTGCGCACCGAGGCTTCGCTCCGCGTCGGCGGACCGCTGACGATCCGCGACGACAACGCGGACATCGGCGCCGACGCGTACGTCAACGGCAACGTCACGGCCACCGGCAGTGGCCGCGTGCGCGTCACCGGCGCGGTGCACGTCCCAACCAGCGCGGTGCTCACCGGCGTCGAGTCCACGGGGAGAGTGAACGAGACGGCGGTGGCCGTGCCGCCGCCCTGCGACTGCGGCGCCGGCTTCGTCGACGTCGCGGCCGCGATCATGGGGGCCGCCGCGGCCAACGCCGACGCGGCGATCGGCCTCCAGCCCACGGCGCTTGCGGACGTCACCACACCGACGACCATCGCGCTCCCGTGCGGCGTGTTCCACCTGGCCGAGATCGACGCCGAGGCGCCCGTCACCCTGATCGTGCGGGGACGCACGCTGCTCGCGATCGCCGGCGATGTCACCGCGCGCGCCGGCTTCACCGTCCAGCTCGATCCGTCCGCGGAGCTGGATCTGCTCGTCGGCGGGCAGCTGATCGTGACCAGCGGCGGCAGCTTCGGTACCGACGGTGCCGCCCCGCGCTTCCGGGTCTGGGTCGCCAGCGCGACGACCGTTCTCTTCGACGGCGCGCCGGCGATCAGCGGCGTCATCCACGCGCCGGCGGCGCTCGTGACCGCACCCGGCGGCCTCCCCCTCTCGGGCAGCCTGCTCGCCCGCTCCGTCTCGATCGGCGCGGACTCGGACCTGCACTTCGACCGCGCCATCCGCCAGGCGGGCACGATCTGCAACGAGCCCGCCGCCGCCCCCGTCCCCTAGGCGGAATGCCGTTCGGTGAAGGGCCCTTGGTCAAGGGGCCTCGGGCCTCGGGCCTCAGGCTTCCGGGGGAAACATCTGCCGTGCCCCGGCTGGCTATGGCCGCGTGATCAGTGCCCTGCAGGCGGAGGTCCGAGGCCCGAAGCCCGAGGCCCTTCAACCGACGATCAGTTCGTTCAGCGGCGTGGTGTCGTAGGCGGCGGGGCCGATCGCGGTGAGCGGGACGTTCAGGATCTTCGCGATGCTGAGCAGCAGATCGGCGTGGTAGCGCAGGCCCGCGGGGTTCGTGTACTGAGCGCCGCCGAAGTTGATCGAGCGCGGGTAGTCCACCACCGTGCCGCGGTTCAACTTGCCGGCGCCGCCGCCCGCCAGCACGAACGGCATGTCGAAGTGGTCGTGGCTGCTGCCGTTGTCCACCTCGGTGCCCCAGACGATCAGCGCCTGGTCCAGCAGCGAGCCGCCGCCCGCCACCGGCGTCTCCTTCAAGCGCTTCAGGAGATACGCAAACTCCTCTGCGTAGAACGTGTTGATCTTGGTCAGCTTGTCCCAGACCACTGCGTTGGCCGTCAGCTGCTGCGCGGTCGGATTCGTCGAATCGTCGACCGGCCCCATCACCGTCCCGTCGTAGTGGATCAGGCTCTCGTGGTTCGGCTGGGCGTGGGAGACGTCGTGGTGCTTCTCGTTGATGCCCAGGAACGCGCCCGGCGTCCAGTTGCTGAGCGCCTGCGACCACTGCAGGCTGGCGGTGCGCGTGAGGTCGCAGCCCAGCGACGCCACCAGCACGTCGATCATGGAGCGCGAGCGATCCCGGTAGTAGTAGCCGCTGTTGCTGGTCACGGACGGCTTGGTGCAGGACAACATGCGGGCGTTGCGCAGCCGCGTCTGGACGGCGTCCCACCCGGAGCGCAGCGCCTCCAGGTGGGTCTGATCCTCCGCGCAGAGCCGCGGCTTGATGGTCGTCAGCTCCTGCCCGAGGTGCGCGAACACCTGCTCGCGCAGCATGTCGTTCCGCGCCACCGCCGGATCCGTCATGCCGATGCCCGCGAATAGCTGGCTGGCGGCCGCGGCCGCGTCCTCGCGCGGATCGATCGGCACGCCCGCGCCGTCGAAGATCATGCGGTTGTTCCGGGTCCGGTTCGTCTCGTCCTCGTTGGTCATCACCCGGAACTCGAGCGTGGGCCGCACCCCGCCCAGCATCGGGCCGACGATCTGGTCGATGCTGGGTCCCTTGCCCCCCGACCACAGCGACTCCATCCCGCCCTCGTGCGTCCCGCCGATGTCGTCCGCGGACTTGTTGCGCAGGCCGTTGACGATGGTGATGTAGTCCTTGTACGGCGTGAGCGCGGCGTTGAACGCCTGGTTCATCATGATGTTGCCGCGCTCGGGCCCCAGCTTCTTCGCGCCCCAGGTGTGGCGGACGACGCCGTTGCCGCTGAAGCACAGGATCAGGAAGCGCTTCGTGTCGGTCTGACCGTACCCGGGCAGCGCCCGCAGGAACGGCAGCGCCAGCGCGCTGCCGCCCGCCGCCGCCAGGAACCTCCGTCGTGTCATCTTGAGCTTCATCGGCAAGCCTGCCCCGCGAGCACGTTGTTGCGATGCGAAAACGCGTAGCTCCCCGTGACGGCGACCATCAGCGCGCGAATGCTGAATTGCCCGCCGGCGAACGCATCCCACGCCGCCTTCAGCGAGCAGGCGTCGCCCGCGCCCTCGTCGCGCCCCAGCGCGAACCGCGAGGCCTGCACCGCGAAGCACTGCTGGACATATTCGGTCGTGGACAGAAGCTGTTGCAGCTCGTAGGCCCCGCTGAACTGCCCGGTCACCGGTGACAGCGGGCCCTGGACGATCTGACCACTGACGTTGACGGGCTTGCCGTTCTCGACGTCACGGTAGCGGCCGATCTGGTCGTAGGCGTTGAACGCGTAGCCGATCGGATCCAGCCACTTGTGGCAGCCGGCGCACTCGGCGGCGCTGGTGTGCGCGTCGATCGCCTCCTGCGTGGTCTGGTTGGTGGCGACGGGGACGTTGCGCTCGACGCCCGGCGGCGGCGCCGGAATGCGATCGCACAGCAGCTGTTCGCGAACCGCTTTCCCGCGCAGCACCTGGGACGGCTTCTGCGGGTGCGCGTTGACCGCCAGGAACGCGGCCCGCGTCAGGATGCCACGGCGGTTGTCGGGCAGCTGGGTGGACGCGAACGCGGTGGCCGGGGCGGACACGCCGTAGAGCGCCGCCAGATCCCCGTTGACGTAGGAGGTGCTCGAGGTCAGGAGCTGCGCGAAGCTGGTGGCGCGGTTGGCGACCGCGTTCTCGAACACCAGCGTGATCTCGCGGGCCATCGCGTCGCGAAGCGCGGGCGTGAACGCGGTGTCGTCCCGCGAGATGCGCAGGATGTCGGCGATCTCCAGCCACTGCAGCACGAAGTCGTCCAGCATCGCCAGGCCGCGCGCGTCGGACAGCATCGTCTCGGCCCGCTGCGCGATCTGCGCGGACGTCGCCAGGGCGCCCGAATCGGCGGCGTCCAGCAACGCCTGGTCGGGCACCGAACGCCAGATGAACGCGGCCAGGCGCCCCGCCACCTCTTGCGGCGTCAGCGCGGCGGCGTCCGTACCCGCCGTTCCCGTCTCGATCATGAACAGGAAGCGCGGCGAGAGGAGGATGCTGCGGACCACCGCCTCCACCGCTCCGTTCGCGTCCAGCATCTGCCTGACGTTCGTGTGCAGCGTCTTCAGCGCGGTCGAGGCATCGGCGTCCAGCGTGCCGTGAAAGGCGCGCCGGGCCAGCGACAGC
>Ga0111538_10014421_pt1 | contig 10411 bp, 7 predicted proteins | sample SoiMethybrSBSTD1_FD_79669 | JGI IMG/M metagenome (GOLD analysis project Ga0111538, IMG submission 79669) | Bulk soil microbial communities from a Populus tree surrounding site in Tennessee, USA - Soil MetaG P. TD hybrid SBSTD1 (version 2)... | ecosystem: Environmental > Terrestrial > Soil > Tree... | reverse complement strand
GTATCGGGATCGTCGGCGCCGGCCACGTCGGTGCGGTCTGCGCCGTGTGCCTGGCCTCGATCGAACACGACGTGACCGTGATCGACGTCGACCGGGAGCGGATCGAGATGCTGCGTTCCGGCGTCGCCCCGTTCGTCGAGCCCGGCCTGGGAACGCTGCTGGAACGGTCGCTGGCGACCGGGCACCTCGCCTTCGAGGTCGACGCCGAGGCGTTGTCCTCATCCGAGATCGTGTTCCTGTGCGTGAACACCGACAGCCGGCCGGACGGCTCGGTCGACCTATCTCCCCTCGAATCGGCCGTGTCCACGATCGCGTCGATCGATGGATCCGACCCCGTCCTGGTCAACCGCAGCACCGCGCCGGTCGGAACCGCCGAGTACATCCGATCCGTCACCGCGGAGCTTCGGGGACGCCCCATGCGCGTGGCGGTGAACCCCGAGTTCCTCGCTGAAGGCACGGCGGTCCGCGACTTCCTCAGGCCGGACCGCATCCTGGTCGGCGCGTTCGACGACGCCGCAGTGCGCGTCCTCGCCGACGTGTACGAACCGATCGTCCGGGGCCGACTCCCCGCCGCGACGAGGTCGGCGGCGGACGCGCCTGAACACGACGGGCCCGTACCGTTCCTGGTCTCGGATCCGGCCAGCGCGGAGCTCGCCAAGTACGCGGCCAACAGCATGCTCGCGGTGAAGATCTCCTTCATCAACGAGATCTCGGCGATCGCGGAGCAGGTGGGCGCCGACGTGACGAAGGTCGCCGAGGCGGTCGGCCTGGACGAGCGGATCGGCCGGCACTTCCTGCGGGCGGGGATCGGCTGGGGCGGCTCCTGCTTCCCGAAGGACATCGTGGCCTTGCAGGGCATGGCGGAGACGCGAGGCCTCACCGCGCGGATGTTGCGGGCGGCCAACGACATCAACGGCGAGCAGCGGACTTGGGTGACGCGCACGCTCCACGCGCACTTCAAGACCCTGTTCGGCCGCCGCGTGGGCCTCCTCGGCCTCGGGTTCAAGGCGGGGACGGACGACCTTCGCAACGCGCCGGCGCTCGAGATCGCCGCGCAGCTCGCCAAGGCGAACGTGAGGGTGAGGGCGTTCGATCCGGTCGTGCGGTCGGTCCCGCCCGCCTATCGGGAGCTGATCGAGATCGTGGACGACACCGAGGAGCTGGCCCGTGGATCCGACGCGCTCGTCGTCGTCACGGAGTGGCCGGAATTCCTCGAGCTCGACCTCGCGAGGCTCTGCCGCGTGATGCGGACGCCGCTCCTGCTCGACGGTCGGAACCTGTTGGATCCCGAGGCCGCGACCTCGGCCGGGCTCACGTACGTCGGCGTCGGCCGTGGTCAGTACGACGCGACGGCCACCTCGAACGACGCTCGATCGAGGGGTCCGGCGGACGAGGTCGCACTCGAACGTACGAGCGACGTCGCCTGACCGATATCCGGCCGGGGAAGCCGGCGCTCAGTAGGCGCCGTGCCCGCGGAAGACGGCCGGCACGGTCCGCAGGATGATCCCGATGTCACCGAGCGGCGACCACGAAGTGGCGTACTCGTACTCGAGCTGCACCCGCTCCTCGTAGGAGACCTCGCTGCGTCCGCTGACGGCCCACTTGCCCGTCAGGCCGGGGCGCACGGACAACACGGGTTCGGCGAGCGCGCCGAAGTACCGGAGCTCGTCGTCCATGACGGGCCGCGGCCCCACCAGGCTCATGTTCCCCACGAGGACGTTCAGGAGCTGCGGGAGCTCGTCCAGACTCAGCCGGCGGAGCACGCGCCCGACGCGGGTCACGCGCGGATCGACGCGCAGCTTGCGCCACTGCTCCCATTCTGCCCGAAGCGACTCGTCGCCCTCGAGCGCGGCGGCGAGGGCGGCATCGCTGTCGCGGACCATCGTTCGGAACTTCACGAGCGAGAACGGCTTGCGGTTGCGACCGACGCGCCGCTGCACGAAGACCACGGGGCCGGGAGACTCGATCGCGATCGCCAACGCGATGATCAGGGCGAACGGCAGCAACACGACGATGAGCACGAGGCTTCCTATGACGTCGATCAGTCGCTTGAGCGCGTGGTGCCGGCGAGGCCTGGCGAGAGCTGCGTGTGCCGCTGGGACCGCCTCCGGCACGGCCACGAGACGAGGTACGGTCTCGCCCAGTTGGGCATGCGGCCGAACCTCATCCGAGGGGATAATCCGCGCTGGGTTGCTCATCCGGTTCTCCGTTACGTCGCTGTGGTGTCGTTGCGCCCTCGCCGGAACCCGGCGAGCGGGACACGACCGACGCTACGCAGGATTCGCGTAGGGAACATCGAACGGTCACCGTAAGTTCACCTACGACTTGCGAAACGTATGCAACGCAAGGCCATCGCGCGAGCGTTCCGGGCATGATGCATCTGACGCAGGCTCGTCTACGTCAGGCCCCGGTGTCATGCGTAGCGGCTATACGCGCTTCTTCACATGTGGAACGCAAGCCTCGTCGCCTACCTTCGAATGCGTCCGTACGAACCGCAACGTAGACCCGAAGGCCTCGTCATGACGCTCGCTCAGACCTCAGATCCGCCTACGGCGACCGCATCGCTCCGAGCCGCGGACGGCCCCGCGCCGAGGTTCGCCCATGTCGTCACGCGGTACCTGCGCGGCGGATCCGAACGCCGCGTCTGCGACATCGTCCGCGCGCTTCCAGAGGTCGAGCACCACCTCTTCGTCGGCGCCGAGTCCGACGTCGACCTCGCGAGGGAACAGGTTCGCTGCGATTCGCTCACCGTCCTGCCCTCGCTGGTCCGACGGCCGCACCCGTTTCACGATCCGTCGGCGCTGGCCGGGCTCGTCCGGATCCTGCGGCGGGACCGGTACGACCTGATCGTGACGCACCAGTCGAAGGCCGGGGTCCTCGGCCGCGCGGCGGCGCGGGTGACCGGCATCGGGGCCGTGCACTGCCTGTCGATGCCGAGCTTCGGACCCGGATACCCGAGCTGGCAGAGCCGGATGTTCCGGTTCCTGGAGCAGCGCCTGGAGCACGGCACGCACGCCTTCGCCGTCGTGGGTCACGACGTCGCCCGCCGATATCGCGACATCGGCATCCCGGACGAGAAGCTGCACGTCGTCCGCTCCGGGGTGCGACTGCCCGAGCGCACGACGCCCATCAGCGACCGGGAGATCCGCCGGCGCCACGGGTTGCCTGCCGACCGCCCGTTGGTCCTGTACCTGGGCAGCCTCGAACAGAGGAAGAATGTCCTCGACCTGCCGCGCGTGCTCGCCGAGCTGGTGCGATCGTCGCCGGATCGGCCGCCCTTCCTCGTGATCGCGGGCGAGGGCCCCCTCGGATCGCGCCTCCAGGACGGTCTCGAGCGTGCCGGCGTCGCCGATTCGGCGGCCTGCCTCGGCTTCGTGGACGACCCGCTGTCGCTGGTTGGGATCGCCGGATGCGTCGTGCTACTGAGCACCGCCGAAGGCGTCCCGCAGGTCTTGGTGCAGGCCGCGGCGCTCGGCACCCCGTTCGTCGCCTACGCGGTCGACGGCGTCGCAGAGCTGCTCGAGCTGGGAGCCGACGGCGTCTCCGTCGAACCCGGCGACGTCGACGCGGCCACGGCGGCAACCCTGGCGATCCTGCGGGGCGCCGGCCGCCCCCGGGGCCTCGGGATCGACCTCGCGTCCTGGCAGCCACACCGGATCACCGAGGACTACCGCGAGGTCTTCACCCGGGTCCTCGCCCCGACGCTCGCGGCTTCGAGCCCGAAGGAAAGGATCCCCTCCCATGTCTGAGCGCACCCAGGTTCGAAACGTCACGCGTCAGAAGGGGATCCGGGTCCGGCGATCGGCGAGGCTGCCGAACTTCATCGTCATCGGCGCCATGAAGTCGGGGACGACGAGCCTGTTCCACTACCTCCAGGCGCACCCGCAGGTGTTCATGTCGCCCCTGAAAGAGGTCGAGTTCTTCGTCGAGGAGAAGAACTGGCGGCGCGGGATGGATTGGTACCGCGCGCAGTTCGCGGGAGCGAGCCCCGGCGCGCTCGCGATCGGCGAGGCGTCCACGGCGTACACCAAATACCCGGAGTACCCGGGCGTCCCCGAGCGGATCGCGAGCTCCCTGCCCGACGCCCGCCTGATCTACATCCTTCGCGACCCGATCGAACGGATCCGCTCGCACTACCAGCACCGCGTCCTGTCCGGCGCGGAGCGTGAGCCGCTCGAGCGCGCCGTCCTGAACGACGAGCGGTACCTGAACTGCAGCCGCTACGCGATGCAGATCGAGCGCTACCTCCCGCATTTCCCGCGCGAGCACGTGCTGCTGATGACGTCCGAGCGGCTCCGCTCGACTCGCGCCCAGACCCTGCGTTCCGTCTACGGGTTCCTCGGCATCGATCCGGATTTCGTCTCCGACGTGACCGACCAGGAGTTCTACCGCTCCGAGGAGCGGGCGACGTACCCGCCGATCGCCTGGTGGCTCCGGCGGACGATCAAGCGCTACGTCCCGGCCGGCAAGCGCGTCAAGGAGCTGATCGATCTGGTCGCCCCGTCCTCCCTGCGGTTGCGCTCCCGTCGTCCCGAGACCAGCAACGGGAGTTCCACGTTCGCGATCCCCGACGCCGTCCGGGCTCGCCTCGCCGAACGTCTCGCCGACGACGTCGGCCGCCTGCGGGACTACATGCCCGCCGACTTCGACGGGTGGGGCATCGCTTGAGGGCGCCCCGATTCGCACCGACGAGCGCACGTCCCGTTCTCGGGAGGGGCCGATGAAGACCTCACCGACGCGCAGCGCGAACCGAACGGTCCCCGGGACCATGCACCGAGACCGGCTCTCGTCTCCCCGCGATCCCATGCCGACCTTCCTGGTGATCGGCGCGATGAAGGCCGGGACGACGAGCCTGTTCCGCTACCTGGCACCGCACCCCGAGGTGTTCATGCCCCGGCTGAAGGAGCTCGACTTCTTCGTGGCGGAGGCCAACTGGGGCCGAGGTCTGAGCTGGTATCGGCGCCAGTTCCGACAGGCCGGCGAGGGGACCGTCGCGCTGGGAGAGGCCTCGCCCACGTACTCGAAGTACCCCGAGTTCGACGGCGTCCCGCAGCGGATCGCGTCGTGCGTGCCGAACGTCCGGTTGATCTACGTCGTTCGCGACCCGGTGGACAGGATCCGATCTCATTACGACCACCGCGTGCTGGTGGGAACCGAGACCGAGCCGATCGACCGGGCCGTCTTCCGAGACCCGTCGTACATCAACTGCAGCCGGTACGGCCTGCAGGTCCGGCGCTACCTGGACTGGTTCCCTCGAGAGCAGCTGCTGATCATCACGTCCGAGGATCTGCGCTGGCGCAGGGCGGAGACGCTCGGACGCGTCCACCGGTTCCTCGGCGTGGACCCGAACGTGCTGCCGCCGACGCTAGATGCGGAGTACTTCGTCACGAGCGAACGCGAGAGCTACCCCGCGATCGTCTGGTGGACGCGCCGCGGGCTCAAGCATCTGGTCCCTCCGCAGCATCGCTGGCGGATCCGGCGATCGATCAACCAAGCCCTGACGGTGCCGACCTGGGTCAGGCGCGCCGTCGGCTCTCGCGAGGCCGCCGAGGCGCCGGGGTCCTCGAAGTCGGTCTCCGAAGAGCAGGCAGAGGTGTCCCCCGCGCTCCGGCAGCGACTCAACGAAGTCCTGCGAGACGACGTGGCGTCCCTTCGGCAACTGATGCCCGAGGGGTTCGACGGATGGGGCATCGCGGCATGAACGAGGAGATGGAGAGGTGGAAGCGATGAATCAAGTGACGGCGATGATCCTGTCGGGGGGGACCGGGAGCCGGTTCCAGGGCTCCTTCATCCCCAAGCAGTTCGTCGAGATCGAGAACCGGCCGATCCTCGCGTACTGCCTCGACACCTACGAAGACCACCCGATGATCGACGAGATCGTCCTGGTCATCAACGCCAAGTACGAGCAGCTCTATTACGACATCTGCTCGACCTACTCCTACCTGAAGGTCCATCGGTTCGTTCCGGGTGGAGCGAGTCGACAGGAATCGGTGGCACGCGGTCTGGAGGCGATCGAGCGGTGCGACGTCGTGGTCGTGCAGGACGGCGTTCGGCCGTTCTCCTCGGAGAAGGCGATCGCCGAGGCCATCGAGGCCGCGCGGCTGCACGGCGCCGCGGACGTGGTCGTCCCCACCCTCGACACGATCGTCGAGGAGCGCGACGGCTTCCTGGTTCAGATCCCGGACCGGACGCACCTTCGCAACGGGCAGGCGCCGCAGGCGTTCCGCTACGACGTGCTCGTGCATGCCCACGAGGAGGCGCGGCGGCTGGGCACCACGAACGCCACCGACGACGCGCAGCTCGTGCTCGCGAGCGGGGGCCGCGTGGCGGCCGTCGAGGGCTCGTTCGAAGGCTTCAAGATCACGACCGACATCGACCTGCTGTTCGCACAGCAGGTCATGGAAGGCCGGCGGAAGGGTCTCCTCGGATGACCCAGTCCCCGATCTCGACCGCGTTCCGCCTCACGCGTCCGTTCAGGATCGACGCGTTCGAGGAGCACGTGGTCGAGCCGGGCGGGGGCGAGCTGCTGCTGCGACCGGTCCGCGCCGGCATCTGCGGCTCGGACCTCAAGCTGTACACCGGAACGCGGGACCGCCGGGCGCTGTCGAAGAAGCTGCCGATCGCGCTGCTCCACGAGGCGGTCGCCGAGGTCGTCTCGGCCGATGGGAGCACCCGCTTCTCGCCCGGGCAACGCGTGGTGCCCTCGCCGAGCATCCCCTGCACCGTGGCGCACCCAGACCGCCACCCGACCGCGGAAGAGGCCTGCTACGCGTGCCGGCCCGGCGGGGTCGGCGACAACTACTGCGTGGACGGCTATTTCCTGTCCAGCAACGCCGACGGGATGGCGCGCACGACGTTCGTCCACCCCGAGTCGTGCACGCTGCCGGTCCCGGAGGCCGTGCCCGAGACGCTGGCCGTCCTGACCGAGCCCCTCGCAACGGTGCTCGCCGGGTTGGAGGTGGCGGATCCCCCCGCCGACGGGTGCTTCCTGGTCCTGGGGAACGGCGCACTGGGGCTGCTGACCGCGATCGCGCTGCGCGCAGGCGTCGGGGCGACGCCCGACCGCATCTTCATGACCGGCCACCACTGGGAGTCGCGACGGGACGCCGTCGCAGGGCTCGCGACCCCGGTCGCCGAAGACGCGGGTGAGGTGGCCGAGACGCTGGCAGGCCGCGTGGACGTCGCGTTCGAGTGCGTGGGGGGAGAGTCCAACGGACAGACCCTCTCTCTGGCGATCGAGCTCCTGCGCCCGGGCGGCAAGGGGATCCTGTTCGGTCCGTCGGAGACCCCGCTCCTGTTCGACACGCGGGAGGTCATCGCCAAGGGGCTGAACCTGCGCGGCTGTAACCGGGCTTCCGTCCGTCACTTCGAGGCGGCGCTACGCCTGATCGCCGACCAGGAGGTCGCCGGCCTGATGGAACGGATCCTCGCACCGAAGGAGTTCGCGATCCGGGGAACCCGCGACCTCGACGAAGCCATGTACCACGCCTGGACGAAGGACGACGTCGGCCGGGTCGTGACCGTATGGGAGTGAGCGACGTGGACGTCAAGTACACGCTGGACGAGATCCGAACGAAGGGCAAACGCGAGATGTTCCGCGCCGGGCCCAGGATGCGGTTCGTGATGCCTCGCATCTCCGTGCGCGTGACCAAATGGATCCTCGACCACGCGCCATCGACCACCGCCAACCAGATCACCCTGGTCTCGGCCGTCCTGGGCATGGCCGCCGGCATCTGGCTCATCCCCACCGGGGTGTTGCCCGCCGTGGTCGCCTTCCTCCTGTATCAACTGCACATCCTGACGGACTACGTCGACGGGGAGATCGCACGCGTGAAGGAAAGCGCGAGCCCGACGGGGGCGTACTACGACCTGATGGTCGGGCGCTATGTGAAGCCGATCGTGCTCTACGGCGCGGCGATCGGTGCATGGCTCATGCACCCGGCCTCGATCGAGGGCGCGATCGACCTCGGGCTCGGAGGCCTGATCATCGCCGGCTTCTTCCTGGACAAGGAGGCGGTCGACGTGTGGTACCGGTCGAACCCCGCTCGCACCGACCTCGAGGATCCGTACGTCGTCCGATCGCAGCACGCGGTTCGCGGCGCACGGCGCGTCCTGATCCGCATCGCGGTCGGCCTGCGCAGCATCCCCGCCTTCCTCACGTATCAGATCGCCGCGGCCCTGCTCCTGGCGTTCGGGGTCGAGGGCGTGCACGTGGGCGATTACTTCCTGACGCCGCGCACCGCGATCCTATGGCTGTTCGCGGTGACGTTCCCGGCGCTCGCGATCCTGCGAGCCATCTACATCGCCCGAACCGGACACATCCCTCGACGACAGGACCTGGTGAGAGACCGATGAGAGCTTCCGAACACACCCATTCGTCCCTGCTGCTCCGCGGCTCGATCGCGTTCGCGCTCGTCGCGGCCGTGCTCCTCACGGGGCTCCCGGCCGCCGCGGCGTTCCCCTCGAAGCTGTCGCCCAACGGACAGCTCGACTTCTCCTACGGCTCTGCCGCGCAGTCGGCTGGCGGACCAGCCACCACCGCGAAGCCCGAGAGCAAGCTCTTCTACACGGGCGACGGCGTCTCGCAACCAGTTCGCTGGTGGGCCGTGCTCGGGACGTCGGGGCCGTCGCCGGCCGCCGGCGTGTGGCTGTTCGAGCTGGTGAACCACGCGTGGGTGCCCCGAACGCAGCTCCCAGGGGCAGATCCGTGGGCCAAGGCCGACACGGTCTTCGACGTCGGGACGCAGACCCTGTACGTCGCGACCCGCGATTCCGCCTCCCCGACCGCGAGCAACCCTAGGCAGAACAGCCTCTACAAGGTCCCGTACCTGGGCAACGGATCGTTCGGCGCGGTAGCGGGCCCGTTCACGATCACCACCAACGACGTCGAGGCGCTCACGATCGCGGTCGACACGACCGGGCGAGTCTGGACGACGTTCGAGCAGGGGAAGAAGATCCAGGTCGGATTCACCGCCGCCGGCGGGACGTCGTTCACGTTCGCGCCGGTGTCGACGAGCAACGTCGAGTCCGACGACATCTCGGCGGTCACGGCCTTCGGCGGCAAGATCGGCGTGTTCTGGTCTGACCAGGTGGCGCGCAAGGACTTCTTCGCCTGGCGTTCGGACGGCAGCGCCGTCAACGCTGCGTGGACCGTCGAGACCGCCTTCGGCGGAGGGGTCGGCGGATGTCCCGCCTCCGCTCTGTGTGCGGACGATCACATGAACGTCAAGGTCGTCGGCAACGACGTGTACGTCGCCATCAAGACGGGTCTGAACAACGGCACGAGCCCGAACCCGGCCGATCCCCTCATCTCGCTGCTCCATCGCGATGCCGGCGGAGCCTGGTCGTCGTTCGCGGTCTCGACGGTGGCGCAGGATGCGACACGCCCGGTCACGGTGCTGAGCCCGGAGCAGAACGCGATCTGGGTCTTCGCCCAGCGCGCCAACTCCGAGATCGACGTCTGGGAGAGCTCGTTCACCTCGCCCGGATTCACGCCGAACGGCTTCGTCCCGTGGATCAAGAACGCGGGCACGGCCAACGACCCGACGACGACGCGACAGCCGACCACGAGTCTGACCGGGACCGTGGTCGAGGCGAGCGTGAACAGCAAGACGCAGTACTGGCACAACGAGTTCCTGCCCGCCGCCGGGCCGCCGGCCGGTCCGTCGATCTCGGGCTTCTCCCCCGGCTCGGGTCCGTCCGGGACGTCGGTGGTCATCTCCGGGTCGGGGTTCACGGGCACGACCGACGTGCGGTTCAACGGCACGAGCGTCGGTCTGGGCGGCTTCACCGAGGATTCCGACACGCAGATCACGGCGACCGTGCCGGGTGGCGCCGCCACCGGACCGATCTCGGTCGTGACGCCGGGCGGGACCGGGACGAGCGCCTCGAACTTCTCCGTGACGACCTCCCAGCCGGGCACGATCTCCCAGGTGCAGTCCCAGAAGGCGGGCGCGAGCGGCGTCTCCATCTCGGCGACGCTCACCTCGCCACCCACACCCGGAAACGTGCTCGTGGCTGTGGTCGCGGTGCCCCAGTCCGGGACGCCGATCTTCGACACACCCACTGGCTGGACCGCGCCCTTCGTCCCGGCACGCGGGGCCGTGTTCTGGAAGGCCTCCGACGGGTCCGAGCAGACGGTGACCGTGAACATGTCTGCCGGCCAGACCGCGAAGGCCCTGCGCATGTGGGTGGTCGAGCTCAGCGGCGTCGACAGTTCGAACGCCTTCGATCGGTCGGGGAGCGCGATCGTCGGCTCGACCACGACGGCGTTCACCCCGACGACCGACGGTCCGACCGCTCAGGCCGACGAGTGGGCGATCGCTGTCGCGGCGCACAACGGCGACAACGGTGGCGGCGTGGCGGCGAGCAACGGCTTCACGGTCCTGGCTTCGGACAGTCGCTCGATCGC
>Ga0111538_10014420_pt1 | contig 10411 bp, 9 predicted proteins | sample SoiMethybrSBSTD1_FD_79669 | JGI IMG/M metagenome (GOLD analysis project Ga0111538, IMG submission 79669) | Bulk soil microbial communities from a Populus tree surrounding site in Tennessee, USA - Soil MetaG P. TD hybrid SBSTD1 (version 2)... | ecosystem: Environmental > Terrestrial > Soil > Tree... | reverse complement strand
TCGAGACGATGTGTGTCGGCGGCGGCCAGGGCATGGCGCTGATCTTCGAGCGCCTGAGCTGACCCCCGCGCCCTGACGATCCCGACCGCAGGCCCGGCGCCCCGGCGCCGGGTCTGTGCGCGTCCGGCTCAGGCGGGCACGAGCGAGCGCAGCAGCGCCACGTCGACCGCGGTGAGCGACGGCGCGTGGGCGTCGACCAGCTCGTCGGGCACGTCGACGACGTGGGGGACCCCCAGCACGACGCACCCGGCGGCGCGGGCCGAGGCCGCTCCGGTCGGCGAGTCCTCGATGGCGACGCACGACGCGGGATCGACGCCGAGCCGGGCCGCGGCGGTGAGGTACGGCTCGGGGTGGGGCTTCCCCCGCTCGACCTCGTCGCCGACGACGGTCGCCGCGAACGAGCCCGGGGGCAGCAGGTCGACCACCGCGCCCGCCAGGCGCCGCCACGACATCGTCACGAGCACGCAGGGGATCTGCGCCGCGCCGAGCGCGGCCAGCAGGTCGACGGCCCCGGGCTGCCACGGTGGCGTGTCGGCCATCTGCTCGATGACCTCGTCCATCATCCGGTTGACGATGTCGGCCGGCTCCATGTCGACCCCGCCGACCCGGCGGATGTAGCCGGCGGCGTCGAGCAGGTCGGCGCCGACGACGGCGAGGGCGTCGTCGTGGGTCCACGTGCCCCCGTGCGCGGACACCAGCGCCGTCTCGGCCCGCATCCAGTAGGGCTCGGTGTCGACGAGGGTGCCGTCCATGTCCCACAGCACCGCGGCCAGGCCCGAGGGCGCGGTGGGGCGGGGAGCGGGTGCGGGCGTCGGCATCGGCGGCTGCGGGCCGGGGGCGTGGTCCGGGGCCATCGGGGCAGTCTGGCCGACCGGCGGTGCGTCGCCTCCATCGGCAGCGCCTCACGCGCGCCGGGGCGCGGCCTCCGCACGCCGGCACCGACACGTCGCGGGCGCCGCCGGCGTCCTCCGGCGACCGTCCTCGTGACGGTTCCGGCGAGCGCGCCGCCGACCGTGCCGGCGTCGCCTCGGGCCCTCCGACGCCTCACCCGGCGCCCGGTCCGGCGCAAGATCAGCCGCCCGGTCCGTCGCCGCGGCCCGAGGGCTCGTCGCGCGCCGGGGCCGATGGGTTCGGCGGCGAGGCGGCGGCCGGCGGCATCTCGACGACCAGGCGGGCGCCGCCCAGCGGCGAGTCCTCGACCCACACGGCGCCGCCGTGGCGCTCGACGATCGAGCGGACCACCGCCAGGCCCAGGCCGGCTCCGCCCTCGTCGCGGCTGCGGGCGTCGTCGAGGCGGGTGAATCGCTCGAACACCCGGCGCCGGTCGCCGGGCGGGACGCCCGGGCCGTCGTCGTCGACCGTGACCCGGGCCCGGGCGGGAGCCCCGCGCCGGGCCGGTGCGACCGCCACGGTGACCCGGACCTCGGCGCGGGCGTGGCGGGCGGCGTTGTCGACGAGGTTGGTCACCACCCGGGCGAGCTGGGCCTCGCTGCCGGCCACGGGCGCCGGCCGTCCGGCGCCCACCACCTCGACGGGCACCCGGCGAGGCCGCCCCGCCTCGTCGGCCACCACCGCCGCCAGGTCGACGGGGCGACCGGGAGACCGGGGCGCCGCCTCGTCGGCCGACGCCAGCAGCAGCAGGTCGGCGAGCAGGCGCTCGAGGCGGTGCTCCTCGGCCAGGGCCGCCCGGGCGACGTCGGGCCAGTCGGCCGCCTCACCCTCGGCCAGCGCCACCTCGAGGTCGGCCCGGATGGCGGCGACGGGGCTGCGGAGCTCGTGGGAGGCGTCGGACACGAACTGGCGCTGCCGCGTCGACGCCGCCTCGAGCCGAGCGAGCATGGCGTTCATGGTGCGGGCCAGGCGCCCGATCTCGTCGTCGGTGTCGGGTTCGGGCACCCGCCGATGGATCGTCGCCCCGCCGATCGCCGCGGCCTGGGCGCGGATCGCCTCGACCGGCCGCAGGGCGCGGCCGACGAACCACCACGCCGCCAGCGCGACCACGCCCACGAGCACCGGCAGGGCGACCCACAGGGCCTGGGTCACGGCGTCGACGCTGCGCTGCACCTCGTCGATCGGCACCGCAGCCACCACGGTGTAGCGCCCGGTGGGGGTGTCGGCGGTGCGCCGGGTCTGCTCGAAGCCGCGGGTCGAGATCACCGTCGGTGCGACCAGGCGGGTGGTGTGCTCCGGGGACCCGGCCTCGCCGGCGGACGCCGGTGCCTGACCGGACGCCGGCGATTCTCCCCCGGTGACGTCGGACGTCCCCGACTCGGCGCTCCCGGTCCCCGGGGCGGCCTCCGCCGTCTGCTGGGAGGAGCCCGCCGTCCCCGCGGCGGCGTCGCCCGCGGGCGGCAGCGCCGCCGCCTCCCCGTCGCCGGTGGGCGGCGGGGCGCCGCTCCGCTGCGACACGACCAGCGTCCCGGCGTCTCCCTCGATGGCGATGGCCGCCGGGCGACCCATGACGTCGAACGTCGGGCCGGCGCCGACCGTCGCGCCGTCGCCGTCGAGGACCTGGACGAACTCGAGACCCGGGCCGGCGCCGGCCGCGGCGTCGACCGCCTGCTGCGGGTCGACCCCGTGCTCGAGGCGGGCCTCGACGTCGTCGAGCCGGGCCTCGGCCTGGTCGCGGAGGCGGCCGAGCTGGGTGTCCTCGACGGCGCTGACGAGCAGCCAGCCCGCCAGCGCCACCGCCACCGCGGTGACCGCCGCGGCCGCCAGCGTCGTGCGGACGCGCACCGACCGCCACGCCCGCCCGACGGCGACCGCGCCGCGGTCGTCAGGCATCGGCCACCACCCGGTAGCCCGCGCCCCGCACGGTCTGCAGCGACCGCCGGCCGAACGGGGCGTCGACCTTGCGCCGCAGGTACCCCATGTAGACCTCGACGACGTTGCCATCGCCCGCGAAGTCGTCGCCCCACACCTCGCGCAGCAGCTCGCGCTTGGGCACGACCTCGCCCGGGCGGCGCAGCAGCGCCTCGAGCAGCGCCAGCTCGCGGGGCGTCAGCACGACCGGGTCGTCGCCCCGGTGGCAGCCGCGGGTCACCGGGTCGAGCACGAGGTCGCCGACGGCGAGCACCGGCGGGCGCGGGCTGGCGCCCCGGCGCACGAGCGCTCGCAGGCGGGCGACCAGCACGACGAACGAGAACGGCTTCGAGAGGAAGTCGTCGGCGCCGATGTCGAGCGCCTCGGCCTCGTCGTACTCGCCGCTCTTGGCGGTGAGCATCAGGACGGGGGTCCAGACGCCCTCGGCGCGCAGCGTGCGGCAGACCTCGTAGCCGTTCATGCCGGGGAGCAGGATGTCGAGCACCATCGCCGCGTAGGGACGCTCGCGCGCCCGCCACAACCCGTCGAGCCCGTCGTGCACGAGCTCGACGTCGAAGCCCTCGGCCTGGAGGCCCCGGGCGACGGTCTCGCCGAGGTGCACCTCGTCCTCCACGACCAGAACTCGCACGGCAGCAGTCTGACCCCTGGGGGCGCGATCCGGGCGCCGGCACCTGAGAGCGGTCTCAGGTCGTCTCAGGGATCCCACAGCGCCCCTGCGGCACGGTCGGCCCATGTTCAGAGACACACAGGTGACACGACGGGTGACCGCACTCGTCGCCGCCCTGCTGCTGACGGCCGGCCTCGCCGCCGGCTGCGGCGGGGGCGGTGGCGACGACGGCGACGGGGTGGCGAGCATCGACGGCCCGTCCACCGAGAACGCCGAGGCCGACGGGACCGACGACGGCGGCGGTGGCGGGTCGCGACCAGACGAGACCGAGTTCCAGGACGCGATGCTCGAGTACGCACAGTGCATGCGCGACCACGGCATCGACATGCCCGATCCCGAGTTCGACGAGAACGGCGGCGCCACCCAGGTCATGGGACCGGACGGCGACGGCACGGGCCCCGACGGGCCGTCCGAGGAGTTCGAGGCGGCCGACGAGGAGTGCCGGGTGGCCCTCGAGGACGCCCTGCCCGAGATGGAGGTCTCGCCCGAGGAGCAGGCCGAGATGCAGGACCAGATGGTCGCCGTCGCCGAGTGCATGCGGGCCAAGGGCCACGACATGCCCGACCCCGAGGTGAACAGCGACGGGGGGATCTCGATCACGCGGCGGGCGCCCGCCGGCGGCACCACGCCCGCAGACGAGGAGCAGTTCCAGGAGGACATGGACGCCTGCCAGGACGACGTGGGGTTCGAGGGTCCCGGCGACGGTCCGGTCTCCCGGCGCGACGGGGGGTCGGACGGATGAGCACCCCCACGCCCACCGCCCCCTCGGCCGACGACGGGGCGCAGGACGCGGCCGAGGCCGCGACCCGCGGCGGCGCCGGCGGTGCAGCCGTCCGGCCGCCGGGTGCCGACGGCCGCACCACCCCGGCACCGCGCTCCACGACCCCGCCCGGGACCGTCCGGGGCCCGGTCGGCCGCTCGGCCGGGCGGACCGACGGCCTCGACGGGAGCGACGACCACACGGGTCCCGCCCGCTTCCTCGGCCGGGACGCGGAGGTCGACCACGACGCCGGCCCCCCCGCGAGCCGCGCCCCGATCCCCCTCGGACCGCCCCGCCGGCGCCGGCGCACCGTCGTCGGCGGCCTGGCGGCCGTGGCGCTGGTCGGCGCCGCGACCGTCGCCTGGCGCAGCCGCGACGGCGGCGGCCCCGACCCCGCGGACGACGGGGCCCCGGCGGTCGCCACCGCCGAGGTCACCGTGCGCGACCTCGAGGAGCGCACCGACGTCGACGGCACCCTCGGCTACGGCGACACGACCGACCTGGCGCTCTCCGCCCAGGGGACGATCACCTGGCTGCCGCCCGAGGGCTCGGTCGTCGACCGGGGTCAGGCGGTCGCCGAGGTCGACGACCGGGCCATCCCGCTGCTGCTGGGCGACCGGCCGCTGTGGCGCGAGCTCGGGCCCGGGGTCGACGACGGCGTCGACGTCGAGATGGTCGAGGCCAACCTCGTCGCCCTCGGCGTGGTGACCACCGACGAGCTGACCGTCGACCAGGAGTGGACGGCGGCCACCACCGACGCCGTCGAGGAGTGGCAGGAGGCCATCGGCCTCGACGACACGGGGCGCATCGCCCCGGGCGACGTCGCCGTCCGGCCCACCGCCGTGCGCGTCACCTCCTGGGCGGCCGAGCCGGGAGGCCAGGCCTCGGGCCCGGCCCTCACCGTCGCCGGCACGTCCAAGCAGGTCACCGTCGACCTCGAGGCCACCCGCCAGCAGCTCGTGCAGGTCGGGCAGTCGGTCGACATCGAGCTGCCCGACGGCTCGTCGACGACCGGCACGATCACCGTCGTCGGGGCGGTGGCCGAGATCCCCACCGACGACAGCAACTCGCCGATGGACGACGCCACCCCCACCGTCGAGGTGACGATCGCCCTCGACGACCCCGCCGCCGGCGGCACCCTCGACGAGGCCCCGGTCACCGTGCGGCTCGTCACCAGCACCGCCACCGGCGTCACCGCCGTCCCGGTCGAGGCCCTGCTGGCGCTGGCCGAGGGCGGTTACGCCGTCGAGCGCCGCACCGCGGGGGACGCGACCGAGCTGGTGCCGGTCGAGGTCGGCGCCTTCGCCGACGGCTGGGTGCAGGTCACCGGGGAGCTGGCCGAGGGCGACGACGTGGTGGTACCGGCGTGAGCGGTCGCTCCACCCCCGCCCCGCCCCTCGACGCCGACGTCGGCGCCGGGGACGGCCCACCGCCGGACGGCCCCGGGGTCGTCCTCGCCCTCGACGACGTCGTCAAGGAGTACCCGGGGTCACCGCCCGTGCGGGCGCTCGACGGCGTGTCCTTCACCGTCGAGCGCGGCGAGATGCTCGCCGTCGTCGGCCCGTCCGGGTCGGGCAAATCGACGCTGCTGCACCTCATCGGCGCCCTCGACCGCCCGTCGTCGGGCGTGGTCCGCATCGCCGGCGCCGACGTCGGCACCCTGGGCGACCGCCAGCTGTCCGCCCTCCGGGCCTGGCGGGTGGGCTTCGTGTTCCAGCAGTTCCACCTGCTCGACGGCCTCAGCGCCCTCGACAACGTGGCCGCGGGCCTGCTGTACCGGGGCGTGGCCCCGGCCGAGCGCCGCGAGCGGGCCGACGCCGCCCTCGCCCGCGTGGGCCTCTCGCACCGGGCGTGGCACCGCCCGGCGCACCTGTCGGGCGGCGAGCGCCAGCGGGTGGCCGTGGCCCGGGCCATCGTCGGCGAGCCCGCGATCGTGCTGGCCGACGAGCCCACCGGCAACCTCGACTCGGTGACCGGACGCGAGGTCATCGGTCTGCTGCACGGCCTGCACGCCGCCGGCACCACCATCGCGGTGATCACCCACGACCAGCAGGTGGCGGCGTCGATGCCCCGGTGCATCGCCGTGCGCGACGGGCGGGTCGAGGCCGACACGGGGGTGGCGGCATGAGCCCCACCCTCGTGGGCGGCGGGCCGACCGTGGGCCGCGACGACCCGACCGGGGGCGGTGGCGACGACACCCCCTCCGCGGGCCGGGCCGGGCGGCTCCGCACCCGGCTGCGCGCCGGCGACGTCCTGTCGGTCGGCACGGTGGGCCTCCGGGCCAAGCGCGTGCGCACCCTGCTGACCGCGCTGGGCATCGCCATCGGCATCGCCGCGATGGTGGCGGTCGTCGGCATCTCCGCCTCGAGCCGGGCCGACCTGCTCGCCGAGCTCGACGAGCTGGGCACCAACCTGTTGCAGGTCCAGCCCGGCCAGTCGATGTTCGGCGACGCCAGCGAGCTGCCGGTGACCGCGCCCGACATGATCCGCCGGATCGGCCCCGTCACCTCGGCGACCGCCACCCGCACGGTCGACGGTGCCACCGTGCGCCGGAGCGACCTCATCCCGGCCGACCGCACCGGCGGGCTGGCCGTGGTGGCGACCGAGCCGAACCTGCTGGACACCGTCGGGGGGACCGTCGACGAGGGCACGTTCCTCAACGACGCCACCGCCACCGTGCCCGCCGTGGTGCTGGGGTCGGAGGCCGCCGCCCGCCTCGGGATCCACGACCTCACGGGTGATCCGCTCGTGTTCGTCGAGGGCCAGTGGTTCCCGGTCGTGGGGATCCTCGACCCGGTGCCGCTCGGCCCGGACCTCGACCGGTCGGCGCTCATCGGCTACCCGGTGGCCCAGGACCTGTTCGGCATCGACGAGTCGGCCTCGACCGTGCGGGTGCGCACCGACCCGGACCAGGTCCAGGCGGTGCGCGCCGTGCTGGGCGCCACGGCCAACCCCGAGGCCCCCGACGAGGTCGAGGTCACCCGCCCGAGCGACGCCCTGGCCGCCAAGGCCCGGGCGGACGAGACGCTGACGGCGCTGCTGCTGGGCCTGGGCGGCGTCGCCCTGGTGGTGGGCGGCGTCGGCATCGCCAACGTGATGGTGATCTCCGTGCTCGAGCGGCGGGCCGAGATCGGCGTCCGGCGGGCGCTCGGCGCCACCCGCCGCCACGTCCGCTGGCAGTTCCTCGTCGAGTCGGTGCTGCTGGCCGGGCTGGGCGGGACGATGGGCGTCGCCCTCGGCGCCGTCACGACGGCGGTGTACGCAGACGCACGGGGATGGCGGCTCGCCATCCCGGTCGCCGGCCTCGCCGGTGGTGTGGGGGCGTCGCTCCTCGTCGGGGCGGTCGCCGGCCTGTACCCGGCGGCACGGGCCAGCCGCCTGGCTCCGGCCGAGGCGGTGCGCGCCGAGTAGCGCCGGCGCTCGGCGGCCGCGGGTCGCGGGTCGAGCCCGGTTCGCCCGGGTGCGGGTCGCCGTCCGCTCCGCCGGCCCCGGGCGCCGGGGCCTCCCCCGCCCGGCGCCCACGCCGGCCCCGGTCGACGGCCTCCGTCGACCGGGGCTGCTGCGTCCGGTGGCTCCCGGGCGCCGTAGAGCGGGGGCGGCTGCTGCGTCCGGTGGCTACCGGGCGCCGTAGACCGGGGCCGGGGCCGGGGCCTTGGCCAGCAGGTCGTCGACGATGGGGCCGAGCTCGGCCGGGTCCCAGCGGGCGCCCTTGTCGACCTCGGGCCCGTGCTGCCATCCGTCGGCCACCGACACCTTGCCGCCCTCGACCTCGAACACCCGCCCGGTGACGTGGGCCGACTGCGACGACCCCAGCCACGCCACCAGCGGGGCGACGTTCTCGGGGGCCATGGCGTCGAACGAGGCCGGGTCGTCGGGGGCCGCCATCATGTCGGCGAAGACCGTCTCGGTCATGCGGGTGCGGGCCGACGGGGCGATGGCGTTGGCAGTGACCCCGTAGCGACCCATCTCGGCCGCCTGGACGAGCGTCAGCGTGGCGATGGCGGCCTTGGCCGCGCTGTAGGCCGACTGGCCCACCGAGCCCAGCAGCCCGGCGCCCGACGACGTGTTGACGATGCGGGCGTCGACCGCCTCGCCCGCCTTCGCCTGCGCCCGCCAGTGCTCGGCGGCGAACCGGGCCACGGCGACGTGGCCCTTCAGGTGCACGCGGAGGACGGCGTCCCACTCGTCCTCGTCGCTCGACACGAACATGCGGTCGCGCACGATGCCGGCGTTGTTGACGACCACGTCGAGGCGGCCGAAGGCGTCGAGGGCGGAGCCCACGAGGCGCCGGGCCCCCCGCCAGTCGGCGACGTCGTCGCCGTTGACCACGGCCTCACCGCCGGCGGCGACGATGTCGTCGACGACCTGCTGCGCCGGCGAGACCGAGCCGCCCGAGCCGTCGAGCTCGGCCCCGATGTCGTTGACCACGACCTTGGCGCCCTGGCGGGCGAACTCGAGCGCGTGGCCCCGACCGATGCCGCGTCCCGCGCCCGTGACGATCACGACGCGCCCTTCGCAGATGCCGCTCATGCGGGGCATGATGTCATACGACCTGACGGGTCGTCAGATGTCGGAGAGGGGAGCCTCGGGATGCGCTACGGCGTCACCATGTTCGTGACCGACCTGTCGATCGGCATCGTGGAGCTGGCGCTGGCCGTCGAGGAGCGGGGGTTCGACTCGCTCTGGCTGCCCGAGCACACGCACATCCCCACCAGCAGGAAGACCACCCACCCGTCGGGCGGCGAGCTGCCCGAGAAGTACAAGCGGTCGCTCGATCCCCTCGTGGCGCTCGGCGCCGCCGCCAGCGCCACCACGACCCTGCGGCTCGGCACGGGCATCCTGCTTCCGGCGCAGCGCGACCCGATCGTCACCGCCAAGGCGGTCGCCACCCTCGACCACGTCTCGGGGGGACGGGTCGCGCTGGGGATCGGGTTCGGCTGGAACGAGGACGAGATCGCCGACCACGGCGTGGCGTTCCGCGACCGGCGGGCGGTGGCCCGCGAGCACGTCCTCGCCATGCAGGCCCTGTGGCGGGAGGACGAGGCCGAGTTCGCGGGCGAGCACGTGACCGTCAGCCCGTCGTGGTCGTGGCCCAAGCCCGCGCAGCGCGGCGACGACGGCCGCCCCGCGGTCCCGGTGCTGGTGGGCGGGGCCGCGGGCCCCAAGCTGTTGGCCCAGGCCGTCGAGTACGCCGACGGGTGGCTGCCCATCGGCGGTGCCGGGCTCTCGTCGGCGCTCCCCACCCTGCGGGCGGCGCTCGACGAGGCCGGGCGCGACCCCGACGGCTTCGAGGTCGTGCCGTTCGCCGCGCTGCCCGACCACGGCAAGCTCGACCACTACGACCGCCTGGGCGTCACCGAGACGGTGTTCGACCTGCCGTCGGCCCCGGCCGACGAGGTGCTGCCCGTGCTCGACCGATACGCGGAGATCGTCGCCGAACGCCGATGAGGGCGCACCGCGCGGCGACCGGCGACGCATCATCGGCAGGATGAGCGACGCCCTCGCCCTCCCGCCCGCCGCCTTCGCAGCCGTCCTCGTGGTCGTGGCCGTGGGCGCCGCGGTGCAGGGCACCGTCGGGTTCGGGGCGAACCTGCTGATCGCCCCGGTGCTGGCCGTGGCCGACCCCGACGCCGTGCCCGTGGTGCCGATGCTGCTGGTCGTCCCGCTGGCGCTGGCGATGGTGCGCCGCGAACGTCATGGGGTCGACCGGACCGCCGTCGGCTGGCTGATGCTGGGCCGGCTGCCCGGCACGGCCCTCGGCACGGCCGTGGTCGCCGCCGTCTCCGCGACCACGTTGTCCGTGCTGGCCGGCGTCGGCGTGCTGGTGGCCGTGGCGACGAGCGCGCTGACGACCACGGTTCCCGTCACCCCCGCCACGACGGTCGCCGCCGGCGTCGCCTCGGGGACGCTGGGCACAGCCACCTCGATCGGCGGGCCCCCGATGGCCCTGCTCTACCAGCACCACGAGGGCCCGCAGCTACGGGCGACCCTGGCCGCGACGTTCACCCTCGGCACGCTGGTGTCGCTGGCCGCGCTCGTGGTGGCGCAGGTGGTGACGCGCGACCACCTGGTCCTGGCGCTGGCGCTGCTGCCCGGGACCGTCGTCGGCATCGTCGCCAGCGGCCACCTGTCGCGTCGGATCGACGGCCCCTGGCTGCGCC
>Ga0111538_10014417_pt1 | contig 10412 bp, 6 predicted proteins | sample SoiMethybrSBSTD1_FD_79669 | JGI IMG/M metagenome (GOLD analysis project Ga0111538, IMG submission 79669) | Bulk soil microbial communities from a Populus tree surrounding site in Tennessee, USA - Soil MetaG P. TD hybrid SBSTD1 (version 2)... | ecosystem: Environmental > Terrestrial > Soil > Tree... | reverse complement strand
TCGAGTGGTTCGGAGAAGAGGCCAAGCGCGTCTACGGCGACACGATCCCTGGCCATCAGCCCGATAAGCGCATCGTCGTCATCAAGCAGCCGATCGGCGTCGTCGCCTGCATCACGCCATGGAACTTTCCGCTGGCGATGATCACGCGCAAGGCAGGCCCCGCGATCGCCAGTGGATGCACGGTCGTGTTGAAGCCTGCCTCGCAGACGCCGTTCTCCGCGCTCGCCCTCGCGGAGCTCGGCGAGCGCGCCGGTATTCCAAGGGGCGTCTTCAACGTGATCACGGGATCGGCGTCGGAGATTGGCGGCGAGCTGACTGCGAATCCGATCGTCCGCAAGCTGTCGTTCACCGGATCGACCTCTGTGGGCAAGCTGCTGATGGAGCAGTGCGCCGGCACGGTCAAGAAAGTGTCGCTCGAGCTCGGTGGCAATGCTCCGTTCATCGTGTTCGACGACGCGGATCTCGATGCGGCGGTCGAAGGGGCAATCGCGTCGAAGTATCGCAACACGGGCCAGACGTGTGTGTGCGCCAATCGCCTCTACGTGCAGGATGGCGTCTACGACACGTTTGCCGCCAAGCTGTCGCAGGCTGTGGCGAAGCTGAAGCCCGCCAATGGTCTCGAGCCCGGTGCGACGCAGGGCCCGCTCATCGACGACAAGGCGGTCGCCAAGGTCGAGGAACACCTGGCAGACGCTCTTGCGCACGGCGCGAAGGTCATTGCCGGCGGCCATCGTCACGCGCTCGGCGGTCGGTTCTTCGAGCCAACCGTCCTCGCCGGCGTCACGCAGTCGATGCTGATCGCGCACGAAGAGACGTTCGGTCCTGTCGCCCCGCTCTTCCGTTTCACGACGGACGAGGAGGCGCTCACGCTCGCAAATGACACCGAGTTCGGTCTGGCGGCGTACTTCTACGCCCGTGACATCGGCCGGGTGTGGCGCGCGGCCGAAGGGATCGAATCGGGGATCATTGGCATCAATACCGGCCTGATTTCGACCGAAGTCGCACCCTTCGGCGGCGTCAAGGAATCGGGCCTGGGTCGCGAGGGATCGAAGTACGGGATCGAGGAGTTCCTCGAGATCAAGTACCTCTGCTTCGGCGGAATTTAGTGCTTACCGCCGGACGGCGGTCCAGTGCTCCGAGACTGCGCGAAGGCGTTGCAACGCCTCCTGGATGTTCTCGAGCGAGTTCGCGTAGCTGAATCGGAGATACCCTTCGCCGTAGCTGCCGAACGCGGTGCCGCTCAGGCACGCGACGCCAGCCTTGTCGAGCAGCAGGTCCGCGAGCTCGCGTGAGGACAACCCGGTCCCGGCAATGTTCGGAAACGCGTAGAACGCGCCCTGAGGTACGGCGCAGCGGAATCCTCGAATGCCGTTCAGGCCGTGCACGATCGCTTCTCGCCGGCGGCGGAACTCCGCCACCATGTCCTCGACGCACTCCTGCGGCCCGTTCAACGCGGCGAGTCCCGCACGCTGCGTGAAGCTCGCGGTGCACGAGTTCGAATTGACCATCAGCACGTCGACGGCCGATGCGAGCCACGCCGGCATCACGCCGTAGCCGAGACGCCACCCCGTCATCGAATAGGTCTTCGAGAAGCCGTCGAGCACGATCGTCTTCTCGAGCATCCCGTCGAATGTCGCGATGGATTCCGGTTGTTCGCCGTACCAGATGCGTGAATAGATTTCGTCGCTGAGGATCAGCACGTCTCGGTCGCGCAGCAGCTCCGCGATGCGCGCCAGGTCGTCTCTCGGAATGACGCCGCCGGTCGGATTCGCCGGCGAGTTGAGTATGACCATCCTGGTTCGGCTCGACAGCTTCGATGCGAACGTGTCGAGATCGAACGAGAAGCCGCGACTTTCGACGAGCGGCATCGGGACGGGCGTGGCGCCGAGAAACCTGATCACCGACTCGTAAATCGGAAATCCCGGATTGGGATAGATCACTTCGTCGCCAGGCTCGACCACCGCCATCATGGTGAAGAACATGATTGGCTTTCCGCCGGGAACGACGACGACCTGCTCTGCGCCGACCCCGACGTTTCGCGTCCGCGAGATGTAGGCGGCAATCGCCTCGCGGAAATCCGGGAACCCGCTCGTCGGTCCGTATCCCGTCCACCCTTCGTCGAGTGCGCGCTTGCCTGCCTCGACGATGTGCGGTGGCGTCGGGAAATCGGGCTGGCCGATTTCCAGGTGGATGATGCTGCGTCCCTGCGCTTCGAGCGCGCGCGCCCTGGCCAGCACCTCGAAGGCGGACTCGGTCCCGATCCGGGACATGCGATCAGCGAGTTGCACGCTGCGGACGATTCTACGGGTTTGCGAAGGTCACCTGCCGGACCCACGTGCCGCTCGTAGTCTCGGGAGCAGATGTGAGAGGGGTTTCGAACCGGGCGCTCAGCGTGGCGGGTTCTTCCGCTCGCGGAGGACCCGCGACGAGACCGCCGACGCCGCGCAGCACGCCGACCGCACGCTCGGACAATCGCGCGCTGAGGACGGGTTCGTTCGTATTCGGCAGCGCCAGCGACGCGAATGTCTTCTCGAACTCCTTCAGGGGCTCCGGGCTGACGAAGATCAGGAAGTGCTCGCGTCCGCCGGCGCTCGTCACCTGCCAGTACATCTCGCGACCATCGCGCACCCCGGGAAGACGGTTGTCGCGGGCTCCTGGCAGCGGGTTCTGCAACGACTGGTTCGGCAGCGGGAAGAGCAGAAACGACTCACCGCGATCGTCTTCGTTCACGATGTAGACGTGCGCCGCGACCGACGTCTTCACCTGCAGATACAACTTGTCGCCTGGATTGAGCCGATCGCCTGGTCGCAGCGGTGAGGCGGCATCACCATCGACGCGATACATCGTCGCGCCGACTTCATAGTTCCCGGCGGTTGGTGCGGTCGCGGGTGCCGGGGCGGCCGGCGCAGACGTCGTTGCCGCAGCGTTGTTCTCGCTGACTCCGCCCCGTCCAGCGAACCGCGAGTAAACCGCGCTCCCGACGAGCGCACCGATCAGCAGCACACCGACCGCGATTGACGCAGTCGCAATGGCGGAGCGCCGACTGCCTTCCCGCAGCGTGGCACTGAGGGCGGCTTCAAACGCTCCGATGCTCGCATACCGCGCCGCAGGATCTGCGGCGAGCCCACCTTCGACGGCGTCGATGAACGTGTCCGGCAGATCGGGTCGCACGTCGCGCAGGTGGCGAGGAGGCACGTGCTGCTCGTGCTGGCGAGTAATCGCGGTCCTCGTGTCGCCGGGAACGGGATATGTCGCCGTGGCAAGGTAGTAGAGGAGCACGCCGAGGCTGTAGATGTCCGACGCGCGGCTGCGCGGCTGCCCGGCGAACACCTCGGGAGCGACGTAGAGCGGCGTGCCCGCGAAATCATCGCCGGCCGCATGTGGACTGCGAGTCAGATCGCGGCTCGCGCCGAAGTCCATCAGGACGATGCGGCCCCCGTCCTCGCGCATCACGTTGTGCGCCTTGATGTCGCCGTGCAGGAGTCCAGCGGCGTGCACCGCCGCGAGCGCTTTGCAGAGATCGATGCCGATGAGCGTCACCTCACGGGCGCTGAGCGGCCCGTTCGCGCGCACGACCTCGTCCAGCGTGCGGCCCTTCACCAGCTCCATCGACACGCCGACCTCGTCGTCCTTGCGCTCGGCGCTGAACACCGTGACGACGTTCGGGTGACGGACGCGGGCGAGCAGACGTGCCTCACGCACGAGTCGATCGGCGTCGAACGCGTGGCCTGGCCCGACCGCTCTCGTGACCTTGAGCGCGACGTCCCGATGCAGATCGTTGTCGAAGGCGCGATACACGTCACCGAAGGTGCCGTGTCCGAGCGGTTCGATGATCGTCAGCGATCCCCAGCTGCTGCGCGACGCATGGAGCTGGGCGATGCGATCGAGCACACGCAGCTGATCGAGGACATCGGCGTCGATCGTGTCGTTGCTCTGCATGCGATCCCAGTCGACCGGATCGCCGTCGGAGATCGACGCGGCAACGGAGAGGAGCGGATCGTCAGCGAGCGGTGCCACGGGACATCTCCTGCGCGAGCCGCACAAGGGCACGGCTGACGGCCATGTGCGCCGCCGGAATGCTCGGTTTGCCGAGGGCGGCGGCGACTTCAGGATACGGAAGCCCAAGCTCGATGCGCGCGATGATCGCCTCGCGGTCGTCGGGCCGGAGTCGAGTCATCGCCGCTTCATACCGCTCCAGTGCCTCCTGGCCGATCGCCTCCTCGAGCGGCGACGGATCCGATGCCGGATGCACGGTGGCGAGAGGTTCCGAGGGTCCACGGCGAAGGCCCCGGCGGGCTTCATCGCGAATACGGTTGAGCAGCGCCTGGCGCAGATATCCCTGAAACGCGCCTTCATGCCGCGGCTCGAATTTGTCCAGCCGTTGCACGACGTTGGTCATCGTTTCCTGGACGAGGTCATGGGTATCGAGCGCACCGCGGGCCGACGCCGGAAGCCGTCCGTGTGCCCAGCGTTGCAGCCGCGGGAGATACCGTGTGCAGAGATCGTTGAGGGCTTCCTGGTCGCCGCCGCGCGCGCGCATCACGAGTTCAAAGGACGATGCCGCTTCGGGCGCGGTTTTGTGGTCGTCGGACACCGGGACCTCTTGGCGACGGGCAGGCGCACACCTGGAACGTGCGCGCTGAAGCACAGGGCTAAGCGTGCCTATCATAGCGCCCCCCTGCAGAATCCCGGCGTCGAGGCTGAAGGCGGTCACGGGGTCGATCCTCCTCTTGGGCAAACGACGGGTGGGGATGGTTCTAACGAAATCCCAAACTCCAAATCCCGAATCCCAAATCCCAACACTGGAGTTCCCGACGCCGGACCGAATGCGCATGGGGTCGCTTTGGGATTTGGGGTTTGGGGTTTGGGAGTTAACAACAGCCCCGTCACGCGTTTACGAGAAAAGGGCCTCGTGTCTCGTGATGTACACTCAGGTCCGCGAACCGTTCAGATAAGGAATGGACCCCCAGACCCAAGAGAACCCCTGGGCCATGCTCGTGTACATGGTTGCCGACCACAAGGCCGCCGGCCACCGTGTGCTCGATCCCTTTGCCGACCGGGAGCTGACGGCGATTCTCGAGGCCGCGCGAGAGACGGACATGCCGGTCGTCGTGCAGGTCGATTACCGCGTGAAGCGAGGAGTGACTCGCATCACCGCGAACGCCACACCGAATGGGATCCGGTGGCAGCCGATCGAGCCGGATCGGCATCAGGTCCGTCGACAGGTGCTTCGCAGCGATTCTGCGCTCGACCTTCGCGTCGAGCACGGGGCCGAGTCCGATGCGGCCGGACCACACGTGCTCGCGCAGTTCCTGAAGTGGGGCCGATCGCAGGTTCGAGCGAAGCGCTACGCGATGCTCTTCTGGGGTCATAGTTGCGGACCGGGCGGCCTGTTCTACGACAACAGGCCTGGGGGCTCGGCACGACCGATGGGGCTCGACGACATCGAGCGCGCGATGCGGAAAGCTCGTGCCGACGTGATTCTGTTTCGCGACTGCTGCATGAGTACGCTGGAGACGGCGTTCCAGTTGCGCGACGTCGCGAACTACGCGATCGCATCCCAATCGCTGGTCCCGATCCGCGGTCAATGGCCATACGTCGACCTGTTCGCGATCATGCAGACGGCGACGGACGGCAACGAGGGTGCGGTTGCGCGCGCCCTGGCTGCCAGGCTCGGGACGTATCACGACGATCCGAACAACCGTTTCGGCCTGAAGGACGTGCCGTACGCGCTGCTCGATCTTGAAGGCGTCGATGCTCTGCAGAAGCCGCTGGCCGATCTCGTGGTGGCGTGCGACCAGGCGCGCACCGAAAAGCGCCTGCTGCGCGTCGCGGAAACCGCCATTCAGCGGGCGAGACCGATTCGTGCGGGTGATCCGTCGCTCGTTGATATCCGTGTGTTCTGCGAGACACTGGCCGATGCTCGCGGCGCCCTGGGCGCCGCAGCCGCCAACGTCGTCTCTGCACTCGATCGGTCCCTTATCAAGTGGAACCGATCCCAGAAAGATCATTTCCGCGGCGTGAGCGCGTACTGCAAGCCATCGGAACGGCGTGCAGCCCATTCGTTCATCGACGCGTGGATGGTGCCGTCGATGTACAAGAACCTGGAGCTCAGTCAGGCAACACGGTGGGATCGGGTGGCCCTGGAACCGCTGCGATAGCGCGGCCCAACGCGAAACGAGGCGACGATGAGCAACGGCGACGAAAACAAGCAGGACACGTTCGGCACTGAGATGCCGAAGCCGAAGAAGAAGACGAAATCAGCCAAGAAGACAAAGGGCTCAAAGAAGAAGGCTGCCAAGAAGAAGGCAGCGAAGAAGAAGTCGGCCAAGAAGCGGTAACACGCGGTCCTTGCGGTGAACCATCCTGCTCGCTGCTTTTCGGTACGTGCCGTCGTCATTGCGGTCCTGTTGTGCGTCAGTTCCCGTTCCGCCGCAGCGCCGCTGACGACGGCCCAGGCGAGCGCCCCTCTTCCTGCCAACGACGATGCGCCCGCGTATGAAGCGCTCGCCGCGAAACATCTTTCGCTGGGTGAACTCCACCCTGCGCTGAACGAGTACGAACGGGCGCTCGCGTTGCGGGCGCAAAGACAGGGCGAAGAGCCCGCCCTCGTCGACACGCTGCTCGCGCTGACACTCACATCGATCCGTCTCCAGCAGTTCGAGCGGGCACACGACTATCTCGAACGCGCCCGGCACATTCAGGATTCCCGTCCGAGTGACGACATCGCTCGTGCGCGAACGCTGGAGCTTCGCGGCCTCCTCGAGCGCTGGCAGTCTCAGTACGCAGAGGCGCTCCGGGATCTGGACGCCGCCATCGAGCTGCGCAATCGGCGCACGCCGGACCAGCCGGCCAATGTCAGCGCTCTCGAAACGCGCGGGGACGTTTTGATGCTGATGGGTGATGTCGTGTCGGCGCAGCGCACGTGGACGGCTGCGATGGAGCTCGGCCGGCGCACACTTGGCAACGAGCACGGCGCGCTCGCCGACATCATTCGCAAGCTTGGTTTCGCAGAGTCGTCACTCGGCGATCTCGGCGAGGCGCGACGGTTGTTCGAGGAGGCCCTTCGCGTCGGCGAAGCGGCGCTGGCGCCCTGCGATCGCGTGATGACGTCCCTGATGCAGGCGCTGGCCGGTTCGCAGCGCTACGAAGGCCGATATGCCGACGCTCGTGCGCTGCTCCGTCGCGCCCGTCGCACGATTGAGGACTGTTCCATGCGTGACCCGCGTCCGCCGGATGCACGGGCCACCATCATTTACAACGAAGCGGAACTGGAAGAGGACGTCGGTGATCTCGTTGCGGCCGAGCGGCTGAACAGTCAGGCGATCGACATCTGGAGCCGCGGTCTTGGCGCCGATCATCCGTTCGTGGCCCATGGCATCGACGCGCTTGCGCAGGTCGTGGCCAAGCGCGGCCAGCTGATGCGCGCGCGCACGCTTTACACGCGTGCCTTGGCGATTCGACGCAAGGCGCTCGGCCCCGCTCACCCACAGGTCGCGTGGACGCTGGCCAATCTCGCGGCCACCGAGATGGACGCACGCGATTACGCGACAGCGACGCGTCACATCGACGAGGCGATCGCGCTGTACCGTCTGGCGGGTGCATCGGACGAGCCGGATCATCTCGGACGCATGCTCGAATTACGCGGCAAGCTCGCGGCAGCGCGTGGCGATATTGGTGCCGCGCGGGCGAGCGTGGTCGAAGCGCTGACCGAGCGCGAACGCGTGTTCGGCCCTGCGCATCCGCTGACCACGGAGACGCGAGCCGCACTTGCCCGCGTCGATCTGATGCGCGGTGATGCGTCGCGCGCGGTCGAGGAGGCGCTGACGGCTGAGCGCAACGGTCGCGATCACCTGCGCTATACGCTGCGATATCTGCCGGAACGGCAGGCGCTCGCATACGCGGGTCGCCGCACTCGTGCGCTCGACGTGCTGTTATCCAGCGGAATCGCCGATCCGGCTGCCCGCGTGACCGCGCTCGACGAGCTCGTGCAATCGCGCGGCGTATTGCTCGACGAGTTCGCGGCGCGTGCTCGTACGACGGCGACCCCCGATCCCAATCTGCGCGATCTTCGTGAAGAAGCGCAGTCGGCGCGCATGCGGTTCGCCAATCTCGTCGTGCGCAGCCTGCGTGAACCGGTCGATCGTCAGCTCCTCGACGCGGCGCGCGAGCGCAAGGAAGAAGCGGAGCGCGCGCTTGCCGCACGCAGTGCCGATGCGCGCGCTGAAGCTGCCAGGACCGCGGCGGGCATTCGCGAGGTGCGCGAAGCGCTGCCGCCGGGAACTGCGGTCGTTTCCTTCGTCCGCTACGAACGCCTGCAGCCCACCTCCGCGTCCCGTGCTGCTGCCGGTCGGCCATCGTACGGCGCGTTCGTCGTGCGACCTGACGCCCCGCTCAGCGACACGGTGTTCGTGCCGCTTGGATCGGCCGCGACGATCGAGCAGCAGATTCGTGCATGGAAGGGAGCCATCGTTGCCGCCACCGCGGCGGGTGAAGGAACGGATCCGGAGCGCGAGTACAGAGAAGCCGGTGCGGCACTGCGCACGACGATCTGGGATCCAATCGTGCCGCATCTCGGCGCCGCCGGTCGCGCCTTCATCGTGCCCGACGGGCTGCTGAACGTCGTGAACATTGCCGCCTTGCCGTCGCGCAACGCGCGGCGGTATCTGGTCGAGGAGTCGGTCGTCATGCACTATCTGTCGACCGAACGTGATCTGCTGGCAACGCCGCGCGCGACGTCGAGCTCCGCCCTGATTGTCGGTCGCCCCGCGTTCGAGGCGACGTCCGTTCGCGTCCGCACCGGGAACGCCACTCGGTCCGGCTGCGACGCGACCGGGACGCTCCACTTCAACGACCTGCCCGGAACCGGTCGTGAAGCGCTCGACGTGTCGAGGCTGTGGCAGGCCGAGGGCGGGTCGCACGCCGACGTGCTCACCGGCGCTGCCGCAACGGAGACCGCGCTGAAACGCTCGCTTGCCGATCGGCGTGTGGTGCACCTCGCGACGCACGGATTCTTTCTCTCGTCTGGCTGTGTGCCGGGCCGGAGCAATTCGCGCGGCGTAGGTGGCCTCGTATCTGCCGATGCGATCGCGGCCGCGGAGCTCGAGAATCCTCTGCTCCTGTCAGGGCTCGCGATGGCGGGAGCCAATCGCAGCGGCCGTCGTTCGGTCGATCAGGACGACGGCATCCTCACCGCAGAGGAGATCGCGGGTCTCGATCTGCAGGATACAGAGTGGGCGGTGTTATCCGCGTGCGATACCGGCCTGGGCGAGATTCGGGCAGGTGAGGGTGTGTTCGGATTGCGACGCGCCTTCCAGATCGCCGGCGCGCGCACCGTGATCATGAGCCTGTGGTCGGTCGACGACGAAGCCACGCGTGTGTGGATGCGCGCGCTCTACGACGGCCGCCTCGCTCGCCGTCTCGATACCGCCGATGCCGTGCGCGAGGCGAGCCTCAGCGTCCTTCGTCAGCGCCGCGCCGCGCATCAGAGCACGCATCCCTTCTACTGGGCCGCATTCGTCGCCGCGGGGGATTGGCGATAGGTTGCTTCGCTGTCAAATCCCAAATCCCAACTCCCAACTCCCAATTCACAATTCAGAAATCACAATTCACACATTCAAGCATCCAGTTCCTGCCCACTCCGATCCGGCAACGTGAAGATCAGCAGCGCCGCGAGTAAGAAGAATGCCGACGTGCTCGCGAGCGCGAGGCCGATGCCGATTCCGGGCAGCGTCGCGAGCGCGCCAATCGTGAACGGTGCGATCGCGCCTGCCATCCGTCCGATGTTGTAGCTCGTGCCCTGACCTGTTGCACGCACGGCGGTGGGGAACAGCTCGGCGACGAAGCTGCCGAACATGCTGAAGTAACCGTGACCGAAGTAGCCGAGCACAGGCCCAAGCAGCATCAGCACCAGCGGGCTGCGCGCCATCTGACCGTAGATCGGCACGAGCGTGGCCGCACCCAGCATGAACAGGATGAACGTACGCCGGCGACCCAGACGATCGGCGATGAAGCCGAACGTGAGGTAACCCAGATAGGCGCCAATCTGCACGGGGATCAGCCAGCCCAGCGAGCCAACGACGCCCATGCCGGCGCCACCCTGCGCGATGGGACGTGAGAGGAATGCGGGCAGCCAGAAGAAGATCCCCCAGTACGCAAACTGCACGGCCGATCCAAGCAGGATGATCAGGATCGTGCGACCGATGAGCGTCGGTCCGAAGACGACGGCAAACGGGTTCGGCGCGCTGTCTGCCGCGGCCCGCCGCCGCGCCCATGCCGGAGGCTCGTGCACGTTGCGCCGAATCCACAACGTGAAGAGCGCGGGTGCAACGCCGACGACGAACAACCAGCGCCACGCGTCTGTGCCCAGACCTGGCGAACCGAGGATCGCCGCCGCCATCAGCGCTGCCAGG
>Ga0111538_10014416_pt1 | contig 10413 bp, 10 predicted proteins | sample SoiMethybrSBSTD1_FD_79669 | JGI IMG/M metagenome (GOLD analysis project Ga0111538, IMG submission 79669) | Bulk soil microbial communities from a Populus tree surrounding site in Tennessee, USA - Soil MetaG P. TD hybrid SBSTD1 (version 2)... | ecosystem: Environmental > Terrestrial > Soil >... | reverse complement strand
TGTAATCTCCGCCCGCCATGGGCTACCAGTACATCTATGTCATGAAGGGTCTGGGCAAGGTCGTCCCGCCCAAGCGCGAGATCCTCAAGCGCATCTGGCTGTCCTTCTTCCCCGGCGCCAAGATCGGCGTCCTGGGCGCCAACGGCGCCGGCAAGTCGAGCCTGCTGCGCATCATGGCCGGCCAGGACAAGGAGTTCGTCGGCGAGGCGTGGCCGGCCGACGGCGTCCGGGTCGGCTTCCTGCCGCAGGAGCCGGTGCTCGATCCCGCCAAGGACGTCTTCGGCAACGTCGAGGAAGCGGTGGCCGGCACCCGGTCGCTCCTCACCCGCTTCGAGGAGATCTCGAACCGCCTGGGCGAGGACATCGACGGCGACACCATGGAGAAGCTGCTCGAGGAGCAGGCGAGCCTGCAGGACAAGATCGACGCCGCCAACGCCTGGGAGCTCGACCGCACCGTCGAGATCGCGATGGACGCCCTGCGCACCCCGCCGGGCGACGCCGACGTCTCCACCCTGTCGGGCGGCGAGCGGCGCCGCGTCGCGCTCTGCAAGGTCCTCCTGTCCAAGCCGGACATGCTGCTGCTCGACGAGCCGACCAACCACCTCGACGCCGAGTCGGTGGCCTGGCTCGAGCGCCACCTGGCCGAGTTCCCCGGCACCGTGGTCGCCGTCACCCACGACCGCTACTTCCTCGACAACGTCGCCGGCTGGATCCTCGAGCTCGACCGCGGCCAGGGCATCCCCTTCGAGGGCAACTACAGCTCCTGGCTCGAGCAGAAGAAGGCGCGCCTCGAGCAGGAGGAGAAGCAGGCCGGAGCGCGCAACCGCGCGCTCGAGCGCGAGCTCGAGTGGGTGCGCACCTCGCCCAAGGCGCGCCACGCCAAGAGCAAGGCCCGCCTGTCGCGCTACGAGGAACTGCTCGAGGAGTCGCGGACCGCGCAGAAGGATCCGGCGATGGAGATCATCATCCCGCCCGGCCCGCGCCTGGGCAACGAGGTCGTCATCGCCGAGGGGGTCAAGAAGGCCTTCGGCGACAACCTCCTCATGGAGGACCTGTCGTTCCGCCTGCCGCGCGGCGGCCTCGTCGGCGTCATCGGGCCCAACGGCGCCGGCAAGACCACCCTCTTCCGCATGATCGTCGGCGAGGAGAAGCCGGACGCCGGCAAGCTCGTCATCGGCGAGACCGTCAAGCTCGCCTACGTCGACCAGAACCGCGACGCCCTCGGCGCCGACCGCTCGGTCTGGCAGGAGGTCACCGGCGGGGCGGAGACCCTCGAGCTCGGCACCCGCCAGGTCAACTCGCGCGCCTACGTCTCCTCGTTCAACTTCAAGGGGGCCGACCAGCAGAAGAAGGTCGGCATGCTGTCGGGCGGCGAGCGCAACCGCGTGCACATGGCCAAGCTCATCAAGAGCGGCGGCAACGTGCTCCTGCTCGACGAGCCGACCAACGACCTCGACGTCGACACCCTGCGCGCGCTCGAGGACGCGCTCACCGGCTTCCCCGGCTGCGCGGTCATCATCAGCCACGATCGCTGGTTCCTCGACCGCATCGCCACCCACATCCTCGCGTTCGAGGGGGACTCGAAGACGGTCTGGTTCGAGGGCAACTACCGCGACTACGAGGCCGACCGCAAGCGCCGCCTCGGCGAAGAGGCGGATCAGCCCCACCGCATCAAGTTCAAGAAGCTGACCCACAGCTAGCGGGCGCGCGCGGTGCGGTTACGTCTGCTCACCTGGAACGTGCACAAGTGCATCGGGGGGCTCGATCGCCGCTACGATCCGGAACGGGTGCGCGCGCTCATCGCGCACTACCAGCCCGACGTGGTGCTCCTGCAGGAGGTCGATCACGCGGCGCGCCGATCGCGCGGCGACCGCCAGGTCGACCTGCTCGGCGACCTGCTCGGCCTGCGCCACCGGTCGTGGTTCGCCAACGTCCTGCTCCGCGGCGGCGGCCAGTACGGCAACGCAATCCTCAGCCGCTTCCCCTTGACCGAGAGCAACAACATCGATCTCACCATCCCGCCCAAGAAGCGGCGCAGCGTGCTGCACGGCCGCGCCCGGGTCCGCCTCCACCCGGAGAACGGCGAGACGCCGCGCACCCGCACCCTCCACGTCTACAACATGCACCTCGGCCTGTCCGGCATGGAGCGCAAGGTGCAGCTGCGCAAGTTCCTCTCCAGCCACCCCTTCGCCGGCCTCGACCACCGCACGCCCATCGTGGTCGCCGGCGATCTCAACGACGTCTGGGGAACGCTCGGCAGGAAGGTGCTGGTGCCCGCCGGCTTCCGCGGCATCAACCCGATCCGGACCTTCCCCGCCTACGCCCCGGTGCGCGCGCTCGACGGCATCTACGTGCGCGGCAACGTCGAGATCCACCACGTGCAGGCCTCGCGCATGGAGCTGGCGCGGATCGCCAGCGACCACCTGCCGCTCATCGCCGACCTGGTGATCAGGTAGCCGGGAGGACGCGGCAGGCGACGAAGGTGATGTCGTCCGGCTGCGGGTGACCGCCGGCGAAGTCGCGGACCGCGCCCTCGATGCGGTCGCGCACCTCGCCGATCGGCGGCCCCTCGGCGGCGATCTCGCGCAGGAGGCGCTGCATCCGGCGATCGCCCAGCCGCTCCTCGCGCGCGTTCAGGCAGTCGACCAGTCCGTCGCTGTAGAACAGGAGCAGCGAGCCGGGCTCGACGCGCTGCTCGTGGACGTGCAGGGAGAGCTCGCGCTTGACCCCGAGTGGGTTGCCGCGCGCGACCAGCGCGTCGATCGCGATGCGGTCCCCGGCGCGGCCCGGCGGGTGCACCAGGTAGGGCGCCACATGGCCGGCGCCGGTGAACAGGACCCGGCCGCCCGGCTCGATGATCGCGGCGAAGCAGGTCATGTGGTAGTGGCCGGCGCCGACCTCGCGCACCGCGGCGTCGAGCAGATCGATCAGCGCGCCCAGCTCCGGCCGCCGCCGGCCGAGCCGCAGCGCCACGCCATGGGCGCCGCGCGCCGCCGCGGTGATGCGCGCCGCCCCGATCCCGTGGCCGGTGACGTCGGCGACCACCACCAGGGCGGCGCCGCCCTCGAGCTCGTCGACCGACCACCAGTCGCCGCCGCAGCGGCTGGCCGGGAGGTAGCTGCCGGCCAGCTCGAGCGGCCCGAGCACCCGCGCTGCGCCGTCCGGAATGAGCGCCTGCTGCACGGCGGCCGCGACCTCGACCTCGGCGGCCACCTCGGTCTGCTGCGCGATGCGCATCTCCATGCCGACATCGCCGAGCGCGTCGGCCAGCGGCCCGGCCAGCCGCGCCACCAGCGGCTCGATCGGCGACCTGCCGCGCGGCGCGACCCACAGGAGGCCGTGCACGCGCCCGTTGCGCTCGATCGGCCAGACCAGCGGCGCCGGTGCCACCGAGGCCAGTTCGGCGGCCGCCTCGCCGCTCGCCGCCAGGGTGTCGCGGTCGATCGCCTCGCCGGCGATCTCGGCGAGGAAGCGGAGCAGCCGCTCGGGCGCCGGGGCGCACGGGATGGCGCCGCCCTTGGCCCGGCGCCACTCGCGACGGGTGCCGAGCAGCCACAGCTCGACGATCGACCCCGGCGCGCGCACGGCAAAGAGCTCATCGACGATGGCGGCGACCTCGGCCGGGCTGCGGGACGCGGCCAGCGCCTCGGCCTCCGGCCCCAGCGGCGGCGCCGAGCCGACCACCGGTCGGGTCACCTCGACCACGCGGCGGCCGCGGGCGCGCGCGGCCACCGTCACCGCGACGCGGCCGACCATCCAGAGGCCCGTGATTCCTGCCGCAAGGACCACGGGATCCCGCGGCCCCAGGACCCACGAGGCGGCGGTCACGGCGGCGCCGAAAGCGGCCAGCAGCAGCCAGATCATCGGAGAAAGGCGGGTTGCACCCGACCAGGGCTCTCAGTAGTGTCTCCCCGCCGAGACTCTCCCGCAAGGAATACGACCATGAAGCGAGATGCGTGGTTCGCGATCGCGGCGGCGGCTGTCCTCCTCCTCCATCCGGGCGGGGCGAGGAGCGACAAGGCGCAGCCCCCGTCCGCCGGCAGCCAGGACCCTCGGGTCGAGTTCGAGCGCTACAAGCTGCCCAACGGCCTCGAGGTGATCCTGCACCAGGACAACAGTATCCCCCTGGTGGCGGTGGACGTCTGGTACCACGTCGGCTCGGGCGACGAGGTGCCGGGGCGGAGCGGCTTCGCGCACCTGTTCGAGCACATGCTGTTCCAGGGCTCGCTGCACGTGGGCGAGGACAAGCACTTCGAGATCCTCAAGGGCCTCGGGGCGTCGCCCAACGGGTCGACCAACTTCGATCGCACCAACTACTTCGAGGTGGTGCCCTCCCATCACCTCGAGACCGCGCTGTGGATCGAGAGCGACCGGATGGGCTACTTCCTGCCGCTCCTCACCCGGCCGAGCCTGAAGAACCAGATCGACGTGGTGCGCAACGAGCGCCGGCAGAGCTACGACAACGAGCCGTACGGCAAGACCCGCTTCAACGTCTCGCACCTCCTGCACCCGGAGGGGCACCCGTATCGCGACCTGGTCATCGGCAAGCATGAAGACCTCGAGGCGGCCGAGCTCGAGGACGTCCAGGGCTTCTACAAGAAGTGGTACGTGCCCGGCAACGCGACCCTGGTCATCGCCGGCGACTTCGACAGCAAGAACGCCAAGCAGCTGGTCCAGAAGTGGTTCGGCAGCTTCCCCAAGACGGGCAGGCCGGCCCACCGCAAGCTGGCGATGCCGATCATCAAGCCGGCGCGCGAGGAGGTGAAGGACTCGCTGGCCAAGCTGCGCCGCATCGAGTACGTGTGGCACACGCCGGCCTTCTTCGAGGCGGGCGACGCCGAGCTCGACGTCCTGGGCAACACGCTGGCGTCGCCCGGCACCGGCCGCCTCTACAAGATCCTGGTGCACGAGAAGCAGCTGGCGCAGTCGGTGGCCGCGTTCCAGGCCTCGCGCCAGCACTCCTCGACCTTCACGGTGTCGGTCACCGCCAAGACCGGCGCCGACATGAAGGAGATCGAGCGGATCATGAACCAGGAGATCGAGAAGGTCCGCACCGAGCCGATCAGCCAGCGCGAGTTCGACCGCACCGTGGTCGAGCAGGAGTCGGGCTTCGTCTGGGGCCTCGAGAGCCTGCTGGCCCGCGCCGAGACGCTGCAGAAGTACAACCACTACGTCGGGAATCCCGACTTCATCACCGCCGACCTCGACCGCTATCGCAAGAGCTCGCCCGCGGCGATCCAGAAGATCGCCGAGAAGTTCCTCGGCCCCGAGCACCGGGTCGAGGTGCTGACCGTTCCTGGTTCGCGAGGGGTGGGGCAAGCGCGCCCGAAGGGCGCGCCGGATCCCGGGGCAGCACCCACCCCGAGCGGAGTGTAAGTGAAAGGGAAGAAGTGATGTCGACCAAGAAGACGACCCTCCTCCTTGCACTCCTGGTCGCCTGCGGACCCAGGCAGACCACCACCAGCGGAACCGGCGAGACCGAGGCGCCGCCGCCGACCTTCACCAAGGGCCCGCCGTCGGCCGGTGATCCCGAGTTCCCCAACGAAGCGTTTCGCGACAAGCGGCCGGCGCCCGCCGAGCCGCGCGCGTTCCAGCTGCCGGCCATCAAGCGCTTCCAGATCGGCAAGGCCGACAAGGTCGACGTCTTCCTGGTCGAGCGCCACGAGCTGCCGACCATCTCCATCGACCTCGACCTCGACGGCGGATCGATGACCGACCCGGCCGGCAAGGTCGGGCTGGCCTCGGTCTGCATGGACATGATGTCCGAGGGCACCGTCAAGCTGGAGAAGATCCCCTTCAGCGAGGCGCTGGCCGACGTCGCCTCGAGCGTGTCGAGCTACGCCGGCGACGACACCCAGGGGGTCTCGATGCGGACCCTGACGAAGAACTTCGACCGGACCTTCGCCCTGTTCGCCGACACCATCCTGCAGCCCGCCTTCCGCAAGGCGGAGTTCGACCGGATGATCCAGCGCCGCCTCGAGTCGCTCAAACAGTCGCGCGGCTCGGCGACCGCTGTGGCGGGCCGGCTGGGCGGCCTGGTCCGCTACGGCGCGGCGCACCCGCTGGGCCGGGTGACCAGCGAGAAGAGCTACCAGGCGATCCGGCTGTCCGACTGCAAGGCCTACCACCGGCGCTGGATCCGCCCGCGCAAGGCGCGACTGTTCGTGGTCGGCGACACCACCGAGGAGAAGATCCGCGCCGCCGTCACCCCGCTCTTCGCCAAGTGGCGCGGCGGCGCGCCGGCCCTCAAGGCGCCGCCCCGGCCGGCCCCGGTCAAGGGCGGCCGAATCTACCTGGTGGACGTGCCGGACTCGGCGCAGTCGGTGGTGGTGATGATGCACATGGGTCCGGCCCGCAAGGCGCCCGACTACTTCGCCACCAGCCTCATGGGCTCGCTGCTCGGCGGCGGCTTCACCAGTCGCATCAACATGAACCTCCGCGAGGGCAAGGGCTACGCCTACGGCGCCGGCGGCGGGTTCGGCTACTCGAAGTGGTTCGGCGCCTTCAGTGCGCGAGGCTCGGTGCGCGACGACGCCACCTACCAGTCGGTCCTCGAGCTGCTCCGCGAGGTGCGCGGGCTGCAGGACGCCACCCGGCCGCCCACCAGCGAGGAGCTCGAGCGCGAGAAGGAGGGCAGCATCCTCGCGATGCCGGCCCGCTTCGCGACCGCGGCCGCCACCCTCGGACAGTACCGCGCGCTGGTCTACTTCGGACTGCCGCTCGACTACTGGAACACCTACGTCGACCAGATCAAGGCGGTCAACGGCGACCAGGTCAAGGCCTCGGCGCAAACCCACCTCAAGCCGGGCGACGCCATCTACCTGGTCATCGGCGACGCCAGCAAGCCGCAAAAGAAGTTCGTGCCGGGCGGCGAGAGCGACGGCAAGGGGAGCAACCAGGACCTGACCACCGCAGACGGCAAGCCGATGCCGCTGCGCGACGCGCTCGGCGCCCTGCTCGACTCGAACGAGCTCGGCGCCGGCCAGCTCATCGAGCTGGACGTCGACGGCAAGATCCTGAAGCGCCGGCCGAGCGCGCGCGCCACGGCTCAGCCGGCCGGCTCGCCGAGCGGGGTCGTCAAGTAGCGCTCACCGGTGTCGGGCAGGACCACCACGATGGTGGCGCCCGACAGATCCGGCCGCCGCGCCAGCTTGAGCGCGGCGCTGAGGGCAGCGCCGGACGAGATGCCGGCCAGGATGCCCTCCTCGCGCGCCAGCCGGCGGGCCCCCTCGAAGGCGGCCCGCTCGCTCACGGTCAGCACCTCGTCGATGGCGTCGCGATCGAGGATGTCCGGCACGAAGCCGGCGCCGATGCCCTGGATGAGGTGCTGGCCGGCCGGCTGCCCCGACAGCACCGCCGAGGCGGAGGGCTCGACCGCGACCACCCTGATCGATGGCTTCCTCTCCTTCAGGTAGGTGCCGACCCCGGAGATGGTCCCGCCGGTGCCGACGCCGGCGACGAAGACGTCGAGCTCGCCGCCGGTGTCGCGCCAGATCTCCTCGGCGGTGGTCCGCCGGTGGACCTCCGGGTTGGCCGGGTTCTTGAACTGCTGCAGCATGACCGCGCCCGGGGTCTCGCGCGCGATCTGCTCGGCGCGCAGCACTGCGTCGCGCATCAGGCCGCCGCGGGTCAGCACCACCTCTGCGCCGAAGGTCCGCAGCATTGCGATCCGCTCGCGGCTCATGTTCTCCGGCATCGTGATGATGAGCCGGTAGCCGAGCGCGGCGGCGGCGAAGGCGAGCGCGATGCCGGTGTTGCCGGAGGTCGCCTCGACGATGGTGGCGCCCGGCGAGAGCTGGCCGCGCGCCTCCGCCTCGCGGATCATCGCCACCCCGATCCGGTCCTTGACCGAGGAGCAGGGGTTGCGCGACTCCAGCTTGGCGAGGAGCGCGGCGGCGCCGGTGTCCGCCGCGATCCGTTTCAGCCTGACGAGCGGCGTGCCACCGACGGTATCGACCACGCTGTCGAAGACCGGCACGCCGCGACTATAGCCCTACAGGCTCTTCTTGCCCTTCTCGAGCACCCACTTCTGGTAGTAGTTGCCCGCCGTCGTGCCTTCCTTGCCGATGCGCTCGTTGGCCTTCTTGAGCTCCTCGTCGATGAGGGCCTTGAACTGCTCGACCGGGCGCGCGCCCGACAGGAAGCGACCGTTGACGAAGAACGCCGGCGTCCCGCCGACGCCCACCTGGGCCATCTGCGTCTGATCGTCGCGGACGATCTTCTTGCAGTCACCCTCCATGTCGGCCTTGAACTTCTGCATGTTCAGGCCCACCTCCCCGGCGATCTTCTCCATGTTCTCCTGCGACAGGTTCCGGTTGGCGCTGAAGCCCTTCTCCCAGATCTGCAGATACATCTGGTGGAACTTGCCCTGCTTGTCAGCCGCGCAGGCCGCAAAGGCGGGGATGCTCGCCTGCTGCGGGTGAACGACGAAGTGCTTGTAAACGACCCTGACGTCCTTCGGATAATCCTTCAAGAGCTGCTCGATGGTCGGACCGACCTTCATGCAGTACGGTCAAGCAAACTCGAACGCTTCGACGATCGTTACTTTTGCGTCCTTCGGCCCGTGCGACGGGCCGACGTTGTTGACCGCGTAGGTCTCGCCCGGTTCGGGGCGCTTGCGCTCGCCGCCTTCGGCTCCGCCGCGTGCGCCCGGGGCGCCGCCTGCCCGCATCGCGCCGCCGCCCTTCCCCATGTCCTTGAGGAGCTGGTTGGTCTCCTCCTGCTTCTTGATCATCATGTCCAGCTTCTCGCCAAGCTGGGAGGATTCGTCCCGCGTACAGCCGGGTAGTGCCAGGCTAAGCGCGGACAGGAACAGAAGTCCGAGGCGTCTCATGATTGCGAGATGATGCGAGATGTTCTGGTCCCCGTCAAGGAGCCCGAACAGCCGCCAGCATCTCTCGCGCGTGCGCCTCGACCCGATCGAAGCGACCGGCCGCCAGATCGTCGGCGGGGAACAAGCTCTTGACGAACCCGACCGCGACCGCGCCGGCCGCCAGCCAGGCCGCCGCGTTGTCGGCGGTCACCCCGTTGGTGGGCAGGATGCGGAGGAACGGCATCGGCGCCAGCACCGACCGGACGTACTCGGGGCCGCCGGCCGGTGCCGGGAACAGCTTCTGCAGCGCGGCGCCGGCCCGGTGGGCGCGCAAGAGCTCGGTCGGCGTGTGGCAGCCCGGGATGGCGACCGCCCCGAGGTCGACCGCGGCGCGGACGACCTCCTCGTCCATCACCGGGGAGACCAGGAAGCGGGCTCCGGCCCGCACCGCGTCGCGCGCATTCTCCACGGTGAGCACGGTCCCCGCCCCGACCACCAGGTCCGGCCGCCGCGAGAACTCGGTCACCAGCTCGAGCGCGCCCGGGGTGGTGAGGGTGAACTCGAGGTGGCGGAAGCCGCCGCGCACCGCGGCCTCCATCGCGGCCGCCGCCACCGCCTGCGAGCTGGTCCTCAGGATCGCGGTCGCCCGCTGGCGCTGGAGCTCGGCGAGGAACCCGGCACCCGCGCTCGCGCTCACGGCGGCGCCGCCTTGCCGCCGCCGCCGGTCCGCGCCGAGGCGATGCAGTCGCGCATCCGGCTGTAGGCCGCGGCCACCTCCTCGCGATCGTCGTCGCTGCCCCGCTTCTGCCCCTCCTTGACCAGGTCGAGGTACTCCTTCTCGACCGCGTCGGCGCAGGCGGCGTCGGTGCAGGCGCACGCCTTGTCGGCCAATCCCTTCACCCGCTTGACCGTCTCGTTGCTCGAGCAGCCGGCGCCGATCGCCAGGGCGGCCAGGAGGAGGAGGGCTCGGATCCACATGGCCCGTTAATACCCGCGGAACCGGAGGTAAGTGAAGAGCAGCCCGACCAGTGTCCCCGATCCGATGGCGACGATGACCCAGTCCCTGAGCGTCATCCGGACCGAAAAGGTCGGGTCATGGGTGCGGACCGCCGAGTAGAAGGCGCCCGACAGCCCCACGTAAGCCCAGAAGATGAGGTGCCAGGCGAACGACAGGAAGAAGATCCCGACCAGGAGACCGCCCAGCGCAGCGAGCAGGCCCAGGGCCCAGACCCGCGCCACCCGCGCCTCCTCGCGCGCGTGGTAGCGGAGGAGGGCCACCAGCGGGATCTTGACGGTGAGGTAGAGGACCGCGCCCCAGAGGAAGATGCCCACCAGGCCCAGCTCGGCGAGCGCCAGGATGTAGCTGTTGTGCGCGGTCAGGTAGTGGTGCTCGACGAACTGGCCGTGGCCCACCCCGAAAAGCGGTGAGTCGCGAAACATCTGGATGCCGGTCGCCCAGGCCTCGTAGCGCGCCTCGGTCGAGGCGGCGGCGTCGACCCGGCCCCCGTCGCTGCCGCCGCCCAGGAGGACGACCAGGGCGACCGGGGCCATCATCGCCATCACCGCCGTCGCCTTCCAGCGCCAGAGGTGGAGGGCGTAGA
>Ga0111538_10014412_pt1 | contig 10413 bp, 9 predicted proteins | sample SoiMethybrSBSTD1_FD_79669 | JGI IMG/M metagenome (GOLD analysis project Ga0111538, IMG submission 79669) | Bulk soil microbial communities from a Populus tree surrounding site in Tennessee, USA - Soil MetaG P. TD hybrid SBSTD1 (version 2)... | ecosystem: Environmental > Terrestrial > Soil > Tree... | reverse complement strand
TGCGCCTCGAGCTCGCCGCGACCCGACAGCAGCACGAGTCGACGCGCGCCGCTGCGAACCGCGAGTTCGGTGAATGCGCGAATCGCGTCCGTCGCGCCCGGCGCTGCGAGGTCGGGATAGTAGGAAATGTAGACGGCGCCGACGCCCGCCAGCGCGGCCGGCCACCTGGAGCTGTCCTCCCAGACGAACGACGGTGTCGCCGTGCGCGAGCCGACCCTCACGGGCACTTTGCGAGCGGTCAGCTGCTCGACGATGCGGCGACCCGTCTTGCCCGTGCCACCCAAAACCAGCGTTGTCCTTGCAGTCATGTCGGTGCTCCTCGAGAGGTGTTGACGTCGTTCCAGTGGCGTCCACTATCGTCTTGAGGCTCAGGACCAACAATCGCTCACCGTCCACGTTTCATGCTTTTTCGTCCAGAGCCATGGACGCTACGGCGGGCGCTTCTGCATACTCCCACCATGCCCGATTCCTGGAAAAACACGTTCGATCCGCTCGGCGAAGCGCTGCACTTCCTGCGCATGAGCGGCTCGTTCTATTGCCTCTCGGAGTTCACGACTCCCTGGGGACTGGATCTGCCGGCGATGGAAGACTGCGTGATGTTTCATGTGGTCACGTCCGGCGAGTGCCGCCTCGAAGTTGCGGGCGCCGAGCCGTGCACGTTGCGACCCGGCTCACTCGCGCTGGTGCCGCACGGTCGTGGTCACATTTTGAACAGCGCATCGGGCGTCCAGGCCGCGAAGCTCTTCGACTTGCCGCGCGAGTTCGTGACCGATCGCTACGAACATCTGCGTCACGGCGGGGGCGGCACGCCGACGACGATGCTTTGCGCCGCCGTGCGCTTCGACGATCCCTCCGCGCATCATCTGCTGCGGCTGCTGCCGCGAATCATCCTGGTGGATGCGTGGAACTCGCCGGAGCTCGAATGGCTGCAGAGCACTCTGCGTTTTCTCACGAGCGAGGCGCGCGAGCTGCGTGCAGGCGGCGAGACGGTCATCACCCGCCTCGCCGATATTCTCGTGATCCAGGCGATCCGCTCCTGGATCGCCACCGATGCGCAAGCGCAAACGGGCTGGCTCCGTGCATTGCGCGACAAGCAGATCGGCCGTGCGATCGCGCTGATCCATCGCGATCCTGCGCGCGAATGGACTCTCGCGTCGCTCGCCGCTGCTGTCGGCATGTCACGCTCGGCGTTCGCGGCCCGCTTCACCGAACTTGTCGGCGAGCCGGCGATGCAATACCTGCTGCGCTGGAAAATGCACGCAGCGTTGCGATGGCTGCGTGAGAGCGATACGCCGCTGAGTCAGCTCGCGAACAGACTGGGCTATGAGTCCGAGGCGGCGTTCAGTCGAACGTTCAAGCGATTGATGGGCGTTTCGCCCGGCGCAGCGCGACGCGCCGGCGGCGTGTCCTCGCGATGACCGACAGCCGCAAGCACGGCGAGCACGACCGCCACGAAAGCGACCATGTCGAACACGGCCGCGGTCGCGTGCGAGTATTCCCAGCGCTCGCGTAACGTCATCCAGTTCACCGGCAACGTCGTCCAGTTGCTGGTCTGCTGATTCACCGGGAACGTGAACATCCAGAAGATCACTTGCGTCACGAGCACGCAGCCGAATGCAACGCATGCCAGGGCAAACTGCCGCAGCCGCGTGCGCACCATGATCGTGAGCAGAAAGGTAGAGATCAGCGCCGCGAACACCACGATGCCGAGCAACGCCCAGCCCGCGTACAGCTGCTGGACCCGCAAGTAGTCGTCACCGGACAAGCCCATCTTGTGCGGCATTTGCAAAACGTGCGCGAGGGCGGGCGCGAGATCGAGCCCGACAAACAGCAGACTGAAAAAGCGGACGTACTGAGCGGCCATACCGCCCTCCTGCAGCATCTTCCGTTGGTGCGGATAACGCTAAGGTAGCGCGCCGGGTTTCTTCCAAAGCCGATCGCTGAACGCCCAGAGAATGACGCCGGCCATGATCGCCATGTCGGCGACATTGAAAATGCCCGTGCGCAGTGGGCCGATCCCCACGTTGAGGAAGTCGACGACGTAGCCGTACCGCACGCGATCGATGAGATTGCTCACGCCGCCCGCGACGACGAGCGCGATCGACACGCCGACGAGCGGATTCTGCGGCCGGGCCACGAACAGGTAGATCAGCAGCCCGACCAGCACCACACCGACGATGCTCGACAGCAACATGCCGCCGGACGATTCGCCGATCGCCGAGCCGAGGCTGAGGAAGGCGCCGTAGTTCCTGGCGAGCACCAGCCGAACGGTATCGCCGAGCAGGATCACCGGTTCGTCCGCGAGATACGCCTTGGCGACCACCTTGGTCGCCTGGTCGCAGCCGACGCAGGAAAACAGGATCGTGAAGATCAGCAGCAGGCGCTTGGGGCTCATCGTGCGGGGATTATACGTGCAGGGCTGCATATATAATGCCGCCCATGAGCGACGTCGCCTCCGGACCGCTGCGATTCGACGAGTTCGAGCTGGACGAGGAGAACGCTCTGCTCACCAGGGCCGGCCGTCCGGTCGCTCTGCCGCCGAAGGCTTTCGCCGTCTTGTGCACGCTGGCGAAGCAGCCCGGCAAGCTCACCAAGAAAGAAGATCTGCTGGATGCCGTCTGGGGACATCGGCACGTCAGCGAATCCGTGCTCAAGACGACCATCAGCCAGGTGCGCACGGCGCTCGCGGATCCTGCTGCCAAACCGCGCTACATCGAGACCGCATCGCGACGCGGTTATCGTTTCATCGGCGTGATTCTCGGCGCGCCACTGCCGGCGGGCACCGCTCCGCAGCCGTTGCCGCACCCTCCGGTCGAAGTGAAATCGGCTGCAGTCGAACCTCGCACGCCGATGATCGGCCGCACGGCGCCGCTCGCGAAGTTGCACGCCGCGTGGCGCAACGTCGTCAACGGCGGCCGCTCAGTCTTCTGGATCGCCGGCGACCCGGGCGTCGGCAAGACGACGCTGGTCGAACAGTTCATCAGTGAGCTGCCGGGAGTCACGGTAATCCGCGGTCAGTGCGTCGAACAATACGGCGCTGGCGAGCCGTATTTGCCGATACTCGAAGCAATCAGCGCACTGGGCCGCAGTCATCCGGAGTTCACGCGCCTGATGCGCGAGATCGCGCCGACGTGGCTCGTGCAACTGCCGTGGCTGATGCCGGAAGCGGAACGCGCCTCGCTGTACCGCGACCTTTCCGGCGCGAACCAGGAACGCAAGGTGCGCGAGATCTCCGAGCTCATGGGCCGATTCACGGCGCAGCATCCGATCCTGTTACTCACCGAAGACCTGCACTGGAGCGACAATGCCACGCTGCGGCTGCTCGATCACTTCGCGCGGCGCACGTCGCCCGCGCGAATCATGTGGCTCGGCACGTACCGGCTGATGCAGGTCATCGCCGAGTCGCATCCGCTCCGGGAACTGCGACAGGAGTTACGGCTGCATCGCCTCTGCGAAGAGGTCGTGCTCGATCCGTTCTCGGAAGTCGAACTCGCGCAATACTTGGAGAGCCGCCTCCCCGACTCCGGCATCCAGGAGGCGTTCATTCACAAGCTGCACGATCACACCGGCGGACTGCCGCTCTTCATCGCGAATGTCATCGACGATCTCGCCGCGCAAGGCGAAGTTTCGCAATCGACCGCTCCGCTGGCGTGGTCGGTGCCCGAGAGCCTCGCGGGCGCGATCGAGAAGCAGATCGCCCGCCTATCGCCAGAGATGCAGCGACTGCTCGAGGCAGCAAGCTACTGCGGCGTTGAGTTTCGCGTTGCGACGCTCGCCGAGATGCTCGGACAGGATCGGCACACGATCACGCAGCTGTGTGATGAACTCGCGCAGCGTCAGTACTGGTTGCAACATGTCGCGATCATCGATCTGCCGGATGGCACGCTCGATGCGCGCTACGCGTTCCGACACGCGCTGTATCGACACGTTTTCTATCAACGTCAGGGCGCGTCGACTCGCGTGCAGATGCATCGACGCGTTGCTGCAGCCCTCGAACGAGGTCGCTCGGCCGGGGTCACAGCGACCGCTGCGGAACTGGCGTCTCAACATGAGGCGGGCCTCGCACATGCACCGGCGCTGCGCTACTACGCGGAGGCGGCACGCAATGCGCTCGGTCACTTCGCGCCGCAGGAGGCGATAGACATAACTTCGCACGCGATGCGTCTGCTGCCGCGCTGTCCGGAAGGTACTGAGCGGCTCGAACTGGAGTTCGCACTGGTCTCGGTGCGCGGGCTCGCGTGCTCTCAGCAGTTTGGGCTCGCATCGGCTGAAGGCGAGATTGCGTATCGTCGCGCGCTCGAACTGTGCGACGTGCTTCCGCTCACGCCTGCTCGTGCACAAGTGCTCGGCGGAATCGCCTGGATGTACTACATCCGTGCGGAGTATGACGACGCATTGCAGCTGTCGCAGCGCCTGGAATCCTTGTCGCTCCAGCATGACGACGCCTTGCTCACCGTGTCCGCCTGCTGCCTGCTGGGTGTCATTCACACGATGCGCGGGAAATACGTCGAGGCGCGGCGCTATCTGGAGCGCGGATTGGAAGTCTGCGAGCAGCTCGGCGACAACGTGCCGCACACGGCCTTTGTGGCCGATCCCGTCATCGTCCTGCGCGTGAATCTTGCGATTCCCCTGATGCATGTCGGCTTCCTCGATCAGGCGCGTGCACAAATGGATGCGGCGCTGATGCGAGCGCGCCAGCGCGGCGAGTTGATGGGGCGCACGATCGCGTTGTGGTGCGCAGCGATGTTCGAGATGCGCATGCGTCGCCCGGATCGCGTCGCGGAGCACGCGCAGGCGCTCCGCACGCTCGTCGACGATCACGCCATCGGCCAGGCCCATGGACCGAGCCGGTGGGTCGCCGGCTGGGCCGAAGCCTATCTCGGCTCGCCGCAGGAAGGTCTGCGCCTGATCCTCGAAGGCTTCGAGCACAACCGACGCCTCGGCATGATCTCCGGCGGTTCGGAGGTACTTGGCTATGCAGTCGAGGCTGCGTTGCTGGCGAAGGATTGGGACATCGCGCAGAAGTATCTCGATCAGGCGCGCGAGCTCGGCCAGCGCTTCGGCGAGCGGATTCTTTTCAACTACCACTTCATGCTGCAGTCACGCATCGACCTCGGTCGCGGCGATGTCGCGGCGGCACGGCGTTCGCTCGAGGACGGGATGAAGGAGGCGCGCGCACAAGGCTCAATGTGGATGGAGATTCGGCTGGTTACCCTGTTGTGCGAGCTGCCTGATGTGAGCAAGCAGGATCTCGCGGAACTGAAGAAGGTTTATGAGCGGCTGCCGGAAGGATTCAGCACTGCTGTGGTGAGTCGGGCGCGGGAGTTGTTGCAGAACGCGTCGGTCTCAGCCTAGCTCGGCGACCAGCTTCTTCGGTGCCGCCCGCTCATACGCGCCGCGCAATGCCATCTCGACCGCAGCCCAATCGACCTTCGGCAAGTCGAGCCAAATCCCGACCCAGCCCCTGTTGCCGACGTACTTCGGCACGTGGAAATGCTTCGGCATCAGGCCCTGCAGGATGTCGTGCATATCGGCGGATGCTTTGCAGTTGAGAGCGACGCGGCCGTCGCCGTGATGGTCGATCATGAACCAGCCGAAGCGCTTCTTTCGCACCTCCAGGCTCAGGTGCTGCCCGAAGCGCTTGGCCTCGCCTTCCGGGAGTCGCTCGACGATCTTCGCGATCCGCTCGCGTTGCTTGTCGCCGTTCGGCGGCTTGCGAGTTGCCATTTTTGCTGGCTTGCGCTTCGCGACAGCGTCGGGCCGTACGCAGTGGAACCGCACGAGATATACGTTCGTGCCGCTGCCGTGCTTCGCGATCTTCAGCAGGTCGACGAGGCCGTTGAAGCCCGATTCGCGCGCCATCTCTGGTGTGATGTCGCTCAGCTCCATCGGCTCGATCGAGTCGATTTCGATCTGTCCGACTCCCGTCGAGTCGTAGCGATTGCCAGCTTTCACCCGTGGCGAATGCCAGATACGGATGCTGGTCGTGATCTCGCCGGTCTGAACGCCGGGGCGCAGACGCTTGGTGAAGTCCATGGCGGATATTAGAACACCTTGACAGCCGCACGCCGTCGCGGCTTGATGCAGCCGGTCAGCGAGCGGGTGCGGAGAAAACAATGGATATGGTCATTCCCAGCGGGCAGAACCTGGTGCTGTTTGCCGGCGCGGCTCTCGTGCTGTTGGTCATCCCGGGTCCTGCAGTCCTGTATATCGTCGGGCGCTCGGTCGCTCAGGGCCGCAGAGCCGGGCTGGTCTCGGTGCTCGGTATCCACGCGGCGACCTTCATCCATGTCCTGGCGGCGGCGCTCGGCTTGGCCGCACTGCTGCTCTCTTCTGCCCTGGCCTTCAGCGTCGTGAAGTACGCCGGCGCTGCGTACCTGGTCTGGCTTGGTCTGCGGAAGATCTTCGGCCCGGCCGAAACGGCGGGCGCCGACGGTGAGCTGCCGCGCTATAGCCACGCGCGATTGTTTCGCGACGGCTTCGTCGTCAACCTGCTCAATCCGAAGACGGCGCTGTTCTTCTTTGCCTTCCTGCCGCAGTTCATAGAGGTTGGCCGCGGTCACGTCCCGATGCAGATCACGCTGCTCGGCCTCATCTTCGCGCTGCTCGGATTTTGCACCGACAGTGCGTGGGCGTTGCTGGCCGGCACAGCCGGAGATTGGCTCAAACGCAGCCGCGGCTACCTCAAGTTCGAGCGCTACGGCAGCGGAGTGCTGTTCATCGGGCTCGGCCTGGTCGCGGCGTTCTCGGGATCGGAAAAGAAGTAGAACCCGGTGCCGGGAGAGAAAACCAGGGGAAACTCAGCAGTGCAGCATTTTGCTGCGGCGCTGAGTTTCCCCTCTTATTTTGTCCCGGCACCTTAACGTACCTTGACGTGCATCTCCTCCTCTTGCCAGGGCTGGACGGAACTGGCGAGCTGTTTACGCCGCTCTTGCAGGCACTCGGCGATGACGTCACCACGTCCGTGGTTCGCTACGGCTCGGAGCTGACGTTCGATGAGTACGTTGAAGCGGCGGCGCGCGCTCTACCCGATCAGGCCGTCGTGGTTGCTGAGTCGTTCTCGGGTCCGGTCGGTATCGCGCTTGCGGCTCGTCATCCGGGCAAGATCCGTTGCCTCGTGCTATGCGCCACGTTTGCGCGAAGTCCATTTCGCACATTGCTTCGGTTCGCGAGATTCATTCCTGCACGCGCGTTCGCCGCGAATGCGCTGACGCCGGCGATGCTGCGTCATTTCTGCCTCAACGGAGACGACACGGCCCTGCGGCCATCGGCCGTATCAGTGGTAAGCACTGTGCCGCCGGCGATCATGCGCGCCCGGCTCGCGTGTCTGGCAGGCGTTGATGTAGCTCCGCTACTGCGCCGGATCGGTACGCCGGTACTCTATCTGCGCGCGTCGCGCGATCGAATCGTCAGCGCGCGACTCAGCAGTGCGCTGACCTCACAACTGCCGAAAGTCTCGATCACTGAGATCGACGGACCGCACCTGCTGTTGCAAACGCGGCCGCGCGAATGCGCGGCTGCGGTCCTCGAGTTCATTTCTCAACACCCCAACATTTTGCTGCGGTGCTGAGTTTCCCCTCTTTTTCTCTCCCGGCACCGGTTCTTATTCCGGTTCTTATTCTTCAGGCCTGCACGCGTCCCGTCACGGGTGGCGCTTCCGTTTCGCCTTCCAGCACCGATCGGTAGAAGAGGCCTGCGAGGGCGGCGCCGATGATGGGCGCGACCCAGAACATCCAGAGTTGGGCCAGCGCCCAGCCGCCGACGAAGATCGCGGGGCCGGTGCTGCGTGCCGGGTTCACGGACGTGTTGGTCACCGGAATGCTGATCAGGTGGATCAGCGTGAGCATCAGTCCGATCGCCAATCCCGCGAAGCCGACCGGCGCGCGCTTGTGAGTCGCGCCGAGGATCACGATCAGGAACATGAACGTCATCACGACTTCCGTCAGCATCGCGGCAGCCATCGAGTACTGACCTGGCGAGTGCTCGCCGTAGCCGTTCGAAGCAAACCCGCCGGCCAGACTGAAGTCCGCCTTGCCGCTCGCGATCACGAACAGAACACCTGCCGCGACGACCGCGCCTGCGACCTGCGCGACTATGTACGGCAACAGCTGCGATCCGGGAAAGCGTCCGCCCGCCCACAGGCCGACCGAAACGGCAGGATTGAAATGCCCGCCGGAGATGGGACCGAGCGCGTAGGCACCCGTCAGCACGGTCAGGCCGAACGCGAGCGAGACTCCGGTCAACCCGATGCCGACGTCAGGAAACGCTGCCGCGAGCACGGCACTGCCGCAACCGCCGAGCACCAGCCAGAATGTCCCTATGAACTCTGCAGACAGCTTCGCAAACATGGCGCACCTCTGCTTGGTCTTGTTTGGACGAGCGCGCCGCGATCTTAGTCCTGCGAGTCGACGCTGTCGAACCTCAGGCCGCTCGAGCCTTCGCCCCGGCCGACCGTCTTGCGCAGCGCCATCCAGGCCCAGGTCGAGCCGTCGATCCAGCGCGCGAGCTGGTAGTGGCGAGCGACGTGGACACCCTCCCGCGGCACTTCCTCGTCGAACATCAGCAGGTGGGGATCCTTGTTGAGGATGTGTCCTTCCGCCTTGTGAATCTCCTGTGACCCGTCGGGCTGCAGCACAGCGCCGCGCCTGAGCCGCGAAACGACTTTGTCCGGCGGCTCCTGCAGCTGCACGGGCAGGAGCGGAATCCAATGCTTCGGCACGGTCGTCGACAGGAGATAACGCGGCAGCGAATCTCCCGGCGCGGCACCACCAGTGTCGGCTGCGCTGTCTGCCGGCGGTGTCGTATCAGTACGCGGCACGGGCTGCTCGACCGGGCTCTCGAGACTGCGCTCGATGGCCCACGCCACGTTCGCCATCTCGTCGCGCATGAACAGTACGTCTTCGACCGCCGGACTCTGCAGGCTGCGGCCGAGCGCCGGCGGCAAGAAGAAAAGATTCGACTCGGGCTTCCCAAGTTCCTCGCTGCCCGGACGGCGGATGTGCGCGAGCTGGAACATGCTCCAGTTCGCGTCCGGCAAAGTGCGATCGCCGATCGGACGCAACAGCGAGCGCACGCCAAAACTGTCGGTGACGACGAGCGAGTTGACGGCCGTGAGCGAACCGACCGGCAGCGTGAGCGGCACAACAAACCAGTCGTTGCCGTAGCTGCTGGCGTACTCGATCATCAGCAGCTGCGCGAGATCGGTCGGGCCGACGGGCATCAGGCCGTACTCGATGCACGCGTCCTCGAGTTCCCAGTAGCGCGGCGCAGGCGCGCCCCGGAATACGACGGGCGCCGGAATGGTCGTCTCCGTGATCACGCCGAACTTGTGATCGCGCTCCGTACCCAGGTTCACTTCGAAGTCGAGATCGAAGCTGCTCCAGTCGAGATGGCCGTCGTAGAACTCGCTCGCCGTGAGCGGCCGCTGATCGAACTTGTCCTCGGACAATTGTCCGGCGACGGTCAGCGCATACTCCATCCGCGGCGGGTTCCAAGCATCGTCGGACTCCTGCACCGGCTCGCTGAACAGCGACTCGTACCACTCAAGCCAGCGCGCCGCGGTCTGACGCACCTCGGCGCGATCCGCGACGACAATCTTCAACGTCGTGTCGGTGATCATCGCCTCGACACCGCCGGCACGCAGCACTTCGGCAAGTCTGCGCGCATCCGGCGCACGCCCGACCATCGTCTCGACGAACCGGCGAGTCTCTTCGTCGGCCTTCGCCAGCACCGAGTCATCCGGTCGCTGCAACCCAAATCGTGCGATGAACAGCGGCCGATACTTCTTCGACAGCGGCTGCTGATCGAGCATCAGCAGAAAGTGCAACCCAGCTTCGACACTCAGTCGCAACATGCGCGCATCGCTCGCATTTGCCGGCCTCGTTCGCTGCCGTTCGACCATTACTTCGAGCGGTATCTGCTGTGGATCGTACGCGGCGGCCTGCGTGATCGTCTTCGCGGGAAGCTCGCCGAGGTGGATGCGCGACAACATCGTCGTCTGCGAGCGAGCGCGTGCCAGCACTGGCATCCCGGCATCTTCACCCTGGAACTCGCCGACCTGCCACTGGCGCGCCATCAGCCACAGCGGATCGAACACGCGGGCGCTGAGACTCACACGCATGTCGGCCTGCCGCGAGCGCACTTCGAGATGCGTCCAGCTCGTGATCGAAGGATTCGCGCCTTCCGGCGGCAACGGCGGCGGTGGAGGCGGTGGCGGCAGCTCCGGTCGGGGCGGCCGATCCGGCGGATCGCCCGGATCCAGCGGGCCGGGATCGCCGGGGTCGGTGGGGCCGCCTGGACGTCGTCTGGCCATGCGTTATCCCGTCAGCTGGGCGAAGTCGGTCGAAACCACTTCGTCATTCGTGTTGAAGGCGAAGAACAGTGCCGGTATGTAGTGCCCGATTTCGCCGAGCG
>Ga0111538_10014411_pt1 | contig 10413 bp, 7 predicted proteins | sample SoiMethybrSBSTD1_FD_79669 | JGI IMG/M metagenome (GOLD analysis project Ga0111538, IMG submission 79669) | Bulk soil microbial communities from a Populus tree surrounding site in Tennessee, USA - Soil MetaG P. TD hybrid SBSTD1 (version 2)... | ecosystem: Environmental > Terrestrial > Soil > Tree... | reverse complement strand
CTCACTACTTACTATTCTTTTTTTCTACGTTGGGGAGAGATTGATCGGGTTCAGCTCGCGGTGGTGGTTGATACCTCAGGACCGCCACCTCTTTCAAACGTTCCAATCCGGCGCTCGGGCGTATGTGAATCACGAGAGCCTGTGTCGCAGATCCCGGCCGCACTTCAACCACATCACCAATCTTGTAACCGGGCGGATAAATCGCATCTTGCCCGGTTGTCATGACCACGTCGCCGTTCTGGACCTTTTCCATTCCGGACACGTATCGCATTTCCAGCAGGCCGAGTTCGCCCATTCCTTTAATCGAGCCCATCGCGTTTGACTGGCCCAACTGGCCGACGACGCCGCCGGCGCCCGATTTTTCGTCGGTAACCAGCATTACCTGCGCGCTCAGCGGACTTGTGGAAATCACTCGCCCGACGATTCCACCAGGAGTGACAACCGGCATATTCACTTCGACGCCGGCCCAGCGGCCCTTGTCAATGGTGATGCCGTCAAACCACATCGAAGGATCGCGAGCAATGACATGGGCAACTACTGTTTGGTACGGGCTGGTTTCCGTTAGCTTGAATAGTTGTTCAAGCCGTTGCGCCTGCGCGGCCTTTTCCCGCGTATCGCGCAGTTCGGTTTGCATCTGCACGACCTGTTTGCGCAGCTGCTCGTTTTCCACGGAAGCGCGACGCAGTTCGCCGATATTTCCGAACCAACCGCCGACCCAATTCACTGTGCCTGAGGCGCCTCGCTGAACGGGGTACATAATCGTTTGCGCAATGGACCGGATCTTTCGCTGCTTAGTCGCGCTGTCGCGCGCGTCGTAAGTCATCAAAGCGAAGTTCATCGCGAGCAACCCGAAAAGCCACCAGGGGGCTCGTTGGCGAATCTCTTTTTGGGTGCGAATAGCAGCCATTGTTAAAGCAGATATTAGGGGTAGATGTCAGCTACTAAGTGGCTATGCTCCGGTCGTTAAGCTGTTGTCCCACTTCACGCGTTTCAGCAGGTCGAAATCTGAGAGCATCTTGCCGGTCCCGAGCACAACCGACGCGAGCGGATCTTCCGCGAGCGACACGGGCAGTCCAGTTTCAATTGAGAGTCTCTTGTCGAGGTTTTTCAGTAGTGCGCCGCCGCCAGTCAAAACGATTCCGCGCTCCACGATGTCGGCCGAAAGTTCAGGAGGGGTCCGTTCGAGCGCGACGCGAACCGCATTAATAATCGTCGAGACGGAATCTGCGAGCGCCTCACGAATTTCTTCGTCAGAAATAGTGATTGTTTTCGGAATACCTTCGATCAGGTTTCGGCCGCGCACTTCGAAAGAGAGCTCTTCATCAAGCGGGAATGCCGAGCCTAATTCAATCTTAATTGCTTCGGCCGTGCGTTCACCGATCAGTAAATTGTATTTTCGTTTGATGTATTGCGTGATCGCCTCGTCCATCTCGTTGCCGGCAACCCGCACAGAACGCGAATAGACGATGCCGCTCAAACTGATCACCGCGATGTCGGTTGTGCCCCCGCCGATGTCGACGACCATGTTGCCGTGCGGTTCAGTAATCGGCAGCCCGGCGCCGATAGCTGCAGCCATTGCTTCTTCGACCAGATAAACTTCGGAAGCCTTCGCGCGATAAGCTGAGTCTTCGACGGCCCGCCGCTCGACTTGAGTAATCTCTGAAGGAATGCCGATTACCACCCGGGGACTTACCCAGGTTTTGCCGTTGTGCGCTTTGCGGATGAAGTGCTGCAACATCTTTTCGGTAACTTCGAAGTTCGCGATCACTCCGTCTTTCATCGGACGAATGGCCACAATGTTACCGGGAGTTCGGCCCAGCATTTCCTTTGCGTCGCGGCCCACGGCTTCGACTGCATTGGTAACCTTGTTGATGGCGACGATTGAAGGCTCAGAGACGACGATGCCGCGGCCCTTCGCATAAACCAGGGTGTTTGCAGTTCCCAGGTCGATCGCTAGATCGCTGGAAAAAAGACTAAAGATAGATTTAAAAGCCATTTGTTACCGATTTCGCTGACTGAAAATGAATTGTCTGAAGGGGTGGCCGATTAAATTGAGTGCAGGCTGGAAGACGCGACGGGCCTGGCAAAAAATAAAAGGACTCACCTAAGCAGAACCAAACACACAAAGATACAACGATTTGCGCGCCAACGCTATCACGAAATGAACTTCTCGTCGGGAATTCTTTGAAATTGTGGGCCGTCGACTGCGTCACCATCAATACGCGTTTCTGTCGCCGGCAAGTTGAGGGATGTTACGACCCTAACGCAATTCTTGTTGGCCGCTTTGGCTGCGTACATGGCCCGGTCCGCGCACGCTATCAGTTGATGCGGGGACATGGCATCGTCTGGAAATACGGCCAGCCCGATGCTCGACGTGAGGTGGATCTGTAGCCGTCGCCCGCCAGTGAACGGGTGGCGCTCGATCTTGGCGCGGATCCGGTCGGCAACTCTCACCGCTTCGTGGACGCTGGCTTCAGGGAGGATGACCACAAATTCGTCACCTCCATAGCGGACCACGCAATCCGTGTCACGAACGGACGGCAGAATGACGGAAGCGACTTCCATCAACACATGTGAGCCGACCAGGTGGCCGTGCAAATCGTTGATGGTCTTGAAATCGTCCAAATCCAGAAACAGGGCGGAGATCTTTGAGCCGAACCGCCGCGCACGCTTCATTTCATTCACCAGGAACTGTCGCAGATAGCGGGCGTTGCGCAGTCGCGTTAGTTCATCAGTCTGTGAGAGCCGTTCAGCCTCGGCAACACGGACAGAGTTAGAAAGCGCCGCGGCTATAGGCGTCGTCATCGCGCTGATAAACGCCACCTCCGATCGTGAGAATGAACGAGACCCGGGCCGCCGGCGAATTCCCTCGAGCACGCCATGAACCCTTTCTCCGCAAACCAGCGGCAGCGCCAGCACCCAAGTAGTGCGCGTGGCCTTTCGGACGGGCTCAACTCGATAGACTGCCTCCTGCGCGACGATAGTCGGTGGTACCACAGGTGAGGCGGGCTTGTCCGAAATATTTTGCTGGTTAGGTTGAACAGCTTTTTCTAAAACTGAAGCAGGTTGAGTTGCCAGCAACTCGAGTTCGATCTTGTCCCGGTTAGTATTTGGGTCGGTGACAAAAATGGTCCAACGATCGGCGCACATCAATTGAGCAATACCGTCCACGGCTATTGACGCGGCCTCTTTCTCGCTCACGGCGAAATGCAGCGACGCGATTAAGGAGAATGCGTCGCGCATACTTTGGCTACGCGTCGACTTAGGCAGTGCGAAGGCTCTCGTGTCGGGCGAACTCTTAAAGGGTTCAGGCAGTTCGTCTGCATCCGGACTCTCTTCAACCTCGCGCAAAAGAGCGGGCAATTGCGCCACGCTTTTCGCGAGCGCGCGAAAGCCAAGTTTCGTCAGCTGCCTCTTTGTTTTTGATTCAATCAGGTTGCCGGCACTCTGACAGGCAACGAGCGGAATGCCCGGCCACGATTCGTGCGCACGCTCGACGATGGCGCGCAACTTAGCTGAGGTGGTTGGCTTTGGTAACTCAAAGACCAGGGCGACCGGCTGTTGAAGTTCCAGGAGACCAGCTGGCGGATACACTGCGGGCCCGCCCGCCAACGGGTCGCTGAAAACCCCAATGCCCGCTGAATTTAGGGTGTCGAGCAGCTCTGATGCGAATTCGCTTCGCGATTCAGCCAGTAAAATGACGTGTTTCTTCATCCGGCACCTATCCCTGCAAAAGGTCGCTCGAATAGGATAAATAATGGCCGGGGCTGGCCGTCTTAACCAAAAAACTAAATGCTCGATCTACCTCGTGAGGGGTACGCGATAATTGCTCATGTTGCCTTGCGAATCTGATACCTGGATGGCGACCTCGCGTGAGTTGGGCGGGGCGCTGATCTGAATCTGAAAATTCCCATCGGCCGCGGCTGAGGCTTCGCGATCAGCCGCGCGGATAGTCGCACCAGGCGAGGTGGTTCCACGAATGATGTAGACATTGCCACCCAGAAGAAGCGTGGAAAGATTTGAAACTGGAATTGAAGATAACTTAGCGCCGGGCGCCATCACAATAAACTTCAGCGGCTCACTCCAATCGCTGGTCTGGCCAGTCGATGCACTAGCTCTGATCCGCCAGAAGTAAGAACCTGGGCGCAGATCGCTCGCGCTGAACTCGGTCACCGATAATTGGTCGCGTTCGATCACTTTACCTTCGGGAACAAAGAACGGCGACGTCGCCACTTCGACTCGATAATAAGCCGGCACACCCGATTGAGGTTTTTGCCAACGTAGCGGCACGGTAGCCGAGCCCTTGTTGACGGCTACGATTTTTTCCATATCGCGTGGCTGCACGGGCTGAGGCACTTCCAGCAATTTCTGCGGCTTTGAAATCGTTCCCGATTGATTTACGGAAACATACTCACCGCCTTGCAGAGAGAGTCGCTCACCCAGCCTGTTGGAACTTTGCACGGCGCCGCTGTTGACGCGAATTTCTTCAGTGCCTTCGGGCGTAACGCCGAAACTGGCGGCGGTTTGACCGCCAATCTGATTCTGAGTTTTGGGCGTCTCGATCACGTTCTTATTGTTGCCACTCTGATCGTTTGTGCGGACGAGCATCTGTCCGCTATCAACAACGACGTGAACATTGGAGCGCTTTCCGTCTTCGGCGCTTTCGTTGTCACGAATGATGATTGTGCTGTTCGGCCTGACAACTACGGTCGATCCGTCAGCCATGCCGATCCTTGCCCGCCCGTCGGCTTGAGTTTGAACCGTATCTCCCGGATAGAGTTGGATGTCACGATTGGCAATTGCCACCTGCCGGGTCGCCGCGCGAATGACTCGAACGTCACCTTCAAACGACATGAATCGCGCTCCCGCCCGCGCGTCTGATTTCATCGCGACGTTCTTCAGAGGGTTGCCGTACTTCCAGACGTACAGGGCCATCCCTCCTCCAATCAGGGCTAGAATCAGAACCAGCGCACCGAGATATACGGCGCGCTTTTGGATTACCCACCATTCGAGGTCAAAGTGGCTGGCTTTGCTTGTTGCCATCGGCTTTTGGGAAATGTGGAGGAGGCTGTCGGCTGGCCAACGAGGCCAAACAAAGATTAACACACGGGTTTAGTTGTCTTCAAGACTCGATTTGTGGAGGGCCTGGCCTCATTACGACGCCATTATTTAACGTAGATGGGGTTCGAGATGATCCAAAGCTGGCCAGTTACAGGGGCAGGGAGTGAGTCCAGATAGAGTTCCACCCAATAGGCGCCGGGTCCGCCGGCTGAAAACTCCGCGCTGGTTCCCGACTTTTGATCAATCGGGTCACCGTTTTTCAGCAATACGAATCGGGCTGGGAGGGGTGACAGGACCTGAAAACGTGGCTGGCTGTTGAGCGCTACGTCGTCGCCCATAATCCTGTCCGAGTTGTTGATCCGAAAGACAAAGCCGCTGGTTTCGCCAAACAGATCGAACGACAGGTAGCAGTGGCCTTGAGATATTCCCTCCAGCAGGGCTTCTTGCGAGAGGCGCCTCTCCTTTTTGAGCAGTACGTGGGTGCGCACCGTGCGAAAGCTTCTCTCGTAGGGGTCGAGTTTGAAACCGATCAATTTGTTTCCGGCTGCATCATCCAGACTCAGTCCTACATTCGAGTGCGCGTCATTTCCAGCGATTGCCACAAGCTTCCGATTGCTGTTGCTCATGACGGAGTTCCATCGCTGTATGTTTTCGCTCGGCCGCGCGAAGAAATTTGCAAACATCAATTCAGCGTACCCGCGATAAGACCACAGGCCGTCAAAAAACGTGACGAAGCGGTTGATCTGCCGGGCGTTGGTGAACAGGTTATAGACTTCCACGCCATCGACGTTTGTTGTTGTCCAGTTCTGTGACTCGGTTGGATAGGCGGCAATCGCCAGCCCTCCCGCACTTCTCTGCTGGTCGATAACTTGTTGGGTTGTTTGCGCGCTCATTAAGGCGGCATTTGGTTGGCCCGGGATTAGCAGGAGTCGATCGCCGCTGGCCGTCGAGACTTCGTTGCCGTTAACAAACAGGATGCCCGCATGTATTCCCTTGAGAGTCATGGCCGACGTGTCGAATTCAACCTGAGGGTGTTCGGTCATGATTACGAAATCAAGTTGATTTGCCCTGGCGCCCGAGATCAGCTCCGCGAAGTTTCCGTTGCTGTGCCCGCCGAGAAAGGAATGAACGTGAATCGCTCCTTTGTAGTCTGCATAATCACCTTCTGTTGATGGCGGAATGCGTTGAGCGGCGAGTTGCTGAATCGAATTTTTCAACCGGCGCAGTCGATACCGCCGATAGGCAAAGGGAAGTTGGGACAGAACAACGAGTCCTAAAATCGCAATCAGAATTTTCCGCTTCATTTAGGGGCGCAGGCATCTCGCCTGCGGTTCCCCGGCCTCTTGCCGGGTTGTAGAGCCTTGATGAAATCGCGAGTAGCACGCCCGCGAACCGCCGACAAGAGTCGGCGCTCCGCTCAGTCTTCGAAATCGACTTTAGCCATCGTCTCGATGATGCTATGGCCAAACTCGACCACTTTGACATGATCCGGATGAACTGAATACGCATCGAGTACTGTCCGGTCATCAAAGATCGCCACCAGTCCTGTGTCGTATGAGCGCGGCGAATGCAGGGTGTCGGATCCGACCGAGAGGCTTTGAATACCCGGAACAATATTAGTCAACGTGCGCAGTTGTGAACGGTGTTGTTCGCGAGTGACTTCGGAAATATCCGCGCGATATTTCCAAACCACAATGTGCGTCAGCATGCTTTAGTCCTCATCTCTTTATTTAAGATACTTGTCAAACCAGGTCAGAGTTCGCTCCAGCGCGTCTACGCGATGTTTAGGCTCCCGCAGCCCGTGACCTTCGCGAGGATAACGGACCAGGACCGTTTCGACCCCGCGGCGCCGCAGGCCCATGTACATTTCCTCCGCCTGGGTAATGTGAACGTCATTGTCCTGTTCGCCGTGAATGAACAGCGTCGGCGTTTGTACCTGTCGCACATAACGAAGGGGCGACCACTGCCACAATAAGTCGAAATTGTCCCAGGGGAAACCGCCGAACTCTGAATGGATCAAATCCTGATAGAGCGAGGTTGAGTAAAAGCTGATCAGGTTACTCAGGCTTGCTACCGAGACGGCGGCCTTGAACCTTGGTGTCTGCGTAATGATCCAGTTCGTCATGAAGCCGCCGTAGCTGCCTCCCGTGACCCCGAGCCGGGATTGGTCGATCCATGCGTACCGCCGCAGCGCTTCATCAACACCGGTCATCAAGTCACGATAGTCTCCGCCGCCCCATTCATTCACAGTGCCATCAGAAAATCGCTGGCCATAACCGTTTGAGCCACGCGGATTCAAATACAGAACGGCGTACCCACGAGCGGTATAGACCTGAAATGATGAGTTGAACGAGTAGCCGTACATTCCGTGTGGTCCACCGTGGATGCTGAGGATCATTGGGTACTTCCGATCCTCTCGCCAATCCGCCGGCTTCATCAGCCAGGCCTGGGTTTCGGTCCCGTCGAAACTCTTGAACCGAAATTCTCCGGGCTCGACCAACCCGCTGCTGCGACGAACGCCTTCGTTATGATTGGTAATCCGCACCAGTGCGTTACCGCGGCCAATCCAAATCTCCTGCGGGTGAGTGGGATCGCTGATAACTGCAGCCATTGACGCGAGTCGAATCGGCATTCGATTTTGACCCGAGACAAACTCTCCGACTATCAGGTGTTCTGAGACGCTAAACGAAGACACCTGCATCCGTTGATTGAGTGTGGTTGGCGCGCTCGAATCCAGCGAGCCGTTTGATTCGCTTTCCCGCCGGACGGTTTCGTCGATGGCCCCAAACACCGGCCGGACTTTATCTCCATTGAGGTCGGATTCGAAGACCAACGTCTGTCCATGATCATTTGCCGAGAAGTAGACCGCTCGGCTGTCCGATCGCCACTGGGGGTTGCGCGCGCGCCGATCCTGCGACGCAGTGAGGTCGCGGCGATTGTCTCCTCCGGCAGAGGTGATCCAGATGTGAGTGTCTTCCGCGATGCTATCAATCGTCGTAACTTCCCGCCTGGTAGCGGCGTAGGCGATCCATTTGCCGTCGGGCGACCACGTCGGCTCGTATTCGCAACCACCCGTCGCAGTGATTTGTCGAACCTGTCCCTGCAGGTTAACAGCAAAAATATCCGAGTTGTTGAGGGCATCCGGATCCGGTTCGTGATTCGAGAGAAAAGCGATTTCGTCGCCGCGAGGGCTGAAGCTCAATGCGTGGTCGTAAAACAAACCCGAGGTAAGTTGTCGCGGTTGCGGCGCGTCCACATCCGTGATCCAGACATGCGTACGCAGTCGGTCGGACAGAGATGTGCGTGACTTATATTGAATGCGATCGATAACCTGTGGGTCCTCGCCCTTATCCCCGGCCTCTTCACTTGCCGAAATGAACGCAATCATTCGCGAGTCGGGCGACCACGCGAGCGTCTGGCCGGCGTAAGTGATAAAAAAGTTCGTCTCGCGAACCGCAGCGACAAGTCGGGGCAATTGATGGCTCGGAGTGGTAACCCAGATTCCGCGTTGGCCATCATGAGTTGAGATGAAAGCGATCGATTTGCTGTCCGGCGACCAGCGCGGGTTGCTGCCGTTCCATCCCGAAGGAAGCAAGAGCCGGACCAGGGCGCGAGGACCATCCCAGTTGCGGCGTTGTTCTGGTTGACGGCTGGTTGGCGGATTTGCGGCGAGTTGTTCACCAACCCGCGCCAGCCACAAGTTGGTGACCGTCTGATTGCCTTCGTTGGTTGCTACCGAGTAGACGACCCATTCGCCGCTGGGTGAAATTTGCGCGTCGCTGATCGCCGCGACACGCAGAATGTCAGCCGGAGCCAGACGACGTGATTGGGCCGCTGCCGAGGCGGCTGATGAAACCAGAACTACTGCAACGGCAAGAAGAATTCGTGTGCGCATCGCCATGATCGCTGACAGCCATTAATTTGTGAGGTTCTTTAGTTGCTCATTCAAGAGTTCCCAAACCCGGGCAACATGTTCCTCGGTCGTGCGGATGTTTCCGATCGAAAGGCGCAGGGTCAGCTGGTCGTTGAGCTTTGTATGCGACAGGAAAGCTTTGCCCGTCGCGTTAACGCCGTGCATGATCTGCTCATTAAGCGTATCGAGTCGCCTGGCCCGGGCCTCCTCGCCCTCGTCCTGGACCGTTGGGCACGCACGGAAACAGACCAGCGCAAAAGGTGTCGGCGCCATTAGTTCCCAGTCAGTCGATTGTTCGACCCATGAAGCAAAAAGTTGCGCCAGGCGGCAATGCTCGCGAATCCGCGCCGCCAATCCTTCCTGACCAAAGTAGCGAATGATCATCCAAAGCTTCAGCGCGCGAAACCGCCGGCCCAGCTGGACACCATAATCGGATCCGCTGCGCACTTTTTCCTGCTCGGGTGTGCGCAGGTACTCCGGGACCAGCGAAAAAGCTCGGCGCAGTAAATCCAAATGACGACAATAGAGGACCGAGAGATCAAAGGGCGTGAATAACCATTTATGCGGATTCAACACCAGCGAGTCTGCGCGATGACAGCCGGCGAGCACATGCTGCATCTCCGGCACCACCGCCGCCGAGCCGCCATAAGCAGCGTCAACGTGGAGCCACATGGCGTGCTCCTCACCAATTCTTACGATTTCGGGAATAGGATCAATACTCGAGGTTGAGGTTGTGCCCACCGTCGCGACGATACAGAAAGGGATGAAGCCATTGCGTTTGTCTTCGTCGATGGCCTGTGCGAGTGCTTTCGGATCCATCCGAAAGTCCCCGTCTACCGGAATCTTACGCAGACCTCGCTGGCCCAGCCCGAGAGTGATAACCCCTTTGTCGATTGAAGAGTGCGCCTGCTCGGAAGCGTAGACACGTAGCAACGGCAAGTCTTTTCTTCCGCTCATGCCTTCTTCGCGAATCCGCAGCTCCACTCCCTCGCGCGCGGCGGCGATCGCGTGCATGCTGGATACCGACGCAGTGTCGTAGATGAAGCCGGTCATGCCGGCGTCGAGACCCAACATCTGCCGCAGCCAGTCGAGCACGACTTCCTCTAATTCGGTCGAGGCCGGTGAAGTTCGCCACAACATCGATTTGACGTCGAAGGCCGCGCTCAAAAGCTCGCCGAAAATTCCAGGGGCTGAAGTTGAAGTGGCGAAGTAAGCGAAAAAGGAAGGATGGTTCCAATGAGTGAGTGCCGGCACTATCAAACGATCAACGTCGCTGAGAATCGCTTCCATCGGCTCACCTTGCGTAGGCGGCGTTGAGGGCAACTGCGCTTTGAGATCGCCGGGTTCGATCTGGGCCAGGACGGGTAGTTCTTCGATGCGTTCAAAGTAGTTCGCGATCCAATCGACGATCTCATGACCGAAGCGACGGAACTCTTCGG
>Ga0111538_10014410_pt1 | contig 10413 bp, 6 predicted proteins | sample SoiMethybrSBSTD1_FD_79669 | JGI IMG/M metagenome (GOLD analysis project Ga0111538, IMG submission 79669) | Bulk soil microbial communities from a Populus tree surrounding site in Tennessee, USA - Soil MetaG P. TD hybrid SBSTD1 (version 2)... | ecosystem: Environmental > Terrestrial > Soil > Tree... | reverse complement strand
GACGGAATCTTCACGATCACCTCCGGAACCAACATCCTGACCAGGGCTGATGGCAGCCCCCGGCCGTACGATGACCGCAGCGGTCTGCGCGGTCAGTGGTGGAAGACCGGCGACGGCGCCACCTACAAGGCCGTCGAGCTCTTCTACCTGAACGGGCAAGTGAACGGCAGGTTGTTCGTCGAGGGGGCGGCAACGCTGCAGTCCGACGGCAGGCTCACGACCGCTTCCACGGTCACGTTCACGACGTTCACCTACGCGAGCGGCGCGATCGTCAAGGAAGACTTCGAGGCGCCGCTCCAGGCGACCGGGCTGTGCGATAGGCTCGAGGACGCGTTCCTCGTTCCGTTCGTGCCGTAGCCGGCTCGGGTATCATGGTCTGTCATGAGCTCGCCGTGTGAGGACGTCGAGCCGCTGATCGCCGCGCTGGCAGAGGGGTCGGCGAGCCCGGCAGCGGCCGGCGCCGTGCGCGCGCACCTCGCGCTGTGCGCCGGATGCAAGCAGGTGGCCTTCGATCTCGGCGTCGGCGAGTCGGACTTCGCCGAGCTCGCGACCGTGGACCCCGGCCTCTACGTGCGCGGCGAGGAGATCGGCCGCGGCGGCGTCGGACGCATCCTGTGCGCGCGCGACCGGCGTCTGGGCCGGATGGTCGCGCTCAAGGAGCTGCTCGACGAGAACCTGCGCGCGCGCTTCGAGGGTGAGGCGCGCCTGACCGCCCGCCTGCAGCACCCCGCGATCGTCAGCGTCTACGAAGCGGGGCGCTGGCCGTCGGGCGAGCCGTTCTATGCCATGGAGTACGTGGAGGGTCGCTCCCTCGACCGCGTGATCGCGGCCACGCGAACCTTCGCCGAGCGCGTGGCCCTGCTCCCCACCCTCATCGCCGTCGCCGAGGCCATGGCCTACGCGCACAGCGTCGGGGTCATTCACCGCGACCTCAAGCCGCAGAACATCCTGGTCGGCTCTTTCGGCGAGACCGTGGTCATCGACTGGGGGCTGGCCAAGGATCTGTGGGCGGACAGCGACGACCCGTCGCCGCCGCAGTCCCCGCTCGGCCCGACCGACGCGCTCGACCTCACGCGGGCAGGGGCCGGCACGCCGATGTACATGCCGCCCGAGCAGGCCGCCGGTGGCGCGGTCGACGCGCGGGCGGACGTCTATTCGCTCGGCGCCACGCTCTACCACGTGCTCATGGGACGGCCGCCCCTCGCCGGCGAGCCGGTCGACCCCGCCGTGCCCGCCGAGCTCGCCGCGGTGATCGCCAAGGCGATGGCCCCGGAACCGGACGACCGCTACGCGAGCGCCGCCGAGCTCGCCGACGAATTGCGCCGCTTCCAGACCGGGCGCCTGCTCACCACCCACCACTACACGCCCGGGCAGCTGCTGGCCCGGTTCCTGCGGCGCAACCGCGCGCTGGTCGCGCTGGCCAGCGTGTCGTTCCTGGTGCTCGCCGCCGTCGGTGTGATCAGCTTCCGCAGCATCGTCCGCGCCCGCGACCGCGCCGAGAAGGAGCGCGCCGTCGCCGAGAGCGAGCGCGCGGGCGCCGAGCGGGAGGCGGCGCGCGGGGCGCTGCTCGCCGGCGATCCGCTGCAGGCCGCCGCCCGCCTGCGACAGTCGCTCGAGATCGAGGACTCCACGCTGACGCGGGCGCTCTACGCCTCGGTGTCGGCGCAGCCGCTGGTCATGAGCCGGCAGCTCCAGGGGTCCGGCTACCAGGTCGCCTTCAGCCCCTCGGGCGGCGAGCTGGGCGTCGCGACCTACGACGGGGCGACCGGCGCGGTCTGGCTGCTCTCGCTGCGTACCTGGACGGCGCGCCGGTTCGAGGCCGAGGACCAGATCCTGAGCATGGCCTTCTCGGGCGACGGCAAGCTCGTGGTCGCCGGGCTGTGGAACGGCCACGTCGCGGCCTTCGATGTCGCCTCGGGACAGGCGCGCGTCCTGACCGGTCACCGGGGCATGGTGAAGAGCGTGGACGCGAGCGCCGACGGGAGCTTGATCGTCTCGGGGGCCGGCGACCGCGAGGTCCGGCTCTGGCGTGGCGGAGAGGCGCGTGTGCTCGAGGGTCACTCTGCGCGGGTCACCGCCGTCGCGCTCAGCCCCGACGCGAGCCGGGTCGCGTCGGCGAGCGAGGATGGCACGGTGCGGGTCTGGGACACCGCGTCGGGCTCCAGCACCCTGGTCTTCCCCGAGCACCACGCCGCGGTCAAAGGCGTGCGCTTCACCCCCGACGGACGCTCCCTCGTGTCGGCGGGCGCGGACGGCACGATCCGACTGTGGGACGCCCGGTCGGGCGTGACGCTGCGCGTCTTCCGCGGCCCGGTCGGCCCGATCGAGAGCGTCTGCGTCAGCTCCAACGGCACGACGGTCGCCGGCGGCGGCTTCGATGGGTCCGTGTGGGTCTGGGATCTGGCGTCGGGAGCGACGCGCGCCGTGTTCGAGCGCGCGCACACTCCCTCGGCCAGCAGCGTGGCCTTCAGCCCCGACGGGCGGCTCCTGGCCTCGACGGATCGCGACGGCGCCCTGCGTGTCTGGGAGCCCGGCCGCGCCGGCAAGCGCCCTCCCCTGCGTGGCTTCGCCGCCGTCGTCGCCGCCGCGATGTCCCGCGACGGCCGATGGGTCGCGGCGCCGACCGGGAAGAGCCTGCTCTTGACCGGCGTGACCAGCGGGCGCGTCGAGGCCACCTTGCACACCGACGGAGGTGGCCTGCGCTCGCTGGCTTTTGGTCCGGACTTCATCGTCGCCGGCAGCGAGAAGTCGAACCTCCTCGTCTGGCGTCTCGGCGGGGCGCCCGAGCCGCGGGTGCTCACCGGCCACACCGACCTGGTGGTCGCGCTCGCGGTGTCGGGCGACGGGCGCACCATCGTCTCCGGCTCGATGGACCGGACCGCGCGCGTGTGGGACGCGGCGACCGGGGAGCAGCGGGCGATCTTTGCCGAGCGCGGCGACCCGATCTACAGCGTCGCGCTGGCACCAAGCGAGCCGGTCGGCGCCGTTGGGCGCGGAGACGGGACGGTCCGGCTGTGGTCGACGGAGGACGGTCGGGAGCTGCAGGTCCTGTCGGGGCATCACGCCGCGGTGCGCGGGCTCGCCTTCCGGCGCCAGGACGGCGCCCTCCTGTCGGCCTCCGACGACGGCACCGTGCGCCTGTGGGAGAAGGAGAAGCGAGCCACGGGGTATGCGTCGCGGGTGGTGGCCCGCGACGAGGGGAGCGTCTACAAGGTGGCCTGGCATCCGGACGGCCGCCGCGCCGCTCTGGCGAGCTCCAGCGGGAAGGCGCGCATCTGGGAGCTCGACGGCGAGCGAAGCGTCACCCTCGTCGGTCACCACGCCGAGGTCAACATGGTCGGCTTCTCCCCCGACGGCCGGCTGACCTTCACCGCGGGCGACGACGGGGCGCTGCGCCTGTGGGAGACCGACACCGGTCGGCCGGTCTGGCGTGCCCCGCTCCTCATCGCCGGGGCGAGCGTCGAGCTCTTCACCCACAACGGCTGGGAGTCGCTCGACGCCGGCGCCCCGGCCGGCCACGGGGCCTGGCGCGACCTCCTCCCCGAGGCCCGCCTCGCCGCGCAGTCGGCCGACGAGCGCACGCTGTGCATCGCGCGCGATGCGTCGGTCGAGATGTGGGACCTCGCCGCCGACCAGCGCCGCTTCTCGTCTTCCCTGTCAGGCGCCCAGCAGATCCTGGCTCTCGGCGACGCCTGTGTGGTTCTCGCCGGCGGCGTCGCATGGCGCGTCGACGCCGGCGGCGCCACCCGCCTTGTCGACCGCGCGACGGCGGCGGCGGCCGACGGCGGCGCGGTGCTCATCGCGCACGGCGACTCGATCGATCGCGTAACCGGCGCCGCGCGCGACGAGGTCGGGGCGGGCGGCCCGACGGTGACCGCCCTTTTGCCCCTGCCCGACGGGCTGGTCGTCGGCTTCCAGAATGGTGGCATCGAGCGGCGACCCGGCGACGGTGGCCCGGTCGTGGAGTTCACTGACGCCCTCGTCCGCACCGTCGCCGGCTCCGTCGTGACCCTGGCCAGGGGGCCGCGCGACACGGTGATCGCCGGGTTCGCTCACGGCGCGATCGGGATCTGGCACGCGAGCGGCGGGCAGCGCCTCGACGTCATGCACATCCACGGACCGGTGCGCCACCTGCGGTACCGGCAGGGGCGCCTCTATGCCGCCAGCGACCTGGGCGACTGGGTTGTCCTCGATCTCGGTGTCTTCGAGCTGGGTTATTGCGAGCTCATGCGGACGGTCTGGCAGGGAATTCCCGTCCTGTGGGAGGGCGGCCTCCCCGTCGCCCGCACCGCTCCCGCGACCCACGTCTGCGCGCGCTGAGAATCAGCACCCCCTGCGTGACGGATGGTCCGCGCGGTCCGTCAGTGCGGACGGGAGCAGCGCCCGTTCGTCAAGGAGGGAGGCAAACGATGAAATCTTCAGGGCATCGAAGTCCAGGTCTTGTCTGGGTTCTTGTTCTCGCGGGCTGTGCCTCGCACGGCTTCGAAGAAGCCACCACCGATACGCGGAGCCAGGCGCTGACAGGCGAGGAGATGCTCGCGCCATTTCCGAACTCCGCCGGATCCGCACAGACCGCGACCCCGAGCGGCGTGATCGACACCGGCAACGAGTTCTTCCAGGACCTCCGGCTCTTCGACCGCAACTGCGGCGACTGTCATCAGGCCGATGCGGGCTGGACGATCACCCCGCCGAACCTCCAGGCTCGGTTCGAGGCCACCGGAGGAACCGACCCTGTCTTCAGGGCCTTCGACCTCGGCGACTATCCAAACGCCCCGGTTGGCACGCTGGAAGAGCGCCAGGCGTCCTACAGTCGAACCCTGCGCAAGGCGCTCGTCCGTGTGCAGCTGCCTTCGAGCGCACCGTTTCGCCGGTTCCGCCTCGTGAGCGTCACACCCCCGGCGGGTGAGCCTGCCGATGCGGGCTACCCCGCGGGGACGGTCTCGTTCTTCCGCCGCCCACTGCCCACGTCGAACCTTCGGTTCGCGTCGACGGTGAACTGGGACGGCCGTAGCTCTCCCGGTGCCGTGAACGTGCCCGCCCCGATCCCCATCTTCACCGGCCTCCTCAATCAGTCGAACGGCGCGACCCTGAACCACGCCTGGCTCCCCAACCCTGCTGGCGCGTTCGTACCGATCACGCAGGCGGTGCGCGAGGCGATCGTGAATCAGGAGCTCGCATTCCACATCGCCCAGACCGTGCACGCCGAGGCGGGAGACCTCGGGGCGAACGGAGCGACCGGTGGACCCGCGGCCCTTCTCACCGAGACGGGAGGCTCTGCCGGCGGCGGCCCTGTCTTCACGCTCTTCGACGCGTGGACGAACGATCCAGATCCGATGCGCCAGAGCGTCGCCCGCGGCCAGGCGATCTTCAACACGAAGACGCTGGCTCTCAACGCCAGCGGCAACCCGATCCGGTGCTCCGGCTGTCACAACTCGAAGAACGTCGGCACCTCGGTGAATGCCGTGTTCTTCGACGTCGGCGTCAGCGACCCGGCACGCGCGGGCGACGTGACGAACTGGCAAGCCGACGTGCCGCTCTTCGTGTTCGAGGAGCTGTCGGGCCCGGTCGGCGATCCAGCGTCAGCACCGACGGGAAACACCATCCAGACCACCGATCCGGGCCGTGCGCTCTTCTCGGGCTCCTGGAACGACATGAACAAGTTCAAGGCTCCTGCGCTGCGCGGCCTTGCGGCCCGGGCACCCTACTTCCACGACGGGTCCGCCAAGGACATCAAGCACGTGGTCAACCACTACTCGGACCACTTCGGCATCCTCTGGGCGAAGGGCGAGAAGCAGGATCTCATTCGCTTCCTCGAGGCGCTGTAAGGCGCGGTCACCTGTACAGCCCCTGCGAAATCTGGGACCATGACTGGATGGCCGAAATCCGGGGCCCTGAGGCCATCGTCGCGGACGTGCTGGCCGGCGTCGGCCCGGCCTGGCAGGAGCTCTGGCGCGTCGTCGAGCCCAGGCTCCGGGTCATCCTGCGCAGGCCGGGGCTCCTCGGCCGCCTCGCCCGCAACGAGGACGACGTGGGCAACATCGTCGTCGACGTGCTCGGCGCCCTGCAGGAGAACCATCATTCGCGCCTGCGCAGCTTCGTCGAGGCGAAGCGTGAAAACCCGGCGCTCTCCTTCTGGAGCTGGCTCAACGTGGTCGCCCGGCGGCGGGCCATCGATTACATGCGCCGGCAAAAGGAGTTCATCGATCGGCGGCGCGAGGAGAACGCCAGCGAGAAGGGCGCCTGGCAGCAGGTCATCGCCGTCGGGTCTGACAGCCGGCTGCCCGGAGTCCGGCCGCCGCTGACCGACCTCGGCACCGCCCGCGAGCTCCTTGCCTACGCCGGCAACGAGCTGACGCCCGCCCAGCTCGCGGCGCTCGAGCGCTGGCTCGCGGGGCGCAACTTCGACGAGATCGCTGCCGATCTCGCTCTCGACGGAGCCCGCGCGGCCGAGCGCACCGTCCGCGCCGCCCTCGAGCGGATGCGCCGCCACTTCCGGACCCACCCGGCATCGTAGAAATCTTCACCCCCCCGCGTGACGGATCGCCCGCGCGGTCCGTCAGTGCGGATGGAAGAAAAGGGGGTCTCGCATGCTCAAGCGCAATCTCGCACGGTTGGTGGCAACCCTGTCCCTGTGGATGCTGGTCGGCAGCGCCGACGCGAAGGCGAACGGCCACGACATCGACGACGACGACGGTATCGTCGGCACCTGGCTCTGCTCGGCGATCCGCGCCGGCACCGTCCTGCGTCCGATCATCTGGCAGTTCCGCGGCGACGGGACCTTCGATTACGCCTCGGGTACGACGGTCAACACCGACAACTCGCCGCCGCCACCCACCGCCCGCAGCCCGGTCTACAAGTCGGGATTCGCCGGCCGCGGCGGCGGCCACGGCGAGTGGGGCCGCGGCGAGGACCACGACGTGTTCACCTACCACTCGGTCGAGATCCTGCACAACGACCGGGGCAACGGCACCGGCATCTTCAACGTCGAGACCACCGCCCTCCTCACCCCGGACGGGCAGCTGTGCAGCGGCTGGCCCGGCCTCTGTCCGGACCACAAGACCACCATCAGCCTCAGCTGGTTCCAGTTCGCCGGCGGCGTCGACGGCACCGTCGTCGGCCAGGACATCCTCATCCCCACCGGGACCAACGCCAGCGTCCTGTGCAACCGGCTGAGCGTCGGCGCCTTCCCGGCCGGCCCGAACCCGGCCGTCACGCCGGCCGTGCCGCTGGTGCCGACGCACTAGAACACCGAACGACCGCTCACTGGCACAGCCACTCGCTCCCGGGCGCGCAGTAGTGGCGCACGCCGCCGATCACCGTCGACAGCACGCGCAGGTCCTTCAGGTCGGCGGGGGCGACGGCGAGCGGGTCGGCCGAGAGGACGATGAAGTCGGCAAACTTGCCGACCTCGAGGCTGCCGACGACGGACTCCATGCCGAGGGCGAACGCGCCGGCGATGGTCATCATCTTCAGCGCCTCCCCCGTGGTCACGTTTCCCGTCTGGGCGAACCACGCGGGCGGCTGGCAGATGGTGCCGTCGTCGTCGACCTCACGCCGCGTGACGATGTTGTAGAGGTGCTGGATGATGTCCTCGGAGAGCTGCCCGGGCAGGTCGCTCTTCCAGGTCAGGGCCACATGGGCGGTGATCATCTCCGCCCACGGCCGGTACCAGGCCTGCGCGTAGGCGGGCATGGTGTTGATGAGCGGCGTCATCTGGGCGTTGGTCATGCACGTCCGGTCGATGTAGCCGGTGGCGAGCACACCCAGCTGCGCGTAGCGCGCGATCTGATCGGGCCGCACCCAGATGGTGTGCTCGATGCGGTGGCGCAGCGTGTTCGCCCCCCCATCGAGGGCGAGCTCGATGGCGTCGAGCGCCACGTCGCGCGCCAGGTCGCCGATGGCGTGGAGCGCGACCTGGTAGCCGTGGTCCTGGGCCTCGACGATGAGCGCGTGGAGCACCTCGGTCTCCGGGAAGTAGAGGTCGCCGGTGACCGGACCGCCGGGCAGCGGGTAGTCGAAGGTCGACGCGGGGTAGTTGCACGAGCCGCCGTCGGTGAAGATCTTGATCCCGGGGATGCGCAGGCGGGAGCTCGTGTTGGTCTCGGGCGGGAAGTCGAGATAGAACGGCGCACTCTCCTCGCCGCAGGCGTCGTTGCGCACGGGATAGAGGCTGGTGCGGGTGTAGAGCCGATGCGTGGCGTGGAAGGCGCGCATCGCGTCGAGGTGATCCTCGGTGACGGCGAGCTCGCCGAGGGTGGTGATGCCGGCGGTAAGGAGGTACTGCTGCGTCTGATCGAACGACATGCCCGCCTTGGCCTCGATGGTGAAGAGGTGGTTGTGCGGATCGACGAACCCGGGGAGCAACGTCCGCCGGCGCAGGTTGACGTAGCGCGTCGTCTTGTCGGCGTAGCTCACGACGTGGTTGTAGTCGCCCACGGCGATGATCTTGCCTTTCAAGACCGCGATCGCTTGCACCCGCCGGAAGTTGGCGTCGAGCGTCTCGATGGTTCCGCCGTAGTAGATCAGATCGGCGGCAGCCGACGCGGTGGCGGGAAGGAGCATGACGACGAGTGCCATGAGGAAACGCATACGCCCGCTCCCAGGCATGGCCCATGCCAGGCGCAAGTGATGGACATCGTTCGGCGCAGGTCAGGTGAAGCTGGGTCGAAACGACCAGGCCCGTGGCTCGAATCGGCCAGGCGCCGTCAGGGCGGACGTTACCAGTCGACGATCGCCGCGCCCCAGGTGAAGCCCGATCCGAACGCCACCATGGCGACCTTCATGCCGCGCTGCAGCCGCCCACTCTCCTCGGCCTCGGCGAGCAGGATCGGGATGGTGGCCGAGGTGGTGTTCCCGTACCGCTCGATGTTGTGGACGATCTTGTGATCGGGGATCGCGAGCTGATTCTGGATGTACTGGTTGATGCGCAAGTTCGCCTGGTGGAAGACGAAGAGATCGATGTCGTTGCCCGAGCAGCCATGGCGGAGGCAGACCTCCATGAGCCCGGTGATCATGCGCTCGACGGCGTGCTTGAAGACCAGGCGGCCGTCCAGGGTCGCCCACATCATCTCGGGCGCGACCTGCCCCACGCCCTGCGCGTCGTTCGGGATGAAGGGCCTCTTGCTGATGTCGAAGATCTTCTGCGCCAGGGCGCCGGCGAAGCGCCCGTCGGCGCCGAGCTTCCAGGTCCGCACCCCACGATCCTCGTCGGTGGCGCTGACGACGACCGCCCCGGCGCCGTCCCCGAAGAGCGAGGAGACCGCGCGGCCGCGCGTGGTGAGATCGAGGGCGGCGGAGTGGACCTCCGCGCCGACGACGAGCACGTGCTTGCAAGCGCCCGACTGGATCATCGCGGTGGCCGTGCCGAGCGAATAGAGGAAGCCGGAGCACTGGTTGCGCACGTCCATCGCCGGGACGAAGCGCGCGTTCGGCCCGTCGCACAGCCCGAGCTTCTGCTGCAGGTAGACGCCCGACCCCGGGAAGCAGTGGTCCGGTGAGAGCGTCGCGAAGATGATCATGTCGAGGTCGTGGGCGCGCAGACCCGCCTTGCGCAACGCGGCCTCGCTCGCGTGAAGCGCCAGGTCGGAGGTGGCCACGCCCTCGTCGGCGAAGCGCCGCTCCTCGATCCCGGTCCGCTGCAGGATCCAGTCGTGGGTGGTGTCGATGCCGAATTCCGTGCGCAGCTGATCGTTCGTCACCCGTCGCGGCGGCACATAGAACCCGGTCCCTGAGATGAAAGCGTTTGGCAAGGTGGCAACTCCAGCGCCGGACTATAGACCGTTGCCAAGGAATCGCACGAGCTAAGCGCGTACGCACGCGACAGGTTTGACTTTCCCGTCAGCTGACGCTACACAACGCGGGGCGTGTCTGCCGGCGGGCTCGATCGCTCTGCGGCCTTCTACGACGTGGACGGGACCCTCATCCGGGCCAACATCGTCCACGCCTTCGCCTTTTATGCCCTGAACCAGCCGACGCTCCTCGGCAGCGCCTGGAAGGCGCTCGCCACCGCGGCGTCCGCGCCGTTGTTCTGGGCCGCGGACAAGGTCTCGCGCCGGATGTTCAACGAGCTCTTCTACCGCTACTACCGCGGGCAGTCGGAGGACCGGCTGGTGGTGCTCGCCGAGGAGCTCTTCGACGACGTGATCAAGCCGGCCATCTACCCGGGGGCCCGCGAGCTCATCGAGGAGTCGCGCCGCGCCGGCTGCCGGCAGGTGCTGATCTCCGGCGGCCTCGACTTCACGGTGGCGCCGCTGGCCCGCTACCTGGGAATCGAGGACGTGATCGCCAACCGGCTGGAGATGTCGCGCGGCGTGGCCACCGGCCGCCTGGAGAAGCCGACCGTCGCCGGCGCGACCAAGGCCGTGATCATCCGCGAGTTCGCGGCCACCCACGGCATCGACCTCGGCCGCTCGT
>Ga0111538_10014406_pt1 | contig 10414 bp, 10 predicted proteins | sample SoiMethybrSBSTD1_FD_79669 | JGI IMG/M metagenome (GOLD analysis project Ga0111538, IMG submission 79669) | Bulk soil microbial communities from a Populus tree surrounding site in Tennessee, USA - Soil MetaG P. TD hybrid SBSTD1 (version 2)... | ecosystem: Environmental > Terrestrial > Soil >... | reverse complement strand
GCGAAGATCGGCGCACCGCTCGTCGCCATCAGCACGTTCTCCACGCCGCGCGAGATCGCGTGGACGCTCGAGCATGCGCGGCCCCGCGTCGTCGTCACCATGGAGGCTTTTCGCGGTCGGACGTACCTCGGCGCCATCCACGACGTGTGCCCGGAGCTGGCCACCGCGACGCCGGGCGCCCTGCGCAGCGTGCGCCTGCCGGATTTGACCGCGGTCATCACGATCGACGAACGCCGCCACGACGGCGCCCTTCGCTGGGCGGAGCTCTCCGCCCGGGCGGCCCACGTGTCCAGCTCGGCGGTGGCGAACGCGCAGAAGGCGGTCGAGCCCACCGACGTGGCCCTCGTCCTCTATACGTCCGGCTCCACGGCGACCCCGAAGGGCGTGACGCTCGCCCACCGCGGCGTCCTCGACAACGGCTTCGACATCGGCGAGCGCCAGCGCCTCACCGCGGCCGATCGGCTCTGGCTGTCCGTGCCGCTCTTCTGGTCGTTCGGCTCGACCAACGCGTTGCCGGCGATGCTCACTCACGGCGGCACCATCGTTCTCCAGGAAAGCTTCGACCCCGGCGAGGCGCTCGAGCTGCTCGACCGCGAGAGGTGCAGCGTCTACTACGGCATGGCCAACATGGCCCGCGCCATGCTCGAGCACCCCGACCGCGGGCACCGCGCGCTGGCGGCGATGCGGACCGGGCTCACCATCGGCCTGCCCGAGGACGTCGAGATGACGATGGAGGCGGTCAACGCGCGCGAGCTGTGCAATGTCTACGGCTCGACCGAGACGTACGGAAACTGCGCGGTGACCGATGCGCGCGATGCCCGCGAGCTGCGCCTCACCACCCAGGGCCTGCCCCTGCCGGGGATGCAGATCCGCGTGGTCGATCCCGCCAGCGGGCGACCGCTGGCCCCGGGCGAGGTGGGCGAGTTCCGCGTGAAGGGCCACGTCACGCCAGGGTACTATCGCGATCCGGAGCAGACGCGCGCGGCCTTCGACGACGCCGGCTTCTTCGTGACCGGCGACCTCGGGCTGCTGGGCGACGACGGGCGGGTGCGCTTTCGCGGCCGGCTGAAGGAATTGATCAAGACGGGTGGCGCCAACGTGGCCCCCCTGGAGGTGGAGGCGATTCTGTTGGCGCATCCGGCGGTGAAGCAAGCCTACGTCGTCGGCGTGCCCGACCGCGCCCGCGGCGAGGTGGGGGTTGCCGCCGTCGAGCTGCACGCCGGCGCCGCCGCCTCGGAAGACGCGCTCCGCGCGTTCTGCCGCGAGCGCCTCGCCAGCTACAAGGTGCCCGCCCGCGTCGTGTTCCGGAAGGCCGAGGAGTTTCCACGTACCGCCACCGGCAAGGTCCAGAAGCCGCAGCTGCGCGAGGAGCTCGAGCGGCAGGCCCTCGAGGAGCGGACCGGCTGATGCGAGCTGTGCTCTGCCGGGCGTGGGGCGAGGTCGAGACGCTGACGCTGGAGGATGTCGCGCCGCCCAAGGTTGGACCGGGCCAGGTGCTGATCGACGTCAAGGCCACCGCCATCAACTACGCCGACGCGATCATGGTCGCCGGGCGCTACCAGACCAAGCCCCCGCTGCCGTTCAGCCCGGGCCTGGAGACGGCCGGGGTCGTGGCCGCCTGCGGTGACGGCGTGACGCGATTCAAGCCGGGCGATCGCGTGATGGCCATCCTCGCCTACGGCGGCCTGGCCGAGCAGGCGCTGGCCGACGAGGCCGAGACGTTCGCGATCCCGGCCGGCATGGATTTCGACGAGGCCGGCGCCTTCCCGATCGCCTACATCTCGAGCCACGTCGCGATCCGCTGGCAGGGGCGGCTGGAGCCGGGCGAGACGCTGCTGGTGCTCGGCGCGGCGGGCGGCGTCGGCCTCACCGCGGTGGAGATCGGCAAGGCCATGGGCGCGCGGGTGATCGCGGGCGCCAGCACGGCCGAGAAGCTCGCGGTGGCGCGCGAGCGGGGTGCCGACGACGGGGTCAACTACGCCACCGAGAAGCTGACCGACCGCGTGATGGAGCTGACGGGCGGCAAGGGCGCCGACGTGTGCTTCGATCCCATCGGCGGCGACCTGTTCGACGCGGCACTCTCCGCGCTGGGGTGGGGCGGGCGCATTCTCCTGGTGGGCTTCGTGGGCGGTGTGCAGCAGATCCCGGCCAACCGCCTGCTGGTCAAGCATCGCGCCGCGCTCGGCTCCTCGCTGCGCTACTTCCGCTGGCACGCGCCGGACAAGCTGAAGGTCTCGGTCGACGAGCTGCTGCAGTGGCATCGCGAGGGCAAGCTGCGGCCGCTGGTCAGCGACCGCCTGCCGCTCGAGCGCAGCGTCGAGGCGATCCGCCGCCTGACCGACCGCAAGGCCCACGGCAAGCTCGTGGTGCAGCCGGCTGCGAGGTAACGCGATGGAGATCCGCGTCGAGGAGCACGGCCACGTCGTCGTCCTGACGATCGACAACCAGGCGCGCATGAATGCCATGTCGCGCGCGATGATGGCCGACCTCGTCCGACTCTGGGACGAGCTGGAGCGCGGGCCCTGCCGCTGCATCGTGCTGACCGGTGCCGGGGAGCGCGCCTTCAGCGCCGGCGCCGACATGAGCGGCGACCTCTCGGCCCGCGCGGAGATGGCCCAGATGGTCAGCCGCGCGCTGCTCAAGAGCCGGCCCTACACCAAGCCCATCGTGGCCGCCGTCAACGGCGTGTGCGCCGGGGGCGGCGTGGAGCTCTTGCTCTCCACCGACGTCCGCGCGGCGGTGCCCCATGCACGCTTCGGGCTGCCCGAGGTGAAGTGGTCGATCTACCCGTTCGGCGGCGCGACGATCAAGCTGATCCAGCAGATCGGCTACGTCCACGCCATGGAGCTGTTGCTGACCGGCGGCCTCGTCGACGCCGATGAGGCGGCTCGCCTGGGGTTGATCAACCGCGTCGTGCCGGCCGAGCGGCTGATGCCGTGGGCGATGGAGACGGCCGCGCGGATCGCCGCCAACAGTCCGTCTGCGGTGCAGGCGGTGAAGCAGCAGATCAGCACCACGCTCGCCGAGCACGCGCTGTCGCGCGAGGCGCTCGAGCAGGAGCTGGGCGATCGGGTCCGGGCGAGCGCGCACTTCCAGGAAGGCGTGGCGGCGTTTCGCGAGAAGCGCCAGCCGCGCTACGAGTGAGAACGCCATGAGCGAGCCGATCCGCGTTCACCTGCGAGTCCCCGGGACGGCACCGATGTCGGAGCTGGTGCGTCACGTTCAGAGCATCGAGGCGGGAGGCTTCGACGGCGCCGGCATCCTCGACAGCCAGATGATCTCGCGCGACACGTTCGTCGTCCTGGGCCAGGCCGCGGCGAATACCTCGAAGCTGACGCTCTTCCCGGCGGTCACCAATCCCTTCACGCGCCACGCCTCGGTGCTGGCCGGCGGGATCCAGACGGTCGAGGAGATCGCGCCGGGACGGGTGAAGTTCGTGATGGGCACCGGTTATACCTCGGCGAGCACCATCGGTCGCAAACCCGCGACGCTGGCCGAGATGCGCGACTGCATCAAGACGGTGCGAGCGCTGCTCGCCGGTGACAGCGTGGACTTTGCCGGCACGCCGGGGCGGCTCGGCTACGCGGCGAAGCGCCGGATCCCGGTCATCATGGCGGCCTCCGGACCGAAGGCGATCGAGGTGGCCGGTGAGGTCGCGGACGGCGTGCTGCTGCTCGTCGGCTTCAATCGGGGGATCGTCGAGACCGCGCTCGGCTACCTCGAGCGCGGCGTCAAGCGATCGGGACGTCGGCTGGAGGACCTCGAGATCATGTGGGCGGTGCGCACCGGGACGGCGGCCACGACCGTCGAGGCGCGCCGGGTGGCGCGCCCGACGGTGGTCCACTGGGGCATCCTCCGCTGGGGCGGGTACTGGGTCGAGCCGGCCGGGCTGAAGATCCCCAAGCTCGAGATCCCGGACGCCGTGCACCAGATCTATCCCGATCTCTCGCACGCCCCCGACTGGGAGGCGGCTATCAAGGCGACGTCGTTCGTCCCTGACGAGGTCGTGGCCCAGCTCTGCGACGCCTACGGCCTCATCGGCACACCGGAGGACTGCGCCAGCCGCATCGCCGAGATGACCAAGCTCGGCGTGCGCAATCTCTACATCATGGCGCTCGAGACGTTCGCACTTCCCACCCGTGAGGTGGCCGCGTTCCGCGACGTCGTGTTCCCGCGCCTGCGCGCCGCCGGCCTGCGCGGCTGAGCTGGCGCGAGCGGCTTATATCCGGCGAGTGCATCGAAGCCAGCGGAGGATTCCATGAGCCAGTCGACGACGAACGAGCACGGCAAGCGGGCGGAGGCCCTCATCGCCCGGATGAAGGAAGCCCGCGGCTACATCTACCCGGAGTGGGAGTTCGCGGCGCGCCAGGATCCCGAGTTCGTCGAGACCTACAACCGCATCTACGAGCTGGGCCTCGGCGAGGGCCGGCACGTCTCGGCCAAGGTCCGCGAGTTCGTGGCCATCGCGCTGCTGGCGTTCCGGGGCGGAGAGAAGGCCGGCCTGGTGGCCCACATGCGTCGCGCGATCCGGCTGGGGGCGACGCGCGAGGAGCTGTTCGAGATCCTCGAGACCTGCATGGTGCCGGGCGGCGCCCCGACGTTTCATCGCGGCCTGAGCGCGCTCATCGCGCTCGACGCCGAGGACGGCACGTGATGCGGACCATGCGGGCGGCCGTCATGCGCGACCGCAAGCTCGTGGTGGCCGACGTCCCGGCGCCCGAGCCCGGCCCGGGCGAGGTGCTGGTGCGCACGCTGGCCTGCGGGATCTGCGGCTCCGACCTGCACGCGCTCCGATTTGCCGACCAGTTCGTCGCGACCGCGCGGCGGGCCGGCAACCCCCGCGTCATGGACCTGGCCCGCGACGTCATCATGGGCCACGAGTTCTGCGCCGAGATCGTCGAGCACGGGCCGGCGACGACGCGTGCGCTCAAGGCCGGCAGCCGCGTGTGCTCCCGGCCGCTGCTGATGCGCGCGACCGGGCCGCAGAGCATCGGCTACTCCAACGACAACCCCGGCGGCTACGCCGAATACATGCGGCTCAGCGAGGATCTGCTGCTGGAGGTGCCGAACGGGCTGGCGACGGATCACGCCGCGCTCACCGAGCCGATGGCCGTCGGCGTCCACGCCGTCGCCAAGGCCAGGCTGGACCTCGACGACGCGCCCCTCGTCATCGGCTGCGGTCCGGTCGGCCTGGCCGTGATCGCCGCGCTGCGACTGGCCGGCGTGCGGCCGATCGTTGCCGCCGACTTCTCGAAGCGGCGCCGGGAGCTGGCGGTGGCGGTGGGGGCCGACATCGTCGTCGATCCGGCGGAGACGACGCCGTGGCAGAGCTGGCGAGAGGCGGCCGTGTGGCCCGATCCGGCGCGGGCGCCTCAGCAGCCGGCGTGGATGCCCGGCCCGCCCCTGCGTCCCGCGGTCGTGTTCGAGTGCGTCGGCGTCCCCGGCGTGCTCGATCAGGTCATGGCCGCCGCGCCGCGCGGATCGCGCATCGTGGTGGTCGGCGTCTGCATGGAAGCCGACACCATCTATCCGATGCTCGGCATCACCAAGGAGCTCAACCTCCAGTTCGTCCTCGGCTACACCCAGGAGGAGTTTGCCGCCACGCTCCGGCACATCGCCGAGGGTGCGATCCAGGCGGCGCCGCTGATCACCGGCACGGTCGGAATCGACGGCGTGGCCGGCGCGTTCGAGATGCTCGGCTCGCCGGAGCGCCACGCGAAGATCCTCGTCAAACCCTGAGGCGCTGCCCGACAGCACGAGGGGCCGCCGAACCGGTGAAGGGTCGGGTTGTTCGCCCGAACGGCGGCATCGGCGCCATCCCGGGCGGGGAAGGTGCCCGATAGGTGGCAGGGGCTCACGTCGCGAATCGCGCGCTGTCGCGCGTTTCACCGCGAGCCGCGCTTGGAACGCGACTTGCGATAGCCCCGGGCAGTTGGTCGAGCCGCGGTAGGCGCGTCGAGCTCCCCCGATGGAGCCAGATCAGCGTGACGTGCTCGACGATGTAGCCGGAGGGCGACGGGCGTGGGCGATGCCAAGGTGAAGCGGACAGGGGGCACGGGAGAGGGGCGTGGATCTGTGGTTTCCCACGCCGATCTATAGCGCGACGCTGGCGAATCGCCGGTGGAACGCCGGCCTCACCCGAGAGATCTATCGGCTGCGCGAGCAGGGACACGTGCCGCACGGGTCGATGAGCGAGCGCGCGTACACCTCGTACTACACCCAGAACATGCTGCATACGACCCGCGGCCTCCGGCCGTGCTTTCGCGCGGTCCTGCGGCATGCCTACGCCTTCGCCGGTGCGCTGCACGCCGATACCAAGCACTTCGCGATCGCGATCTCGAGCTCCTGGGCCAACATCTATCCTCGCGGCGAGTACGTCCTGCCGCACGCGCATCCCAACTGCCAGCTCAGCGGCGTGTTCTACGTAGCGGCCGAAGCCGGGTGTGGGGACATCCTGTTCTACAGCCCGCTGGAGTGTCACAAGTCCTCGGACATGCCCCAGTACACGAAGCAAGGGTCCGGTGTCGTACGAATGTGTCCCCTACGCCGCCCGGACGGGACGGCGCATTCTCTTTCCGAACTGGCTGAAGCACACCACGCTGCCGAACACGAGCTCCAAGGACCGGATCATCGTCAGCTTCAACTTCCAGTTCATTCCCATCACGCCCAGAGGGCGATCACCAGAGGAGGATCAGGCATGGCCAAGAAAAAGGTCAAGAAGCGCAGCGCGACCAAGAGCAAGCGGAAGACGGGCGCGAAGAACCTCAAAGCGAAGTCGCTGAAGACCTCGTCGGCGGCCCGGGTCCGCGGCGGCGCTCTGATCGGCAAGCCGCCGGCGGTGAGCTACAAGGATCCCGCGCTCGTTTCCTACAAGGACCCAGGCACCGTGTTCATCAAGGAAGCGTACAAGATCAACTGATCACCGACTCCGCCGGTCGAGGCCCCGGCCCAGGCCGTCGCGGCGCTCCGGATACCCGGTGTGCCGTGCCGACCTGGGCTTCTTGCGTTTCGGGCCGTCTGCACAAGATCCTCGTCCATCCCGGGCGCCGAACGTCCGCGCTCGGACGGCTCGGCGCGCGGCACCGCGGGCGCTCGCGATCGGGTCGTTTGCCCGACTCGTGCGTACCCGCCGCTTGGAGCCCGACACCCGGTCGGCCAACAGCGCGATCGGATCGCGCCAAAGTGGCTTCGCAACGTGCGGTGAGCGTGGCCGGCCATGTGGAACACGCCTTGCTCTCACTCCGCGCGGCAGTGATAACGCACAACCCAGCGAAGGGGCAACCATGAGCAAGCGGAACGTCGAACGACGCGAGGCGAAGGGGACGGGGCGGAAGCGGCGCACGACACGAGATCTCCCGGCGCGCAAAGGCCTGCGAGTGACTGGTGGGCTGCTGCCGGCGGTCCAGCCTGCGCGGCAGGTCAGCGGGCACGTCAAGGTATTCGACGGCACGTCATGGTAAGTCTCTGGGGCTGACGGTTCCGGAGTACAGAACAGAGGAGGGAAGTCATGCGCTCGCGGAACGCCGGACGAGTCGGATCGAAGACAACAGCCGCTCGGAAGCGCGACGGGGCGAAGGATCTCTCCGCCCGCCAGGCACGTAGAGTGGTCGGGGGACTCCTGCCCGCCGTCCGCGCTGCGCAACGCCCCACCCCGAACCAAGCAGACTTGCCGCTCGAAAGTGCCTCCTTCAACTATTCAAAGATTCAGTTTTAGCGCCGAGCCCTGGCCCCGGGCATCGAGTCGCCTACGCTCGAGCCCGGGGCCCGCGTGTCCTGCGCGATCCGACCGACGCTAGATCGCCTTGTAAACCTCGGTCTCGAACTTCCCGAACAGATCGATTGCGGTGTGGTCGTAGAACGGCAGCAGCTGCGACAGGAACACGCCGCAGACCTTCTTGGTGCGGTCGATCCAGAAGTACGTGTTGGCCAGCCCGGCCCAGGCCAGGCTGCCGGCGGAGCGACCGGTGGGCAGGGGCTGCGTGTTGATGAGGAAGCTGAGCCCCCACTTCTTGCCGATGCCGGGCATGAGCTCGAAGTCGTTCGACAGCGGCGGGATCGCGGTCTTCATGGCGGGAATCTCGAGCGCGCCGATGTGGTTCTGCGACATGAGGTCGACCGTCTCGCGCCGCAGTACCTGCGCGCCCTTGTGCGTGCCGCCGTTCATGATCATCTGCGCGAAAGCCAGATAGTCGCTGGCGGTGCCGTACAGGCCGCCCCCGCCCATCAGAAACTCGGGATTCTCAGGCAGGCCGAACTCCACGGGTGCGAGCACGCCCTTGTCGTCACGCTGGTGCACCGCCGAGGCCCGCGCCTTCTGGGCGGCCGAAAGCTTGAAGCCGGTGTCCTTCATGCCGAGGGGGCCGAAGATGTTCTGCTGGAAGTAGGCGTCGAGCTTCTGGCCGGATGCGGCTTCGACCATCTTGCCAGTCCAGTCGATGCCGATGCCGTAGTCCCACTGGTCGCCGGGATCGAAGAGCAGGGGCGTGGTGAGCGCGGCGTTGGTGCAGGTGGTGATGCCCGGCGTGTTGGTGGCCTGCTGGTAGCGCGCGATGTCCGGGCGCCAGATCTCGTACGAGAAGCCGGAGGTGTGAGTCAGCAGCTGCTTGAGCGTCATCGGCCGCTTGGGCGCGCGCAGTCGCGGCTTGTCGCCGTCCCAGCCCTCGAGTACCTTGGCCTGCGCCAGCTCGGGGACGACCGAGCTCGCCGGCGCGTCGAGGCTGAGCTTGCCCTTTTCGACCAGCTGCATCGCGGCGGTGCCGGTGATCGCCTTGGTCATCGACGCGATCCACACGATGGTGTCGACCGTCATGGGCGCGTTCTTCCCGATCTCGCGCGTGCCGAAGGCGCCCTCGTACAGCGTGCCCTTGTCGGTGACGGCGGCCGCCACGATGCCGGGCATCTTCTTGGACTCGACCGCCTGGGTGAACGCCGTCTCGATGTTCTTGAGATTGGCCATTGATCCGTCTCCTTCGGGGTGACGACCGGACGACCGTTGGACCTCTCGACGCTGCGCCGCCAGCTTATCCCACGCCCGGCCGCCTCTCAACCCGGGTGCGCGCGTCCTGGATGGCCTGCCACACGCGCTCGGGCGTGGCCGGCATCTCCACATGCTCGACGCCCAGCTCCCCCAGCGCATCAACAATCGCGTTGACGACCGCGCCCAGTGCGGGCGTGGTGCCGCCCTCGCCGCCGCCGCGGAGCCCGAGCGGATTGGACGTCGAAGGCACCTCGCTGATCTCGGTGGCGAAGGACGGCAGCTGATCGGCGCGGGGGATCGCATAGTCCATGAACGTGGCGGACGAGGTCTGGCCGGTGGTGGGATCGTAGTGGCAGAGCTCCATCAGCGCCTGGCCCACCCCGGCGGCGATGCCGCCATGCGTCTGGCCGTGCAGGATGAGCGGATTGACCGCGCGGCCCACGTCGTCGACCGTGGTGTACCGCACGATCTCGACCACGCCCGTCTCGGGGTCGACCTCGAGTTCGCACACCGCGCAGCCGTAAGGGTACGACGGTACGCTCATGGTCTCGTCGCCGACGGCGGCGAGCGGGCCACGCAGCTCGTCCGGCGCGTCGGGGCGCTGCGCGGCGGCCGCGATCGCGAAGAGATCGACCGCATGGTCCGTGCCCTTCACCCGGAAGCGTCGCTCCGCGAACTCGATGTCGGCCTCGGCGGCCTCCAGCAGCCACGCCGCGAGCCGACGGCCGCGCGCGACGATCGCGTCGGCGGCCTTCGCCATCACCACCGCGCCCAGCCGCATCGAGCGGCCGGAGTGCGAGCCGCCGCCAAACGGCGCCTGGTCCGTGTCGCCGGTGATCAGCCGCACCTGCTCGTGCGCCACGCCGAGCCACTCCACGATCAGCTGCGGGAAGCTGGTCTCGTGGCCCTGGCCGGCCGACAGCGTGCCGAGCACCACGTCGACGCGGCCCTCGGGCTGGATGGTGATCTCCGTACGCTCGCGCGGCATGCCGGTGTTGAGCTCGATGTAGTTGCCGAGTCCGATGCCGCGGTGGCGGCCCCGCGCGCGCGCCTCCGCCCGGCGGGTCTCGAAGCCCGCCCAGTCGGCCAGCGCCACCACGCGGTCCTGCGCCGCCGCGTAGTCCCCGCTGTCGTAGAGCAGGCCGAGCGGGTTCCGATACGGCATGGCAGTGGCCGGAACGAGATTGCGGCGGCGCAGCGCCACGCGGTCGAAGCCGTGTCGCCGGGCGGCGAGATCGATCGTGCGCTCGATGACGAACATGACCTCGGGCCGCCCGGCCGCACGGTAGGGGGTGGTCGGCGCCGTGTGGCTCAGCATCGCGCTCGTCCACGCGCCATCGCTGCGTGGGCCCGAGCACCGCGCGAGCCGCGTCGGTGGTCGGGCGCTCGCCTAATGCCTGAGGTTGCCGCGTCGCGGGCGAGGGCGATGGCACGCGG
>Ga0111538_10014405_pt1 | contig 10414 bp, 9 predicted proteins | sample SoiMethybrSBSTD1_FD_79669 | JGI IMG/M metagenome (GOLD analysis project Ga0111538, IMG submission 79669) | Bulk soil microbial communities from a Populus tree surrounding site in Tennessee, USA - Soil MetaG P. TD hybrid SBSTD1 (version 2)... | ecosystem: Environmental > Terrestrial > Soil > Tree... | reverse complement strand
TCCACATAACCCCGTCCGAGGCAATGGGTTCCACATGCGGAACTGGTGCCTCATCCCGGGCGGATTGGAACCCATCGCCTCGGGGTCCGGCGGCAGGGGCGGCGCGCGTCACCGGTCTGCCTCCCCCGGGGCGGGGCGCAGCTCGCCGTCGGCGGCGGACAGCCGGGTCAGCACCGCGGTGGCCTCGGCCGAGATGCGGTCGAGCAGAGCGGCGACCGTCGGCAGCTCGTCGACCACGCCGGTGACCTGACCGGTGGGCAGCACGCCGACCTCGTCGCGGCCGTCGACCAGCGCCGCCTTGATCAGCATCGGTGCGTTGGCCGCCATGGCCAGCTGGGCCCACGTCAGGTCCTGGCTCCTGCGCATGGCGAGGCCCTCGCGCACCAGGTCGCCGAGCGGGGTGCCGGTGACCTTGCGGAACTCGAGCGCCGACCGCAACGCCCGCGGCAGGCGGGTCACGAGCGACGAGCGCTCGATGCGGTCGATCGTGGCGGTGCGGATCACCCGCTGCGGCGCCCCGTCGAGCGCGGTGGTCACGACCGTGTCGGTGACCGAGGCGGCCAGGTAGAGCGCCTTGATGTCGTCGGGCACGCGGCTCTCGGCGGTGAGCAGGAAGCGGGTGCCCATCGCCACGCCGTCGGCGCCCCAGGCGAGCGCGGCGACGAGGCCGCGCCCGTCGTGGAACCCGCCGGCGCCGAGCACCGGGATGGCGTGGCCCACGGCGTCGACGACCTGCGGCAGCAGCAACGACGTCGGCACGGTGCCGGTGTGGCCGCCGCCCTCGCCGCCCTGGGCGATCACGGCGTCGACGCCCCAGCCGAGCATCTTCTCGGCGTGGCGGCGGGCGCCGACGGTGGGCATGACCAGGATGCCGGCGTCGTGCAGGCGGCCGATGGCGTCCTTGGTCGGCGCCCCGGCGAAGCTGACCAGGCGGACGCCCTCGCGCACGCAGAGCTCGATGCGGTCGTCGAGGTCGGGCTGGTCGGCCCGGAAGTTGGCGCCGAACGGGGCGTCGGTGCGGTCCTTGACCGTGCGCACCGCATCGGCGAACTGATCGGGCGTCATCGTGACCGCGGCGAGGATGCCGAAGCCGCCCGCCGCCGAGGTCGCCGCGGTCAGCGAGGCGCCCGACACCCAGCCCATCCCGGTCTGCACGACGGGCAGGCGGCAGCCCACCAGGTCGCAGAACCGGGTGCGGAGGGCGGGGTGCGGCGCACGACCGGCGCCGGGGCCGGCCGGTGGGATCCCCGAATCTGACGGTGTGTCAGACATGGGTTCAGCCTACGGGCGCGCCGGTGCGGCTGCCAATGGGCCCGTCACCCGGAGCCCTCGCGGCGCGCCCCCGGAGCCGGCGGTCACGTCGGCGCAGAGCGGGCCGCGAACCGGCGGCCGGTCGTCGGGGAGACGACCGACCGCCCGTCGCTGGCGACCATGCAGCCCGAGACGCCCCCGCAGGGGAGCGCCGCGTCGGTCAGGGCAGACCGAAGGCGACCACGTCGCCCGTGGACGTCCCGACGACGACCTTTCCTCCGCTGACCGCGGGGGCACCCGTGACCTCGGCCCCCACCGACGCCTGCCAGAGCGGGGTGTCGCAACTGGGCTCGCCACACCCGCAGGCGGCGACCGCGGCCACCGTCCCCCCGGACGTGCCGACGAAGACCACCGCGTCGTCCGCGCCCGACACGGCCGGTTGCTCGTTGATGGCGGTGCCATCGATCGCCGCCGACCACAGCGGGTCGCAGGTCGCGGCCCCGCACCCGTCGGCGTCGACGGCCACGAGGTCGCCGTCCGCGGTCGGCACGTACAGCACGCCGTCGGCCAACGCCGGCGTGGCGGTGACCGTGGCGCCGACGGCCGCCGTCCACAGCACCGCGCCCGTCGACGCGCTCAGTGCCGCGACCGACCCGCCGGCCTGCCCGACGTACAGCACCCCGCCGGGCCCGATCACGACGTCGGTGGTGGTCACCAGCGGCGTCGCCCAGGTCGGGCAGGCGAACAGGGTCGCCGACGGCGGCCCACACGTGGTCGCGGGGGCGAGCGGGAACCGCCGGACCCCCGAGCCCAGGGTCAGGCCGCCGGCGCCGTCGGACAGGAGGCCGTTCCCTGCGTGGTACACGGCGTCGGTGCCCACGGTGAGCCGGCTCACACCGGAGCCGCTCGACTCGATCGCGAGCAGCCCGCCGTTCACGGTGCTGGCGCCGGTGACGTCGGTCAGGCCGTACCGGATCGCAACGGGGGTGAGCGTGCCGAACCCGTAGGTCACCGTGGCGACGATCGGGCCCCGGGCCGTCTGCAGCAGCCCGGAGACCGCGGTGCCGGGGGCCGGCTGGCCGGTCAGGGGGTCGAGCGACACGCCGAACCAGTGGCCCCCGAGGTTGCCGAAGCCGTGGCCGATGAGCACGCGACCGTCGACGACGAGCGGGTCGCTCACCGCACCGAACCCGATCTGGTCGTCGGGCAGCTGCCACGACCAGGCCTCCGCGCCCGAGGAGAGCTGGAGGCGCGTGACCGTGTCGCCCGTCCGGACGAAGGCTCCGCCGCGGTCGACGACCACCGGTCCGGTGGCATCCGGACCGAGCGAGGCCGTCCACCGCTCCTCGAGGTCGGGCACCGTGTCGGGCGAGAACGCGGCCTCGAAGGCGTTGTGCGCCGTGCGATCGCCGTTCTGCCCCGGGACCGGCCAACAGGCGCCGAGCACCAGCGAGGCGAGGCCGAGCGCCGCCCCGGCCAGCAGTTTCCGTCCACGGGTCGGTCTCATGTGCTCTTCTCCTTCCGGCCCGCCGCCGCGCGGGCCGAGATCACGCGCGCGCCGGGCTGTCAGGGCAACCCGAAGGCCACCAGCCGACCCGAGCTCGTCCCCACGGACGAGCCCCGAAGTGGCCAGCAGGCGCTCAGCGCCAGCCCGCACGCGATCGCCGACAGTCCGGCGGCGGCTCGTCTTCCCTTCATCCGGCCCTCCCCCGGCGCCCGCGGGAACCTTACCGATGCTCCCGCCAGCGTGCGGGCGTCACCACGGATCGTGGGAGAGCCCATGTCGGACCGTGCCCGCGGCCTCGCCTGCACCGCGGTCACGGCAGGCGGTAGCCGACCAGCTCGCCGACGCCGTCGGCGACCCGGGTGGTGACGACGAGCGTGCCGTTCGACACCGCCGGGCCGCCCACGACGGGGGCACCGGCGTCGGCGCTCCACAGCGGGCTGCAGGTGGCAGCGCCGCACCCGGCGGCCGCCAGCGCGACCACGGTGCCGGACGACGTGGCCGCGTACACGACCGCCGTCGCGCCGCCACCGCCGACCGCCGGCTGCGTGGCCACCGCCGACGAGCCGACGTTCGCCGACCAGAGCTGGGCACCGGTGGAGGCGTCGACCGCCACGAGCGTGCCGGCACCCGTGCCGACGTAGAGCACGCCATCGGCCAGGGCGGGCGCCTGCGTGACCGCGGCGCCGACCGGAGTGGACCACAACAGGGCCCCCGAGGCCGCGTCGAGCGCCACCACGGCGCCCGCGTCGGTGCCCGCGTAGACGACGTCCCCGCCCGGGCCGATGACCACGGGCGAGGCGGCCCCCCCGACCGGCGTCGACCAGGTCGGGCACGGGAGGATCTCGAACCCGGGGGGCCCGCAGTCGTCGGTGCCCGTGCCGTCGACCGGCAGCGCGGCGACGGTGGGGATGGACGTGTTCTCGTAGGCGAAGCTGCCGCCGTACACGGCGTGCTCGCCGATCGTCATCTCGCTGAGGGGCTGCCACCCGCCCTGCACGCGCACGCCCGTCGACGCGTCCGTGATCCCGAACTGCGGGAGGACGCAGGTGCCCTCGGGACAGACCTGCGTCTCGGTGGCGACGAGCGGCCACCGCAGGGCGGTGACGCCGCCGGACCACCCGGCGACCGGGGTGCCGGTGGCCGGGTCGAGCGCCTGGCCGGTCTGCCCGAAGATGCCGCCGGCGCTGTACTGCGAGTAGGTGGCGAGGACCTTCCCGTCGGCCACCACGGGGGTGCCCTGGTACGTCGGCCCGATGCCCTCCTGCGGCGGGCTGGTCCACGTCCACTCCACGGCAGCGGTGCGGGCGTCGACGCGGCGCAGGTCGCTGCCGCCGGCGGCGAGGACGTCGCCCGCCACGAACACCGGTTGGCTCGTACCGTCGACCCGCCACGCCTCGGTCAGGCCGGCCACCGTGGCGGTCGTCAGCCTGGTCTCGGACGGGTTGTGGGCCGTGCGGTCGGGGTTCTGCCCCGGCTGCGGCCAGCAGGCGCTGAGCACCAGCGCGGCGACGACGGTGGCCGCGGCGGACGCGGCTCGGACAGGTGACCTCATGGCGTCCCCCTGGCGGACTCTCGGCGGCCGACCTTACCGTTGGTTCAGGCCGGTGGCGTGAGGCGTCGCGCCGCGTGGCCTCGCGCTACGCAGCGGGATCGGGGACCTCGGCCTCGCGGGTGCCGTCCGGGTCGATCACGTCGCGGATGAGGTGCAGCTCGTCGGCGGTGGGGAGGCGCGACTCGGGCACGTCGTCGGGCACGACCAGCGCGAAGCCCGTCGCCGCCACCACCTCGTCGACGGTCACGCCGGGGTGGACCGACGCCAGCCGCATCGTGTGGTCGGGCGTGGCGAAGTCGAACACGCCCAGGTTCGAGACCACCCGGCGGATCTCGACGAAGCGCCCGGCGTCGCCGAGGGCCGCCGCCTTGTCCCACCCGATGCCCGAGACCGTGTCGACGGCCTCGACGAACACCTTGGGGCCGTGGTTGGGCACCCAGTAGCTGGTGGTGTCGTTGATGGTGTTGCCGGGCGCGCCCCGGTAGCCGAGCAGCTGCACCTTGGGCCGGGCGTAGTCGCCGATGGCCGCGAGGTTCTGGTTGCCGTAGCGGTCGACCTGGGTGGCGCCCATCATCACGTGGCGCCGCCCCGACCAGACCCAGTCGAACATCGAGCGGTAGGGGTTCCAGTACTCGACGACGCGATCGGCCGCGGCGACGACGGCCCGGTCGTTGGCGATGAGCGTGGCCTCGCCGTCGGTCATGCACAGGTCGGGCTCGAAGCTCGCCCGGGCCAGGCGGCCACCGATCATCGGGATGGTGCCGATGGGGTTGGCCAGGATCTCGCCGTCGCCGCGGAAGCACTCGGCCACGGCCACCACGCACACCTCGGCGCGGGTCACGTGGGTGCCGGTGGTGCGGCCGGTCTCGCTGGTCACGCTGGTCACGCTGCCGCCTCCCGCACCTTGCGCCGGTACTCGTCCTCGGGGATGTCGACCCAGTTCGCCCGGAACTCGGCCCAGGCCTCGGGACTCGAGGCCGACGTGGCGTAGGCCTTCTGCACCACCTCGTCGCGGGGGTACTCGGGGTCGCACAGGGTGAAGTGCGCCCCGCCGGGAGCCTCGACCACCCCGTCCACCATCATCCGGCTGATCCGCATCTGGTGCAGCGTGCCGTGGCCGGCCAGGTCGGGGGTGTCGACCACCTTCTCGGCGGACAGGAACCGGCCGCCGGTCGGGGCCGCCTGGAGCATGAGGTCGTCCCAGTAGAGGTCGGGGCCGAGGAACAGGGCGTTGCCCCGCCGGTCGGCCACGTTGAGGTGGCAGATGGCGGCGTCGAGCTCGATGGCCGGCATGGCGACCAGCTGCTCGGGTTCGCCCCCACCCGGCCCGGGCACCGGCGACGTGAACGTGGTCAGGCGAGGGTTGTCGCGCAGCAGGTCGGACCCGAGGCCCACCCGGGTCGGCAGGAACGGCACCCGCCAGGCGGCGGCCTGCAGGCCGAGGTGGAACAGCCCCTCGTCGAGCGGCTCGTCCTCGATGGCGCCCGACTGGCGGGCCGCCCGGAAGTGCGGCTCGAGCGGGATGGTGTCGAGCGAGACGAAGGCGTAGACCGCCCGGCGGACCTTGCCGGCGGCGCACAGCAGGCCGAGGTCGGGGCCGCCGTGGGTGACGATCGTGAGGTCGTCGAGGTCGCTGCGCACGATGGCGCGCACGATCGACATCGGCTTGCGGCGGCTCGCCCACCCGCCGATGGCGACGGTCATGCCCGACCGCAGCCGGCCGACCACGTCCTCCTCGGTCATCGTCTTGTCGGCCATCGGGTCCTCTCTCGTCACGTCTCTCCACAGGATTTCCCCCGCGAGTTCGGGCGCCATGGCGCCCGAACTCGCGGGGGAAACGCGGTCAGTTGTCGTTCAGGCGGCGGGCGTTCAGGCGGGGGTCAGCGGGTCGTGTTCGTCGGGCGGCCCTCGACGAAGGCGTCGCGGTGCTCGTCGGCGACGCCCGACAGGTTGAGCTCGAACGTGAAGCCCTGCTCGAAGCGGTAGCTGCGCTTCACGTCCCACAGGTCGATGCCGTTGAGCGACTCCTTGGCCGCCCGGATGACCGTCGGCGACTTCGCCGCGATCTCGCCGGCCACCTCGAGCGCGGCGGCGCGCAGGTCGGCCGGCGGCACCACGCGCAGCACCGAGCCGAAGGCGTGCAGCTCGTGCGCCGTGGCGGTGGCCGACGTGTAGACCATCGCCCGCATCTTGTGCTGGGGCACGAGGCGGGACAGGTGGGTGGCGGCCCCGAGGGCGCCGCGGTCGACCTCGGGCAGGCCGAACGTGGCGTCGTCGGCCGCCACGATGACGTCGGCGTTGCCGACCAGCCCGATGCCACCGCCGAGGCAGAACCCGTTCACGGCGGCGACGACCGGCACCGCGCACTCGTACACGGCGGCGAACGCGGCGTAGCACCCGCGGTTGGCGCCCACGAGGGCCTCGAAGCCCTCGGTCGCCTGCATCTCCTTGATGTCGACGCCGGCGTTGAAGCCGCGGCCCTCGGCCCGGAGGACCACCACGCGGACGGCGTCGTCGTCGCCCAGGCCGCGGACGGTGGCGGCCAGCTCGAACCAGCCGGCGACGGTCAGCGCGTTGACCGGCGGGTTGTCCATGACGACCTCGGCGATGCCGGCGTCGTCGATGCTGGTGGTGATCGGCATGGTCACGTCCGTTTCTGACGGTACGTCAGGTCGCTGTGGCAAGGTAGGTCGGGGGAGGCACCATGAACAACCCACTCGCCAGCTCATCCGACCACACCGGACGGGTCGCGCTCGTGACCGGGGGCACCAAGGGCATCGGCCGCCACGTCGCCGCCGCCTACGCCGCGGCCGGCGCCGGGGTGGTGGTGTGCGGCCGCACCGTCCCCGAGGGCGCCGACGAGCTGCCCGACGGCGGGCCGACGTTCATCGCGTGCGACGTGCGCGACCCGGGGCAGGTCGACGCCCTCGTCGACGGGGTCGTCGAGCTGTTCGGACGGCTCGACGTCGTCGTGAACAACGCGGGCGGCGCCCCGTGGGCCGACTCGGCCACCGCCTCGCAGCGGTTCAACGAGAAGATCATCGCCCTCAACCTCATCGCCCCCCTCACCGTCGCCCAGGCCGCCAACCGGGTCATGCAGGGCCAGGACGACGGCGGCGCCATCGTCAACATCGCCAGCGTCTCGGGCACCCGCCCGTCGCCCGGCACCGCCGCGTACGGCGCGGCCAAGGCGGGCCTGCTCAACCTCACGCAGACCCTGGCGGTCGAGTGGGCGCCGAAGGTGCGCGTGAACGCCGTCGTCGCCGGGCTCATCGCCACCGAGCAGGCGCACCTGTTCTACGGCGACGAGGCCACGCAGGCCCGCGTGGCCGCGACCGTCCCGCTCGGGCGGCTCGGCAGCCCCGACGACGTCGCCAGCGCCTGCCTGTTCCTGTCGTCGCCGGCGGCGTCGTTCGTGACGGGCGCCGCGCTCGCGGTCCACGGCGGCAACGAGCGCCCGGCGTACCTGTCGGTCTCCTCGCCCGGCGGCTGACCGCCGGCCGACCGTCGCCCGCGCGCCCGTCCTGGGCCGCCGCGGCAGGACCAACCCCGTGCGCGGTCCTGCGCCCCGCGCCGGCGGCGGTTCACGCGATCCACACGAGATCCAGTTGCCTTACAGGGTAAGTCTCGGCCTAGCCTCTGATCATGCTGGGACGCCGGGCCACACTCGCCATGCTCGCCCTCCTCCTCGCGGGGGTGGGGGCGCTCGCCGCGTGCGGCGGGGGCGACGACGACCCCGGCTCGGGCGACGCCGGCGGCAGCAGCGACGACGGCGGCCTGGCCAGCGAGGGCGACGAGGCCACCGGCGACGTCCCCGACGACGTGGTCGTGATGGACGGCACCGACGTGCGCGTCCAGTCGCTCGACAACACGTTCCGGGCCCCGGACATCCAGGTGCAGCCGGGCGCCACCGTCACCTGGACCAACGACGGCCGCAACGAGCACGACGTGCTGCCCGTCGACGGCGGCGGCTGGGGCGTCGAGGTCGAGGGCTTCCAGCCCGGCGCCACATACCAGCACACGTTCACCGAGCCGGGCGTGTACGACTACTACTGCTCGATCCACGGCACCACGTCGGCCGGCATGGTCGGCACCGTCGTGGTCGCCGAGGGCTGAGCGCCGCCCGGCCGTCGCCCGGCGGCCGCCTGGCGCCACCGACCGCCGCGGTCGGCCCGCACGCCCGCCCGTCACCCACCCGACTCCACCGACAGCACCAACCACCCACCTGGGGGCCATGATGACGACCGCCCGACGCCTGCTCGCCCTGTTGCTGGCGAGCGTGCTCGTGCTGGCCGCCGCCTGCGGCGGCGACGACGACAGCTCGGATGCCGACGACGGGGGCGGCGATGCCGCGTCCGCCGACGACGCCCTGCGCGTGCCCGACGACTACGACACCATCCAGGCCGCGGTCGACGCGGCCGAGCCCGGCGACCTCATCCTCGTGGGCCCCGGCACCTACGAGGAGGCGGTCAACGTCGAGACCGACGAGCTGACCATCCGCGGCCTCGACCGCAACGAGGTCATCCTCGACGGCGGGTTCGAGAAGGACAACGGCATCCGCGTCGTCGGCGCCGACGGCGTCGCCATCGAGAACATGACCGCCCGGAACTACACCAACAACGGGTTCTTCTGGACGGGCGTCGAGGGCTACCGCGGCTCGTACCTCACCACCTACCGCATCGGCGACTACGGGGTCTACGCCTTCGACTCGACGAGCGGCCTGCTCGAGCACAGCTACGCCTCGGGCAGCCCCGACGCCGGGTTCTACATCGGCCAGTGCTTCCCGTGCGACGCCGTCATCGACGACGTCGTGTCCGAGTACAACGGCCTCGGCTACTCGGGCACCAACTCGGGCGGCGACCTGCTGATCGTCAACTCGACGTTCCGGTTCAACCGCGCCGGCATCGTGCCCAACTCGGGCAGCTACGAGCTCTGCTACCCCGAGCGCGACACCACCATCGTCGGCAACACCGTCTACTCCAACAACCAGCCCGACACGCCGGCCATCGACGTGGCGTTGCTGGCGATGGGCAACGGCATCCTCCCCGCGGGCGGCGTCGGCAACACGATCGAGCGCAACCTCGTGTACGACCACGACCGCACGGGCATCGGCCTCGTCCCCTTCCCGGAGGAGGACGCCAACGACGACGTCCCGCCGCCCGAGGACGACGACCGGCCCTGCGCCGACACCGTCGACGAGGCCCCGGCCGACCCGTCGACGCTGCCCGACCTGCTGATCTGGAACCCGCGCGCCAACCGGGTCGTCGGCAACGACGTGTCCGACTCGCGCCTCGCCGACATCGGCGTCGGGTCGCTCGAGGACGTGTCGCAGCTCGGCAACTGCTTCGCCGACAACACCTTCTCGACCAGCGCGCCCACCGACGTCGAGGCGCTCGCCCCGTGCGAGGGCGAGGGCAGCGGCGGCGACTGGACGGCCGGAGCCATCGACCTGGTGGCGCTCATGACCGCGGTGCAGCCCCCGTCGGGCGACTACAAGACCACCCCGGTGCCCGGGCCCCAGGAGCAGATGCCCGACGCCGACTCGGCGCCGGCGCGGCCCGCCACCGACGGCCCGCCCGACGTCGACCTCGACGCCATCGAGGTGCCGAGCCGCCCGTCGTGACCGGGTCCCGGCCGCGCCGCCCCGCCGCGGAGGTCCGGCGGGAGCCGGCGCCCGCGCCGGTCCGGCGCCGGCCGGCGCCCGCAGGGGCGGCGCGCCGGCCGGGCGCGGGAGGCGAGGGCGACCCCGGCGGTCCCCGCCGTCGCCGCCCTCACCGCGATCCCCTCCGTCGCCGCGGTCCCCGACGGCTCCGTTCGGTCGCCGCCGCCGTCGCCCTCGCCCTCGTGGCGGGCGCGGCGGCGTGCGGTGGTCCCGGCACCCCGGCCGGCGACCGCGGCGCCGGATCGGGCACCGGGCGCGAGCACACGGTGTCGCCGGTGCGCCTGTCGCCCACCGAGCCGGGCCCCCAGGGCCGCGTGCCCCAGTTCGTGGTCGAGTGCGCCTACAGCCACTCGGGTCCGAACGACCCGATCGTCCACCCCGGCCACAGCGGCCGCTCGCACCTGCACCAGTTCTTCGGCAACACGACCACCGACGCGTCGTC
>Ga0111538_10014403_pt1 | contig 10416 bp, 11 predicted proteins | sample SoiMethybrSBSTD1_FD_79669 | JGI IMG/M metagenome (GOLD analysis project Ga0111538, IMG submission 79669) | Bulk soil microbial communities from a Populus tree surrounding site in Tennessee, USA - Soil MetaG P. TD hybrid SBSTD1 (version 2)... | ecosystem: Environmental > Terrestrial > Soil >... | reverse complement strand
CTTCGGCCGGAACCGGCGCGCGCCGAGGGACGGGGGGCCGACGAGCACGATCTCGTCCTCGGCGAGCGGCTCCGCCTCGAGCTCGCGGGGCGTCGTGAAGCCGCCGACGACGGCGAGCTCCGATTCGTGCGCTCGCACGCGTTCGAGCGCGCCCGTCGACGTCGTCACGTGGAACTCGATCTCGACGGCGGGATGGAGCTCCCGAAACCGCGCGAGCGTCGCGGGGAGCAGGTACGTGCCGGGAACGCCCGACGCCGCGAGCGCGAGCGTCCCGATCTGCGCGTGCTCGCCCTCGCCGAGCGCGCGTCGCGCATTCGCGAGGAGCGCCTGCGCGCGGAGGACGTAGTCCGCGAGCACCTGCCCGGCCGGCGTGAGCGCGACCCCGCCGTGGCCGCGCACGAGCAGCTGCTCGCCGACCTCCACCTCGAGCGCGGCAACGTGCTTCGAGACGGCGGGCTGGCTCACGTAGAGCGTCTCGGCGGCGCGGGAGAAGGAACCCTCGCGTGCGACGGCCGCGAACGCCCGGAGCCGTGCCTCGAGCTCCATGACCTGAGGTTATCGCTCCTGTTCCTCCTATGTCTTTGCGTCCCGGCGAGGCGCCCCCTATCGTCGGGAGCAATCCCGGCCGGCCGTTCAGCACCACGCCGCCGGGGCGCTACCGCACAGGAGGTACTGAGATGCGCAAGCTCGCGCTGCTCTCGATGCTGCTCCTCGCGCCGCTCGCGGTCGCGGCATCCGTCGCGTTCTCGGCGGAGCCGCGACGGCTCTCCGGCGTCAGCGGCACGGTCTACGCCGTCGAGCGGCTCGACAACTCGACGAACACGCTGGCCGCGTTCGACGCCGCGACGGGGAGCGTGCTCGGCGTCGCCGTCGTCGGCAGTCGGCCGATCGGCGTGCTCTCGCCGAACGGGAGCGACAAGGTCTACTCCGCGGACGAGCGGAGCAACCAGCTGAGCGTCGTCTCCAAGTCGGACCTCGCCGACGACGGGACCGCGACGGCGAAGCGGATCCCCATGGGGAGCTTCCCGCACCACATGACGGTGAGCCCGAACGGGCGCTGGTTGTACGTCGCCGAGTACGGCTCGCACAAGATCGGCGTCGTCGACACGCGACTCGACCTGCGAGTGGACGGCTTCTACGCCAGCGGCAACCCTGCGGCACGCACGCATGCCGTCTGGGTGACGAACGACGGCAAGGAGCTCTACGCGACGAACGAGGGCGCGACGACGGCGTCGTTCGGGACGCTCTCGAAGCTCGACGCGTCGAGCGGCCGCCGGCTCTGGGAGGTCCCGGTCGGGCTTCGCCCGAGCGAGGTGCTCGTGACGAACGACGGGAAGACCGCGTACGTGACGATCCGCAACGAGAACAGCGTGCGCGTGCTCGACGTCTCAGGGGAGCGTCCGTCGCGAATCGCCGAGGTCGCGATCGGAACGCAGCCGGACACGATGCGGCTCACGCCGGACGGGAAGACGCTCGTCGTCGGCCTCAGGGGGACGCCGCAGCTGGCGTTGATGAACACCGACACGCGCGCCGTCCGGCAGGTCACGTTCCAGGGCTACGGGATCAGCGGCCACCAGTGGCTCTCGGAGAACGGCAAGTACACGTTCATCGCGCTCGAATCGCTGACGACGGATCGGCCGGGCGCGATCGGCGTGGTCGACAACGACACGGCACAGGTCGTCGAGACGTGGACGTACCCGCGTGGCCCGTGGCCGCACGGCGTCTTCTACGAGCCGAGGGTGCTGCGGTAGCGCAGCCGGGGGCGGGCGGTCCGCCGCCCGCCCCTCAGGTCAGAGAAGCTTGGTGCCGGCGGCGTCGAACGCCTCGAGCTCGGCTTGCGCCGAGGGTGACTCGGGGTACGCGTCGCTGAAGAGCGAGTAGACGATCACGTCGCGCGGCTCGTTCTGCGCGTTCCGGATGCGCCCGCGGAGGGTTGCCTCCTCCGCGTAGCCGAGGCGCTCGGGAATCCGCCGGCTGCGCACGTTCTCGGGCTCGACCCGGATCTCGATCCGGTCGAGGCCTTCGAGCTCGAAGCCGACCCGCGTGAGTGCCGCGACCGCCTCGGTCACGTAGCCGTTGCCCTCCGCGTCGGCGCGAATCCAGTAGCCGATCTCGCGCGCGTGCTCCCCGATGCGCGTGTGCAGGCCGGTGCCGCCGAGGACCTTCGACTCCTCGCGGTCGAAGATCGCGTAGATGAAGTCCTCGTCCTTGTCGAACTGCCCGCGGAAGCCGCGGAGCAGCGCGATCTTCTCCTCGAGCGTCTGCGGCTCGTTGTGCGCCCACGGCATCCACGCGCGCAGGTGCTCGATGCTCGAGTCGATGGCCTCCTTCAGCTTCGGCGCGTCGCCGGGGTCCCAGCAGCGGACGACGAGCCGGTCGGTGACGATGCGGTAGGCGGGGCCTTTCATCGCGCGGCCGCGATCTCGCCGGCGAGCGCCGCGTTGTCGGCGACGAGGCGGCGGTTGGCCTCGAGCGTGCGGCCGCCGCTCTCGCGGTGGAGGTAGGCGAGGACGAACGGCGTCACGCGCTGGCCGTGCACGCCCTCGCGCCCCGCCTCGTCGAGCGCCGCCGCGATCAGGTCGTCGACGTCGTCGAGGCTCTCGGCCGGCGGGTTCCCGACGACGACGCCGGCGCCGCCGAGCTCCCAGTGCGCGCGGGCGACCTCCGCCGCGCCCGCCGCCGAGTCGACGCGAGCCGAGACGGGCGGCCCGCCCCCTGCGGAGTAGAAGCGCGGCAGCGTGTCGGTGCGGTAGCCGAGCGTGGGGATGCCGAGCGTCTCGAGCGCCTCCGCGGTCGCCTCGACGTCGAGGATCGACTTCGCGCCCGACGAGACGACGACGACCTGCGTCTTCGCGAGCTCCGCGAGGTCGGCGGAGACGTCGAGGTGCGTGCTCCAGCCCCGGTGGACGCCGCCGATCCCGCCCGTGCCCATGAACCGGATGCCGGCCGCGCGGGCGACCGCGAGCGTCCCCCCGACGGTCGTCGCGCCGACGACGTTCTGCACGGCGGCGGCGGCGAGGTCGCGTGCGCCGAGCTTCCGCGCGTCGACGCCGAACCGCTCCAGCTCCTCCTCGCCGAGCCCGACGCGGATCTCGCCGTCGAGCACGCCGATCGTCGCCGGGACGGCGCCTGCCTCGCGCACGCGCCGCTCGCTCTCGAGCCCGACCGCGACCCCCTCGCCCGGAGGGAACCCGTGCGCGATCAGCGTCGTCTCGAGCGCGACGACGGGGCGTCCGTCGTCGAGCGCAGCCCGCACCTCCTCCGCGACGATGATCACGGCACGCGCTCTTCCATCTCGACGAACTCGACCTCTCCCCATCGCTCGAAGCGACGCATGTGCCGTCCCGTTTCATGGAAGCCGGCGCGCTCGTACACCTTGATGGCACGTTCGTTGAAGGCAGCCACGTTCAGCACGACGCGCTCTTGTCGAAACGTGCGCCGCGCGAACGCGACGCCGTCGCGAAAGAACTGGAGACCGAGACCGCGCCCCGTCAGGTCGGGCCGGAGCCCGAGGCCGATCTCGACCGCGTCCTCCCGCTCGTCGAAGTAGTAGAAGCCGACAAGCTCTCCGGCGTCGTCTCGCACGACGAAGAAGCGCTCCGGGTTCTGGACAGGCTCGTCTTCGCCGTCGTAGAAGTCGTACGGCGGCTCGTAGCGCCACGCGTCGAGCACGGCGGCTTCCGCGGCGCGAAGCGGGGTGATCTTCACCACGGCATCGTCCCGAGCTTCGCGACGCAGCGCGCGGCCGCCTCGAGACCGAGCTCCGGGCCGCCGACGAGGTAGCCAGCCGCGAGCGCATCGCCGGCCCCGGTCGTGTCGAGCACCTCGGCGGCCGGGGCGGGCATCGTCCGGCCGTCCGAGAGCTCGATCCCTTCCGGTCCGCGCTTCAGCACCCACTCCTTCGACGGGAACGCGCCGCCCATCGCGTCGAGCTCGTCTTCGTTCCCGAAGACGACGTCCGGCTCGAGCAGCGCGAGCCTCGACGCGAGCCGCTCCGGGCCGAAGTCGCGGATCATGCTCCACGACGAGAGGTCGACGCTGATGCGGCCGCCCTGCCCGCGCACCGCGCCCGCCGCCTTCGCGGCCGCCTCGTCGATCGGCGAGCGGAAGAGCGCGTAGCCGGTGACGTGCAGCCAGTCCGCGCCGCCGAACCAGCGCATCTCGAGCTCGTCGGAGCGGAGGAGCGGCGCGACGCCCCGGTCGGAGGCCATCGTCCGGTCGCCGCTCGGCGCGACGAGCGACACGACGACGCCGTTGTGGCCGTCGACGACCGGCCCCTCGACCTCGACGCCGTGGTCGCGGAGCTCCTGCGCGACGAGCTCGCCGGCGGCGTCGCCCGAACGCTTCGCGATCAGCCGGCCCCGAGCGCCCAGCTCGGTCGCCCATGCGGCGACGTTGGCGGCCTGGCCGCCCGCGCCGGTGCGCGTCCGGGCAGTCGCGTCGGCGCCGAAGTTGAGCTCCGTGTCCAGGCGGACGACGACGTCCAGCAGGAGATCTCCGAGGGTCGCGATCACCATGGCCGTACAATCGAACCATGGACGGCGAAGGGCGACGCGGTCGACTGCGCTCGTTCCTGATCGGCGGGGTGGTCGGGGCGTCCGCCGCGATCGCGGCCGCACAGCGCGTTCGCCCGAAGAAGCAGCGCCGTCGGGTCACGCCCGCCGGGCTGGCCGCCTTCGAGGACGCGCCGTGCTTCCGCGAGCTCGTCGAGCTCGAAGAGCGCGCTCAGTAGTCGAGCAGCCGCAGCCGCTCCGCGGCGCGTCGCACCGTCATGAAGTTGATGTCCGCGTCCCCGATGAAGAGCGACTTGCCGACGATCATCACCTGCGCTGCGTGGTCGAGGTACTCGGCGGGCGTCCTCGTCGGCTCCTTCGTGCGGACGACGAGATACGGGCCGAAGACGCGCGCCTCGTAGTCGCGCGGCGGATGCGGGAGCCGCTCCTGGATCGCGAGCGTCCGCGCGCACGGGCAGTTGTTCGTGTCGTAGCCGTCGAAGACCCAGACGCCGCGGCCGAGCGGCCTGCGCAAGGCGTCGAGGCGCGCTGCCGCGAGCTTGGAGTCGGCGCGCGGGACGACGATGTGCGCGACGGACGGATCGCGCTCCCACGCGTCGAGGTAGACGGGCTCGTACCCGAAGTAGATGTCGTTCGGCCTCGCGGTCGCGGCGAGCCACCGCGCAGCGGCTTCGCGTCCGGCGACGCGTGAAGCGGGGTCGCCCGTGAACAGCTGAGGCGTCTTCTGGTACGCCCAGCCGACCTCGGCGACCACGAGCGAGGCGAGGACGACCGCGCCGACCCAGCGCCCGCGCCGGTTCGCCAACGAGAAGAGCGCCGTCGCGAGCAGCAGCATGAAGAACGGCAGCACGAAGATCAGGTGCCGCGTCTCCGGCGACGCGCCGGCGCCGAGGCGCGCGACGAGCATCGCGAGCGTCGGGGTGCCGATCACGCACGCGGCGAGCGTCGCGGCTTCGCGGTTCCGCCGCCAGAGCTGCAGGAAGCCGTACGCGGCGAGCAGCAGGATCGGCACGAGGAGGATCGTCCAGCCGGCGGTGAAGTCGCCCGCGACGTCCTTCAGGTAGCGGAGCACGGGCAGCGGCGCGCCGAGCTTTCCGCTGTCGGCTCCCGCGACGCCGACGTCGAAGCGGTTGGCGAGCCGGAGGTCGGCGAGCCAGAACGGGATGCCCAGGAACCCGATCGCGGTCAGCGACGCGAGCGCGAGGCCGAGGCGCCGCCGCACGAGCAGGACGAAGACGCCCTGCGAGGCGACGACGAGCGCACCGTACGGGTGGCTCGCGACGCACGCGACGGCGACGAGCGCGTAGAGCGCGAAGCGCCAGACGCGCCCGTGGTCGAGCGACCAGAGGAGCGCGAGATACGAGAGCGCGCTGGTGAAGAGGAACAGGCTGTACATGCGCCCGTACACGCCGTGGAAGAGGAGCACCCAGCTCGCCGACACGAGCACGGTCGCGACGAGCGCGGGACCGCGTCCGGCGAGCCGCGCGAGCAGGTACGCGACGGTGGGGATGCTCGCGAGCGCGAAGAGCGCGGAGGCCAGCCGAAGCGCGGTCAGCCCGCCGCCGGAGTGCGCCGCGACCGCCGCGATCAGATAGTGGAGCGGCGCCCCGCCGCGCTCCTCGAGCACGATGCTGAGCAGCTGCCCGAGCGACTGTCGTCCGACGAAGAGCGCAAGCGTCTCGTCCTCGTGCGGCGGCCAGGCGGTGAGGCGCGCAAGAAGAAAGGTGCCGACCGCGACGACGCACGCGGCGACGCCCCAGCCGAACCACGCCTCGGCGATCCCGATCCTCGGCGCCGCCGCCGTCTCTCGAGTCGTCGCCGCCTGCGCCACGCCGAGACGGTACCCACGGAAAGCGCTGCTAATGTCGCTCAGTGCCGATCTACGAGTACCGTTGCCCGAACGGGCACGTGTTCGAGGTCTTCCAGCGGATGGACGACCCGCCGCCGGAGAAGTGCGAGGTATGCGGCGAGAGCCCGGTGCAGCGCGTGCTGCTCCCCGTCGCGGTGCACTTCAAGGGCTCGGGCTTCTACTCGACCGACTACGGGCGCTCGCGGAAGCGCGGCGGGTCGAAGGAGTCGTCCGACTCGTCGGACGGCGGCTCGAGCTCGGAGAAGTCCTCCGACTCGAAGACGGAGAAGGCCGCCTCTAGCGATTGACGCAGCCGGGGCCGTACAGCCCCGTGCCGGGCGGCGGCGGCTGCGGCGCCGAGCTGCCGAGGAACATCAGGATCACGTTCCGGTTCTCCTCGCTCCCGATCAGGAACGACTCGCCGCCGATCGAGGTTGGCGTCCCGCCGAGCCGACAGCGCAGGCTCGCGCCCGCGCGCTTGCTCACCCACCCGAGCTGACCGATCTGGCCGGCCGAGAGATCGGTCGCGAGCGGCGCCACGAGATCGTCGGCGAGGAACGGCAGACGCACGAGCGTCGAGAAGCTCGTCAGCTCGTCGCCGATCGCGCGCACGACCTGCTGCTGACGCTCGCCGCGCGTGAGGTCGTTCTCGGCGGGGTTGAGCCGGTTCTCGCGGATGCGCGAGTAGACGAGCGCGCGACGGCCGTTCATCTCCTGCTCGCCGGCCGCGAACTTCCACCCGCTCCAGCGCTGGCAGCGCTCGCGTGTCGAGAACGGGCAGTCGAACCGGTTCGAGACGATCGGCTCGGGCACGTTCACCTTCACGCCGCCGAGCGCGTCGATCAGGCGCTCGAAGTTCTGGAAGTCGACGACGACGACGTGGTTGATCCTCAGGCCGGTGAAGTCGCGGATCGCGCGCACGGCGAGGTCCGGGCCGCCGAACTGGTACGCCGCGTTGATCTTGGCGAAGCCGCGGCCGGGCACGTCGACGCGCAGGTCGCGCGGGATCGAGAGGTACGAGATGCGACCGCGGTCCGGGTCGGTGCGGACGAGCATGATCGAGTCGGAGCGGTGCGCGCCCTCGCGGCCGGCGCCCGGCCCGTGATCGGTGCCGAGGAGGAGCGTCGTCGTCGGCGTCGTCATCAGCAGGCCGCTCTGGTCGTCGAGCGCGACGGGGCCGAGGCGCTCGTTCGCGTCGCCGACGGCGCGCCCGAGCATGAGGTAGCTCGCCACCGCCCAGGCGAGGACGAGCAGCACGAGGACGAGCAGGCCGATCCCGATCGGGCGCCCCCAACCGCGACGCGGCTTCGGCGTCGTGACGGGCGGCGGCGCGGCGGGCCGCTCCTGGCGACGGCGTCCGTCCCGACGGGACGTCGGCTCGACGCGGCGCTGGAGCGGGACCCTGCCCTTGACGCGGCCACCGCGATAGACGCGGTACGGCTTGTCTCCGCGGGCCATCGGGGCGGTTATCGTAGCCGCGCCCCATGTCCGCGGACCGCGTCATCGGCGTCGACCTCGGCGGGACGAAGATCGCGGCCGGGGTCATCGACCGGCGCGGCGCGATCGTGTCCCGGCTCGAGGTGCCGACGCCCACGGACTCCGAGCGCGCGCTGGTCGGCGCGCTCGAGGACGTCGTCGGCTCGCTCGCCGGCGAGGACGTCAGCGCGATCGGGCTGGGCGTTCCGTCGACCGTCGACCAGAAGAGCGGCCGCGCCGTCCTGTCCGTGAACATCCCGCTCCAGGACGAGCCGCTCCGCGACCTGATGTCGAACCGGTTCGGCCTCCCGTGCGGGATCGACAACGACGGGAACGCCGCCGCGATCGCGGAGTGGCAGGTCGGCGCCGGCCGCGGGACGCGCCACATGATCATGCTCACGCTCGGGACCGGCGTCGGCGGCGGGCTGATCCTCGACGGGAAGCCGTACCGCGGAGCGGTCGGTGCCGCGGCCGAGCTCGGGCACATCGTGATCGAGCACGACGGGCGGCCGTGCCAGGGCAACTGCACGGGACGCGGGCACATCGAGGCGTACGCGACGGGCGTCGCGGCCGGCGGCGACGCCGCCAAGGCGTTCGGCGCCGGGTCCGACGCCCGCGACCTGATCGAGCGCGCCGACGCGGGCGACGAGCGAGCCTTGGAGATCCTGCGCGAGATCGGCCGGCGGCTCGGGTCCGCGCTCGGGTCGCTCGTGAACATCTTCAACCCCGAGGCGATCGTGATCGGCGGCGGCTGGGGCGAGGCGGCGGACGAGTACCTCCTCGAGCCGGCGCGTGAGGTGATGCTTCGCGAGGCGCTGTCGCCTGGGCGCGAGCTCGTCCGGCTGCTGCCTGCCGAGCTGGGGCCCGACGCCGGGCTCGTCGGCGCAGGGTTCGTCGCGTTCGAGGCGCTCGACGCCGACGAAGCCTGGTGACGTAGGCCGTGCCGCTCGCGGTCTGCGCGACGCCGATCGGCAACCTCGAGGACGTGACGCTGCGCGTGCTCGGCGAGCTGCGCGACGCGGACGTGGTGCTGTGCGAGGACACGCGCGTGACGCGCGGGCTGCTCGAGCGGCACGGCATCAAGGCGCGGCTGCTCAGCTACCACGAGCACAACGAGGCGAAGCGGACGGCCGAGCTGTTACCGCGGCTCGAGGCGGGGGAGCGGATGGCGCTCGTGACGGATGCGGGGCTGCCGGGGGTGAGCGACCCCGGCGCGCGGCTGATTGCGGCCGCGCTCGACGCCGGGGTGCCGGTGACGGTGCTCCCCGGGGCGTCGTCGGTCGACACCGCGCTCGTGCTGTCGGGCCTCGGGGCGGAGCGCTTCCAGTTCGTCGGGTTCCTGCCGCGCGGCGAGCGTGCGCTGCGGGAGCTCTGGGACGAGCTCGCGCGGTGGCCGCACGCGGTCGTCGCGTTCGAGTCGCCGCAGCGACTGCCCCGGACGCTGCGCTCGCTCGCGTCGGCGATGCCCGAGCGGCCGGTCGCGGTCGCGCGCGAGCTGACGAAGTTCTACGAGGAGGTCGTGCGCGGGAGCGCCGAGGAGGTCGCGGGCCGGTTCCCGGAGCCGCCCAAGGGAGAAGTCGTGGTCGTGCTCGGGCCGTGGGAGGACGCCGGGGCTGCCGCGGCGGGTCTCTCGGACGAGGCCGCGGCGGCCGAGGCGGTTGCGGCGTTGGTCGCCGAGGGCGTGTCCCGTCGGCGCGCGGCCGAAGTCGTCTCGCGGCTGACGGGCGTGTCCCGAAACGCCCTCTACGGCCGCTCTCTGTGACAAGAGCGTGACGACCTCTCCACAAAGGCGTCGCCAGGGCTGACAACGGCCGACACCGCTGCTACGTTCGATCACGTCGTTTGCAACTCGGACAACGGAGGTCGAACGGATGCAGCTGCCTCGGCTACTCGTCGTGATCGTTCTCGGCGCGCTCGCGTTCCCGGGAGCCGCCGGCGCGTGGTCGTGGCCGGTCGACGGGCCGGTCCTGCGCCCGTTCGTCTTCGGCAGTGACCCCTATGCGGGCGGCCAGCATCGCGGGATCGACGTCGGCGCGTCGGTCGGCGACGCCGTGCACGCGCCCGTCGGCGGCACCGTCTCGTTCGCGGGCTCGGTCCCGAACGGCGGCCGCGCGCTGACGATCCAGACGAGCGACGGCCTCTCGGTGACCCTCCTCCAGCTCCTGAGCGTTACGGTCGGGCGCGGCGACGCGGTTGCGGAGGGCGTGCGCGTCGGAAGCGTCGGCGAGAGCGCGGACGCGGTCACGCATGCGCCGCACGTGCATCTCGGCGTCCGGCGGACGGACGACGAAGACGGGTACCTCGACCCGCTGCGCTTCCTCCCGGCGCGCGAGCGGGTACCCGTCGCCGCGCCCTCGGCTCCCGCCGCACCGGCTCCGCCCGCACCCGCGCCGGCGCCGGCGCCGCAACCGGCGCAGCAAGCGCCGGCGGCGGCGGAGCCCGCGCGCGTGGCGGTCGCTCCCGCTCCCGCTCCAGTCGTCGAGCAGCGACCCGCCGTGGCTCCGCCGACGACGTCGCCGGCCGTTGCCGAGCCGCCCGCCCCGACTGCGCGAGCCGAGCCTGCGGAGGCGAGCACGG
>Ga0111538_10014402_pt1 | contig 10416 bp, 10 predicted proteins | sample SoiMethybrSBSTD1_FD_79669 | JGI IMG/M metagenome (GOLD analysis project Ga0111538, IMG submission 79669) | Bulk soil microbial communities from a Populus tree surrounding site in Tennessee, USA - Soil MetaG P. TD hybrid SBSTD1 (version 2)... | ecosystem: Environmental > Terrestrial > Soil >... | reverse complement strand
TTCCCGTTCGTTCCCGTCGTTCGCGTCGTTCCCGTTCGTTCCTGGCTACTCCTGCCTCAGCACCGTCCCTGGCTCTACTCTCGTCGCCCGCCACGCCGGGATGTAGCACGCCACCATTGCCGCCGCGACGAGCGCGACCGTGACGCCGCCGAATGCGATGGGATCGGTCGTGCTGACGAGCACGATCATTCGTCCGAGCGCGGTCGTCGCGACGAGCGTGATCGCAAATCCGATCGCGGCGCCCATGAAGACCATCATCACGCCCTGCCTCAGGACCAGTCGCAGAACGTCGCCGGGCACGGCCCCGAGCGCCATGCGGATGCCGATTTCCCTGGATCGCTGCTGGGTCTGGTACGACACCACGCCGTAGACGCCAATCACTGCGAGCGCCAGGCCGAGCAGGCCCATCGACGTCGCCTGCCAGGCGCCGACTCGAAAGAGCACAAAGCCGATGTTGCCGGCGATGAGATCCGACAGCGGTTTCAGATCAGCGATCGGCAGCTCCGGCTCAAGAGCCGCGATCTCGCGCTCGAGTCGCGCTCTCACTTCCAGCAGCGGCATCGACGAACGGATGGTCACGTGCCGAAGGAACGCCGGGTTCTGCGCGACCGGCAGGTAGAAATACGGCAGGGGGTTCTCGAAGATCGCAAAGTATTTGCCGGTCTTCGCGATGCCGACGACCTCCCACGGATCGCCGGGAATCGAGGGGACGCTGATGCGTTTGCCGATCGGATCTTCGTTCGGCCAGAAGCGCGCAGCCAGGACTTCGTTGATCACGGCCACGCGCGTCGAGCCCTTGACGTCCTGATCGGTGATGCCGCGCCCATGAATGATCGGGATGCCGAGCGTGTCGAAGTACTCGGGCGTCACGGAATTGCAGCCGATCGCCGGCAACGGACCGTCAGCCGGCGGCGCGCCTTCAGCCGCGGCGAGATACCCGCCGAGGATCCACCCGAGTGGAACACTGAAGGACATGCTGGCGGACTCGACTCCCGGCATGGCCTTGAGGCGACGGTGTAATTCCTCGTAGAAGGCGACGCTTCGTGCCTCGTCGAACCCGAGGTTCATCGTGTCGAGCCGAGCGGTCATGACTCGCTCGTGATGAAACCCGAGATCCACGCGTTGCGCCTGCTGCAGGTTTCTGACGAACAGCCCGGCGATGATCAGTAACACCAGCGATCCAGCCACCTGCGCGACGACCAACCCCTGGCGGATGCGCTGACGCCGTTTGCTCGCCGTTCCGCTGCGGCCGCCGTCATGGAGCAATCCGGCCACGTTTGCGCGAGCGGCACGCCGTGCCGGAAGCGCGCCGACGATGATTCCCGTCGCGAGCGCGGCGATGGCGGAATACGCGAAGACACGCCAGTCGAAGGCCGCGTTCAGACGGAAGGGAATGTCCGTGCCGATGTTCACCGAGTTCACGAACATCTCGCTCAGCAGCTTGCCGAGCGCCAGTCCCAGGGCTGTACCGGTCATCGCCAGCAGCAGGCTTTCGATCAGAAGCAGTCGAACGAGCCGGCCCCGCCCGGCGCCAAGCGAAGCGCGCACGGCCATCTCACGCTCGCGAACGGTGACGCGCACCAGAAGAATGTTCGCGACGTTCATGCAGGCGATCAGCAGGACGAGTGACGACAGCACCCAGAGGAAGTACCTGATCAGCGGGAGGAGCGAAGCCAGCACCGGCCATGGCAGGGGACGCGCCAGTTGTTCGGGGATCACGCGTGTAGCCGTGCCGTTTTCTTCGGGCTTGTAATCCTCCACGAGCTGCGCGGCCACCACATCCACTTCCGCCTGCGCTTCCGCGACCGACACCCCGGGCTTCATCCGCGCGGCCATCGTCAATCTGCGGACCGATCGATCGACGAACGCCTGGTCGGGCTTGAAATCGATGCGTCGCGCCGACGCCAGCGTGACGTACCCGTCCATGGCCGTGCCCTCGGTCAGGCCGGAAAATCCTTCCGGAGCGACACCGATGATTCGTGCCGGCGCGCCGTCGAGGCGGACGACGGCGCCGACGATGGAGCGATCGCCGCCAAAGTGCCGCAGCCAGTACGCGTGACCGAGCACGATGACGGCTTCGCCGCCGGGCGTTTCGCCCTCACCGGGTGCGAACAGCCGGCCGGCCGCTGGTTCGAGTTTCAGTGCCGTGAAGAAATTGCCCGTGACCGTGTTGTGCACGAACGGCGTGATCTTGCCGTTCGTGCCGAGGCCGGCGATCCGGATGTCGTAGGCAAAGATGTCTGAAAACGATTTCGCGCGCGCGCGATAGTCCTGGAGCGCGGGAAAGGAGAACCGGAATCGCAGCCCGGTCTCGTCGCCTTGCATCGACGCAGCCAGAATCACGATTTGGTCCGGCTGCGGCACCGGCAGCGGATGCATGAAGCCGCTGATCACGCTGAAGATGGCGGTGTTGGCGCCGATGCCCAGCGCCAGCGTCAGCGTTGCCGCCACGACAAAACCCGGCGCCTGCCGCATCTGGCGCAGGACGCCTTGCAAATCTCGCAGCAGGCCGGTCATCGACTCCTATTGTCAACGCACACGGAGTCGACGGGACACGGAGAGCACGGAATTCATTGGGTGGCCCGGAAGGCTGATCCGTGTTCTCCGTGTCACCCGACCTCCGTGTGTGGCGATAGCGAGACCCGGTTTATCATCGGCTGTCATGCGCTACTGGTTGATGAAGTGCGAGCCCGCCGCGTACACGATTAACGACCTCAAGCGCGACAAGGTCACGAGCTGGGAAGGTGTGCGCAATTATCAGGCGCGCAATTTCCTGCGGGACCGGATGCAGGTCGGCGATCCCGTCCTCTTTTATGCGTCGAACGCCGAGCCCTCGGGCGTCACAGGCCTGGCAAAGATCGCGCGCGCCGGTTATCCGGACCAATACCAGTGGCAGAAGGGCCACAAGTACTACGACCCCGAGGCCGATCGCGAAAAGCCGGTGTGGTACATGGTCGACATCGAGTTCGTCGAGGAATTTCCTGCCACGCTTCCGCTCGAGACGCTCAAGCACACGAAGGGTCTCGAGGACATGGTGGTGATCAAGAAGGGCAGCCGGTTGTCTGTTCAGCCGGTCAGCAAGACGGAGTACGACATCGTGGCGCGGTTGGGCCGCAAGGCGACGTCCGTCCAACGGATGTCCGCCACGAGCACGCCGTCCGGCGGCATCCTCCGGCACAAGTCCAGGTCGCGGTCGAAGTAGTCAGCGTGCCGGCTCGAACAACTCGATGGGGTTTCCATCGGGGTCTTCGATCTGGATCTGCTTGCCGCCCGGTCCTATTTCCATCTCGTTTCGAAAACGCACACCGGCTTTCCTCAGGGTCTCGATGAACGCCTCGAGGTCCTTCACCCGAAACACGACACGGTTCCATCCGCCAGGTTCCTGCCGCTGACCATCCGGCATCGGCCTGGATCCCGACGCTTGCGGACCACTCAGCAGAATCTGCGCATCGCCGAATTTGATGCTGGCGAACGCGGGCAACTGCTGGTGTTCGACTGTGAGGCCGAGGTGCGTCGTGTAGAACGAGACCGAGCGCGCGACGTCTTTTACTTGGTATCGGACGCCGTGAATGCCCTGAACGAATGCGTGACTTCCGTTCATCGCTGATCCCCCATGGGAGATTTGCAGGATGCGTACCTCGTGGAAGGCGAGCGCAGTTGTGTAGATCGCCTGACGACGTCCGACCTATCGGTAGCCGCCTGCCCAATGCATACTAGGCGGATGCCACGCTTCCTCATTGAAGTGCCGCACGACTCCGACACCGTGACCTGCGCCCGTGCCGTGCAGGTGTTTCTGGCCACGGGATCCCATTTCCTGACGAATGCCGACTGGGGCTGTCGCGACGGCGATCACAGAGCGATCATTTTCGCGGAAGCCGCAAACCACGACGAGGCCAGGATGATCGTGCCGGTCGCATTTCGATCGGCGGCCAAGGTCGTGCGTGTCGGCAAGTTCACGATGGAGCAGATCGAGCGCACGCTTCGCGAGCACGGCGCGCTCTGAGTCCGGGGTCCCCGGTCCAGGGTCCGGGGTCCGTCCGGAGTCCTGGGTCCGTCCTCGGTCCCGGGACTGCGCACGAACTCCGGACTCGGAACGGACTCGGGACTCCGAACGGACTCCGGACTCTGGATTCTGGACGGCGGACTGGAATGTGTTTTGACGCTACGGCTTCTTCTTACGCAACCGGCGAATGGTCAGCGCCATCACACCAAGGCCCGTTCCGAGGAGCAGCAGTGATGCCGGCTCCGGCACGGGAGCCGGTGATGGCGCCTGGCCGGCCTCGGCCACACGGGCCAGCAATAGGGCCGCCGACACGAGAGTTAGAACTCTGAACTTCATTTTTGTTGTTCTTAGGCGGAGCCAGATAGCAAGGCGGGTACCAAACACCCCCACTAGGTAAACCTTAGATGGATTCTCCGGCGGATCTGAGAAAGTCAGCCGGTGATGTGACCGAAGTCACGCTCGCCCTGCGAATTCCTTTGTTTCGGTGTGCACTTTCACCTTCTCGCCTTCCTTGATGAACAGGGGAACCCTGATCACCAGGCCCGTTTCGAGGGTGGCATTCTTGGTCACACCGCCGCTCGCGGTATCGCCGCGCACACCTGGCTCGCAGTCGGTGACGGCCATTTCCACGATGGGCGGAAAGACCAGGCCGATCGGATTGCCGTTGTATTTCTGCACCTGCAGGATCAGGTTGTCTGCCAGCAGCAGGCGTTCTTCGCCCAACGTTTCCGTTCTGAGCGTCAACGTGTCGAACGTCGTCTGATCCATGAAGTGATAGTTGTCGCCGTCGGAATACTGGTACGAGACCTCGACCTTTTCGAGGTCCGGCTCGCCGAATTTTTCTCCGGCCTTGAACGTCTTGTCGAACACCGAGCGGGTGATGAGATTGCGCATCTTCACGCGCACCAGCGTCTGGCCTCCGCGCGCGGTCGGCTTCGAGACCTCCACGTCCAGGCACACGTAGGGCGCATCCTCGAATTCGAAGTAAGTCTTCCTCTTGATCTCTATTGCTTCCAACTGGCCAGCCATAAGCTGTCTATTCTAGCGAATGTCGCCGAAATGACACGAATGACATGTCATGTCATTCGTGTCATTCGTGTCATTCACTATTTCCCGTATCATCTTGCCCGTGTTCCGTCACCGGGAAGTCTCGCGCCTCGAGGGGTTCAGCGACGCGGTGTTCGGCTTTGCGCTGACGCTGCTGGTCGTTTCGCTCGAAACCCCGAAGTCTTTCGAAGACCTCAAGATTCAGATGGGCGGCTTCGTGCCGTTCGCGCTGATGTTCGCGATGGTCTGCTGGATCTGGTACGAGCACAACCTGTTCTTCAGGCGTTACGGCCTGCAGGACGCCCTGACGGTATTCCTGAACGCCGTGCTCCTCTTCGTCGTTCTCTTCTACGTCTATCCGCTGCGGTTTCTGACGATGGGGCTGGTGGGACGACTGACGTTGCCCGCGTCGGCGCTTCCAGACATGCGCTTCGCGGATGGCCCCATGTTGATGACGCTTTACAGCAGCGGCGTCCTGGCGATTTTCACGGTGTTCGTGTTGCTGTATCTGCACGCGTGGCGCCAGCGGCGCGCGATGAACCTGGACGCGGTGGAGGAAGTGCAGCTGCGCTATCGCATGCGCAGCCACATGATCAGCGCCGGCCTTGCGGTGGCGTCGCTCATCATCGTGTTCGTGCTTCCGAGCGAATCCATGTGGGCGGGGTTGATCTACTGCCTGATGGGACCGTTGCACGCATGGAATGGCCATGCGGCCGGCAAGGCGCACGCGCTACTCAGGAAACAGATCTCGTTAGCGCCAGCGGAATAGCTTCAGCCCCGCCACGAAAGCCACGACGAGCCAGCCCCCAAGAATCGCGAGTTCCACACCGACGTCCGCGAGCCCCGCGCCCCGAAGCTGAATCGCGCGCAACGCATCGATCAGCGCCGTCAGCGGGAGCGCCTTGATCACCGGCTGTGCGATGTCAGGAAATCGTTGGGACGAGAAGAACACGCCAGACACGATCCACTGCGGCATGATCGCGAGGTTCATGATGCCGGAGACGGCCTCGATCGTCCTGGCGCGACTGCCAACCAGGATGCCGATGGCGCTGAAGCACAGCGATCCAATCAGGCAGACGAGCGCCAGCGCGATCCACGAGCCTCGAACCGGCACGCCGAAGGCGAGTCCTCCGAACGCCAGCGGAATGATGACCTCGACGGGCAGTAGGATCAGCCGCCATACGAGGTACGAGCCGAGGTACTGCACGCGCGACATCGGCGTCGCCACCATGCGCTTGATCAGTTTTCGGCGGCGGGAGTCGACGATGGAGAAGCCGAGACCCCAGACGGCGTTGCTCATGATGCCGATGCCGATCAGGCCGGGCACGAGGAAATCGACGTAGCGGGAGCCGGGCTCGCGAGTGACGCGATCGGCGACGGCGACCGGATCCGTTCGGCCGGCGGCGCGCTGAATCGCCCGATCCGCAATTGCCCGCGCGGTGCGGCCTTCGGTGTTGGTGTCGTCGTAGTAGAAAACGACGTTGCCCGCGTCGCCGACCACGGCGAGGGCGATGTCGCCATTTCTCAGAGCCAGGCGAGCCTGATCTTCCGGCAGTTCCCGCACGTCCAGGCCGGCCTCGGACTTGAGCGCCGCGGCGATGCCCGGCGTGGCCGCGATCTTCAGGATGGGATCCGGCCGATCGCGAAAGGCGAAGCCAAGTCCGACCGTGAGCAGAATGGGGAAGAATACCGCCCAGAAGACGGCCTCCGGCTCGCGCATGAACTCGCGCACACGCACCAGCGTGAGCTGTGCGAGCGGCCCACTGAGCCAGCCTTGTTTACTCATCGCGAAGATGGCGTCCCGTCAGCGCCACGAACACGTCCTCGAGGGTTGCCGCGTGCAGGCGCGGCTCCTTCGGCGGCATCGGCACGGACGCCATCAGCTCGTTGGGCGTGCCGAGGGCGATGATTTTGCCGTGGTCCATGACGGCGACCCGATCGCAGAGCTGTTCCGCTTCATCCATGTAATGCGTCGTCAGCAGAATCGTCCGGCCCGCGCCCTTGAGATCGATGATGAGGCCCCAGAGTTGCCGGCGAGCCTGCGGGTCGAGCCCCGTGGTCGGTTCATCCAGGAAGAGCAGCTCCGGCGCCCCGATGAGCGCGCAGGCGATCGCCAGCCGCTGCTTCTGACCGCCTGACAACGTGCCGACCCGGGCTCGCCGTTTTTCGCCGAGCTGCACCATGGCAATCGCTTCTTCAACAGACGGACCCTGATGAAAGAAGCTGCGGAACATGGCCAGCGTCTCGGTGACGGACAACTTGTCGGAGAGCTGCGTGTCCTGCAACTGGATGCCGAGCCGCTGCCGCAATGCGCTGGAGTCGTTCTTCCAGGTACGGCCCAGCACTCTTACTTCGCCTGAGTCCGGGTCTGTCAGGCCCTCACAGATCTCAATGGTGGTCGTCTTGCCGGCGCCGTTCGGCCCGAGCAATCCAAAGCATTCGCCCGGCTGCACGTCGAGGTCGATGCCGTCAACAGCGACGACGTCCTTGAACGTCTTCCGAAGCTGGCGCACGTGCAGAGCCATGGGCTGTCTATTGTTACTTACGGGGTCGTAACGACAGGTAGCGACGGGTAACGACAGGTGACGACGGGTGACGACAGGTCCAACGAACGCGCTGTCGCTTCCCATCATTGTTCAGTAGGATTGGTTCCAGTCGTGGCCAGCCGTTACCTGCCGTCACCTGTCGTTACCCGTCGTTACCTGTCGTCACGAGTCGTTCATGTCTGAACCCGCCTATCCCGCCGCGCGAGCCGTCGCGCCGAGGGTCCAAGCGTTGTTTGCGCGTCACATTGCGGCGGCGCGCCGGCAGGGCCGCGGTGATCTGTGCGACGAGCCAGAGGCGGCAGACATCGAGGCCATGATCGACGCGGCGTTCTGGGCGAGCCTGCGGCGTGAAGAGGGCGCGACGCCGACGATTTCGCTCGCGTTGCAGCCTCCAGCGTCCGCCCGAGAGGCGATCTTCTTCGCGAAAGATCTGCCGCTGCGTCCCGCGGCGCTGGCGAAGCTCGCACCAGCGGTCGAACGTCCGGGCATTCACCTCGGTATCTGGCGGCGCGACGGCGATCTCAGAGTCTGGGGCACCAGCCGGTCGGTTCCGGCGTTCTGTGTGGTCGTCGAAGTCGTTGCCTCGGGATTGCTGGTCGTCAAGCACCGCAACGATCCCTTCGGCAAGTTCGTGAACCTCGCTGTGCTCGAAGGCGACGAGGTCAAGATCATTGACGAGGGATTCTCGAGGCAGCCGGATTGCCCCGGTCCGGTCAAGTCGCTGCTCGGTCTCGAGACTCCCGGCCGGCTGCCGGGCCACGTCGATGTGCTGGTGCAGCTCGCGGCTTCAATGCGGGCCCATCGGCGCGGCGGCGCGCTGCTGGTCGTGCCGACCGGGACCGAGGCATGGCTCGAGTCCATCGTGACGCCGGTGCTCTACGCCATCGAGCCGTTCTCCGACGAACTTTCGAGCCTTGTCGCGCGCGAGAGCGAGGAAGCGGACAGCCACGAGTGGCAGGAAGATCTGCGGCGTGCGATCGCGGCGATCGCCGGCCTGACGGCGGTCGACGGCGCCACGATCCTGACCGACAGGTTCGACCTCATCGCCTTCGGCGCAAAGATCACGCGCCGCCGCGGCCATCCGCCGGTCGAACGCGTCGTGGTCACCGAGCCGGTCGAGGGGAGCGATACAGAAACGCTCGGCCCGACGCAACTTGGAGGCACGCGACACCTGTCCGCGGCGCAGTTTGTCTTCGATCAACGCGACTCGATCGCGATGGTCGCCTCACAGGACGGGCGCTTCACCATTTTCAAATGGTCGCCGAGCGAAAGCATGGTCCATGCGCATCGCGTCGAAGCGCTCTTGATCTAGATCCACATGAAGATTGAAGGACATGAAGACTTCTGGGGGGAAACCCATAGCCTCTTCATCGCTTCATTCTTCATGTGATCGGTCGGGACCATCAGCTCTCACTTAATTGCAACGATCTTGTCACTCGTTCTGAAGTAAAGCGTGCCTTCAGACACCGCGGGCGTGGCCATCGTGACTCCGCCCAGCGGATTCTGGGACAGCAACTCATAGGTGCGGCCGGCGCGGACGACGTAGACGTCGCCTTCTTCGGTGGTGAAGTAGAGCTTGCCGTCCGCGGCGACGATTGACGCGGTGAATGCGGTGGTGCCGCTGCCGAGCCGCTGTTGGTACACGCGGTCGCCGGTCTTCGCGTCGAACACGTTGAAAACACCGTTGTTCTTGCAGACGTAGAGCAGGTCCCGGTACAGCACCGGCGAGATCAGGTACGCGCCGTCCCGCGGAACGCTCCAGGCGATGTTCGCGTTCGTCGTCTCGCCGGCGGCCAGCGTGATGTCGCCCGTGGCCGTTTCGCGGATCGCGTACACGGGCGCGCCTGGTCCGTGCGCGCTGGTCATGAAGACGAGACCGAGTCCGGTGACAGGCACGGGCACGGGAATGTCGCCGCCACCGTTGAGCTTCCAGACTTCCCGGCCCGTCGCGAGGTCATACGCGCCCGTGTGCTTCCAGCCGTTGACGAGGACCTGCGTGCGATCGCCGACCTGAAGGACAGTCGGCGTGCTGAACGTCGGCACGTCCTGCCTTGCCGTGCGCCAGAGTTCCTTGCCGCTCGCGACGTCGAACGCCGCGATGAACGACCCCTTCTGCACGTCGGCCTGAATGACGATCTTGCCGTCGTGAATGATCGGCGAGCTCGCGAACTCCCACTGCGCCGCCGGGACCATGTAGAAGCCGGAATCGAGCACGCCCAGATCCTTCGTCCACAGACGATTGCCGTTGAAATCGAACGCGTGCAGCCCTTCCGACCCAAGCATCGCTATGAGCCTGGTGCCGTCCGTGGCGAGCGTCGTGTTCGCGTGCGTGGACTTCGTGTGGCGCTTGATCTTCGGGATTCCCGAGTAGATGTCCTTGTCGAAGAGGAGGTGGCCCGAGTTCTTGTCGAAGCACATCAGCTTCCAGGTGTGGCTCGTGGCGTCTTCGACCGAGGCGATGTCGCCGTACAGCCCGATCCGCAGGCCCGCATCCGCCTTGCCGCTGATCGCGGTCGTGATGCAGAGGCGGTTGCCCCAGATGACCGGGCTCGAGTGCCCGAGTCCGGGCACGGCCGCGGACCATCGGACATTCTTCTTTGCCGGCACATCCCACGTCGTCGCGGTCGGAAACCCGTCCGCGATTCCCGCGCCACGAATGCCTCGGAACGATGGCCAGTCCACCCCAGGTTTCGGATCGCTGTCGGGCGCCGCGGAAACGGTGATGACCACCATCGCGGTAGCGATGATTACAACGACGCACGAGACACCAATGGCGAGCAGGTAAGTGAGGCGCTTGGGCATGGAGAAATCTTACGATTT
>Ga0111538_10014401_pt1 | contig 10417 bp, 5 predicted proteins | sample SoiMethybrSBSTD1_FD_79669 | JGI IMG/M metagenome (GOLD analysis project Ga0111538, IMG submission 79669) | Bulk soil microbial communities from a Populus tree surrounding site in Tennessee, USA - Soil MetaG P. TD hybrid SBSTD1 (version 2)... | ecosystem: Environmental > Terrestrial > Soil > Tree... | reverse complement strand
GGCGGCCGGCTTCGCCACCGGCGCCGCCGCCGGCTGCATCGCCCTGAAGGTGGCCTTGACCTCTTCGATCACCTTGCGCACCTCGGCCTTGACGGCGTCGTCGATCGCCTTTTTCTCCAGCACCTTCTTCGCCAGCTCGCGCCCCGGCCCATCGAGGTGCTTGTAAAGCGCCGCCTCGAACGGCCGGATCTGCTCCACCTCGAGGTCGTCGAGGAGCCCCGAGACGCCGGCGGCGAGCGCGACGATCTGCTTCTCGACCGCGATCGGCTGGTACTGTCCCTGCTTGAGGAGCTCGGTCAGGCGCTTGCCGCGGTGCAGCTGCGACTGCGTCGCCTTGTCGAGGTCCGACCCGAACTGCGCGAAGGCCGCCATCGAGCGGTACTGCGCCAGGTCGAGGCGCAGCGTGCCCGCGACCGACTTCATCGCCTTGGTCTGGGCGTTGCCGCCGACGCGGCTGACCGACAGCCCGACGTTGACCGCCGGCCGGACGCCCGAGAAGAACAGGTCCGACTCGAGGTAGATCTGCCCGTCGGTGATCGAGATGACGTTGGTCGGGATGTAGGCCGACACGTCTCCCGCCTGGGTCTCGATGACCGGCAGCGCCGTCAGCGACCCGGCGCCGAGCTTGTCGTTCAGCTTCGCGGCGCGCTCGAGCAGGCGCGAGTGCAGGTAGAAGACGTCCCCGGGGTACGCCTCGCGTCCCGGCGGCCGGCGCAGGAGCAGCGAGATCTCGCGGTATGCCGCGGCGTGCTTGGACAAATCGTCATAGATGACCAGGGCGTGCTGCTTGTTGTCGCGGAAATACTCCCCCATGGCGCACCCGGCGTACGGGGCGATGTACTGCATGGTCGCCGGCTCCGACGCCGACGCCGCGACGACGATGGTGTAGTCCATCGCCTTGTGGTCCTCGAGCGTCTTCACCACCTGCGCGATGGTGGAGCGCTTCTGGCCGATGGCGACGTAGACGCAGACCACACCGTTCCCCTTCTGGTTGAGGATGGTGTCCACCGCGATCGCCGTCTTGCCGGTCTGCCGGTCGCCGATGAGGAGCTCGCGCTGGCCGCGGCCGATCGGGATCATCGCGTCGATCGCCTTGATGCCGGTCTGCAGCGGCTCCTTCACCGGCTGCCGGTCCACGACGCCGGGGGCGATGCGCTCGAGGGTGCCGGTCTGGTCGGTGGGCACCGGCCCCTTGCCATCCTGAGGCTGACCGAGGGGATCGACGACGCGCCCGATGAGGCCCTTGCCGACCGGCACCTCGACGATGCGGCCGGTGCGCTTGACCGTGTCCCCTTCCCTGATCTTCATGAACTCGCCGAAGAGGACGGCGCCGACCGATCCCTCCTCGAGATTCAGAGCCAGGCCGAACACGCCGTGCGGCAGCGCCAGCAGCTCGCCGGCCATGCAGCGGTCGAGGCCGTGGATGCGGGCGATGCCGTCGCCCACCGACAGGATGGTGCCGACCTCGCTGACGTCGACGCCCCCCTTGAACCCCTCGATCTGCTGCTTCAGGACGCTGAGAATCTCGTCCGCCTTGATCTGCGCCATCGCTCTCCCTTCGCTTTCCGTCCGTTCAGGCCCGCGCCAGGCGGCGGTGCAGCGCCTGGAGCCGCGTCTTGAGCGTCCCGTCGTAGATGCGCGATCCGACCCGCGTCGTCACGCCGCCCAGCAGGTCCGGATCCACCTTCACCGCCAGCCGCACCCGGCTCCCGGTCATCGTCTCGAGCGCCGCCTGCATCGCCTGCTCCTCCGCCGGCCCGGGGGGCCGGGCGAAAGTCGCCTCCGCCTCCACGATGCCGGCGGCCCGGTCGCGGAACGCCGCCAGATCGTGGGCGATCGCCCGGAGCGCGCCGGTGCGGCGGTGCTCGACGAGGACCGCGAGGAAGCGGCGGGCGAGGTCGGACAGGTGCGCCTTGTCCGCCAGCGTCGCCATCGCCGCCTGCTTCTGTTCGTCCGCCGCCGCCGTCGGGCTGTCGAAGAAGCGCAGGAGCGCGGGGTCCGTGCCGATGGTTGCGGCGAGAAGATCGATCTCCGCCGCGAGCGCCGCGAGCGCCTGCGCGTCTTTCACCCCGGCGATCTCCGCCAGGGCGCGGGCGTAGCGCCCGGCCGCTGCGACTGGCTTCACCTGTCGTCCCCCGAAACACAATGGGGGCCGGGCGGCGGAACGCCGCGCGGCCGCGTCGTCACGGACTGCTCGTAAACTACTGCCTTACAAGCGGAACGCGGAAATTAGCACAGGGGACAAAATGCTGTCAATTCACACCTTTCGTGGGGCCATAGGCGAAGAAGCGTGTGCTCATATTCCTTGACGCATTTCCCGGGTGGGCGTACTTTGGCCGGACCCATGAAGGTCCTCGTCCTCACGGCCCTCCTCGTTCCGGTCCTGCTGCTCGCGACGCGCGAGGCGTCGGCGCAGTCGTTCAGGAAGGTCATCGACCGGAAGTTCCCGGTCTTCTTCTACTGCCCGATCGATCCGACGCTGACCCTGACCTTCACCGCCACGGGGCCCCAGGCGATCCTCTCGGTCGCCGCCGACAACTTCACGGGACCCTCCTGGAACGCGCAGGTGGTGGACAATCTGGCGATCGTGCCGCAGTCGGTGTTCCAGGTGCATCAGTTGGTGACGCCGGGCTACGAGATCTGCTACGACCGGCCGGTCGGAAACCCGCCGACGCCGGGGTACGACTTCGCCGGCGGCGCGCCGGAGGCGTACCTGAACCTGTTCGACGCGAACGCCGCCGGCTGGGATCTCGGCGCGTACGCCTTCTACAACAGCTCCAGCTCGGCGCCGCGCAACCCGTCGGTCGGGAACGACACCAGCGGCGGCGGACTGGCGCTGGGGGACACCGACGACGGCGCGGTGCGGGCCACCGCCTCGACCCTCGTCACCGGCCTCGTGCCGGGGACCACCTACGTCGTCACCGGCTGGTGGTACACGCAGAACCTGACGCCCCTCGAGATCGGCATCGACTTCAACGTTCCTAAAACATTGAGCCTCGCCGGGGCCTCCTTCACGGCCTACGACTCGACCGCCGACTTCCCCGATCACTCCCTGGGGATGCTCACGGGCGGCTCGAACTTCACCGCCCCGCTGCCGCTGCGGCACGGCGCCACGCTCCTCGAGCTGACCCTCGTCGGCCAGGTCATCGCGCAGTTCGAGACCATCACGGCGCAGATCCGGCGCGTCGACACGTCGTTCTTCGGCGTCGGAAATCCACAGGTGGTCACCACCGTGACCCTCGCCGACTTCACCCCGACGTCCGTCGAGACGCGCAGCGTCGCCATCCCGTCGGTGCCGATCGACCTCGACCACTCCTTCTATTACGTCAACATCGAGCAGGGCGGGGGCGGGGTGACGCACGGCGTGCGCGTCCGCTACCAGGACCCGGATGCGGCGGGCCCGCAGTCGATCGGCATCGCCGGCCTCGGCTTCGACGCGGAGCGCAACGGCACCGATGTCAAATGGGGGAACCTGGGCGTGATGCTGAGCGGCACGCCGGCCGGCGCCGGGCCCGGGCACTACGTCGCGCCGGTGCGCCTGCCCGACGGCGCCAACGTCACCGGCTTCTCGGTCACCGCCTTCGACGAGGTGACTGCCTCCGCCACCGTGCGGCTGCTGCGCGTCCCGCTGGCGGCGCCGGTGGCGCAGACGATGGCGACGGTCACCACCACCGGCACGAGCGGCGACCCGGTGCGGACCTATTCCACGGCGACCATCGCCCCGTCGCTCGTCGACAACGCGGCGAACTACTACTACGTGGACATCTCCATGGGACGGGTGCTCGACATCTACGGCGTCCGCGTCACCTTCACGCTCCCGGCCTCGCCGCCCGCGGGGGTGGCGGACGCCGTCGCGGCGGTGCCGTTCCTGCCGGAGCAGACGACCGACCAGCGGCAGCCGTTCCAGGGGACGCTCGCCGGCCAGTACCGCTTCAACACCGGTCTCCACCTCCCGGACGGCGCGCAGGTGCTGTCGGTGTCGATGTCGGTCGTGGACAACTCGGACGACGGCGACATGACGGCGTACCTGTACCGCACCGACAGCGCGAACTCCGGGGTCGGGCACGAGCTCATGACGACGCTCCAGAGCCACGGCGCCGCCGGCGGCGTGCGCACCTTCACCAGCGACGTCCTCCGCGGCCGGGTGATCGACAACGACCTTTTCTTCTACTACGTGCAGTTCTGGACCGGCTTCGAGCCGGTCCGGGCCCTCGGGCTCACCGTGAAGACCGCGCCGTGCGGCGACCACGACGGCGACGGGTTCGACGGCTGCGTCAACGACTGCAACGACAATCGCGCCGCCACCCGCCCCGGGGCGCCGGAGATCTGCGACGGGCAGGTCAACAACTGCTCGTCTTCCTTCTGGCCCGATCCGACCGGGACGATCGAGGGGGACGACGACTTCGACGGCTTCTCCGAGTGCCAGGGGGATTGCAACGATGCGAACTCCTCGCGCTGGAGCCCCCCCTCCGAGCCGCGCGACCTGACGCTGACCCACAATCTCGGGACCGGCGTGACGACCCTGACCTGGACCGCGCCGCTCGACTTCGGCAGCACCACGGCGCCGGTCTACGACACGCTGCGCTCGACGAGCAAGAGCGACTTCGTCTCCGGCGCCGCCGTCTGCGTCGAGAGCAACGGCGCCGATCTCACCAGCACCATGACCGGCGCCGCTCCGCTCGGCGGCTGCTTCTATTTCCTCGTCCGGGCCGAGGGGATCTGCGGCGCCGGGCTCCCCGGCCACACCAGCGCCGGCGCGCCGATCTCCGCCCGCAACTGTCCCTGACGGATCGCAGGCTCAGGGCGCCCCGGTGAGCAGGAACGGCGCCCAGTAGAACGGCCCCTTCCATTTCCCCTTCGCGCGCACGTCGCGCCGCGCATCGCGCAGCGCCCCGGCATAGGTGCGCCCGCCGTCCCCGAGGCGATGGAAGAAGGCCCCCATCAGCTCGGCGGTCGAGGCGTCGTCCACCGACCACAGGCTGGCGACGACGCGGCGCGAGCCGGCGGCGAGGAAGCCGCGCGACAGGGCGAAGGCCCCCTCCCCCTCCACCATCCGGCCGCGGCTGGTGACGCACGCCGACAGGACCGCCAGCTCCGCCTGCAGGTCCAGGTCGTAGATCTCGAACAGCATCAGCGCGCCGTCGTCGTCCGACGAGGGCGCCAGCGCCAGCGCCGCGAACAGGTCGCCGAGGCGCGGCTCGATCTTCCCGTGCACCGCGAGGTGGACGAACTTCTTCCCCGGCAGGGCGGCCCGCACCGCCGCCTCGGTCGCCGCGGCGCCGGTCAGGACCACCGCCGGCGTGGCGCCGAGCGACTTCCGCCGGCTCTCCTTCACGACGGCGCGGCTCTCCGCCTCGGTCCCCGGCAGCCGCGGCAGCGCGGTGTAGGCCGGGTCGGCCACGCTCAGGAGCCCCGCGCCGGCCGGGACCCGGTCGGCCAGCGCCCGCAGGATGCCGGCGGAGGGGGCGTAGCGGATCGCCGGGCCGGCGTCGATCCAGAAGTCCGACTCGTCCAGCCGCTTCGCCGGCCGGACGACGAGCGCCTCGAACGGCAGCGCGGCGAGCGGCCCGTCGGGCAGGACGATCACCTCGTCCGCCGCGCGCACCCGGTCCCACACCGCATCGGGGAGCAGGACGCGCCACAGCGCGTTGAGCCGCGCCGGGAGCGGCGCCCGCTCACCGGGGGCGCTGCCGGACTCGTCCGGCCACTCCGATGCCGCCGCGGCCGGCGGGCGGGCGAGGGCGGCGAGGAGCGGACCCAGGGCGCGCGCCAGGGCGTCCGTCCCGACCGGCCCCTCCGGGAGGGCGAGCGTCGCGGCGTCGGCGGCGCCCGCGGCGAGGCGGTGGAACTCGGCCCGCTGCGGCGCCGGCGGAACCAGGAGCAGCCCCGACCGGTCGGGCGCCAGCACGTACAGGAGGAGGAAGCCGTGGCGCGGCACCAGCCGCGCCTGCACCGTCGTCAGCGCGGGCGGGGAGGCGCTGCCGCTGCGGCGCCAGAGGGGGCTGCGGTTCTGCGCCTCCTCGCGGAGGTCCGCGACCGACGCGGCCGCGGCCCGCTCCTCCGCCTCGAGCGCCGCCGCGCGGCGATCCCGCTCGGCCGGCTCGAGGTCGGCGCGCGTCCGGGTGAAGGCGAGCTGATCGCGCGCCTCGGCGAGACGGGCCCGCGCCGCCAGCTCGCGCGCCTGGAGCGCCTCCCGCTCGGGCGCCGGCAGCGCGCGCCGCAGATCGACCCGCGCGGTCTCGAGCTGATCGAGCAGCGCCCGCCCGCGGCCGCGCTCGCTGGCGGCGAAGCCGTCCTCCGGCCGCACCGCCTCGAAGAGCGACAGCGCCAGGTCGTCGAAGATCGCCGCGTGCCGGGCGAAGCGGCCGGCGCGCGCCGCCTCCCCGCCGCCGCTCTTCGGCCGCAGGTCCTCGACGATCGCCGCCGCGGTCTCGAGATCCGCGATGGCGCCCTCCCGGTCCCCGGCCCCGCGCCGCAGCCGCGCGCGCAGCGCGAGCGCCTCGGCCCGCTCGTCCGGGAAGGCGCCGCCGGCGCCGAGCGCCCGGATCGCCCGATCGATCTCCGTCCGCGCCTCCTTCGCCGCCGCCGTCTCCGGCGCCAGCGCGGTGGCGAGCGCCAGGCGCGCGGTCGCCGTCTCCGGGTGGTCCTCGCCGAGGGCCCGGACGCGGATCGCCAGCCCCTCGCGGATCGACGCGAGCGCCGCCGGCGTCTCGCCGCGCCGCTGCAGCATCCGGCCGCGATCGATGAGCGCCTGCGCCGCCTCGCCGCTCTCGCCGGCGGTGGCTTTCAGGAGATCGACCGCCTCGCCGTTGAGCCGCAGCGCGTCGTCCCGGCGGCCTTCCTCCTCCGCATGGACCGCCGCCTGGTTCAGGAAGTACGCCAGCTCGGGGTTGTCGGCGCCCAGGCCGCGCCGCGCCGCCTCGAGCGCCCGCGCGTACAGCGGCGCCGCGTCGGACGTCTTCCCCTGCAGCCGCGCCAGCTCGGCGAGGTTCAGGAGCGCGGTGGCCATCTGTTCTATCTGGGGGGGATCGGCCGCCTCGCGCAGGGCCAGCGATCGGCGCAGGAGATCCTCCGCCTCGGCGTAGCGCCCCTGGTCCTTGAAGAGGCCGGCGAGGTTGTTGAGGAGCGGCGGCTCGAGCGCCGGCGCCGCGGCGACGTACGACAGCCCCTCGTTGAGGCGCTCCTCCGCGAGCCCCAGGTCGCCGCGCGTCCGCGCCAGCTCCGCCAGCGTGTTCAGGGCCCCGGAGAGGTTTTCCGCCTCCGGCGGGTCGGCCTGGCGGTAGACGTCGAGCGCCTCGGCGAGGAGCGGCTCCGCCTCGCTGTACCGGCCCTGCCGGACCAGGATCGTCCCGAGCCCGTCGCGCGCCAGCGCCAGCGCCGGATCGTCGGGGGGAAGCGCCGCCTCGCGCAGCGCCACCGCCCGCCGCTCCTCCTCCTCGGCGGCGTCGTACCGCCCGGTCATGAAGTGGAACGTGGACAGCGTGTCGTAGCTCTCCGCCACCTCCAGGCTCTCGTCGCCGTAACGGACGCGGCGGATCTCCAGCGCCTCTTCGAGCAGGTCCTCCGCGAGCGCCGCCGCCTCGGCGCCGCTGCCGACCTCCTGGACGACGCGGATGCCGATCCCGGCGAGACGGCCGCTGCGTTCCTCCGCGCTCAGGTCGCGATCGGCGCGGGCCGCCTGCGCCGCCTCGCGCGCCGCCGCGAGCGCGGTCGTCGTATCCCCACGGCGCACCGCGGCGTCGAAGCGATCCATCGGGGCGGCGGGCGCGTTGTCGGCCGGGGAGGGAGCGGCGGCGGTCGCCGCGGCGCCGAGCCCGGCCGCGAGCGCGAGCGCCAGGATCACGGGCCGCAGGACGTTCATCGCGCGGCTATTATAGAAAGAGGATGAGCCGCGAGAGGGACGACGCGCACGACGACGCGACGCGCAGCCTCGGCCCCGGCGCGACCACGGGGGAGGGCGGCGAGGGGGCGGTCCCGCCGCGCGGCGCGCGCCTCGGACACTTCCGCATCGCCCAGCCGATCGGCGAGGGCGGGGCCGGGCGGGTCTTCGCCGCCGAAGACCTCGACATCCCGGGGCGGCGGGTGGCGCTCAAGCTCATCCGCGCCGGCGGCCTGACGCCGGATCTCGAAGGGCTGCGGCGCGAGGCGTCGGCCCTCGCCCACCTGCGCCATCCCCACATCCTGGTGGTGCACGAGATCGGATCGTCCGAGTGGGGACCGTACCTCGTCACCGAATGGATGGACGCGGGCTCCCTCGCCGCGCGCCTGCGGCGCGGGCCGCTGCCGGAGCGCGACGGACTGCGGCTGGCGCGCGGCATCGCCTCGGCGCTGGCCGCGGCGCACGCCCGCGGCCTCCTGCACCGCGACATCAAGCCCGCGAATCTCCTGCTCGGCGCGGAGGAGGGGGCGGTCAAGATCGCCGACTTCGGTCTCGTCTGGCGCCGCGCCGATCCCGACGCCGGGGGGCGGCCCGGGATGATCTCCGGCCGGGAGCACGCGCTCAACCGCGGCGTGCTGGAGTCCGCCGGGACCCCCCCCTACATCGCCCCCGAGGTGCTCGAGGGGGCTCCGCCCGACGCGGCCGCCGACCAGTTCGCCTTCGGCGTCACCCTCTGCGAGATGCTGTCCGGCCGCCGGCCGTTCGAGGGACCGGACTGGGGGACGAAGGTGATGTCGGGGGCGGCGGAGATCCCGCCGGGCCTGGCGCGCGACGTGGAGGCGGTGGTGCGGCGCGCCATCGCCCGGCGCCCGGCCGATCGCTTCCCCGCGATGGCGGAGGTCGTCGCCGGGCTCGATCGGATCCTGGCGCGCCGCGATCCGCGCCGCCGCCGGCTGGTGTGGACCATCGGGGCCGCGGCGGCGCTGTTCGTCCTGCTCGTCGGCGGCTGGGGGCTGGTGCGCGTCCGGGCGACGGAAAAGGCGCGCGCCCTGAACGAAGCGGGGCGCACCGCGCTCGAGCGCGGCGATCACGACGCCGCGCGCCGCGCCTTCCTCGAGGCGCACGGCGCCGACCCGTCGTTCCTGCCGGCCTGCGCCAACCTCGGGACGCTCGCGAACGGGGAGCGCAACCCGACCTGGGCGATCACCATCCTGCAGGAGTGCGGCGCGACGTTCCCCGAGGCGGCGGTGGCGCGCTACAACCTCGGCGCGGCGCTGCATCGCACCGGGCGCGCGGCGGAGGCGGAGCAGGAGCTGCGGCTCGCCCTGCGTCTCGCGGGGGACGGCCCGGTGCGGCCGCTGGCGCTCAACGAGATGGCGATGGTGCTCCTCGACGCCGGCCGCGCCGCCGACGCGGTGGCGCTGCTCGAGCCGGTGGGCCCGTTCCGGACCGACCAGGTGGAGGGGGCGATCCTGTCCAAGACCCTCGGCCTGGCGATGGTGGCCGCCGGGCGGGCGGCCGGCGGCGCGGCGCTCCTGCGCGCGGCGCTGGCCGGGCCGCTCCCCGCGGCGCAGCAGCGCGCGGCGCTCGTCGGACTGGGCCGGGCCCTCGAGACGACCGGCGACGCCGGGGGCGCCCTCGAGGCGTACAGCCGGGCGCTCCTCGCGGCCGGCGCGGCGGGTGAGACGGAGGACGACGCCGTCGCCGCGGCGGCGCGCGCCGGCCTGGCGAGGCTGCAGCCGTGAGCCCCGGGCGGCCGCTGACACCCCAGCGGGTCCGCGAGGCGGCGGCGCATCTCGCGGCGCGCGACCCCGACCTCGCCCGCCTGCTGCAACGACACGGGCCGCCTCCCCTGTGGGGGCGGCCGCGCGGCTTCGGGACGCTCGTCCGGATCATCCTGGAGCAGCAGGTGTCGCTCGCCTCGGCGCGCGCGATCCACCAGCGCCTCGCCAAGGCACTCGGCGATCCGACCCCGGAGCGGCTCCTGGAGGCCGGGGTCGATCGGCTGCGCGCCTGCGGGCTGACGCGCCAGAAGGCCGCCTACTGCCACCGCCTCGCCGCCGCGGTGCTGGACGGCGGTCTCGATCTCGCGGCGGTGGCCCGCCTCGACGACGACCAGGCGATCGCGATGCTGACCCGCCACGACGGCATCGGCCCCTGGACGGCGCAGATCTACCTCCTGATGTCGCTGCGGCGGCCCGACGTCTGGCCGGCGGGCGATCTGGCGCTGGTGATGTCGGTGCGCGCCGTGAAGCGGCTCCGGCGACCCCCGTCGCGGGACCGGCTCGTCGCCATCGCCGCGGCGTGGCGCCCGTACCGGGCGGTGGCGGCCCGCATGCTCTGGCAGGAGTACCTTGCCCGTCCGACGGTGGTACCCTAACCACCATGCGAATTGAAACGACTCTGCCAGAGGTCCGTTCACCGGCGCTGGTGCTCGTGCTCGCCCTCGCGCTCACGCTCGCGGCATCGCCGGGGACGGCCTTGGCCGCAGCCGCCCCGACCGCCTCGGCCGCCGCGGTCCTGGCGTCGGCGAGCGGC
>Ga0111538_10014400_pt1 | contig 10417 bp, 12 predicted proteins | sample SoiMethybrSBSTD1_FD_79669 | JGI IMG/M metagenome (GOLD analysis project Ga0111538, IMG submission 79669) | Bulk soil microbial communities from a Populus tree surrounding site in Tennessee, USA - Soil MetaG P. TD hybrid SBSTD1 (version 2)... | ecosystem: Environmental > Terrestrial > Soil >... | reverse complement strand
GGCCCTCGAGCCGCCGGGCTGCGGGAGTAGCGAGATACTGCGTAGCCGATGTCGCAGGAGAACGTGGACGTCGGCGAGCCCGTGAGGAGGCTCCTTGCCGCATTCAACAAACGCGACTGGGGCGCGTTCTCCGCGGAGCTTGACCCTGAGGTGGAGTACATGCCCGTCGAGGAGCACGCCGTCTACCGCGGCCCGGACGCAGTCAGTCGGTACACGCAGCGGTGGCTTGAGGCGTGGGACACGTTCTCGTTGGAGGCGGAGGAGGTCGAGAGCACACCGGTAGAGAACCGTGCATTTAGCGCCATACGCCTCCGGGGCGCGGGCAAGGGGAGCGGAGTCGGGGTCGACCAGCGAGGCTTCTGGGTTTACGAGTTGCGCGGCGGCAGGCTCTACCGCATCAGCGAGTACAGCGACCGAGCCGAAGCTCTCGAAGCCGCCGGGCTGCGGGAGTAGCGACGCTTCTGGTTGGCGCGAGAAGCGACGGCGACATCGCTGCCCCCGACGACAGACATCAACGCACCAATCGAGACGATCTGAGCCTACGGGAGCGCGCCGCTCACGAACCTGTTAGAGCTATGACCAGTTGTAGCGCCGCCCAGGACAAGCGGGTTCGCTACACGGAGCCGAGCTGGACGCGGCGTCGGCCTTCCCGCCCTGGATCGCCGACTCGCCGCCGCTGTCGTGTGCGTATTCATTGGCCGCGCGGGCGCACGGGTCTAGTCGCAGACCCACCGCTTCTTCTCCCCCCAAAGATCTGGAGGTTGCCATCAGGTCTTCAAGCTGGGCAGAAAGCCGCCCTTTCTGCCCGAATCCCCGGTAATAGTGCGCAATCCCTGGTAATCCGCGGGGCGAAGACGCCCGCGAAGATAGCCACGCATCCGGCTTGTTGATGCGGTTCCTGACCTCCCTAGGATCGCCGCTTCACACGCGAGAGGCCGTTGGTTCGAAACCAGCCGCGGCCATCCGCAAAAGGCCTGCTATCAGGCCTCTTTCTCATGAAGTGGAGGCGCAGGCATTAGGGCGATCGACGGGTTACGAATCGACTCTCTACCCATTTCTGCCCAAAAACGTGCCCGTCGCAGGCGACGCGCTCGCAAGAGTCGAGCTCCACTCCGGCCGGAACCCGCGGTCCTTGGTCGGATGCAGCGTTACCTTGGAATCGATCTCAACGTCGCCGCCCTCCAGTTCCGGCGACGCGCCACGACGCCCAGTGCGCTCTCGAAACACGCCGCGAAGCCGACGGCGAAGAGCTCCTCGGGGTTGGTGCCCCCTCCATCTCCGCCCAACTCGGCGGGCAGGTGCAGATCTACCTCCACCATCCCGTCCGATGTGCGCCCGTGTCCCTGGGCTCGGCCATCGGTGACGTGCGCTTCAGCCGTGTAGAGGGGTTCCCTGCCGCTGCCATTCATGTCTTCCTCCGCGTTAGGGGTTTGCCAAAGGTTCCCTGCCGCCGTAGCGCTTGTCATCGGCCCGTGGGAGACACATTCTGGTGGAACCAGCGCGGTAGCCTTGCCCGGTGTCGGCATTTAGGGGTGCCCGGGTCGGGTTGGGCGCCGAGGTAGCGCTCGCGTTCGGCTGCGGGCTCGCCTTCTTCGCCCTCCTTTCCGTCCTCCTCGTCGCCGCCGATTCGCGGCTCCTCCCGGTCCTCGCTCTGGGCCTGGCGGGCATCGGCGCGGTGATTGCGATGCTCCGCATTCTCGGAATCGCCTATGCGGTCACGGCAGTCACTGCCGGCCTGCTCGCCTTCGACTGGTTCTACGTCCCGCCGACCCATCCCCACGCATTCCCGGACGCCGAGAGTATGGCCGACCTCCTTATCTTCATCGTGGTCGGCGCTTCCGTCGGTGTGGTGGCGGCCAGCGCAGGGCGACGCGCCGACACCTCGGAGCTGGCACTCAGCGAGTTGGCCACCGAGCAGGCCGCTCTGCGGCGAGTAGCGACGCTGGTGGCGGAGGGCGTGCCGGCGACCCGGTTGTTCGCCGCCGTGGCCGAGGAGGCCGGGAGGCTCCTCAAGGTCGACGGCGCCTGGATTGAGTTCTACGAGGGATCGGACGTCGTCAAGGCGGGTGAGTGGAGCAGGCCCGGTATGGACCCTCCGACGTTCGATCGGGCGAAGGTCGAGGACGCCCCGGTGGCCGCCGCGGTGCGTCGCAGCGGCGGCGTGGTCCGCGTTGACGACTTGGAGACCGTCCAGCCCACAACCCGCTTCGTGGGTGAGCCCCGAATGATGTCTCTCGTCGGGGCGCCGATCACCGTCGAGCGGGATCTATGGGGAGTGATGCTCGCCTGGTCACAGGATGGGCCGCTTCCGGGTGACGCCGAGTCTCATCTGACGCAGTTCACGGACCTCGTCGCGACCGCAATCGCAAACAGTGATGCGCGAGCCAACGTGAGCAGGTTGGCAGAACAGCAGGCCGCTCTGAGACGGGTCGCAACGCTCGTGGCCGAGGGTGTGGCCTCCCCCCGTCTGTTTGAGTCGGTGGCGGAGGAGGCGGGAAGGCTGCTGGAGGTCGACGGTGCCCGCATCGCGACCTACGACGGAGACGATGTCGTCAGTACCGCGGAATGGAGCAAGTCCGGGCACGATCCTCCGACATTCGACCGGGTCAGGGTCGACGAGGCGCCGGTGGCCAGCGAGGTGCGCCGGACCGGGCGCGTGGTCCGTTTCGACGGCTTCGAGCGCATTCAGGCCGAGACGGCGTTTGCCGACCAGCCCAGAGTGACGTCCTTGGTGGGAGCGCCGATCATCGTGGAGGGAGGCCAGTGGGGAGTGATGATCGCCTGGTCGCGGGACTCGCCGCTCCCCCCCGACGTCGAGGCGCACCTGACAGCCTTCACCGAGCTCATTGCGACGGCAATCGCGAACGCCGAGGCTCGTCGCGAGGTGGCAACGCTGGCCGACGAGCAGGCCGCCCTGAGACGCGTTGCGACACTTGTGGCGGAAGGCGTCCCTCCGCCTGAGGTGTTCGCAGCGGTGGCGCGAGAGCTGGGGCAGCTCCTGGGCGTCGACAGTACGCACCTGGCGCGCTACGAACTGGATGGCATGGTGACCGCCGTGGGCGGTTGGAGCGACCCTCGTGGAACCAATGCCCCGGTGGGAACCCGCGTCCCTCTCGATAACACCACCGTCACGGGTTTGGTCCACGAGAGCGGACGCCCGGCCCGTCTCGACGGATATGAGCACGCCACTGGCGAAATCGCCGCATTAGTCAAAGGCATGGGGATCCGATCGTCAGTGGGAGCGCCGATTACCGTGGACGGCCGACCGTGGGGCGTGATGATCGCCGCCTCGAACCGCCCCGAGCCCCTGGCCGTGGGCACCGAGGCCAGGATCGCGGCGTTCACCGACCTTGTCGCCACGGCTATCTCCAACACTGAAGCGCGGTCCGAAACACACCGGCTGGCGGAGGATCAGGCGGCACTGCGCAGGGTCGCGACTCTGGTGGCGAGGGGAGTGCCTCCCGGTGAGCTGTTCGATGCCGTCGCCGCCGAGGTGGGAAGCCTGCTCGACGCCGATCTGGCGACGCTGTTTCGCTACGAGGACGAGGACCTGGTGAAGATGCTTTCGATCTGGACGTCCGACGGCGTGAGCCTGGAGGCGCCGGAAACCTGGGGTGTGGAGGAGCTCGGCCTATCCAGGTCGACCGCCGAGGACAATTGGCCCGGTCGCGTCGACGACTGGACGCGATTCTCCGGGCCGCTGGCTCATTTTGTGCGGGACGACGCCGGGGTGACCTCATCCGTGAGTTCCCCGATCCTGGTCGAGGGGCGACTCTGGGGCGCGCTCGCCGTCCACTCGACACATGACGAGCCGCTCCCGGCCGACACCGAGGTTCGCGTCAGCGAGTTCACCGGGCTGGTCGCCACGGCGATTTCCAACGTTCAAGCTCGCGAGGATCTGGCCGCCTCGCGTGCCCGCATCGTGGTGGCGACGGACGAAGAGCGACGGCGCGTGGTTCGGGACCTGCACGACGGGGCTCAGCAGCGACTGGTTCACACCGTGGTCACGCTGAAGATGGCGACCCAGGCACTCGAGCTGGAGTCCGACAGAGAGGTGTCTCCCCTTGTCACGGAGGCACTCCAGCATGCGCAGGAGGCCACCGGCGAGCTCAGGGAGCTGGCCCACGGCATCCTCCCATCGGTCCTGACCCGCGGCGGACTTCGGGCGGGAGTGGGCGCCCTGGGTTCGCGGATGCCGGTGCCCGTTCAGGCCGGCATCTCGGTTGGTCGCCTTCCCCCTGCAATCGAAGCGACGGCCTATTTCATCGTCGCCGAGGCGCTGACGAACGTGGCGAAACACTCCCAGGCAAATCAGGCGCTGGTTACGGCACAGATCAGGAACGGCACGCTGCAGATCCAGGTGCGGGATGACGGCGTCGGAGGCGCCGATGCGGCAGGGACCGGGCTCGTTGGGCTCGCCGACCGAGCCTCTGCTCTCGACGGAACCCTCCGGCTGGAGTCCCCGGCCGATGGCGGGACGCTGCTCGCGGCTGATATCCCGGTACCCCACAGGGAGTACGAGGAAGAGTCGACCGGAGGATGACGACAGCGAGCTGTTGCACTCGAGGGAATTGAGGCGGCTGCGGCGAGAGGTCAGCCGAGACCTCCCGCCGCGCCGGGGCCGCCGGGCTAGTAGCTAAAGCCGCCACCGCCGCCCGAGCTCGAGGAGCTCGAGGGCTGGCCGACGACCTGGTTTCCGGCCGGAGACACGGCGTACCAGCGGCCGCCGAAGGCGTTGATGCCCTCGCCGTTGGTGTCGCCGGGGTTCTGGTCGCCCGAGTAGGTGTAGAGCGGGTGACCGTTGTAGGTGACCTGTGGCTTGCCATCGGAGCGAGGCGTGGTTCCGAGCATCGAGGCGTTCGCCCCGCTGCCGGCCGTCGGCTTGCCGCTCGCGCGAAGTGGAGGCCAGGCGCTGGCGCAGGGGCCGACGCAGGTGCTCTTCGTCCCGGTGTCCTTCTGGAACAGGTAGAGGGTGTCACCCTTGGAGTTGACCAGGATGGTGCCGAGGCTGCCCGCGCCGGTGGTGCCGACCGTCGCCGGATGTCCGGACGCGGTCGTGGGCGGCGTTGTCGCCGCGGTGGCGCCGTTGCCGCCCCCGCCACACGCGGCGACGCCCAGCGCGACGAGCGGTACGGCTACCGCGCTGGCGATGAAGGTGACGGATCTGCTGCGAGTCATACTGGCTCCTTCCGATTGGGGGGAGTTGGAGCATCGCTCCCGCGGGGCAGTCGCGCTATACCCCGTGGCCGTAGATGTTCCTAGGGAGGACCCGATGCGGGCGGGTAGGGCAAGCCCCACACACCGTCTAGTTGGAGCCGAGTAGCGTGATTTGTCGATGGACTGAGCCCGCGGAGGACTTCGGGCCGGCGTCGACGCACTTGTGTCGCGCATCGACTTGGCCTTTGCGTGGACGTAACGGATGAGCCGCTCCCGCCGGGGATCCAGGCGGGCGGGGCCCGCCGGGCAGCGTCACGCCGGTCGGCCGCGCTGCCGTTAGCCCGTCCGGCGCCCGTAGTTCGGACAGGCGAGTTTCTCCGCCTCCGCCGTTGCGCACACGTTCGATCGGGTCATCCGTTCGATCCTTTCGGATAGAAGTCTTGCCGTTCGCGTGATGGCCGCGCGCGGGGCGACGGCGGTCAGCTCGAGGCGATCTTGCAGCACACCGTTCATGTCCGCGTTGGCATCGGTTGCTCGCTGATGGTCCGAATGCCCGTGCCGTTCGCGGCCAGGAAGATGACGAGGAAGATGGCGGCGGCGGCTTCCGCCACGATCGCCAGCACGATCGCCATTCGATAGCCGTGCTCCACGAACCCGAAGAGGCCGGACGTCTCGGAAACGAACAGACCGGCGAGCGAGAGAACGCCTATCCCGATCCCGCCAACGGCGAAGATGGCGCGGATCGCATCCGCGTAGCGGCCGGCGATGCGCCCAAGTGGCGCCAGGAGCCCGACGGTGATGATCACTGCTGACACGAAGTTGAGGAAGAACAGTGTGCCAATCGTTGGAACGCTGGAGTAATCGTTTGCGTAGTACTGCTGGATGTGGTCGACTCCGGTCGCCAATACCGCCAGCGCGCCGAGGTAGAGCGCCACCCAGGCGATGATCGATCGGCGGTGTGTCGTAAGCCAGCCGACGGCAGCCGACGGCTTTGATGCGGAATGGTTACTCATGAGAGCTCCTTTCGTTTGATGGGGTTCTGCTCATGGCACGAAGCTCGAAACGGCTCGTTCCAATGTGGTCGCCTGTTGGTCCCAGAGCCCTCTTGGTGCTGCGGCAACGACCACCCCGGTCGATCGTGAGCTGGACACGATGCATGCGATCTCGCGGTACGTGGCCTTCGATGTCGTGTAGTCGTCGATGACGCATGAGCCGCGCCCGGAGCGAAAGCTCAAGTCCTGGGCGGAAGCGATCAGGCGCACGTTCCGGTTGTCTTCGCCACGGTTGTGCTGCAGGCGGAAACGGGTCCAGTTCGCGAGCGTCTCTGGTCCCTGCTTCGGTGTCGCGTTGAGGTAGGCAGCAATCTGGTCGGGAATCCGATCGCCACCGCGGAGAAGGGCCACCGACGCCGTCCCCGCGTCGGTCTCGATCGGTTTCCACCCTGGCGGATACGCGAGCGCGGCTCCGCTCGACGTGTGAGCGACGTTCCAGCCGATCGGCGGCGAAGCCGGATGCAGCCAGGCGAAAGGCCCCGGCCGGCGGTGGCTCGATTGGCTCCCGCCGGCCAGGGCGACGATCAGAACCACCGACACCAGGGTGGCGGCGATAACGCCGATCGTCACGCGGGCGCGGACCGTCATCCTAGACGCCGCCGTCGCCGTCGTCGGGCCCGCCGTTGTTGTCGGCGTCGCCATCGCCGCCGTCGTTCTGAGGGATGCCGCTGGCTGCCGGCGGCGGGGCGGCTTGCGTAGTCGTCGTTGGCGGGGGCGGAGGCGCCGGAGCCTGCGTGGTCGTCGGTTGGGGCGACGACTTTGAAGCGGTCGGCTGCGGCGCCGGCTTCGGAGCGGGCTTGGCGACCTTCACCGAGTGTCCGGACGCGGGTTGGGATGGCGGGCTCGCCGCGGTAGCACCGCTGCCGCCGCCGCCACAACCGGCGACGACCAGCGCGACGATTGGTACCGCTGCCGCACCGGCGAGGTACTGGATGGGTCTAGTGCGAGTCATGATGCTCCTTTCGTTATCGGGCATGGCTGCACGGTTGCGCGCCTGGGGCGTCAGCGGAATGGGTACCTGCCCGAGATTGCCCCTCTCAGGACCCCAGGCCGCAGGTCGGGAAAGCCCTACCCGCGGGATAGAGTCTTGGCCGAACCGACTGCTGGGGTGGAGCCTCCCCTAGCCGTGGGCGTGTCTCGGGTTTTCCCTACCGGAGCGCGAGCGTTTGGGTGGCATGATCGCTGCGCATGGAGCGATCGATACTCGTGGTAGATGACGACCCGGCGTTTCGCGAGCTTGCGCAGCGCATCCTGGCCGATGCCGGGTTGAAGGTAATCGCCGAAGCTGACAGCGCCGCGGCGGCGATCAGCGCCGCCAAGGCAATGAAGCCGGAGGGGGCCCTTGTAGACGTGGACCTGCCGGACCGAGACGGATTCACGCTCGCGCAGGAGCTCACAGCCTTGCCGTGGCAACCGCGCGTTGTCCTGACCTCCGTCGATCCGGATGCCGCCGGGCCGGATGACGTAAGTCGCAGCGGCGCGCTCGCTTTCTTCCCCAAGGCCGAGCTGGCAAACGGGACGTTGCGCAGCCTGCTCGCCTCCGGTTAGGGGCTCCCGAGCAGCCGGGATAGTGTTGTCCCATGTCTGAGGGGGTGCGTGTTGTGATCGGCGAGGACGACGTTCTCCTGCGCGAAGGCATCAGCAGTCTGCTCACCGAGGCGGGCTTCGAGGTGTTGGCGCAGACCGGGGACGCAGACGACTTTCTCCGCCGCTCCCTGGGTCATCGCCCTGACGTGGGGGTCGTCGACATCCAGATGCCGCCGGGCAATGAAGATGATGGGCTGCGGGCCGCGCTCGAGCTCCGTCGTCAGCGGCCCGACACCGGGATCCTCGTGCTCTCCGCGTTCTACGAGGAGAATTACGCGGTCGATCTCATCGGCGAGCATCCGGAGGGGGTGGGATACCTGCTCAAGGAGCGAGTGGGGGACGTGGATGCGTTCATCGATGCCGTAAGTCGCGTCGCCGCGGGCGGCAGCGCGCTGGACCCGGAGATCGTCGCCCGGATGCTGGGGCGCCGCCGGAGCGAGGGCCCGCTTGACCGACTCAGCCCGCGAGAGGGCGACGTCCTTGCGGCGATGGCCGAGGGGAAGTCCAATAGAGGCATCGCCGAGACACTGGTCGTGACCCAGGCCGCGGTCGAAAAGCACGTGACCAGCATCTTCCACAAGCTCGAACTGGACCCGGGCGACACCGGGCACAGACGGGTGCTTGCGGTGCTGACGTACCTTCGCGACCCGAGCGGCTAGCGAAGCAAAGGCGCGGAGGTAGGGCTTTCCCGACCGGCTGCCTCGGGTTCATTGAGGCGAAATCTCGGGCCGGTGGGCATGGCGATCCCGGCTCGAGAGAGTGAGAGTTGCGACCATGCGTTTAGGTCGACTCTCGCGCAAGAACCGGGTGCCGACTCGCCCACGAATTTCGCCCGACGTGATCGATCGGTTGATGGAGATGTATCTCGATTGGCGCGAGGAGTGCGCCTCGCTCGGGGCCGCCTACGAGCGCTGGTTGAGGGTGCCAATCGAGCAACGGAACCTGGCCTTCGCGGCTTACCGCGCCGCCCTCGACCGCGAGGAGCAAGCGAGCGCCGTCTATGCGAAACACCTCAACGAGGTGGCTCACCCGGCGCCATGACCGATCGCTCGCGCACGAAACCGCTGGATCGCGAGGTCAAGATCGTCGCGGCGGTGGTGATCATCGGGATGTTCATGGCGGTCCTTGACACGACGATCGTCAATGTCGCTCTCGAGACGCTGGCCCGCGATCTGGGCTCGCCCCTGAGCACGATCCAATGGGTCTCCTCGGGATATCTGCTTTCCCTTGCCGTAGTCGTTCCCCTGGCGGGCTGGGCGACTGAGCGCTTTGGCTCAAAGCGAATCTGGATGATCTCCCTGGCGATCTTCGGCGTCAGCTCCGCGCTCTGTGGAATCGCATGGTCGGATGGCTCGCTGATCTCCTTTCGAGTGTTGCAGGGGTTCGGAGGCGGAATGATCATGCCGGTAGGGATCAGCCTGCTGGCGCAGACCGCCGGACCGCAGCACGTGGGACGGGTGATGTCGGTGGTGGGGATACCGATCCTCCTTGCCCCGATCCTCGGGCCGGTCGTCGGAGGGGCCATCGTCGGCGGCGCCTCCTGGCAGTGGATCTTCTATGTGAACGTTCCGATCGCGGCGATCGCGCTTGTGCTCGCGGCCCGCCTGCTCGGTGCAGATTCGGGCCGGGCCGACGCCGGGCGTCTCGACTGGCGCGGCTTCCTGTTGCTCGCTCCGGGCCTGACCGGGATCGTTTTCGGCCTATCGGAGACCGAGACCCAGGGGGGAATCAGCCATCCGCTCGCCTTCGGCCCGATCGTCGTCGGGCTCGCCCTGGTCTGCTCCTTCGCCATCTACAGCTACTGGGCGCCCAGACCGCTAATCGACGTTCGACTGTTCCGCTCGCGAAGCTTCAGCGCCGCAACGATGACGACGTTCCTTGCGGCCGCCGCCCTGTTCGGGTCGTTCCTCGTCCTGCCGCTCTACTACCAGGTCGCTCGCGGGTCGAGCCCGCTCGAAGCCGGCCTGATGATGGCGCCTCAAGGCCTGGGGGCTGCGCTTGCCCTGCCGTTCTCGGGGCGACTCACCGATCGCATTGGCGCAGGCCCGGTGGTCCTGTTCGGGACCGTGGTAATGACCATGGGGACGCTGCCGTTTGCCTTCTTGGGCACCCATACCTCCGACCCGCTTCTGGTGGCAGCGCTGGTGGTTCGCGGGATCGGCCTGGGCTCGACGATTCAGCCGGCGATCGCCGGGGCGCTCGCGGTCCTGAGCTCGGCCGAGGTTCCACGCGCAACGGCCGCGCTCAACGCGATCCAGAGAACTGGTGGCGCATTGGGAGCCGCCCTGCTGGCCGTCGTCCTCGAGCACCAGCTCGCCATGGCCTCATCCGGATCCTCCGCGGCCGGCAGCGCCGCGCTCGACAGCATCTCAGGCACCAACTCGAATGTTGTAACCGCCTTCGGCAACAGTTTCTGGTGGGCCGTCGGACTCTCGGTCCTCGCGATCGTCCCGGCCGCGATCCTGGTTCGGACCCAGCGGCGTGATCGGCGGCGGGTCACCGGCAGTGCTCCAAGAGCGGCGAACCCGGCTGAAGCGACCACCTGAAGAGAAGAAGGAGTTCCCCGAGGTGAACCTCACTGACCACGCCGGAGTCCGACTCACACACGGCAAGCCCAAGGT